>Ga0265320_10002813_pt1 | contig 11969 bp, 9 predicted proteins | sample 4827metaG_FD_202087 | JGI IMG/M metagenome (GOLD analysis project Ga0265320, IMG submission 202087) | Rhizosphere microbial communities from Carex aquatilis grown in University of Washington, Seatle, WA, United States - 4-8-27 metaG | ecosystem: Host-associated > Plants > Roots > Rhizosphere >...
TGGTGAAAAATATTATTTAGCCGGAGACGGGATCATGTGGAAGAATTCTCTGAGTGATTCCGCCTGGACCGATTTTCCAGTCGGCACAATAACGCAATATGGAACAGGCCGGATTCGCGGGACCGGACTGAATGATATTTTTGCCACAGGAAGTTATCTCGAAGTTGTACATTACAACGGCTCAACATGGTATGACTATATGAATGAGATTCCAACCGGTTACGGTTCATATTCGATGGTGGCATTTCGTGGTAATACAATGGTCGCCGTAGGATCAGTTGATCAGGATGCAGTGCTGTTAATTGGGAAGCGGTAAGAAAAGAAAGGAGAATATCTCTTTTTAAAAAATGCGGCAGGGTATTTAGACCACCCCGAGGATAAAAAAACATTGCCGCTGTTGTTGCGAGCATAGCGGCAACGCAACAAAGAAATAGCTGCCATGACAATTGTTGGAAAAAGGAAAGTTGATGACAAAATATATTTTACTTGGGTTCGCGGGTCTGTTGATGTTTTCAGGTGTTGACTGCAAGCATAACCCCGTTACTCCATCGCCGGCAGACACGACAAGCCACGCATTCACCTGGCAGACATATTATCTCGGCGGCGCGGCAGGGAGCATATTAAGCGACGTGGCGATAATTAACGATCACCTCGTTCCCAATCTCTGATTGGGAACGCATCATACAGAAGCTCTGCTTCAAGCTGTTACGTTCGCAAACAGCCTGTACCGCTGTCGCAAGAGAGTTTTGGAACGAGAAGGTAAATGTTCCCAATGAGACGTTGGGAACAAGATAGTCAAGAAGAAAGTGCTGTATTTGTGGCTGTCTAATCTGTAACTCGATCCACTCTCTTCTTCCCCTTGATTCTTTTCCCAACTTTCGGCTAATTACGTGCAGCATGCAACCATCCCTTTAACCGAAAGTGCCGGACACCGTGCCAACTATTATCAGTGAAAAGAAGACCGACGACGTTGAAGCGGCTCGCGAATTAACGTCGGCGTACGATTCGATAAAAAAAGAAATTGCAAAGGTGATCATCGGGCAGGATGCTATAGTCGAGCAGCTGATCGTCTCCTTCCTCGCCCGCGGTCATTGCCTGCTTGTCGGAGTACCCGGCCTGGCGAAAACACTGCTCATTAAGACGCTCGCCGACGTCCTCGATCTGAAATTCAGCCGCATCCAGTTCACTCCGGACTTGATGCCGAGCGATATCAGCGGCACAGAGATCATCGAAGAAAATATTTCCACGGGACAGAAGGCGTTTAAGTTTGTTCGAGGCCCCATCTTCGGGAACATCATCCTCGCGGACGAGATCAACCGAACGCCTCCGAAGACCCAGGCCGCATTGCTGGAAGCGATGCAGGAGCACAAAGTGACTGCCGCCGGCCAGACATACATGCTCGATGAGCCGTTCTTTGTCCTCGCAACACAGAACCCGATCGAGCAGGAAGGAACGTATCCGCTCCCCGAAGCACAACTCGACCGGTTCATGTTCAATCTCTGGCTCGAGTACCCATCTTTCCAGGAAGAGATCGATATCGTTAAATCTACGACAAGTCCATATGCACCGGTCCTTCGCAGGGTGCTCGGCGCGGATCAGATCATCGAGTTTCAGGAATTGATCCGGCGCGTTCCGGTGGCGGATGCCGTCGTCCGCTACGCCGTTCAGCTTGTTGCACGAACACGGCCGAAGGACGAGCACTCGCCGCAATTTATTAAGGACTGGCTTACATGGGGTGCCGGTCCTCGAGCATCTCAGTATCTCATTCTGGGAGCAAAGACGCGGGCAATTCTTTCCGGACGGTATAATCCCGATGTCGACGACGTCCGTTCGATGGCAGTTCCGGTCCTACGGCACCGCATTATTCCGAACTTTAATGCAGAGGCAGACGGCGTCACTGCGGTTTCTATCGTGGAAAAGTTGCTCGCGAACGCTTAACGGAATTTTGTTGTTTTATTAGAAGACCATTTTTTAAACTCCCAGAAGTTGTTGCGAACACTTCCATGACATTCAGAAAACAAATAGTTTTCGCACTTTTGATCTTTGCAGCATCCACCGTGGTGTCGGATGAGCAGCCGCGCAAGTACTGGATCTACTTCCGCGATAAAGATGTAACTTTGCTGCGCGGAGTTGTCGCAAATGGAACGATACGCGAAATTGCTCAAGCAACCGGGATCTCTGAACGGGCTCTCAAACGCCGGGCAAAAGTACTCCCGCCTTCGCAGCTTGTATCGGCGGAAGATCTTCCTGTCTCTCAATCGTATATCGATCAGCTGAGCCTCAACGGCATTTCCGTGGTGAATACGTCGAGGTGGTTTAATGCCGTCACCGCAATGCTGACGGATGCTCAGGCTGTCCGTGCCGAGACATTGCCGTTTGTCGATCGCGTTGAGCCTGTCCGGGTATTCAGAAGAGAAAAAGAACAAGCACAGGCGCTCCCTCTTGAAAAAAATTTCTCCGTTCTAACACAAAACCTTCATAACTACGGGCCGTCACTTGCTCAAGTTACCCAGATCAATGTTGTCCCAGTTCATAATCTCAGAATTACCGGACGTGGAATTCTTGTGGGAATGCTGGACTCAGGTTTCCGCTGGCGGGTACCGGAGTCTGAAATGAATATGGACATTATCAAGGAGTATGATTTCGTTCAACACGATTCTATTACGTCTAACCAGGTCGGCCCCACGCCGATTGACGAAGCCAACCAGGATGAACACGGAACGCTGACGCTGTCGCTTGTTGGAGGATATAAAGAAGGAAAATTGGTAAGCCCGGCGTTCGGTTCGAGTTTTATTCTTGCAAAGACGGAATATGTGCCGACAGAGACAAATATCGAAGAGGATAATTGGGTCAACGGCATCGAGTGGGAAGAGCAAAACGGTGTCGATGTCGTCAGCAGTTCTCTCGGCTATAGTCAGTTCGACGATACCGATGCGGCCGGAAATATCCAGCACAGTTACACCCCAGCCGAGATGAACGGACGAACAGGTATAACCACGATCGCTGCCGTACTTGCTGCGCGCCGGGGAGTTGTCGTCTGCAGCGCGATGGGAAACGAAGGCGATTCACCCTGGCATATCATGACCACTCCCGCCGACGCAGACAGCATTCTTTCTGTCGGAGCAGTTAGTATTTCCGGTACATACCAGGGCTTCAGTTCCGTCGGTCCGACTGCTGATGGAAGAACAAAGCCCGACGTTGTTGCCGACGGCGCCGGTGCCTACTGCGCCCTTCCCTATTCCCCCACTGACTACTCCGGCAGCTTCTCGGGCACGTCGCTCTCAACACCTCTCGTTGCCGGAGCAGCTGCGCTCATCTTGTCCGCCCATCCCGGACTCACGCCTATCCAGGTACGGGATGCGCTGCGGAATACGGCGAGCAGGGCAGCGTCTCCCAACGACTCTCTTGGCTGGGGTGTTATCGATGCCTACAAGGCGCTCCTCTATAACGGACTTGCCCTCAGCACTGATCCGGGCATCACCCTTTCATCGGACGGCAGCACGAGCATTGTTATTGGTGCGGCATCGAATACTCCCGTCAAGAAGGACTCAGTGCTATTATATTATTCTGTCGACGGCGGCGCTACATTTTCAACGTCTTCGATGACGCTGACGAACGTCACCGATTCAACTAATAATTGCGGAAGCTACACGGGAACTATTCCAAAGCAGCTTTCAGGCTTGATCACGAAATTTTACGTCTCCGCCGTTGACATAACGAATAAAACGTATACCGCTCCGTACAATGCACCGGCGAATCTATTCGATTTCGATTACGGAGTATCCGGCGTGAGGGTGACGTCGCTTCCTTCGACGTTCGACCTGTACCAGAATTTTCCGAACCCGTTCAATAATTCGACGTCCATCCAGTATTACCTGGAAAAACCGAATTTCACGACGCTTAAAGTCTATGACGTGTTGGGCCGAGAAGTCGCAACGCTGGTCAACGAATACCAGACCGCCGGCCTCAAACCGCCGGTGAAATTCGACGGATCGGCGCACGCGAGCGGTGTGTATATCTACCGGCTGAAATCGGGTGAGTTCGCCGCGGTAAAGAAGCTCGTCTTGTTGAAATAGCGTAAACCTTTGTCCCTCTCATTTCAAATTCCCTGGTATTTCTTCCTTCTCGCGGCTTCATCGGGCATCGCGATATCATTCTTCGTCTACCGCGCTACTGTGCCTCCGGTTCCTCCCTTCACGCGCTATGTGCTGATCGGTTTTCGCGGACTTGCTCTCACGCTGCTGATCCTCGCGGTCTGCCAGCCGATCTTTACGCTTACTCGCCGCTCAACGGTCAAGCCGGAGATTGCTGTGCTGATCGATAACTCTCTCAGCATGACCCTCACCGATGGAGCTGGAAATCGGGAAAAGATGATTCGGTCTATGGTTGGAGGAAAAGCGCTGGAGGCGTTGTCGTCCGCTGCGAACGTGGAATTTTTCTCCATTTCCCCTTCGCTCCACGGGGTCGCCGTCGACTCGCTTCGGCTCGACGGGCCAAGTACCGATATCGCATCCGCGTTCCGGTCACTGAAGAATAAGACCGGTCCGCGATTGAGCGCCGTACTGCTGCTGAGCGACGGTAATTACAACAGCGGGGAGAATCCTCTCGATGAAGCGGAAAGAACATCAGTACCGATCTTTTGCTCGGGCGTTGGTGATTCGCTTGAACAAAAAGACATTGCCGTTCAAAAATTGCTCACGAATTCGATCGCATACATTCAGTCCACGGTGCCCGTCGATGTGACCGTCAAAGTATCCGGTTATGAAAATAGAGTGCTCACGGTTAACTTACTGGAGGACGGGAAACAGCTCGACCGGCAGAACATCACACTACTCCCATCGGGTGCCGGCCGTACTGCTGAATATCCTGTTCATTTCACGTTCAGCCCCACGGCGGAAGGAATAAAAAAATATACTGTCAGCGTTTCTGCGTTGGAAGGAGAGGTAACGAAAAAGAATAATACGAAATCTGTTTTTGTAAAAGTTCTCAGGAACAAAATGCGTGTTGCGGTCATTGCCGGCTTTCCGAACGCCGATGTGTCTGCGATGATGCAGGGGCTGCACGCGGACCATAACATTGAAACGTCTTCTGCGATCCAGCAGCCTAACGGCCAATTCAACGGCCGGCCGCTCTCGCAATTCGCGGGATTATCTTCAGCTGATTGCATCGTGCTCATCGGCTTTCCGACGGAAGCGACGACCCCGTCCGCGATACATATGGTTTCAAACGCTCTTACGGCTCGTGGAGTGCCGCTGTTGTTCATCGCCGCGCGGACGCTCGATCTTCATCGGTTGAAAGAATTGGGCACATTTCTCCCCTTCACAAATCAATCCGACAGAATCGATGAGCAGGCTGTCTTTCCGAATATCCTGCCTCAGCAGCAATACAACGTTCTCGTCCAATCTTCCGAAAACCCCTCATTCGATTGGAACAAACTCCCACCGGTATTTTCATCCCTCGGGACCTTCAGGGCAAAGCCCGAAGCCCTTGTTCTCGCAACAACAAAAGTCCGGGGCATCATCATCGATAACCCGCTCCTCGTCTCGCGAAGTGTCATGCATGCTAAGTCATTTGCGGTGCTCAGTTACGGTATCTGGCGCTGGAAACTTCTTGCCGGCGCGAGCGGTGAGACAGAGAGTTTTTTTGACCCGTGGATCTCCAGCGTTGTGCGCTGGCTGGTTACGCGCGACGATAACAAGGAGTTGAACGTTGAGCCTTCTAAAGAGATTTTTTCGCAGGGTGAAGTTGTCGATTTTCTGGGGCAGGCATATAACGCCAACTATCAACCGGTTGATAATGCCGACATCCGCGTTGAAGTGACCGCGCTCTCGCCGCGGCAGCGTTTCGAAACGATCCTGCGGCCCCTTGAGAATGGCAGGTACGTGGGAGAGTTCGAAGCCCTGCCGGAAGGCGATTATTCGTTCACGGCAGAAGCGAAAGCCGGCGGTACGGACCTTGGAAAATCGGAGGGACGGTTTTCCGTGGGCGAGCAATCGATCGAGTTCGCAGATACAAAAATGAATAAGCCCATCCTCCAGCAAATTGCGGCGGTCTCAGGAGGAGAATACAGCGACGGAGGCGATTTTGACCGATTGGTCCACGATCTCGCCGGACGTCCGTTCATGAGTCCTGCGGAGCAAGTTACGTCAACAGAGTTCGAGCTATGGAACCTTCCTGCACTTCTGTCGGTTATTGTTGCGTTGTTCGGGCTCGAATGGTTCATACGAAAACGAAGCGGAATGCTCTGAAAATTGATGGAATGAAAATGGGAATCAAGCACCGCCTCCTTTCACTCTTGCTCGATACTGGTTACTGAATTCTCTTTACTGATCACTATTTGTCAACTATGGCTAAAATATTTTTCATCTTCGGCTGTGTGTTTTCTTTTCTTGGAGTGGCATTCGGCGCATTCGGTGCCCACGCATTGAGGGAGAAACTCTCGCCCGACATGCTTCAGGTCTTTGAAGTCGGCGTGCGGTACCAAATGTACCACGCATTTGCATTGTTCGTTGTGGCTTGGGCATTACACACATGGAATATTCCGGGCGCGGCGGCTTCTGGCTGGTGGTTTGTTGCCGGCATCATTCTGTTCTCGGGAAGCCTCTATGCCCTTGCGCTCAGCGACATACGATGGCTTGGCGCCGTAACGCCGTTCGGTGGACTCTCATTCCTGGCCGGCTGGTTGTTGCTGGCGTGGAGCATCTGGAAAAATGTCCAATGAACTTCGATTCAGAATAATTCCAGTTATTATCCAATCACTTGTGTTAGGAGATTTGCTATGAGTAGAACCAGAATAGTTCTTGCCGCTGCGATCGCTCTCGCAGCAGTATGTGTCGTTGGCGTCGTTCATGCGCAGCAGAAATCATATCAGCTTAGTCCCGCTGCTTCCGTTACTCAAACGGTCGGCTTAACCGACATCACTGTCGTCTATCATCGGCCTGGCGTAAAAGGGAGAAAGATCTGGGGAGAACTTGTTCCGTATGATAAAGTGTGGCGGGCGGGTGCCAACGAAGCAACCTCGGTAACGTTTAGCACCGATGTCACCATCGGCGGTAAATCTCTCAAAGCAGGTTCGTACAGCTTTTTTGTGATCCCGAGACAGGGAGACTGGAGCGTGATCCTCAATTCACAACCGCAATGGGGGGCGTTCAGCTATGATTCTACCAAGAATGTTCTGCAGAGTTCAGTCAAGCCCGAAGCCGCGGCGAATGAAGAGAGACTCTCGTACTCTTTTACCGACGTCACAGGAAATTCCGCAAAGCTCGTGCTGCGATGGGAAAAAATTGCGCTTCCGGTTGAGATCGAAGTCGGTACCGATGCTAACTTCACAAAGGCAACGAAAGCGGCTGCGTCGATGCCTGCGCAAGTATACAACAACTACGCGCTCTACTGCCTCGATTCAAAAACAAATTTAGACAAAGGGTTGGAAGCGGTTGAAAAGTCTATCGCCATCAACGAGAATGCATCCAACCTCCGCATGAAGGCAGAGCTTCTTGCTCAAAGCGGTAAGACGGCTGACGCGATAGCAATCGCAGAGAAGGCCATAACAGTGGGAAAGGCTGCAAACCCGAATTTTAATTCAAGCGAAATAGAAGAACTTCTTGCTCAGTGGAAGAAGAAATAAGTACTAAGCATGCGGCTCATACTCAGGCATGAGCCGCATGCTGATGTTACACCGCTCCGATCACTGCATTGATCGCCACCACATTCACAATGTCATCAACACTGCATCCTCGCGAAAGGTCGAACGCCGGCCGTTTCAATCCTTGAACGATCGGGCCGACTGCCTCGGCTCCGCCCAGACGCTGGGCGAGTTTGTATCCGATGTTCCCCGCATTCAGATCCGGAAAAACCAGTACGTTCGCCGTTCCCGCCACTTCGCTTCCCGGTGCTTTTTGTTTTCCAACGGAAGCAACAATTGCCGCATCGAGCTGGAGCTCGCCGTCCAATTTCAAGCCCGGGCTTTTCTTTTTTGCCAGCGCCGTTGCTCGCTGTACTTTTTCTACAAGGGGATGTGATGCACTCCCCTTTGTTGAGAACGACAGCATCGCAACACGGGGTTCTTCACCGGTCAGCTTTCGGTGATTCTCTGCGGTCGTAAGTGCGATGTCGGCAAGCTGCTCCGGCGTCGGGTCGGGTACAACCGCACAGTCGGCAAAGGTATAAATGTGAAGCGGGAACACCATCACAAAGAAGCTCGAAACAACGCTGATTCCGTCCTGAACTCCTATGATCTGAAGCCCTGCTCTCAGCACGTCGCCTGTCGTCGAAAGAGACCCTGCAACGCTCCCATCGGCCGCCCCTTCCCGAACCATCATCGCCCCGAAAAAGAGGGGTTTTTTCATGATCTCCTGCGCCTCCGTAAACTGTATTCCCTTTTCCTTCCGCAAATTGAAGTACCTATGTGAGAAGTCTGAAAGCCTGTCCGATTTCAACGGATCGACTATGCGAACACCTTGAAGCGAGACAGATTCGGACTCTGCTTTCGAGCGTATTTGCCCCTCATCGCCGACAAGAACCGGCACTGCAAGCTCTTTGTCCACGATAATTCTCGCTGCTTTGATGGCGCGGGGGTCGATCGCATCAGGAAGGACGATTGTTTTGTGTAACTGTCTTGCTTTTTGATGGATCTCAGGTATGAAATTTTTGGGATTCATTTTCATTAAGAATGATTAAGAGATGAAATAGTAGATTGCTTGGATGGACTTGCTGTGTCATTGATATATGAATATAGCCGAACTTTTGGTGAGATACAATCGGTGTTTTCGCAAGTGTGACGAAATGTCAACAAAAACCAAGTTAAATATGATAAAAACGACTTGTTTTTATTAATTTTCGTTAATGAACTCTGAATCCATTGACTATCTGTCAGGTAAAGGATATATTTCGTGCGGAAAAACTCGATATATGCAAAAAAAACAAGTCTACGTGGAAACATACGGATGCCAAATGAACGCAGCCGACTCTGAGGTCGTGCTCAGCATCATGAACAGCAGCGGGTTTGGAATAACGGAAAGCCCTGCGGATGCAGACGTTATTTTTGTGAACACATGCAGCGTTCGAGATAACGCGGAACAGCGCGTGCGCCAGCGTCTCAGCACGTTGAAGAACTACAAGCGCAGCAATCCCGGTGTCCTCATAGGAGTTTTGGGATGCATGGCGGAGCGATTGCGGACCGAACTGATCGACAAAAGCAACGTCGTCGATATGGTTGTGGGGCCCGATGAATACCGGAGGTTGCCGGAACTCGTCGAAGATGCTTTCAACGGACAGAGGGGAATTGCCGTTAAGCTCTCGCGCGTTGAGAACTACGACGACATCATGCCGTTGCGAACGGAAGGCGTCAATGCGTGGATTTCTGTCATGCGGGGCTGCGATAAGTTCTGCACGTTCTGTGTCGTTCCGTTCACTCGGGGAAGGGAGCGAAGTCGAAGTCTCCGGAGCATCGTACAGGAGGTTGAGCGGCTGAGCAGACGCGGGTTCAAAGAAATTACATTGCTGGGACAAAACGTAAATTCATATCACGACGGAGAATTCGATTTTGCAGATTTGATCCGGCGTGTAAGCGAGGTCGACCGAACGATTCGCATTCGTTTCATGACCCCGCATCCGCAGGATATGTCCGAAGGACTGATCCGTGCGATCGCCGAGAACGAGAATGCCTGCAAGTCAATTCATCTGCCGATCCAATCGGGCTCGAACAGGATACTGCAATTGATGAACAGAACGTACACGGTCGAAGAGTACTTCGGCCTCGTGGAGAAAATCCGGAATGCGATACCGGGCGCTACGCTGTCGACGGACATCATTGCCGGCTTCCCCACGGAATCCGAATGCGACCACAGACAAACTCTTGACGTTCTTCGGACGGTAGGTTATGACGGTGCATTCACGTTCAAATATTCCCCCCGGGAGCACACCAAAGCATGGGAGATGACCGACGACGTTCCCGACCAAGTCAAGGTCGATCGGCTGAACGAAATCATAGAACTCCAGCAGAACATCTCGCTCAAGAAGAATCAATCGCTTGTCGGATCTACGGTCGAGATCCTTGTCGAACGTGAAAGCGCAAAATCCGGCGATGAGTGGATGGGGCGAACTGACACGAACAAGGTCACGGTGTTCCCGAAAGATAATTCGCACATCGGCGACCTCGTGTCGATCACGATCGCTCGATGTAATTCGGCGACGCTGTTCGGAGCCGTCGCTAAAGAACCAACGATAATGAACAATTACCGCATTGCAGTCAACAGTTGACAAACTGGACTATTATGAATCTCACACTGACGAACTTTAGGACGCTTTCTTTTTCATTCCTGTTCAATGTTCTCGGCGTCGCGATCGTCTTCGCACAAATGCCGGAATCGGAAGTGCGAAAGCGCCTTGACTTCATCTACAGCGGCCAAGCCGAACGGGTTCGGATTGAACTGCCGAGCCTCGAAAAGCAGTATCCAAACGATGCCGGCGTCGATTATCTCGATGCGATCCTTACGACGGACGGCGCGGCCGCGGTAAAGAAATTTCAGGCGATCGTCGACCAGGCGCCTCAGAGCGGGTGGGCGGACGCCGCGCTCTACAAAGTGTATCAGTACTACTATTCCGTCGGCCTCTACAAAACTGCCGACCAAAAATTCGAGCAGCTGAAGCAGCAGTATCCGAAATCTTTGTACGTCGCCGGAGCGGTGAAGGAACAAAGACCCGCCGCAGTCCAGCAAATTCCTGCGCCCGAAATCAAGCCGCCTGACACCACGGCACAAAGGCAGGCCGAACCCGTTGCAACTATCGAGCCGGCAGCAAAACCGGCACCCGATACTGCCGCGGCCGTTCCCGCTCCCCGAAAATTTGCCGTGCAGGCGGGAGCATACGCCAGCGAACGGAAGGCGCAAAAGCAGGTCGACTTTTTTTCGACGATCAACAGAAAAGCGGTCGTTACAAGCAAGATGAGCGCCGGAAAAACCTTGTACGTGGTTTCCATCGAGGATTTTTCGAGCGAGCAGGATGCCCGGGATTTTATCGCCGAGTTAAAATTGAAATATAACATTGAATCAATAATTGTCGCGAGATAGCGTGAGAGACGGAGACGAAAGCGTGGAGAGATCGTCGTTTCAAGAGGAATACAACATCGTCGGCAAATCGCTGGAGATGCAGGAGATAGTGGAGGTGATCCAACAGGTCGCCCCAACGGATATCACTGTTCTCATTACCGGAGAAAGCGGGGTCGGCAAGGAGATCGTCGGACAGGCAATACACGCTGCCAGCAAACGCGCCCATAAGCCTATCGTGACCGTAAACTGCGGCGCGATCCCGGAAGGGATCATTGAAAGCGAGCTCTTCGGGCACGAAAAAGGATCGTTCACCGGGGCCAGCGATTTGCGCAAAGGATATTTCGAGATCGCAGACGGGGGCACTATTTTCCTCGACGAGATCGGCGAGCTGCCGCTCTCGACACAGGTAAAATTTCTCCGTATCCTTGAGAACGGGGAATTTATGCGCGTCGGTTCCTCGTCTGCAAAACGGGTTGACGTGCGCGTGATCGCGGCAACGAATAAGGATCTGGAACGCGAAGTCAACAACAAGCATTTTCGTCCTGACCTTTTTTACCGCCTTCGATCGGTGAACATCCGCATTCCTCCGCTGAGAGAGCGGAGAGAAGACATCCCGGTATTCTTCATAAAGTTTGCCAAGGAGTTTTCCGAAAAGAACAAGATTACGTTCCTCGGCATCACCGATGGGGCGATGGAATTGCTGTCACAATATTATTGGCCCGGCAATGTCCGCGAGCTTCGCAACGTGGTTGAGAGCATGCTGGTGATCGAGAACGGAAAACGGCTCACCGACGACGACGTGCGGAAATATCTGAAGGGTTCCCACACCAACGGCGAGGAGCGCAATTTACCTGTCTACATTCCGAAGACCGCCGAGTTTGCCGAGCGCGAGCTCATCTACCGCGCGCTTGTCGACCTCAAAAC
>Ga0265320_10002818_pt1 | contig 11962 bp, 6 predicted proteins | sample 4827metaG_FD_202087 | JGI IMG/M metagenome (GOLD analysis project Ga0265320, IMG submission 202087) | Rhizosphere microbial communities from Carex aquatilis grown in University of Washington, Seatle, WA, United States - 4-8-27 metaG | ecosystem: Host-associated > Plants > Roots > Rhizosphere >...
GATCGAATTGGAAGTTAAGCCACGGGTTCGACGAAAGACCGGGATCGATCGGCCAATAGGGGAGCGAGACCGAGATCATGTACGCGGTCCAGGCGATCGCCAACATTAGCAGTGCCTGGCACGCACCGAGCGCGAATCGGGGACACTTCAGTTGTCGCGACAGGAACGATCCCGCGCTGCTGCCCAGCCCGAGCCCGAGCAAAAAGACCGCGAGGATGATGGAGAACGTATAAACCGTGGCCCCGAGCATAAGGGAAAGCAGGCGGGTCCAGACCACCTCGGCACCCAGCGCCGACATACCGGAAAGGGCGATGGTGAGATGCACTGCGCCAATGCCGGCCGCCGGTGTCAGGCCGGCCGTGGCCTCGCTGTGGGAAATGTCATCGCGGGCGGTGAGGCGCGCGAGGACAAAGGCGATGATTGCCACGGTGACGTTGATGGCTGCGGCGACATAGGTGGCCGTGGCCATGTCGTGGACCCGCAGGAGGTAGAATCCGGCGAGCAGGCAGCCGAAAACCGCTCCTGCAATGTTGCCGCCGTAAAAGAAACCCAGCCACGAAATCCCCTTCGGGGTGGTTTCCACCCAGCGCGCGATGGCGGGCAGGGTTGCGCCCATCAGCAGGGTGGGCGGCAACAGGCACAAGGCCGCGACCATTCCCCGCCAGAAAATGCCGGCGAACCCGGGCCCGACCGTGGCGGCGTAAAAACGGTCGACCGAGGGCATGCCGAATAGGACGATGATGCCGACGATTCCGATGCCGAGTTCAAGCGCGGCATAGGTCCGCAAGGCATGCCGCCGTTGCGAAATGAGGCGCGGGAGCAGCAGGCTGCCCAGGCACATCCCGCCCATGAAGGTGCCCAGCAGCACCGCGAGGGAAACGGCTGACGAGCCAATGACCAGTTGGAGCAGTTGGAACCAGACGATCTCGTAGATCAGTGCCGAGCAACCGCTGCCGACAAAGAGCACGAGGAGCAGCGGAAGAAACCGGTGGCGGTTTCCGTGGTCGGCGGGCTGGGAGGGGTGGTGGTCGGTCATGTTTTAAACCCGCGTTGCGGCGGTGCGGAGGAGGGCGGCGATGGATTCCGCCCGTCGTTGATGCGGGCGGCTGGGGTGATACGCGTCCGGCTTTCGATCGAGGTCCGTCTGACCCGGGTCCAACGGGCACCGGGCGAAACCGGGGCTGCGCGGCGTTGCTAGACGGCGTGTTGGAAGATTCGGTCCAGCTTGCCCGTGCTGTCGCCGATCTTCTCGGTGGGGGCGCCGATCGTCTCGATCATCGACCGGTAGAGGTTGGTGAGCGGCGTCTTGTCGTCCACCCGCACGTGACGGCCCGGACGGAGCGCACCGCCGCCCGACCCGGCGAGCAGGACGGGCAGGTTTTCATGCAGGTGTTGGTTGCCGTCGCTGATGCCGCTGCCGTAGTTGATGATGCAGTTGTCGAGGAGCGTGCCCTCGCCCTCCTTGATCGTTTTCAGGCGATTGAGGAAATAAGCGAGCTGGGTGACGTGGAAGCGATTGATCTGGGCGAGCTTCGCCTTCTTCTCCTCGTCGTTGCGGTGGTGGGACAGGTCGTGGTGCCCGTCCTTGATGCCGATGAAGGGGTAGGGGCGGTTGCTGCCGTCGTGCGCCATGATGAAGGTCGAGATGCGCGTCGTGTCGGTCTGGAACGCGAGGGTCATGATGTCGAACATGAGCCGGAGCTGCTCCTCGTAGTTCTCGAACATCTCCGGCGGATTGACGCCGGCCGGGACCTTGGGCGGAAATTTCTCCGAGCGTTCGATCCGCTGCTCGATCTCGCGGACGGCGGTGAGGTACTCATCCAGCTTCCTGCGGTCGGTGGCGCCAAGGCCTGCGTCGAGGCGTTTGGCGTCATCGAGGACGAAATCGAGGACACTCTTGTTGTAGAGCGCGCGCTTGGCGCTGGCCTCCTTCGAGCGGGCGGAATCGCCGTTGCCGAACAGGCGCTCGAAGGCGGCGCGCGGATCGACCTCCGGGTTCACGGGCATGGTTTCCGATTTCCACGAGAGGTTGAACTGGTACGCGCAGCTGTAACCGGAATCGCAGGAGCCGGCACGCTGTCCGCCGTCGCAGCTGAGCTCCAACGAGGGCAGGCGGGTCTGATCGCCGATCTTGTTGGCCGCAATCTGATCCACGGAGATGCCGGCCTTGATGTCGGCGCCGGCCGTCTTGCGCGGATGGCAGCCGGTGAGGTAGCTCGCCGAGGCGCGGGCGTGGTCGCCACCGCCATCGCCGAGCGCGTTGCCCTGCTCGTTCGCGAGACCGGTGAGGATCGTGATGTCGCGGCGGAAATCCTTCAGGGGCTCAAGGATCATCGGCAGGTCGAAATTCTCGCCGACGACCTGAGGGGTCCAGTCGGCCATGTTCTTGCCCTGGGGTACGTAGAGCCAGGCGACCCGCTTGGGCATCGCCGTCGCCGGTCCGCCGCCGCTGATGGCCGCGAGCGACCGGAAGGGCACCATGGCGTCGAGGACCGGCAGCGCGACGATGGTTCCGAGTCCTCGGAGGAACGTGCGGCGGGGCATTTGCCAATTCTTGCTCATAGGTCGGCGGGGCGATCGGGGTGGGTTCGGCGGTTGCAGAAACGTTAAGGAGCCGGTCAATCCGAACGCAACCGGGGATTCGATTGCGGGCCCGCCGCGCCGGCCGAGGCCAGGCGGGAGTCGGTCTGGGCTGTCGTGCGGGCTGTCGGATCGGCGGACAGGCCTTGCCGGCCGGCGACATTGGCGACGACACCCGGGGCAGTCTCGCCGCGGCGCATCACAAACGGGAAGCTGGTGGCGGTTTTCAGGACCAGCTCGGAGAACTTGTATTGGTTGTCCTCGAGGCCCTTGACGATCTCGTCGAGTGCGGGCCGGTCGTAGGCCTCGATGCCGCGGCCGAGCGCGTAGGTCAGCATCTTCTCCGCGAGGCAATGCAGGAACTCGTTGCGCCGTTTGCCGGCGAGGACCTTCGTGAGCTCGACCGCGCCGCCAAAGCTGTCGCCGGTCGTGAGCTTGCCCGCCGGGTCGATCGCCGCCTCACCATCCTTCTCGCGCCAGGCGCCGATGGCGTCGAAGTTCTCGAGGCCGAATCCGATCGGATCCATCCGGGCGTGACAGGAGGCGCAGTTGGGATTCTCGCGGTGCTGCTCCATCTGCTGGCGCAGGGTGCCGGTGAGCTTGCGGCCCTTGTCGTCGAGGGCGGGAACATTGGGTGGAGGCGGGGGCGGCGGCGTGCCGAGCAGGTTTTCGAGGACCCATTTGCCGCGCTTGACCGGCGAGGTGCGCGTCGGATTCGAGGTCAGCGTGAGCACGCTGGCCTGCGTGAGGACACCGCGACGCGGCGTGCCCTGGAGCGATACCCGCTGGAAGTCGTCGCCGGCGACCTCGGGCAGTCCGTAGAATTTTGCCAACCGGGCGTTCACGAACGTGTAGTCGGCGGTCAGGAAATCGAAGACCGGCCGGTCCTGCCGCATGATATTCTCGAAGAAGAGCTCGGTCTCGGTCTGCATCGCACTGCGCAGCGCCGGATCGTAGTCGGGGAAGAGCGACTTGTCGGGCGCGGCGGTGTCCAGGCTGCGGATTTGCAGCCACTGTCCGGCAAAATTGTCCACCAAGGCGCGGGCCTTCGGCGAGGCCAGCATGCGGCGGACCTGGGCCGTGAGGTTGGGGCGCAGCTGGCCGCGCTCGGCCAAGCCGAGCAATTCCTCGTCCGGGGTGCTGCTCCAGAGGAAATACGACAGCCGGGACGCGAGTGTGAGATCGTCGACGGCTTCGACGCCGCCTGTGTGGTCGACCGCGGAGCTTTTCGGCGGCTCGCCGACGAAGAGAAAGTGGGGGGAAACGAGGGCGGCCTTCAGGGCCAGCTTCACGCCGGCCTCGAAGCTGTCGCCGTTTTTCCCGGCGAGGCGGTACAGCGCCATCAGCCGGTCGATTTCCCCGGGCTGGACCGGGCGGCGCCACGCGCGGCGGGTGAAGTCGCCGAGGATGGCGCGTGCAGCCTGGTCTCGCGGGGACTCGGACTGCCCCCTGAAGATCCGCGCGAGCAGGCCCGGGGTTTTGGCGGGGACCGGATGCCGGGAGAAAATCTCCTGAAGCGGAGCCGGCATCGGCGGCGTGAGGACCGGCTCGGAGAGATTGACGACCTCGAGGTTCTGGATCGTGAGGCTGCGGGCGCGAAGATTCGGGTTTTCGTTCTTCGGGTCGGCGAACTCGTTCACGAAGGCCGCGGAAAACTTTTTTGTCCCCGGCGTCAGATGGGCGCGGTACTCGTAGACGTACGGCTGAGGCACCAGCAAGGCCACGGAGAAGATGCGCTGGGTTGAAAGCGGCTCCATCTGGGGCATGGCGATGACGTCGAAATCCTTCGCGGGCTGGCCATCGATGCGGAACTGCATGCGCGTGGTTTCCGTGCCTGCCTGCTTGGCATAGGCTTGGGCGCGCAGGAGGTAATCGCCTTCCTTCGCGACGTTGATGGTGGCGGCGACTTCGCCATTGCGGGTCAGTACGCGCTCTCCGGCCGGCGTGAGTTTGCCATCGCCCGTGATTTCCGGCGCATCGGCGCGGTAGCGCCGGGTTGCGGCGGGCAGCGGTCCCTCGACCTCGATCCATTTGACGAAGACGATGCCGGGCTGCTGCTTGCCGATGCGGCCGTTGACCATGATAAGGTCGTTGTCCCCGCCGTGGATGCGGCCGACCTCGGCGCGCACCCGCTGCTTGCCCGCGGAGAGGCCGACCCGCGCCTCGTAGATGCCGGGGTGGGCCTCGTCGTTGGTCAGCTCGAAATCCTTGATGAAGGCGTCGTTCACCATGATCGAAATCTTGGTGGGCGCGGTCTTTTCCTTGCCGCCTTCGGTGGTGTTGTTGCCTCCGCCGGCCATTGCGCCGCCGGTCGGCTTGGCAAAGGCATGGACACGCACTATGTAGTCGCCCGCCGCGGTCACCGGCAGCTCGACCGCGACGTCGTCCTCCTCGAGGCTGATCAGCTGGACCCACCCGTCGCCGCGGTCGCCGATGGCGTTGAACCCGACCTGTGCGAGGCTCGCGGGAAAACGCTGGACCTTGCTCTCGATCGGGTCGGTGACAATCGCCTGGTCGAGGATCTTGTCGGCTGCCGCCAGGTATTTTTCCATGAGGACGGGCGGCAGAGACAGCACGTCGCCGATGTTGTCGAAACCGTAGCCGGAGTCGTCCGGCGGAAAGTCGGCCGCAGGCTTGAAATCGACGCCGATCAGGTCGCGGATCGTATTATTGTACTCAGCACGATTGAGCCGGCGGATCGTGACTCGGCCCGGGTCGGGGTGTTCGGGGTCGAACTTGAAGAGCTGTTTCTCGAGCCAGGCCGTGATGACGTCGCGTTCGGCCTGCGAAGGTTGTATGTCGGTGTCCTCCGGCGGCATCTCATGCGAGTTGACGTGGTGGAGGACGGTTTCCCATGTCGTCCGGTCCTTTTCCACATCGGCGACGGTCTTGTAACCATCCAAGGCGACGTCGCCTTTGTGCTTTCCGTTGCCGTGGCAGTCGTAGCAATACTTCTGCAGCAGCGGCGTGACGTCCTTCTCGAAGGCCGCGGGCTCCGGGCCCGCGGCGCGGAGGGATCCGGCCAGACCGGACAAGGCGATGAGGGAAATGAAGCTGAGTCTGGCCGGCGGCATGGAAACTCGGCGCTCAGTTCTTCAACATGCCGGTATCGCCGAGCCAGTCGACGAAGCGGGCAGGCCAGGTGGAGATCGGCATCTCCGGCCTGTCGGTGCGCACGCCAAAGCCATGGCCGCCGCGATTGTAGATGTGAACCTCGGTGGGGACGTTGGCCGCCTTGTACTTGAGAAAGAGGTTGGCGAGGGGACCGGCCTTCGGCGTGTCATCGAAGGCGACGGTGAAGAATGCGGGCGGCACATCCTTCGGGACCACGATGTCGCCCCGCGGGATCTCGGCGTAGATCAGCGCGTGGAAATCCGGGCGTGAACTCTGCTGTTCGACGGGATCGGTGGCGGCAGGGTTACCCTGGTCGAAATGAAGGGCCGAGCCGAGGGCCGGCGCGCCGCCGGCGGAAAAACCCAGGATGCCGATATGGTGCGGGTTCACGCCCCATTCGGCGGCGCGGCTGCGCACGAGGCGGATGGCCCGCTGGCCGTCGGCCACGGGCTCCACGTTGGTCTTGTAGGTCGAGCCTTCTCCGGACTGATCGCGCGCCAGACGGTATTTCAGCACAAAGGCCGCGATGCCGCGGTCGGCCAGCCATCGGGCCAGGTCATAGCCCTCGCGGTCGATCGTCAGGAACATGTGGCCGCCACCGGGCGCAATGATCACGGCCGCGCCCGTAGCCTTGCTCTTGGCCGGCAGGAAAGGGGTGATGGACGGGTTTTGGATGTTAAAGATAACCGGAAAAACGATGTCGGGCTCCTGCCGGTAGCTGACCTGTTCCGGCTCATCCTTGCGGGCCTCGGAACCGGGCGCGCCGTTGGTCCAGAGGGCGACCGGGGCGGGGTGGGCAGACTCGGTCGGCGCCGTCGCCGGGATCGGCGGACCGTTGGGCACGGTGTTGGCCGGCAGCACCGGCACAACCTTCGGGGCCGGCCAGGCCGTTGAATCGGCGGCGGCGATCCGGGTGGCGAGGGCAACGGCAAGGGTGAGGGACGCAAATACCGGCTGGCGGGACGGAGCAAGGGGTGAATTCCGGAATTTCATGGGACGGAGTTTCGAGATGACGGACAATGGGGGAGTTAACCGATGAGCTCCTGGTTGCGGGGTAGCAGGCGATAGGGCTGAATCAATCGAAGAATCCCGGAGCTTGTCCATAAATTCAAGATGGCCCCGGGGCATCAAGAAGATACCGGTTCCGAAACCGGGACCGGATCCGACCCACCAAGCCGCGGCTCGCCACTATTTGGACTTGGCAATCTCCACGGCGTAAACCTGGCGTGAGCCAAACATGTTCCCGCTGAAGATGACCCACTTGTTATCGGGCGTGATCGAGCCGTTGGGCTCGATGCCGCCCTGGCCGGTGACGTAGTTGTGCTTGGACATGTTGACCAGCCGCTCGTGCTTCACGGTGCCGTCCGGCTGTACGCGGAAGAGATTGATCCACATGCCGTCGTTGGAGTACGCGACCTGCGTGGGGTCGCCGCCGTCGCTCATGAACAGGCTGTTGTCGCGCGAGACGTTGAAATGCACGCCCCACGAGTCGCGCTCGATGTGATAGTGCGTTTCCTTGCCGGTATCGATGTTCACCCCGCCGATCCAGAAGTCCTGGCTGCGCGGCAACTGCAGGTCGAACCAGATGGTACGGCCGTCGTAGCTCCAGAACTCGTGGCCCTCGATTTCCATGTCCATCGTCCGCTTGTGGCGCAGCGTCATCTCGCTGCCGTCGGTGCGGATGGTCCAGATGCGGTCGACCTCGTGCCAGGTACCCTCGTGTGCGTAGAGCATGAGGTTCGGATCGGTCGGCGAGAACTGCATGTGGTTGAGCCAGCCGTATTGGTAACCGACCGTCTGCTTCTCCCCGGTCTTGAGGTTGGTGAAGGTGAACGCTTCCGAGTCGGGATTGAACACGCGGCGCGACAGGCCGTCCTCCTTGGTTACCGAGTACTGCTGCGTCGGCGTGAGGTCCTCCATCTTTTTGCCCGGAAACATCCGGCTGAGCTGCGGGACAATCTTGCGCTCAGGCGGCTTGGGCGTCTTCCCCGACGGATCCACCTGCGTGATGTTGACCACGGTGAAGGTCTCGTCGCAGTTGATCAACGTGCGCGTGGCGTTGAGCACCAGACGGGTGGCCTTGGTATCGTAATTGAAGGCGTAAACCGGCCCGCCGCCGAAACCGCCGCCACCGCGGGCGCCAGGAGTGCCGGGTGCACCAGGTGCGCCGCGTCCGCCGGCCGCCTGATCGCCGGCTGGTGGCGGAGTCTGGGCTCCGTTGGCTGCGGGTGGCTGGCCGTTGGCTCCCCGTTGACCGCCGCGGCGTCCGCCGCCGCCGCGACCACCGAGCTGGAAATAGACCTCGCGCGTGCGACGGGCCATGTACGAGCCGCTGCCACCGGCCACAGCGACCTCCGCCTTGACCGGAGCGCTACCGAGCTTCGTGAGGTCGACCATCATGATGCCACTGGGCGAGTTGAAGATATACTTGTCCCCCTCGGGTGAATAGGAGTTGTCGTGAAAATAGAGGGTCGAGCTGCCGGGCTCGGAGGACAGGCGGATGACGCGGTGCCCGGTGTCGGCATCGATCCACTCGGCCGGTCCGTTGTCGGCCGCGGCCGGCGTTGGCGCCGTTTGGGCCCGGATGCCGGTGGCGCCGGTGACCAAGCTGAGAATGAGCAGAAGCGGGAGCTTTCGGGGGGTAATCATGGTGATAAGCAGGTTGCCAAGCCTAACGGCTGCCAGCGTCGGAAGTGACGGCGGCATCGCGGTTAAACCCAAGATTTATGGCTGGCAACCGCCGAAAAGGGCGCTTCGGCGGGGGAACAGGTCAGTGCTTCGCGATCTCCACCGCGTAAACGTGGACGGCGCCGTGCATGTTCGACCGGAAGACGATCCACTTCATGTCGGGGGTAAAGGTCACGTTGGGCTCGAGGCGGTAGTCGTGCTTGGACATGTTGACCAGGCGCTCGGACTGGAAGAAGCCCGGGTGGATGAGATCGGCGGAATTCGGCGACTTGATGCCGATCATTTCGGGGATTTCCTCGGGGCGGAACAGGTAGATCCACTTGGCGTCCTTCGCGTGCGCGACCATCTCCTCGTCGCTGCCGTCGCCGGCGAACAGTTTGCCGTCGGGCGAGACATTGAAATGCACCGACCACTCATCGCGCTGCAGTTGATACCAGGTGCGGTGGCCGGTTGCGAACTCGTAGCCGGCGACCCAGAAGACCTGGCTGCGCGGGGTGTTGAGGTCGTACCAGATGGTCTGGCCGTCCGCGCTGAAGAATTCGTGCCCGGCCTTTTCCATGTTCATGGTGCGCGTGTGCACCTTGGCCAGACCGGTGCCGTCGGTGCGGATGGTCCAGACGCGATCCACCTCGATCCACGGTCCCTCATGGCAGAAGACGATGCGATTGGGATCGGTGGGCGAGAATTGCAGGTGGTTGAGCCATTCGCTTTCGCTGTGAATGACCTTCATTGCGCCGGTTTTGATATCCAACGTGAAGAGCGAACGGGGCGGCCCGGCGCGCGCGGCCAGCAGCTGCCGGTGCAACTGGAGATCCTTCGCCTGCGCGAAGGTCAACTTTTCGCCATTGGGGCCCGTGCCCTCGTAGTTCGCCTGGCCGAAGCGCGGGTCGCTTCCACCCCGTGCGCCGGCGGCCCCTCGCGACCCGCGGTTGTCGCTCGGCGGAACCTTGACGCCGATGAACATCGTCTCGTCGGCATTGAGGGACGAGACGTTGACGCCGGGCGGCAGCTTCACGACCTCCCGGGTTTGCCCGGTGTCGACGCTGGTGGCGTAGACCGTCCCGCCGATCGAATCGGCGGGGCTGTCGCCTGCACCAGCGGCGGCGCGGCCCGCCCTCTTGGTGTAGTAGATGTCGCCGGTGGTGTGGCCGGTCATGAGCACGCTGACCGGGCCGGGCACGAGCAATTTGATCTCATGAGTCTGCAGGTCGATCGCCGAGATGCTGCCGCCGGGGGTCGTGACGATGATCTTCTTCCCGTCCTTGGTGTAGGCGTTCTGGTTGAAATACAGGCTGGCGGTGCCGGGTTCGCGGGAGAGGCGGATCACGCGGTGGCCGGTGTCGGGATCGATCCAGTCGGTGGGCACGTTCGACGGGTTCGACAGGCTCACCGCAGGCGGGCTCAGTGCAGGTGGTTCATCCGCGGCATGGAGCCAGCCCCGGGCGAGAGTGAGCATGAGGAGCGACAGGGCAGTTTTGCGGGGAAGGGGATGCATAAAGAATAAAGAAGGGGGTGGACCGGCGCTCATTCCGAGCGCGGGGAAATTAGTTTGATCCAGATTTCCGCAGTCCAATTTAGCCACGGATTTCACAGATTACACGGATGCGGAAATTTGAGGTGATGATGCCTTCCAAGTAATGTCACCTACCGGGTGAGTGTCTCAAATCCGCAGTGAATTGATTATCTGTGCCCATCCGTGAAATCCGTGGCTTCGACTGCATTTTCCAGGTTGACGGAGGGCGCTGCTCCAACGGGCGCACGCAAGGTGCACCCCTACGTTAGTGTTTGGCGACCTCGACGGCGTAGACGTGGACCGGGCCATGCATGTTCGAGCGGAAGATCACCCATTTCATGTCGGGCGTGAAATGGACGTTGGGCTCGAGCTGGTAGTTGTGCTTCGCCATGTTGACGAGGCGTTCGGAGCGGAAGAAGCCGGGTTTGATCAGGTTGTCGGAGTTCGGGGCCTTGAGGCCAGCCACGTCCGGCACATCCTGGGGCTCGAAAAGGTAGATCCATTTTCCGTCGGGCGCGTGGGCGACCATCTCGCTGTCGCCGCCATCGCCGATGAAAAGTTTTCCGTCCGGCGAGGAGTTGAAGTGGACGGACCACTCATTGCGCTCGAGGTGATAGCGGATGCTGCGGCCCGTCGCGACCTCGTACCCGGCCAGCCAGAAATCCTGGCCGCGGGGCGTCTGCAGGTCGTACCAAAGCATGCGCCCGTCGGCGCCGAAGGACTCATGCCCGGCGATCTCCATGTTCATCGTGCGCTTGTGCACGAGGGTCAGCCCGGTGCCGTCGATGCGCATGGTCCAGATCCGGTCGACGCGGTGCCAGGGGCCCTCGTGGCAAAACATGACAAAGTTCGGGTCGGTCGGCGAGAATTGCACGTGGCCGAGCCACTCGGTGGTCTGGTGGATCGTCTTTACCTCGCCGGTCCTGAGGTCGACGGTGAACATCGACATCGGGATGTGCAGGTCGACGCGGTTGTTGAGCAGGACCTCCCGCATCTCGGCGAAAGTGAGCTGCCGTCCGTCCGGCGCGTGCATGACCGTGCCGGCTGCGGGCCAGCCAACGGGGCCGACGGGCTTGGGTCCGTCGGTCCGGATGCCGACGACGAGGGTTTCGTCCGAGTTGAGGGCCGACATCGACCCGCCCGGAGGCAGCTTGGCCAGCTCGCGCGTGGCGAGGGTATCGATGTTCGTGGCGAAGACGGCGCCGTCCTTCTGGTAAAATATCTGTCGGGTCTTGCGTCCGAACTCGACGCCGCCGCTGCCGGTCACGCTGTATTTTACGCCCGGCACGACCAGCTTGATCTCGTGGGTCTTGAGATCGATGACCGAGAACCCGCTGGGTGAGGTCAGGATCATCTTGTCGCCCTCGGGACTGAAGGCGTTCTGGTGGAAATAGAGGCTCGCGGTGTCCGGCTCGCGGGAAAGCCGGATCACGCGATGGCCGGTATCGGGATCGATCCAGTCGGTGGGCGGCTCGTCTGCGGCGTGGAGCCAGCTCCGCGCAAACGTGAACGCGAGGAGCAACAGGGCGATTTTGCGGGACGGGGAATGCATAAAGGAAGAAGTGTGGGCGCTCATTCTGGTGCTGTGAAATGATTTGATGGGAACGCGACCTCCCGGTCGCGTTCGGACAGTGACTTCTCTTCGCCAAGGCTATGTCGGGCAAGCCGGGAGGTCGCTGCTCCAACGGGCGCACGCAAGGTGCGCCCCTACGTTAGTGTTTGGCGAGCTCGACGGCGTAGACGTGGGTGGTGGCGCGGCCGCCGTTGCCGGGGTTGGTGTGGAAGTTGCCGCTGAAGATGATCCACTTCCCATCGGGCGTGAACGTGCCGTTGGGCTCGACGCCGGTGGTCTTGCTGTAGTTGTGGTTCGACATGTCGACGAGGCGCTCGGCCTTGAAGTAACCGACATCGATGAGGTCCTTCTTGTCGCGGAACGAGCCGCCCGAGGTCATGACGGGGTGGAACAGGTACATCCACTGGCCCTGGCCTTGGATATCCTCGCGGTCCATGGTGCGGGCCGCAACGCTGGTCGGGCCGCCGCCGTCGCCGGAGAAGAGCTTGCCGTCG
>Ga0265320_10002823_pt1 | contig 11956 bp, 10 predicted proteins | sample 4827metaG_FD_202087 | JGI IMG/M metagenome (GOLD analysis project Ga0265320, IMG submission 202087) | Rhizosphere microbial communities from Carex aquatilis grown in University of Washington, Seatle, WA, United States - 4-8-27 metaG | ecosystem: Host-associated > Plants > Roots > Rhizosphere >...
ATCAGTCCGGCGCCTTGCAAGGCGGTCATGACTTCCTTGGAATTGTCGTCGAGATCCTGGCGGATGACGAGGACCGCCTTGCGGTCATCGTATCCCTTCGGGTTCGGGTAGGTGATGTCGGCCGCGAGGGAAACATCGCCGGACACCTTTTTCCAGAGATAGCGGAACTCGTCGCGGAAATACCAGATGTTGTAGCTGGCGGAGTTGATGGTGAATTGTTTCGAGCCGGCATCGTAACTGGCGCTGCCCGGCAGCAATGGGCCGCCGATGTCGGACTGGCCCTGAAAGATACCGAGTGGTACAGCGAAACTCACCGTGGGCCGGTGAAAGCCTGCCGGGGGCGGCACCTGCTGGTGCGTGGCGGAGCCCGGCAGCGCCCAATCCGGCACTTGGGGCGTTTGCGCAGGGAGCAGCTGCGGTGCGGCGCACAGAAGCAGGGCGGACAGGCGAAGTAGTCTCATAGGTAATCGGACGATGCAGAAGCCGGTGAAAAAGGGAAACCCGAACGGGTCGGGAGTCAGGCGACTCGGCCGCACGGTCTGCCAATTTGCAACCTCATTGAAAATAGCCTTCGGCACGCATCACGCCGGATTCGGGATCGTCGCTTATCGAGGCCTCGTGACTGGCAGCGGAAAAGGCGGGCTGGCGTTGCAGCCAGCGCACGGCGCACAGGCTGTCGGTGAGCGCGTCATGCAGGGCCGAACCAAAATCATAGGCCTGGCCGTCAAACCCCGCTTCCGCCACGGCCTGATCAATGGCCAGCATGACGGCAAACATCCGGCTGCGCAGGCCGGGAATCGAGACATCCACCTGCGCGTTTGCGGGATTGAGATTGGCGCGGCAGGCGTCGGCGTTGGGACTGTGGTGTGCGCGGCAGGCCTCGGGCCTCGCTTCGTAGATGGTGCAACTGCCGTCGCGTAGTATCGCGCATGGCCGGTTCAGCGCGGCCTGGGCAAGGCTGGAACGCCCGGCGAACGCATCGCGATGCGCCGCAGTGCGCGTGATCGCGCCTTCAAGGTCCGCGGGGGTGAAATGGGTCTGAATGTATTCCGCCGCGAGGAGCACCTCGTGGGCCTGCACGCCCACCGGCACGTGGCAGCAGGCGTCGCAACCGGCCCGGCAGGCAACCACATTGCGGGCCGCTCCGGGGGCCGACGCGTAGGCGCGGTCGAAACCCTTGTGCGCCACGCGGAGGACGGAGAGAAAATCGGCGGGATTGCGCGTCTTCCGCAACCGTTGCAGCACCGTTTCCCCGGTCTTGTTGAACAGGATTTCTTCTTCCGGCGAAAAGACAGCGCTCATGGCATCCGCCACTGGACCCGAGATCGCGAATTTTGACAAGGCCCGTCGGGAGCAAGCCGGAAACAAAGAGCCAAGCAAAAGTTTCTTTAGGGCGACGTGGCGGATGCCGGCCGACCCGCTATGACGCCCAACACGGCGCCAGCTAGAAATCCAGTGACGTGAGCGAGCACATCAACCTGCGGTCCGCCCGCTCCATAAAGCCCGAGCACGATCAGGCCCGCCGCAGCCGGCACGAAAAACGAACGCCAGCGATGCGGGTATCCCGCCTTGGTGGCCAGGCGCACGGCCCGGCCTGTCAAAAGTCCGAGCGCGCCAAAGACCGCGGTCGATGCTCCCACCGAGGTGTAGGGGCCGGGATAATACACCGCCGCGACGGCCAGATTGCCGGCCACGGCCGCGAGTCCAAGGAGCATCCAGCCCCGCGCACGGCCAAAGAGCGTCACCACCGCAGCAAAGACGAATATGCCGGCGAACAAGTTCGACACGAGATGCGCCGCATCCACGTGCAGAAAGAGCGCGGTCAACGCCCGCCACCATTCGCCACGATCGAACATCGCCACGGAATCGAGCGCGCCGGCGTCGGTCCACTCCGGGTGACGCAATTGACCGCGAAACACCGCCAGCGCCGCGAGCGCCCAAAACAGCGGCGTCCCCAGGTCCAGCCGCGACCTAGCCTGCTTTTCCGGCGCGAAACGCGGCGGCCAACCAATGCTCTCGCGATCGTAGTTCGCCAGCTCCTCCCGTACCCGCGTCGCGGCCGACGGCTCGACGAGCAGCCGGTAGCCGGCTTCGGATGGCATCAGCCAGCAGACATCCCCCAGCGCGAGGACAACCAGGCTGTGATCGAATCCTTCCTTCGTCGTGCGATACTGTCCGGCCTCGGTGAGATCGCCGGGAACGTACTCATCCAGGCTCGCGTTGTCCGCTGTGGCATCGGGTCCCGACATTGTCAGGCCAGTATAATGCGGCTTGGCTCTGGCGCCACTGTGTATTGCACCGACACTCATACTGTCAGCGCAGCAACAGCTAGCATGCCGGGCGGAAACGGCGTTTTCTTGATGTTCCGGCTGCCAGTTCCAACACCCCTTCCCCATGAATCATCTCCGTAAAGTCATCCTGTCTTTTCTGTCTCTGGCCGGATTCGCGGTACAGGTCCGTGCGGAGCACCCGCTCACCAATCCGACCGTGGCTGATCTCGCCAGGAGATTTTCCTCCCCACCGTCGGAATACAGCTCGCAGGTGACCTGGGGCTGGAGCGGAGTGATCACGCGCGAGGTCCTCGCCCGCGACCTCGACAAGCTGAAGGCGATGAACATTCAGCAGGCCTGGGTCGAGCCGGGACGGAACCCGGAAGCGCCCTATCTGTCGCCGGCCTATTTTGAGAACGTCAAAATCGGCGTCGAGGAGGCGAAGAAACGCGGCATGCACCTGTGGTTCGACGATGACGGTGGCTACCCGTCGGGTTTTGCCGGAGGCAAGATTTCCACCCAGCGCCCGGATCTCGCCATGAAGGCGCTCGCCAAACCGGAGCAATTCCCGGTGGCGCCCGGCGAAGTTTTCACGCGGAAGCTGGACGAAAAGACCATCTGCGCCGTCGCCGTCAACCTGGACACCGGCGCCACGCAGTTGCTCGCACCCGTTTCCGGCCAGCTCAACTGGACCGCCCCCGCCACCGGCCGCTGGGCAGTGGGTATCGCGAGCTGGCAGTTCCGTTCCGGTGTCACGCGCTCGTCCAACAACAAATCGGGCGCCAAGGACAACGAGCACTCGCTGATGGATTATCTCTCGCCCGAGGCGAACCGGGTTTTCGCCCAGTGGACGTTTGACGCATACGAAAAGGCGGTTGGCGCGGAGTTCGGCAAGACGTTCCTCGGTTTCCGGGGCGATGAAGCCTCCTACAATTTCAATCCGTGGACGCCGGATTTCCCGACGGAATTCCAAAAACGCAAGGGCTATGACCTCCGGCCCTACCTGCCGGCCGTGGCGGCGATCGAGATCGGCCACGACCGGGCCAACGCCGCGCCCGTGACGGGCAGTCTCGACGTGGCGCACCGCGTGTATGCCGACTACTGTGACGTCTGGTCCGATCTTTTTGGCGGGAATTTCTTTGGAGGCGGAGCCGTCTGGTGCGCGGCCCACGGCCTGGAGATGCAGACGCACATCGAGCATGAGGAAATCCTGCCGCAACTTGCGATCGCCAACGGCGATTACTTCAAATGCATGCGCGGCATCCAGATTCCGGGCATCGACGTCATCTGGCACCAAATCTGGCACGACGTGGTGGCGGATTTTCCCAAGCTCGCCTCGTCCTCCGCCCACCTCAACGGCCGGCCGTTGTCGATGAGCGAGTCGTTCGCCGCCATGACCGGCCGGTTTCCCACGCCGGATCTCGAGGAGGTCGGCTGGATCCTTCACCATCAGATCGTGCTCGGGATCACTCATTTTGAATACATGTTCATGCCCGCCTCGACCCCGCGCACCCGGCCGCCGGGTGGCGGCGCCTCACCCGCGGCCAATCCCGCTCAGCCGACCGCCGCACTCGTGCGCGGCGCCGCCCCCGCCGGTTACCGCTATTTGGAAGACCCGAAATTTCCCGAGCTCGCCCTCGCCATCAACCGTACGACCTATGTCCTCGCCCAAGGTCGCCCCGCCGCCCAGATCGGCGTCTACATTCCATCATCGAGCTTCTGGTTCGGCGACACGGCGACGAACGCCAGTTTTCTGGCCATCGTGCACTCACTGCTCGAACATCAGCGTGACATCGATTTCGTGGATGACGGCGCATTGGCGAAAACGCTCAAGGTCAAGGGCGGCGCCCTGATCAACGTGAGCGGCCAGGGTTATCGCGCCATCGTGGTGCCTCCGACCGTCGCCATCTCGCAAGCTGCGCTGGACCGGCTTCGCGCCTTCGCCAAGGCCGGGGGCAAGGTCATCTTTATGGGAGGCCCGCCGCGTCTCGTCATGGACAGGAATTTTCTCACGGCCACCGCACCCGGTGAGGTGGGCTGGGCTGTTACGGAACCATCGGCTGAAATCACCGCCGAGGTGCTCGCGACCCTGCCGGCTCCTGACGTGGCGTTGGATCAGCCAGTGTCCGCCCTGAAATACAATCACCGTCATCTGAAGAACGGCGAAGTCTACTATCTCTTCAACGAGGGTGACGCACCACTCAGCCTCAAGGCGACCCTCGCGAACAACGGCACAGCCCGAAAAGCTGAAAGCTGGGATGCCCGCACCGGCACCATCGCCCCGATTCCCTCGGTCGTTTTCGCCAGCGGCCAGACGATCCTGCCGCTCGAACTGGCCCCGTGGGAAACGAAGCTGGTGGTGCTCCAAGGACAATAGTCCAGCAAAACAGGCCGGGTGCAGTCGCCCTGAGTTGACCGACTGTGGCTCAAATTGGAAATACATAGTAAAGCATGCTTGACATATGACAAGTATGCTTTACAGTCCGGTTCATGGACAAACCAAATACGATCGAATCGGTTCAGCCCCTCTCCGGTCACTATTCCCTGAAAAAGGATCTGCGACTCAATGCCTGGTTCATGGTGGCGGCGGCTACCTGCCTGGTCTTTGACCTTCTGATTAAACGGCACCCTGAATGGAGTCCACTCAGGCGGGCACTGCTTACTCTGACTCCATTGATTCCGGGTATGCTCTATGTGCGGGACTGCCTGCATTTCATCCGCGGCATGGACGAGTTGCAAAGACGTATTCAGATGGAAGCCTGGCTGTTTGCCGCCATGGGGACGCTGATTCTCGGAACAATCGTCAACACCCTGAACGCCAATGGCGTCCCATTGGGCCGATTGGATCACGGATTCAGTCTGGTGGGAACATTCGCCCTGACCTTCGTGCTCTGGCTGGTGGGCACGGCCATCGCCAACGGCCGCTACAAATGAAAAACCAACTGCGCGAACTGCGGGCACTCAAGCAGTGGTCCCAAGGCGATCTGGCGGACAAACTTTGCGTTTCTCGCCAGACCATCAACGCCATCGAAACCGAGAAATATGACCCGAGCCTTCCGCTGGCCTTCAAGATCGCCCGGCTATTCAAGCAGTCCATCGAGGAGATTTTCAAAGCCGGCGACTGAACTCCCCGCCGGCTTCACCCAACGATCAGTCGCGAGCTTCCCCGGCATAGTCAGTGTCGGTCAAGTGTTCCTGCCACGTCGCAGTCCGGCCGGCCTCGTCCACTCCTCTCTGGATTAAGCTTTGTGTTGTGTCCAAGAAACCGGCACCGATACAGCGATGTTGTCGTCTTTCTCCATACACCTCCTGGCGCGCATGAGCATCTCAAGCTGGAAATGGAACCTCGCTCCGCTCGTTTCAATGTTTTTGGCCTTCACGGCTGCGGCTCTTTCGGCCGCCGAAAAAATTGATCTGGCTCGCACTGAGCCGGTGCCGCCCGGCGAACCAGTTCCGATCGCGGACTTCTTCCGCCCTGCGATCCTGCAGGAGCCAAAGCTCAATCTCGCCGGGACGCACATTGCGGCGTTGATCTCGGCTGATGAGGACCAGACGCAGTTGATGATCTTTGACCTGAAGACTCAGACCATGGAGGGACGCTCCTACAAAGGCGACCGTGACGTTTTTCAGGTCGACTGGCTGGACGACCAGCATGTGATTTACTCGCTCGGGGTCCGCAAAGTCTTCGACGGGGGCTTGTATGTCGGCAAAGTCGGCGCCCTTTCCTTTGCCTACCCTCTCCTGGGCAGCGTCTGGTCGAGCGTCATCGCCATTCCCCCTGGGGACCGGGCTCACCCGCTGGTGAAAGTCGCAGCCAACAGCCGCGCCACCGGAAAATATGGGGAAGTCTTCTCGGTAAATTCAAAAAATGAAACGGGCGACACCCAGACCCAGATTTCGCGGCGCTACCCGGTGCTTAAGACCGACCACGGCTTCGATACCGCCTATCTGGCGGACAAGGATGGCCAGCTCGCGTTCGGGTTCACCTCCGAGGACGGCGTCCTGGCGCTGCATCGGCTGGTCGGCGATGCCTGGGAGAAGTGTCCGCTCAACCTGGAAGAGATCGACGTCTATGGCTGCGGCGATCATCCGGGTGAAATCGTGGTGCTCGGCCCCCGACAGGACGGCAAACCCCGCCCCTTGGAAGTCATGGAGGCCGCGACGGGCAAGGTCGTAGAAGTCTTGCTGCAGGACAAGGCCTACGACTGCACTCCCCGGCTTTACCGCGATCCAGTCTCGCATCTGATCGTTGGCGTGAACTACAACCGGGACGGGCCGCGGGTCACCTGGTTTGACGAGTCCTACCGCGGCCTGCAAAAGGCGGTCGATGGATTGTTTCCCGGCCAGGTGGTGCGGATCCTCGGCAGCGACCTGACTGGAAAAGTGATCCTCATCGGCATTTACTCGGACCGTCAGCCCATGATCTACAGCCGGGTGGATTTGGAAAAACATACCGCGGGACTGATCAAGAATTCCCGGCCGTGGATCGACCCGCAACGGATGCGGCCCATGAGCATCGTGAAATTCAAGACCCGCGACGGACGGCAGCTCGACGCCTACGTCACCCTCCCGGCGGGCGCTTCCAAACAAAATCCACCGCCGTTGGTGGTGATACCCCACGACGATCCGTCGGCGCGGATTACTTGGGGCTTTGACGACGAGGCGCAATTCCTCGCCAGCCGGGGCTACGCCGTCCTGGAGCCGAACTATCGCGGTTCCAATGGCTACAATTGGATGTTTCCCACCGATGACGAATGGGCTTTCCGCAAGATGCATGACGACGTGACGGACGCCACCAAAACCCTGATCGCTTCTGGTCTGGTTGATCCTCAGCGCATTGCCATCATGGGAACTTCCTTTGGCGGGTTTCTCACCCTTTCCGGCATGGCCTTTGAGCCTTCCCTGTATCGCTGCGCCGTTGCGATTTCGGCAGTGGGCGACTGGGCCAAGCTCATCGCGGATTATAAATACAACAGGTACTCCAGTCCCTACTACTCGCGCATGATTTATAAATTGGGCGACACGAAGGCGACCCCGGAAAAATGGGAGGCTATCGCTCCCCTGAGACAGGCCGAACGGATTCGCGCCCCCGTTTTTCTCTCGACGGGCGAGTACGATGCTCCAACCGCCATAGCTCAATCGAAGGAACTGGCGTCGGTCCTCGAGCGCAACCATGTGCCCGTCGAATCGATTTCGTTCATCAACGAGTCGGAGGGAGTGTACCACCTCCGCCATAAAGTGGAGCTCTACTCGCGAATTGAGGCCTTCCTCGCAAAGCATCTGGGGCCGCTTCAGCCGGGATCGGCGACCTCCAGTTCACCTTGAACCCTGAATCACTCTTGCCAAAGCAGCGGGAGAAAATGGAGCGGCCCTGTAGGCGATAAGATTGATTATTGACGCAGTCAAAGCACGTCAACCCGGAGGCCGGAAATAAGGGCCGGCGCGGATCTTGCTCTGATTAATCGAATCTAAACATCCGCAGCCTGACGCATTTTCCATCTTTCCCGACCCCGACGAGCCACTCAGCGCACGTTCCTGAGGCTGGCGACAAGATAGTTATCCAGCTCGAGCAGGCTGTTGGACTGACGCTTGTTCTCCGCCATTTTTTGCAGGAGCGCATCGACGGCCGTAAGCAAGTTTTTATAATACGCCACGTGGTGGGGATTCGTCAGCGGTCCGAGTTCCCTGGCGTCCGGCCAGGTGGCTTTGTTCGCTTTGTAGCCTTCGGGATCTTCCCGGAAATCAGTCAGCGACCTCTGGATCAATTCGTCCTTCTTGCCGCGGTGCAGCCGATCACGGCCGATGAGCAGGATGGCCGTGGTCGCTCCCCGCACCCGGTCATCGTTCCACTTGATTTTTAATCCCATGGTTCCTTTTCCCGCGCTTTTCCCATTTCGTCAATAGGGTCGAGTCGAAGTGGGCATGCCTGACTGGTCTGGTTTCGTGGTTTTTGTGAGCCTGCCCCCCCTCCCGCCGTCCCGGCAGGTCGCGTCCGTGAGGCGTAACCCGCCCGTCATTTCAGTTCGCCAGTTCGTAGAGATATTCGACATACGACAGCGTCGCGCCGTCGTAGCCCTCGACCTTCGGGTTCGCCGATTCAATGATGAAGAATTCGTCGGGCGCATGCGCGCCGGAGCCGTAGCCGAGCCCGAAGTGGCCCGCCGCGAGTTTCAGCGGTGCGTTCGTGAAAACGTAGCCGGGATACGAACCCGCCAGCCATGGCCAGAGCACGGGATCGATGCCCGCCTGCTTCAGCACCGAGATCTGCGCCTGGATTAGTGGCGTGTCGGCCGGAGTCCGCGTCGGGTCATAGCCGCCCGTCATTTTTATGTCGAGGTCGCCGTAGCCGCGCTTGGCCAGGTGGGCCTTCAATTGGGACAAGGCTTCCGCCGCCGTCTGGCCGGGCACAAGCCGCAGGTCGAGTTTCGCCGAGGCCTTGTGCGGCAGCACCGTCTTGCCACCGGGCCCGGTGTAGCCGCCGTAGATTCCCTCGATGTTGACGGTCGGCATCGACTCCAGCCGCTCCAACGCCGCGAGGAATGGCAGGTCGTCGATCCACTTCACGGCACCGGAGACGACCTTGTATTGCATCTCGGTGAGCCGCTTCGAGGCGGCGGCGATGAGCACCTTGTCCGCCGCGGACAAGGGCGGCACGCGGTCCATGAAGCCGTCGATCGCCGGCGTGTTGCCGTCGGGCGTGACAAGGGTGCTGAGCGCCTGCACCAGCCGCCACACCGGGCTGTCGACCATCGCCTTGAAGGAGGAGTGTGTGTCCCGCATCGGGCCGCGGCCCCAAGTCAACGCATCAGCGGTGAGTTCGCACTCAATGACGCCCTTGGCGCCGAGATTCACGGTGACGGCGCCATCAAGGCCCTGCGTCGCATGTGGCAGGAACACGCCGGCACACTTCGCCAAGGCGGCCTGCACTTCCGTTTTCAGAACGATCTGCGCGATATGCGGCGAGCCGATTTCCTCCTCGCCCTCGGCGACGAGGACTAGATTGACCGGCAGTTTCCGGCCGGCGGTGCGAAACGCATCGAGGGCCGCCAGGAAGGCTGACTCGGGCCCCTTCTGGTTCACCGCGCCACGCCCCATCACAACCTTGCCGAGTCCGGGCCGATCGATCAGGGCGGCGTCAAGCGGCGGTGACGTCCATTCCTTCGGATCGAATTGCTTCACGTCATACATGAAGTAGACGCCAACGGTTTTCGGTGCGCCGGCATCAAGGGTGGCAAATACGCCCGGCTTGCCGTCGGTTTCGATCCGGACGGCCTGCTGGAACCCGACTTCCTGCAACAACGTGATCAGATAATCGGCACCTGCCGGAAATCCGCGGTTCTCCGCCGCGATCGCCGGCCGGCGGATCCATTCCTGCAAGCGCGTCACCGCGCGGTCATGGTTGCTGGTGATCTGCGCCTTGATGCCGGCGAGATCGGCGTCAGCCGCCGCCACCGCCTGGCCCACGAATCCCGCCATCAAAACACCGGACAATAAAAACAGACTTCGATTCATGGCGTCGATGATGTCGGCGCTGTACAGGGTCGCAACCATACAAAACCCCGGATTTTAACCCCGGATTTCACCGATGAAACGGGCTGGGGCTCCAATTTTTCGTAACTAGATCGGATTTGAAAGCCGCGAAATCCGAGCAATCAGTGATTACACTTTCCCGATCGTTCTCAGGAATCAGCGGCGCGGCGCCAGGTGTTGAGCCACCCACGCCAGCTTGTCGGCGTATTGCCCGGAGTTCGACGACTGCCGGCTCATTATCGGGTGAGGCAGCGCGAAGAACGACCCCTCGCCTTTCATCGCGTTGCCGCCGCCCGTTTCCAGATAACAGAAACCGTTGCCATCGAAAGAGGCGGTCGGAGAGCGGCCGCTGATGAGGTCGGCAATCCGCTGCGCAACCACCACCCCCTGCGCCTCGGCGATCGTGCCCGCCTTGGGCAGCACCAGGCCCACGTCCGGCTTGAAGCGGCCCGGCAGGGCCACTGTGTTCACGTCGCCGATGGCAAACACGCGGCCTTCGCCAGCCGCTGACTGGAGTTCCATCGTCAGCGGATCGACGGGTATCCAGCCCGAGGGACCGCTCAACTGGGCGGTGCGCACCACCAAGGGGGCTTCGTGCGGCGGTACACAGATCAACAGGTCATATAAGGCGGTCGTGCCGTCGGCAAACTCCACCCGGTGCGCGGCTTCGTCGACGCGCACAACGGATTTTTGCGGGAAAAAACCGATGCCCTGATCCGCCAGCTTCCCCCGGATGAAGGCTCCCATCTCGGGGCCCGCGGTTGCCATCGGTGAGCCCTCCACCGTGCAAACGCTCATCCGGATTGTGTCTTTCCGGCCGCGTCCGTCAAAGAAGTGCCGCAAAAGCAATGCCGCCTCATAGGGCGCAGCGGGGCATTTGTAGGGGGTCTTCGGAATCAGCAGCACGATCTCTCCCTGGGTGAACTCCGCCAGGACCGGCCGCAGTTTTTCCACTCCCGTCACGGTGTAGAAGGTGTGCGCCCCCGCCAGACCAGGCACGGTCTCCTGCCGCAGGGTGGCCCCGAGCGCGATCACGAGAAAGTCCCACCGGCGCTGGCCGGCCGCCGTCGTGACGCAGCGCCCCCGCAGATCCAGTTGCGAAATCTCCGTCTCCAGGAACTGTACCCCCGGTTCGAGCAGGACCGCTCGCGCCGCGGAAATCTCCGCGCTGGTCCGCTCCCCCAGCATCACCCAGGGTTTGCCGGCTCCGACGTGGAATAACGGCGACCGGTCAATGATCGTGACCGCATGTTCCGCGGGCAACAGCCGCCGCAGGGTGTTCGCGGTGGCGATGCCGCCAAACCCGCCGCCCAAAATCAAAATCTGCGCCGCAGCGTTCGGTTGCGTGGAGTGCGAACTCATCAATCTGACTGAAGCAGATTTCCATCACCCGTCAACGAAGGGCCTGAAATCGTGCCGAGAAATTAACCCCGCCGCCGGGCTGCGGGCGATATGGTTGGCGAAAGAGTGAATTGTCGATTATCTCGTGGGGAACGATGGTCCTGGCTGCACGCACAGCACAGCCGTTGCTGCCCGCGGGAATTACCTCCCCATCTCCCTTCTGGACCAAGACATCCCCACCAATTCCATGAAAATTCTGCTTGTGGACGACGAAGCGATGCACCGTGCCCTGCTCGAGGACATTTTTTCCAAATGGCCGGAGCACAAAATCACGTCGGTCGCAAGCGGCCAGGCGGCCTTGGATTTGCTGAAAACCAGCGGGCAAACCTTTGATATCGTCTTTCTCGATATAAAGATGCCCGGATTGAGCGGACTGCAGGTGCTGGAGCAGCTTTGGGAATCGCCTCTCCACCGGTCGCTCGAAATTGTCATGTGCAGCACCCTTGATGACAAGCCGACCATCATCAAGGCGATCGAGCTGGGAGCGAGGCACTACATGGTCAAGCCGGCCACCGAGAAAAGCGTGGCCAAAAAGCTGCAGCAGATTGCCAAGATACCCGACGCTTCGGTCAGCTAGATCCCTTGGACCAAAGGCGTATCACTGTCCACAACCTGAGGTTGCCCTGGCTTGACGGGGTTGGTTGAACCCCGAATTCAAAACGTCTGCCGTTATTTGTGGAATTGCTCTGAAACGATCTTTCCGTCCTTCAACTGATAGACGCAGAGTTCGGATATCTGCCTCCGTCCCGCGCCTT
>Ga0265320_10002825_pt1 | contig 11952 bp, 11 predicted proteins | sample 4827metaG_FD_202087 | JGI IMG/M metagenome (GOLD analysis project Ga0265320, IMG submission 202087) | Rhizosphere microbial communities from Carex aquatilis grown in University of Washington, Seatle, WA, United States - 4-8-27 metaG | ecosystem: Host-associated > Plants > Roots > Rhizosphere >...
AAAGTGTAACCCATGTCCCTAGACGAAGTGTTACCTATGTCCGGCTCGCACCTGGAGGGCGGACTAAAGGCCGAAAACAGGGTCAGTTGTTAATTCTTGTAGTGAGAGTGCGGAAAAAGTATCATGCTTTACATTTGAACCTAAGTTTGGCCAGAAGCTCAGCGGCCGCCGGCGAATTTTGGGCCAGTCCGGCGAGGCGGCTGGCGTACACGGGGTTGGTAAGTCCGAATTGTTGCTCAAGCCACGCATTGGATACTTGGGTGGACTCCTTCAGAAAGGCGATGAGCGCCATCTTCCAGGGTTGGGCCGCAGGCGGGCAAAGTAAATCCGCCGGCCGGTGGCCAAGCAACGGGTCCTTAAACCCCTGGCTGCCCAGCGCCCAACCCTTCCTCGATGAAGCATCTCACCGGTCTAACTTTTGGAGCCCGCCTTAGCCGGCCGACGCGCGACGATGCCCGGCATGCAAAGCCACTTACGGCTTCGCCCATTCCATCACGACAAAAATCGGCACGCGCTGATCGTCCTTGAGGCTGGGATGAGTTCTCCGCGCGGCGGCGGTGGCGACGGGTTCAATGAACCGCTTCAAGGTCAAGCCGGCGTCAAGGAACGCCTGCATGGTGGCCTCGAGCGGGCGGTGGTATTGGAGCACTTCAATGCCGCGCCACTGGCCGATGATGGCCCGCTCGTCGGGAAAATCATAGACGGGCAAATGGGCCTTTTTACGCTTGGACTTCTTGCTCGAGCCGTTGGCGGTGGTGGTGGCAAAACACTGCAGGTTGGCGAAAGCCACCCGGCCACCCGGTTTGAGCACTCGGGCCATTTCGGCAATGGCGCGACGGTAGTCTTTGATGTCGACGAGGGCGATATAGCTGACGCACCAATCAAAACTGCCTTCGGGAAATGGCAATTTCTCCGCATCGGCGACCTCGTAGTCGCCTTTCGGGTCGCGTTTTTTCGCTTCCTCGACCAACCGGGGAGTTCGATCAATCCCCACGGTCCGGGCGCCGCGGGGTTTGAGCATGCGGCAAAAGCGACCTTCGCCGCAACCGATGTCGAGCACGCGACGACCGCTTACCCTGCCGCATACCTCCAGCATGACCGGGTCCAGCAAATGCGTGCGATTGGTATCGCCTTCATCCACAAAGCGAATCCAGGCTTCGGCGGAGGCGTTCCAGCCGCCCGTCGGATCATTGAGAGGAAGCGCCATGGCAGGGAATAGTTACCGCAGCAGGACGCCGGGGATTTCAGGGAGACCCGGTTCATCCAGCAACTGGATTCCGGTGCAGGCCGGGAGGTCTTGATAGTCTTGCAAAACCCAGACGACCTTTTTGTCCGGCGTGACTTCCACAACCTGGACATTGGCGCCACTCCCGTGGTTGCAAATGAGCGTGTTCCCGTTGGCGAGCCGGCTGGCCGTTTGCACGTCGGTGAGCCGGATGCCGGGGAGGGTGTCCTTTTCGACGGCCCAGACGATTTCGCCGCGGGGATTGACTTCATGAACAAAGGCATTGGGGTCGCCGGGAATGAGCGTATTGCCGTTCTTGAGCCGAATCGCCGACCATGGCTTGATGGATTTATAGGTCCAAATCTCCCTCCAATTTTGGTCGTATTCCGTGATGCGCCCTTCCGCGAGAAACCCCATGAGGTAGGTGCCTTGGGCGGTGAGGCGGCAATTGCGGAATTGCGTGTGGATGGTGCCGGCATCGGTGGCGCTGGCGGCGGGCAATTCACGGGCGAGGGCCTTCGAGTTGTCCTTCTTGTTGAGAATGTAGAGATGGGGCGGCAGGCCGTTCTCGACGATCATGACTTGATCCAGGCCGACGGGTTGCAGGGAATGAATTTGAGTGTTGCCGGGAGCGTGGTAGGACCAAACGATTTCCTTTTGGGGCGTGATTTCGTAACAGTCATTTTGCTTCGTGCAGATGATGTGGCCATTGGAGAGCATCCAGGCGTCGTCAATTTCGCCGCCCGGAGTCGGGAGGACATAAGTCCAAACCACCCGCCCGTGATTGACGACATAGAGGACATTGTTGCCTTCGCCATAGTACAGGAACGGATGCTGCGCCAGGCCATGGCCTGGCCAAGCGGTGGCCACGGAATTGGGCGGCACGGTGCGGCGGGGCAGCGGTGGTTCGCCGGGACCCTGTGCGGGAGCGCTGGCGAATTGATCAAGCACGGAATCCAGCGGGTGGGTGGCCACCGGAGACGGTGAGGCGCAGCCGCAAATGAACAATGCGGCAAGGAGCAGGAGGCAGCGGTGAGGGTAGGGCATGAATTTTTCAATCGGCAGCGCGCGATTAACTGGTTCGCAGAATCAACGAAACCACCGACTGCTTCGGCAGGGTGACGCGCACGTACGCTCCATCCATGGTCACAGGCAGATTGGCGAGCGAAACGAGGTTGGGCACGGCAAACGTATTGGCGGCCTGGCGGTCTTCGTGGGTGAGAACTTGGGCCTTCGCTTCGGACACATTGGCGCCGTCGAGTTGAAGGCGAACAGCGCGAGGAGAGTCCAACGACGGATTTGTCAGGGTTACGGCAAGGGCGGCGCCTTTCACGGAGGCCGACCCACAGACCAAAGGCATTTTGGCCGGGCCTTCGACGGCCGTCACGGATTGTTGGTCTCCGCTGATTTCCATCGGGACGACGCGGCCATTCATGTGTGCCTGATAGAGCTGGAAGACATAATAAACGGGCGTGCGGACAAACTTGTCCTCGTGCGCGAGGAAGAGCGAGTGCAGGCAATTGATGGTCTGCGCGACGTTGGCCATCGCGATTTTGTCCGCGTGCCGGTGGAAAATGTCGAAGGTCAATGCCGTGTGCAGGGCGTCGCGGAGCGTGATGGGCTGGCTGATGGTGAAGCCGGGGGCGATTTCCTCGCCGGGCGGATACCAGTTGCCCCATTCGTCCACAATGAATTTGGTCTGATGTTGGGGGTCGAACTCCGTCATGACGGCCCAATTATCCAAAATCGCATTTTCGATGGCCATGCCCTTGAGCAGCACCGAATACCACTCCGGCACGGAAAACTTGGCGGCTTGAAATTTCGTCTGACGGAAATCAGTGTAGTAATGGAGGGAGAATCCATCCACCCGCGATTTGCGACCCTTCATGCCTTCGAAGAAACCACGCGTCCAGCCGACATCATGGTCGAGCGAGTGGCCGCGCGGGCCGGTGGCGATGAGAAAGGCGGGCAGGTGATTGGGAAACTGGGTGACAAAATCGCGGTAAAGCTGCGCGTATTCTTCGGGCGCCATGTCTCCACCACAGCCCCAGGATTCATTGCCGATGCCCCAATATTTGATTTTAAACGGCTCCTGGTCGCCATTGGCCGCACGTTCGTCGGCGAGACTGAGGGTGCCGGCGGGGGCGTTGCAGTAGTTCACCCAGTCATGGAATTCTTTGACGGTGCCCGACCCAACGTTGCCGGCGACGTAGGGCTCGGCGCCGGTCTGGCGGCACAGATTCATGAACTCATGGACGCCAAATTGGTTGGTCTCAATTCCGCGCACCTCTTGCGGGGTGTTCTGCTGCCAGTAGTTATAGGTGCGCGGGCGCTTGTCGGCCGGGCCGATGCCGTCGCGCCAATGGTAACCATCGGCAAAGCAACCGCCCGGCCAGCGGAAATTCGGCGCGCTGACGGCTTTCAAGTCGTCAATGAATTGTCGGCGAATGCCGTTGACGTTGGGAATCTTCGAATCGCGACCGACCCAAATGCCGTCATAAATGACTCCGCCAAGATGTTCGATGAAATGCCCGTAGAACTGCGGGCTGATGGTCAACCCGGCGAGGTGGGGACGCAGGGTAATTTCCGTGTCGGAGGGAGCAGGCACAACCCCCCTTTGCGCCCGCAAGCTGCCCGTGGCTGCGGCTCCGCCTGCCAGGGCGACGGATTTGAGGAAGGAGCGACGCTTCATGCCAAAATCGCTACGGGCGATTCCCGATCCTGTCAACGCCTTTGGAAAAATCTGACGCATCCCCTCCAACCCGTGCTAACTGCCTGCCTAATGGCGGCGGCGGGGACCGTAACTGCGCATTGGGGCGCCGCGCGGGGCGACCGCATTGCGCAGGCGGTAAGTGATGCGGGCCTTGTTTAGGTCGTAGGGGCTCATCTCCATCTTCACCATGTCGCCCACGGTGATTTTAATAAAGTTCTTGCGCAGCTTTCCCGAGATGTGGGCCAAAACCTGGTGTCCGCCGGGAATTTCCACGCGAAACATCGTGCCAGGAAGCACGGTGACGATTTTTCCTTCAACTTCGATGGCATCTTGCGATTCAACGGTCATATTTATTTGCAGCGGTGGAGGTGGACGGCGGAGTGGGCCGATGGGAGAGGATGTCATTGGCCCGGCCCCCCCGTCAAGCGGGGATTTGCCGCGACCGGCGTTCCTTCGATCCCTGCTGGAGGTGGCCGGGAGGCCTACATATTGAAGGTGACGGTGCCGAAAGCCACGCTGGAGATGGAGAGCTGCGTTGTGGTTTGCGCCACCGTGATGGTCGAATAGATTTCGCCTGCCACCGGCGTGACATTGCGGACGTAATTGTCGGTTCCCGTTCCCACCAAGTCAGTGTAGGCCGCCTGGGTGGTGCCCTTTTCACTCATGAACTGTTGCGCCGAACTGCCCAAGACCCGCAAATTATTGGTCACGGCCTTGAGGCGCGATTGCATGCGGACTTTGGCGAACGCGGGAATCGCCATGGCCGCCAGCAAGCCAATGATGACGACAACAATCATGATTTCGACCAGCGTGAAGGCCCGGCGGGCAGCCTGGCGGCAATTAGGCGTCGCCGGATCGGAGTGCTTGGCGGGAAAAGCAGAAAGTTTTATTGTTTTCATGACACGGGCGGTTGAATGGAGCCATTGCAAGGGGCTTACCCATCGGCCTCTTACACGTTACTCTGAATCCGGCGGATAAGCTATAAGGTGATACCTGTATAACCCTGCTTGGCCCGGGCGGTCTCCTCCGCTCTTAACGTGTTCCGAATCGACCCAGCGAGTCCGTCCGGCGGAATTTTTGCATGGCGAAGCGATTTGACCGGCGGTGCAAATCATGGCTCAGTATCCCTATGAGTGGACCTCACCCCCCGGCGCGCATTTGCCCTTTTGAAAAACTCCACCCGTCCCTGCTGTTGCAGGACGACGAGTACTTCATGAAGCTGGCCTACAACCAGGCTATCGAAGCTTGGCGAGTGGATGAAACGCCCATCGGCGCGGTCATCGAAATCGGTGGCGAGGTCATCGCCCAAGCGCACAACCTTGTCGAGAATTCCGGCGACCCCACCGCGCATGCGGAGATGCTCGCGCTGACCCAGGCAGCCAAGGCCATTGGGGACTGGCGGCTCAAGGGCGCACGGATGTTTGTCACCAAGGAACCGTGCCCCATGTGCGCCGGGGCTTCGGTCATGGCGCGCTTGAGCGAGGTTATCTATGGCGTCGGCGACCCCAAAATGGGCTGCCTGGGCGGGGCCTGCGCCGTGCAGGAGTTGCCAAAACTCAACCACCGGCTGAAAGTCTCGCGCGGCGTCCTCGGGCCGGAATGCCATGCCTTGCTCAAAGCGTATTTTCAGGAGAAGCGGAACGAGGCGGATTAGCGACAAACCGCCCGGTTGGGAAGGCCGGTGGGGAGCGAAAGTCGGGCCAACGGGAGCGGTAATTGCCATTGCCATGATTTTTTTCTAATAAGAAGATACTTGGGCCGTCTTAGAGATTGAGATTTGCCGTATCTCCAACACCAAAAACCATGAAAACCAATATTCGATTCCTGGTGGTAAGAACCAGCGCCATTCTCGCCCTTGGCGGCGCCTTGGCCGCCGTGGGCCACTCCCAGGACACCTCTGGCGCCAGCCGGCCGACGATTGTGCAGCCGCCCCCCCGCCCCCAAGCTCCGGCCGGCGCAACTACGCGCCTGGTTTACGCCAGGGATTTTCCTAAGCTGCCCAATACCTTCAACTGGGAAGGGGAAGCGAAGATGAATGACTATTTTGTGCAGCAATTCATTGACAGCGCGAATTTTGGCAACCTCCGGATGATCCCGCGCACCATGATGATTGACGACGCGATGCGCCTCATCCGCCACGATCCCGACGACTTGGATAGCAAGGGCCAACCCGCCCAATACAAGCTGGACAATCTGGAACTCATCGGCATTGCGAAACACGACTCGCCGGTGGCATTCATCATTAACCGTCACGAGCGCAGCGGGGCGAATTTCGCGACGGTCACGACCCGGCAATTGACGGAGTTTGAAACGAAATCGCTCGAGCAATTGAGGGCTGGTGCGGAGGCCGTTGTGCAACAGGAAGCATCCGGCTGCCTCGTCGTGGGGCCGGTACGCGCCCGGGAGCTTTGTCTCGAGTGTCATGCCGGGGCCAAAGCGGGGGACGTGCTGGGGGCATTTTCGTACAAGCTGACCCGGCTGGAAGTTGGGGACGCGAAACCCATGTTGCCGCCCACGGCGCCGGCCCGGAATGTGGCGGCACGCGGAGTTATTCCCACGGCGCCTTGGGCGACTATGTCCTCCGAAGCATCGGTTCTGGACGGGCTGGAAGTGGTGATCCAGCCATCCCGGGAGACCATTCCGACGACTGAGCCGCTGGCGGTGAAGGTCGTTTTTCGCAATACTACCGGGCAGCCCATGCGCCTGCCAAATAACACAGCATTGTACGGCGATTGGCTGTTAAAATTGGAGGACATCCAATCCGGCAAGAAATATACGGCGGGATTTGGCACGGGCGGCAATCAAACCGCCGAAGCTGTCCCAAGCACGGTCATTCAACCCGGGGGAACCTTTGAGTCCTCGGCCGCCTATTTCAGCGGCGCCCGCATGGCGGAGGGTGATTTAGATTTTGCGGGTTTCCAAAAGGCCCCTTCGGTTGCGGTGGGCTCGCGGGCCGTAATGGGCCGCGGTACGGACAATTCGCCGTTCCCGCCGGGTGAATACCGCGTGCGACTGGAAGTACGTTTCCCCAACACCGTCCCGGAAGACGGGAATCCGGCGCCGGTCTGGAAGCACGACGACATTGTGAGTAATGCAGTCGCGATAAAGATTGGGCCGGTTCCGGCGGAGCGGACGGGCAATATTACAGGCCAGGTGCTGGACCGGCATGGCCGTCCTGCGGCCAATGCAACGCTTACTTGCCAGATTGCTTTGCCCTATAATCTCAGCCCGCCAAACGCGAATTCTCCCTATGCCAAGAATATTGCCAGCCGCCCGGCGTTGGCGGCGGCGGGCCGGCCGATTATTCCCGGAGGCGTTGGCGCCGTCGGGAATCCGGTGGCGAAAACTGACTCGAAGGGCGCTTTCGTTATCTCGAATTTGCCGTCGGGGACTTATCTCGTCGAGGCCCAGTTGGCGCCAGGCGACCTGTTGCACTGGCCCCAGAATGCGCTTTCGCAAGTCGTGGAAGTCAAGCCGAGTACCGAGACGAAAATGGGCAGCCCCTTGCAATTAGACTATAATGGCATGGAAATGTAAACGATCTGAAGAACCGGGGGGCGACCGGTCATGTAATGGCAGTCTGGCCGCCCGCTTTTGGGCACGCTCCAAGCGGGCGAGTCCATTATTGCGCGCACATTCTGGCGATATATTAAGACCGTATGGCCGCCGAAGGCAGGTTAATTAATTGGGTCTGGCCACGGGCGACTGAGCCGGTAGTACAATCTTTAAGAGATCCGCGCGCTCGGCATCGGTGAGGTCGGCGGCCTGCACCGCGTTAAGCGCGGCGGCCGGATCGTGCGCCATCAATTGTTGCGTGACGATTTTAAGCAACGGCTGCCGGTGCGGGTCGTCCACGCCCACGGTCAGAGCCCAGGCAAAGGAGGTGACGGGGTCGTTCTTGCCCTCGGCGGTGATCAAAGATGCCACGGCTGCATCATGCGACGGACCGGGCGGAAGTGAATTGATCCATTCGGAGGCCGAGAGGGAATCATGGGCCAGCAAGGCGCTGGCCAGATTTTCCACGGCATCGGTGCGCGCCCCGCCTTCCGGCATGGCCATGATCGCCGGCAGAGCATCCGTCGGTGCCTGCTGGCTCCAGGTGCGCGCGATTCCGTCGAGAACGTTATCGCGGCTTTTACCGTCGAGCAGTTCATTGGCGTCGTTCCAGGCGGAAGAGGGGTTTTGGCCAGCGATGGTGCTGATGGCCCCGCCGAGAGCGCTGACGCGGTTGTCACCTGTCGGCAGGTTGCTGGCCCAGTCCAACGCCGCTTGCGGCGCGGTGGCGGCCCAGGTTCCCGCCGCCTTCGTGGCCAAATCAGCGAGATCTACCTCGGTACCCGTCAGCGTTTGGACATATTTCGCCGCTGCCGCCGGATCTGACGGAATCCAGGCGCCGACAATGTTCTGCACGGCCTGGTCTCGGGCGTGGCCCTGGTCTGCCGTCAGGGATTGCGCCCAATTGAGCGCGGCAGTTCTGTCCGTTTTTGCCCAAGTCGTCGCCAGTTTGGTCATCGCGTCGTCCAGCGCCGTCGGATCGGTGATCTGTGGCAAAAAATTGATCGCTGCGGCCGGATCATGTTGCGCCAGGACCTGCACAATTTGCGTTTGGAAGGTGTGAATGGCTTCGGCATTGGGCAGATCCGAGAGATAATTCACCGCTGCCAGGGGAGCTTGATCAACCAGACGGGACAACGCGCTGCTATAGGCGCCATTGCTCACGGAACCCGGCGGCAAACTCTGCACCCAGGCGAGGGCCTCGGCCGGATGCGATTGCGCCCACCCATCGGCAACTTCTTCAAGCGCGCTGGCGCGACCCGGACCCCACGGCAGGCTTTCAGCGGCGGCGGCGGCGGCGGTGGGTTCCTGGCGCGCCCACTGACCGAGGATCTTTCCGAAGGCGTCGGGATTCTGCTCTTCCATCGGCAATTTTTCGAGCATGGCAAATGCGCCCGCGGGATCGGTCCGGGAAAGGGATTCAAGGATAACGCCCAGGGTCTCGGTCCGCACGGTGTGATCCTGAATATCACCGAGGGCTGCCAATGCTGCCGCCGGGTCCTGCAACGCCCAGTCGGAGAGCACCAAACCCAACATCTCGTTGCGACCGCTGTCCGTCGGCTCTGCCTTGACCCAGGCAAGAGCTGAACGGGGATCCACCTCCGCCCAACGTTGCAGCAAGAGTGCCACCACCAATTGGGCATCGCCATGGGAGTTATGGCTGCGAATGGCTTCAACCAACGCGCGCAGTTGGGACGCATCGGCCTGATTGGCGAGATGCAATAGCTCCAGCAGGCCAAACTCGTTAATGTCGCCGCCGTCGAAAATCGCCTTCACCATTGCAGCTATTTGCGCGGGCGTTTTTTGGGTGGCCGGGTTTGCTCTGGTTCCGGCCCTTTCGGGTGCTCCGGCGGCCGGCGCATTTTTCAGCGAAGGATGACGCCAGCCATAATTCCGGCCCAGCACAAATGACGCCCACGCCGCTACCAGGAGAATCAAGCTGCACCACCCCCTATGGGGCCACGCGACGGATGGGGTGGAGGAGGGTTTCACGGAATTTCTCCGACGGATCGCCCCAAGGTGTTCCGCTCTCGGTTCTTTGCTTGGGCCAGGTTACTGCGCATGAATTGATCCTGACCCCGTGACGGCCTTGGCCACGGAGGTGGGATGGCCGAAATACGTTACACTACCGGAGCCGGTCACCGTAATCCCAAGGGAATCCGTGGCGTAAACCGATGCGCTTCCGGAACCGGTCACCGTGACTTGGGCCGATTTTGCCGTCAGGCTCCGCGCATTGACCCCACCGGACCCAACGAGATGCAGGTCCACCTCGTTCGCCGTGCCGGTGAGGCTCGCACTCCCCGAACCAGTTACGTCAGCGTAAAACTTCGTGTTGGCCAAGCCGCCAATCTTCGCGGAGCCCGAGCCGGTCAGTTTCACGGCCACCAAAGACGGAGCGGTAATCGTAACCTTGACGCCCAGCTTCGTACTGTAGGATTGGTTGCTCTGAATGCGCAACGTCGCCCCATCCAGTTTGGTCTCAATCGCGGCGAGCAGATTATCGTCGGTGGTGACCGTGACGGAGGTCGTTGGCCCCACCGTGGCTTCCACCTCAGCGGAATCAGAAACCTCGATGGCAGTAAACCCAGTTACGTTGCGAACTTCGGTCTGCGCTTTGCCCGAACCCGTGATCATGTTTCCCCCGGAAGTGGTGGTGACGCCATTGACCGTTACGGTGACATGAGTATCATGCACGGTGACCACGGTGCCGTTGGCGAGAACGGCATTCGAATTGTTGTCCGACACCACGGTGTTGGAAAACAACGCCGGCGTTCGCACAACGCAATAGCCGATCACCAATGCGGCGACGATGGCCGGCCAAATAAGGGGCCGGCGGGGCTGCAGAACCGGGGGCGGAGTCATGAAGCGAGCGTGAATAAATCGGCTGTGATACGCAAGCCGGGATTGGGGATGGCCGCACCCGTGCCGATCTGGATGCGATTTCGTCCTGCTAAAACTTCAACCGGCAGCTGTGTCGCAGCCGCTGCTCGTGCGTCAGCGCCGGCGGGGCGGTGAGGCGGGAGGGTGGGCCGAGTTTTTCCAACTGCCGCGCGGCGGCTTCTTTCAAGGCGCGCCATTTGCCCCATTCGTAATCCGGGGCATGGATGACGTGGTTAAGCACACTGCGCCACTCGAGATAGGCGCGCTCGATGTCGCCGGGCCGGAGTGTTTCATTGATAAAATGTTGCGCGACCGTGGGGTTGGCGCGAACCCGTTGAATGACTTCGGCCGCGCCTTCCCCGTATTCCATGGGCACGCCGCGATCCAAATACCCCGGAAGCATATGGGATCAGGCGTTGCATGTTAACAAAGGATATCGGCTGGGTCAGTTGCAAAAGGAGCAATAGCCAGTTTTGGCGACCAATACAACCTCCGATTGTCTCGGGGTTTAAATGTTACCATGCAACGCCTGACCCCTTAAGCCTCTCCCCTTAAGGCTTCTCCTACTGGCCCATGCGGTTTACGGCACATGAGTGGTTTCACTTAGGGCTAGATTTTTGAAAAGGGTGTTGCCTGAAAACTCCAGGTTTCGGTCTAGGGAGGTGGGGTTGAGGTAATAAGTGAAACTGATATACCCATTTTTACCTTCGTTCGGACCAACGCCGATTCCGCCCGTTATCTTCCCGTAAAGCGCGCTTGTAATTTGGCTTCCTTGCTTCACCGTGCGCACGCGAAAGAAATACCCATCGACACCTTTTGAAGTGTCAGTGATGTTCGTCCCAAGTGGCGACATTGACCAAATATGGTGCGCTTCCAGTTTGGCCAGATAGCCCGCTTCCGGTGCCTCGCGCGGCCATTTAAACTGGCTGTTGGCAAACTCCTTCGGCAGCTTCACCTCCTGTATGCCGTCGCCGTCGTTTGGGAAGGTGATGCTCGCGGTCAACTCATTATTATTGTAATCAGTATATTTAAGATAGGTAACGGTGACGATGAAGTCGGCAGCTTTGCCCTTGCCATACGGCGCAACCCAGTCGGCCGCCTCCAAATCGAAACCGCAGGATTCATTGAGAGCAGCGGGGATTTTGGCGCCCCATTTGCGCACATACAACGAAATCTGCGTTTCAATTCTGCGCAATACGGTTGTGTAGGTTTGATCCCACGGTTGCCAGTGGCCGTCATTCGACGTATAGAATGTAGGAAGAGGTGCCCAGCCCAAATAATAGCCCTCTTTTCGAATCTCGTTGCCAACCATACCGTTCGAATAGCCCTCTCCAGTAAAATTGCCGTTCGCATCGGTCACGCCCTCAACCTTGATATTCGTCTCAAAATTAAACTGCGCGCAAAATCCGAAAGTTGCATTTGCGCCTGGGATGGGCTGACCGTCTTCGTTAAGAACATGAACCGTGGCTTTTGCTCGCGGAAGGCCGGCATACTCAACGACGCCAGCGGCTCCAAGGAACGCAGCAACTAGCGTTATAATGATTTCGGTTTTCATTTTAGTGAGAGGAAATATATACCA
>Ga0265320_10002829_pt1 | contig 11927 bp, 11 predicted proteins | sample 4827metaG_FD_202087 | JGI IMG/M metagenome (GOLD analysis project Ga0265320, IMG submission 202087) | Rhizosphere microbial communities from Carex aquatilis grown in University of Washington, Seatle, WA, United States - 4-8-27 metaG | ecosystem: Host-associated > Plants > Roots > Rhizosphere >...
CGCGGTATGTCCTTGGAGCGGCGATCATGAACCGCTTCGGCGGCAAGTTCCCGCTCGGCACGCTAGTCATCAATGTCACCGGATCGTTCGCCATCGGCGTGCTGATGACCGTCTTTACCGAGCGGTTCCAGCCGCACCCGTACTGGCGACTGGTCCTGGTGATCGGGTTCCTGGGCGGATACACGACGTTTTCCAGTTTCGAGTACGAGAGTTTTCGGGCGGTTCGCGAGGGCGGATCGATGCTCGGGCTCCTGAACATCATTGGGAGTGTTGTGCTCGGTTTTGCGGCAGTCTGGGCCGGCGCGGTTCTGGCCGCCCGGCGTTAGGACGGCGAGGAGGGCTCCATGCTTAAGAAGGGGCCGGCGAAAAAAGTAACCATCTACGTCAACGAAGACACGCAGTATCACCTGGAGTCGCTCTACGAGGCGATCCTCCAGTTCCTGATGCACAAGGGCGTCTCCGGCGCGACCGCTTCGCGCGCGATGGCGGGCTTCGGCGCCCACCACGTCCTGCACACCCCGAAGATCGAGGTCCTCGCCGAGCATCTGCCCATCCGCGTCGAGTTCGTCGAAGCGGCCGACAAGGTCGACGAGTTACTGCCGACGCTCTACGACATGGTGACCGACGGTCTCATCGAGGTCCAGGACACCACTGTCTTCAAGATCGCGACCAAGGAAAAGCGGCCGGAGCCGAAGCACCCGCACGAGGAGAAGCGAGGCCAGGCGAAGCTAATGCGGATCTATATGGGCGAGGCGGACCGATGGAACGGTGAGCCGCTGCACGACGCCATCGTCAAGCGGCTCCGCATGATGGAGATCGCGGGCGCCACCGTCTACCGCGGGATTTTGGGCTACGGCGCCAAAGGGCACACGCACAAGGAGAGCTTTCTGCATCGCTCAAAAGACTGTCCGATCATGATCGCCGTCGTGGATACGCCGGACAAAATCCTGGCCGCCCGCGACGCCGTAACCGAGATGATCGAGGACGGGCTGGTGGTGACCTCAGACGTGGACATCATCCGGTTGATCCACTCCCACCCGCTCACGGAGGCAGGCGATGCCGGCACCCACGCCAGCTAAGATTCTACGGCTGCACTTCTCGGAGCACGATCGCTACCGCGGAAAGCCGCTCTACGAAGCCGTCGTCGAGAAGTGCCGCGAGCTGCATATCGCCGGCGCGACCGTGTATAGAGCGCTGGAGGGCTACGGCGAGACCGCGGAAGTTCACAGGTCGCACATGCTCACGCACGACCTGCCGATCGTCGTGAGCATTGTCGACTCGGCTGAGAACATCGCCCGGCTCCTGCCCGCGGTCGAAGAAATGATGGACAAGGGCCTGATCGCGATGAGCGACGTCGAGATGATTCGCATCCAGCGGTCGAAGCCGAAGCCATGATTGAGAAGATCCTGGTGGCGCACGATGGCTCGGAAGGCGCGCAGAAGGCCTTCGACACGGCCCTCGATCTCGCCAAGACTCTGGGAGCTTCGCTGGACATGATCAGCGTCGAAGAGCGCGCGATTCATGACGGGGAGACCATCGACGAGGTGAGCGACGAGGTCGAAGCGGAGAACGGCTACTTCCAGGAGCTCGCGGCCCAGTGCAAACGGCGCGCGACGCTGCGGGGAATCGACCTGCGGACGGCGATGGTGCGCGGCCACGAAGTGAAGGCGGTCGTCGAATTCGCCCGCCAAAAGAGTTTCGACCTGCTGGTGGTCGGATACACCGGGCATTCGCGGATCTACGAGCATCTATGGGGCGGCACGTCCCAAAACCTCACGCGCATGGCGCCCTGCAACGTCCTTGTCGTAAAGTGAACGGCGCTGGCGGAGACGCCGAGGTCCCTCTGGTCGGACTCCTGAAAGAGAGGCGCCGGATCGAAGAAGCCGTGCGGCGCGGCGAGTCGCTGCTCGTGCTGGGGCCCGCGGGATCCGGAAAGACGGCCTTGGCGCAGTCCGTCACGGCTTCGATCCCGTGCGCATTGCACCTGCAGCACCGCCCCGCGCTCCACGAGATGCTCGTAACCATGGCGACGATGCTGCTTGGCGGCAAAGGGGCCGGCGAGCAGACAAGCGTCCACCTGCGCGGCCTCATCTGGAGCGCTCTGGCCGCCAGCCCGCGCCTGCTGGTCCTGGACGGCATCGACGGCTCCAGCTTCCAGGCCTACCGGTTCTTCCAGCGCGCGTACCACACTCCCGGAATTACGATGATCGCCATTTCGCGCGATCCCCTTCGGCTCGGCGAACTCCGCCGGCTGTTCTGGGACCCCCGGCAAACGGTCGAGATGACGCCGCTCTCCGATCCGGAGGCCGAGACGCTGTTCGATCGAGCCGCGGACCGTTTTGGCTTGCGCGAATTCGATCTTGCCGATTTCCGGCCGCGCGTCCTCGACAGCGCCAGAGGCAACCCGGGGCAGATCGTCGAGATGTGCCGCATGGCGCGAGAGCAGCAGTACCGGGCGGGCAGACACATCCTGTTCGCTCCGCTGCGGATCGACCTGATGGCCCGCTATCTGGGCTGAGCATTTTCTGTCGCCGTGCTACGCTGTGGGCTGACACGTGACGGAAACCACCAGCAGAGAGCGAGTGCGTTGCGCCTTGGGCCACCGGCAGCCGGACCGCATTCCGGTGGATTTCGGCGGCACGCCGGTGTCCGGTATCCACGCCACCTGCGTCCTGGCGCTGCGAGAGTATTTCGGCCTCGAGAAGAAGCCCGTCAAAGTCATCGACCCCGGACAACTGCTCGGCGAGATCGACGAAGACCTGAAACGTGCGCTGGGCGTCGACACCGAGGGCGTATACCGGCGCATGACGCGCTTCGGATTCCCAGCGGAAAACTGGAAGCCGTTCCGCCTGTATGGCGGCGAGGAAGTGCTGGTGCCCGGCGGCTTCAACGTGACGATCGACGAACGGGGCGACACCCTGATGCACCCGCTCGGCGATCCCGGGAATCCTCCCAGCGCCCGAATGCCCAACGGCGGGTATTTCTTCGACGCCATCATCCGGCAGCAGCCATTCGAAGAAGACCAACTGGACCCGGCCGACAACCTGGAGGAATACGGACCGATCTCCGAAGAGGAACTGGCGCACCTGGAGCGCGAAGCGCGTCGCGCAGCCGCGAGCGGGCGGGCCGTGGTGGCCAATTTCGGCGGCACGGCGCTCGGCGACGTCGCGCTGATTCCGGGAGTCGGCCTCCCCCACCCCAAGGGAATCCGCGACGTCGCGGAGTGGTACGTCTCCACACGCGCGCGCAGGGACTACGTGCACGCCGTGTTCCAGGGTCAGTGCGAGATCGCGCTGGCGAACCTGGCGCGGATCGCGGCGCGACTGGGCGAGATGGTGGACGTGGTCAATGTCTGCGGAACGGATTTCGGAACCCAGACGTCGTCGTTCTGCTCGGTGGCGACGTTCCGCGAGCTGTGGCTCCCGTACTACCGCCAGATCACCGGTTGGGTCCACAGCAACACGCCGTGGAGGACATTCAAACATTCCTGCGGCGCCGTGGAGAGGTTCCTTCCGTCGTTCATCGAGGCCGGCTTCGACATCCTGAACCCCGTGCAGTGCTCCGCCACCGGCATGGACGCCGAGCCACTCAAGCAGAAATACGGCCGCGATCTGGTTTTCTGGGGCGGCGGGGTGGACACCCAGCAGGTGCTGCCGTTCGGCACGCCCGGCGAGGTGCGCGAGCAAGTGCTGCGGCGGTGCGAGGCCTTTCACAAGGACGGAGGCTTCGTTCTTACCACCGTCCATAACATCCAGGCACCCACGCCGGTGGAGAACATCGTGGCCATGGTTCGCGCGGTCGAAGAGTTCAACCAGAGCTGAGCGAGCAGCACCGAACCGCGCGCGTCAGCAAGCGGACGTTCGGCACCCCGCCCTTGCGGTCTGGCGGGCGCCCGAATGACAATTGAGAGGACCCATGCGACCTGAGCAGTGGCGCGATTTCAAACGAGCAGCCAGGCGCGAGCCCGGCGCGGGTGTCCCTCTGGCCCTGATCGTGGACAGTCCCTGGATTCCGGGCTATCTCGGAATCAGCCATTACGACTATTACTTCGACGCCCAAACATGGTTCGACGCCAACCTGCGCGTGGAGCGCGAGTTCCCGGAGATCATCCTGCTGCCCTCCTGGTGGGTGGAACTCGGAATGGCGATCGAGCCCTCGGCTTTTGGGAACCGCATTCACTTCCACCCCGACCGCACGCCCGACCAGTGCGCCTCGCTCGTGCGCCTGGAGGACGTGGACTGCCTGGCGCCCGTCGATCCCCGTACCGACGGGTTGATGCCGCTCGCGCTTCACCGCTACCGCAAATTCAAGTCGCGGATCCACGATGCCGGCTCCATCATCCCGATGGTGGCCGCGCGGGGCCCTCTGTGCCTGGCCGCGTTTCTGCGCGGCGTCACCAGCCTCATGACCGACATGGTCGACCAGCCCGACTTGGTGAAGCGCTTGCTGGCCCTGACGACGCGGGCCTCCATCGACTGGCTCACGGCCCAAGCGGAGGCGGTCGGCGACGACTTCGAAGGCATTCTCGTCCTGGACGACATCGTGGGCTTCCTGTCTCCCCGCGCCTATCGGGAGTTCGCGCATCCTTACCTCAAGCAGATCGCGGATGCGTTTCCGCCGGATTGCGTGAAGGTCTACCACAACGACGCCAACGTCCGGCCGTTTCTCGCCGATCTTCCCGATACCGGTTTCGACGTGCTGAACTGGAGCCACCAGATCGGCGTCCGCGAAGCCCTCGAGAAGACCGGTGGACGCATGTGTCTTATGGGCAATGTGCCGCCCCTCGACATCGCGGTCCGCGGCACGCCGGAGATGGTTTTGCAGTCGGCCCGCGAAGTGATGGCGGCCGGCGGCGGCGGTCCACTGATCCTCTCTGTGGGAGGCGGTGTCAGCCCTGGAATGCCGCGCGAGAATCTGCGGGCGCTGATCGAAGCCGCGCGGCCGTAGAGTCTTACTGCGATCCCGCCAGATCGATGACGGGTTTCCCGGCCGCGCCAATCTGCCCCGCGGCGCGCGCGTCCGGCCTCTGCGTGATCACCACGCACTCGCACCAGCTCAGAACCTCGTCCAACCCGCCAACCAGCAGCTTCCCGATGTGCGGCAGAGCGTTCAGAACGAAACTGCGGTTGCTGCCGTAGATGGCATCCAGCCGTATGTGCGGATCGTAAATCCGGACTTCTTTTCCCTTGCCGATCCATTGTTCGATCGCGGCCACGGCGGGGCTCTCGCGAAGATCGTCGGTTTCTTCCTTGAAAGCCAGCCCAAAAATGCCAATGCGACTACCCGGAAAGTCGAGCACGCGCGACACGGCCCTCTCGAGGTGGCGATGATTGCTCGGCAGCACGGATTCGAGCAGCGGAAGGGAGAGGTCCATTCGCATCGCCCGATACGTCAGCGCCCTGAGGTCCTTGGGCAGACACGAGCCGCCAAAGGCGAAGCCGGGCCGCAGATACGCCGCCGAAACGTTCAGGCGTGTGTCGCGGCAGAGCGTCTCCATCACCTCGTAAGGAGATACGTCCAGGCGCGTGGCCAGCGCCCCCACTTCGTTCGCAAAACCGATCTTGAGCGCGTGGAAGGCGTTGCAGCAGTACTTGATCATTTCCGCCGTCCGCAGCGAAACCAGGCACGGCTCCACGCCGAGCTTGGCGTAAATGCCGGCTACCACCCGGACCGCCTGCGGATCGGTTCCGCCCACAACCAGCAGCGATGGCTCCGTGAAGTCGCGAACCGCCACGCCTTCGCGCAGAAACTCGGGGTTCGATACCACGGAGAGCTGCGGATTCGCGGCCAGCAGTTCTCCGGCCAATTCCTCGGTTGTTCCCGGAAACACCGTGCTGCGAATCGCCAGGATCAGGGGAGACGTCCGCGCCTTCAGATGCTCGCGGATCTGGCCGAGCACCCGTTCCAATTGCTCGAGCGAGAGGCTTCCGTTGCGGGCCGAAGGGGTACCGACGCAGACCAGCGCGATGTCCGCCCCCGAAAGACCAGTTCCCAGATCCGCGCCGGCGGTGAGCCGTCCATCGGCAACCGTTTCCCGGATCGCCTCCTCCAGGCCCGGCTCATAAAACGGTGCCCGGTTGGCCAGGATAGCGGCGATCTTGGTCTGGTCACTGTCGATCCCATAGACTCGATGGCCCAGCTTCGCCAGACACGCCGCGGTCACGCAGCCGACGTATCCGAGGCCGATCACGGCGATGCTTTGAGGTTCTCCAGCGGTTGACACGGGACCCAGTATCCCATGTTTCAAAGCGGCCCAGCACCGAAGCGCGCGCGTCAGCGAGCGCACGGGCGTAGCGCACCTGGTACGCCGTCAAATCCATCCCTTCGTGGCATAGTAGACGATCTTCGCGGTCTCGACAGATTCCTCCACGAAAGCCTGCCAGAGGCGAGAGGGATTCCCCACGCGTTTCAAGGCGTCCGGTATCGGACGCGGAGCGGCGTTCAGCCCAACCTTGCGAAAAGCGCGCACGGCGCGGAACATGTGATAGTCGCTCGTCATCAGCACCTTCGATCCGGAGTCGTTCGCAAGCAGCCGCGCGACGTACAATGCGTTTTCGCGCGTGGAATTCGCGGCCCCCTCCATCACCACGACGTCCGGCGGCACGCCCTCGGCGATCAGAAGGCTTCGCATGTGCGTGCTGGTCCGGTATCCCGAGACTACGATCTTGCGGAAGCCGCCCTGGCGATAAGCACGGACCGCGGACAAGCAGCGCAGGACTGTATTCTCGTCCGGGAACTCACCGAGGCTGGCGCCTCCGACCACGATCAGGATGTCTCCCCGCGGGTCGTTCCAAGGTCCCGCGAGCCGCCTCGCGTACCAGGCGACAAACGGCGAGAACGTAGCCAGGAGCATAGTCAGCCCCAGGGCTGCGCAGATGAGAACGGCGCCCCGCCGCAACTTGATCCAGACGTTCTTCACGGCAGCGCGTCCGGGTTCAGCACAACGCCGCCCGCTGGGTCGGCGATCCGCCAGCCGCCCATGCCAGCGGCGCGGCACTCCACCTTGGGCTGCGCCTCTCGAGCCTCGATGGCCCTCCTTCCGGCGTAGTCGAGGTAGCTCCCTCCCACGAGGATCAGCTCCCGTGCACCGTCCGGCGCAGTGTGGAGGCACAGCGCGGCAGCGTCGCTGGCCCACGGTCCCAGACTCCACGCCCCCGTCCCGGTGCCGAAAAAGAACTGGCGGCGGTCGTCGCCTGCGGCGTATTCGTAACCGCCGTCCACGCGCGTCAGTCTGGCGTCGGCCATCTGAACCCCAAAGCCGATGGCCGTGACGAACTCAGCCGGGCAGGCGCTGCTGGCGCTCCAGCGGGCCACGGGCGCGGGAACGCGGACGCCATACGCCGGCGAGTAGTCGTCCTCTCCGATCGCGAGGCACCAGGATTCGTCCCCTAGGCCCACAAGCGTGAGCAGTTCGCCTCCCAGCACCGAACCGCGCGCGTCAGCAAGCGGACTGGCTACCACCGCCGGCCCCCGCCGCGCCAGTTCCACGTCCGGCGGGAAATGCCAGTTGAGTTCGAACCGATGCGTTCCCTGCCCCTCGGCCACGTCGCGCACCAGCCACAATCCCGCGCCCAGTCGGAGCACCCAGCGTCGATGCGTTACGGGATCCGGCAGGCGCTCATATCCCCGATGGAGCCCTTCAAACAGATCGAACGTCTCGCCGGTGACCCACCGGCTTACTTCAACGCGCGGCAGAGCGCCCCAACGAAACGGCCCCGCTGGATCGGCCTGATCGAGGCCGTCGACGGTCAGAGTGTTGTGCGCCGCCGTACCGCGGAACTTATCCCGCAACGAGTCGCCGCCCGCGTAGCCGCACGTTCCCGGATCGGCCAGCCAGAGTCGCCCGTCCGCCGCCAGTTGAACGCTGAGCGCATCGGCGTGGCCGTGGCCCGCTCCGCCGAAACCCTGCTCCCCACCATCCACGAACAACTGCGCCGTTGGCGACGCCATGGCGTAGACTCCGGATGCCGCCAGTTCCACGGAGCTCGCCTTGGGCGCAACCAACGCGACGGCATCGTACGCGGCGGCACCATCCGGTCCCAGGAGCCATACGGTCTCCTCGCAAAGTCCCGGACCCGCTGCCTTGAAGGCGGAGTCCCGAAACAGCGCGGCGCCAGTCGAAAGCGGATCCCGCAAATGCTCCGGGCGGTTGCGCGATCCGTCGAACACGCGTCCCCCGTCGTCGTCGCCGTATCGCGGCAGGGCGCCCGCTTGCGAGAGCACCGCCAGCGCCGTCAGCATCCCGCGGATCGTCTGATCCAGTTCTTCCGGGACCGCGATTCCGTTGCGTGCCGCCAGAATGCGGGCGTGCAGGAAGAAATCCAGCGCGTAGACGTGGTAGTAAGTGGACTGCTCGAAATACACGCCGTCCGCCCGCACCTGCTTTCTGGCCGCCTCCAGAATCACCCTCCATCCCGTCTCTTTCCACGCCGCCGCGCGCCGCAATCCCGGATAGCGAAGGCCGATCAGGAACAGTGCGACGCCCTCGCCCAGCAGGTGCGTGTTGGGAGAAAAGTACGTGGACAAGAAGCGATGGATGTACCAGCCGGCCCGGTCCAACCCCCGCGCCAGGTCGCGCTGGAAATCGGCCGAGTCCGCCGCGCTGCCCTCCAGCAGGAACCCGGTCCAGATCCACGCGATCGCCCGGAACGCCACTTCCAGCGTGCTGCTCCAGTTGATTCCCACCGGGTACGGATTCTTGCGGCTCCAGTCGTACCACAGCTCCTTCAGGACCGAAGCGAACCGTTCCTCTCCAGTGAGCCGGTACGCCTTGGCCAGCGTGACGAGGATCTGGTGGCGGTTCAGCTCCCACACGATTTTGTGATCGCCCACCGTGTCGAAATCCAGGCATGGGATCTCCGGCCACGGCACCGCCGGAGCTCGCCGGCCGTGGACCGGGTCGAGGCTGTAGTCGATATCCCGCCCGAAATCCAGGCCCTGGAATCCCAGCAGGTCGAACCGCCCCTCGGAGATCCGCCCCGCCCTCTCTACCGTCTCCCGCACCGCATCCGGCATGCGGCGCCAGAGCAGTTCGGCGATCCGCGGCGTGTCTTCCGGGTCAAGGTAGAACCGGCCGCGCGCGTCGAGACCGGAATCCGATCCGCGAAAAGGATCGATCCCCAACCTGTGCAGCAGAACGTCGGACCGCTTGCCGGCCTCCTGGCGCGCGCGCGTATAGATCTCGTGCGGCCCCATGCGCGCAAGCCGGCGAATGCTGCTCACTGAGGAGCGGCCTCCAGCACGCGCTCGAAGCACTCGACCACGCGCTCCCACGAGAAGTTGGCCGCCACCATGTCCCGCGCCGCCGCGGCCTGGCGCCGCCGGAGCGAGACGTCGGAGAGCAATTCCAGACACGCGGCCGCGAAATCCGCCGGCGAATCGGCAATCCGGATGTCCTCCGGAGGATGGACCTCCAGTCCTTCCGCCCCCACCGACGTCGAGACCACCGCCACGCCGCCCGCCATCGATTCGTAGATCTTCAGCCGCGTCCCCCCGCCGATTCGCAGCGGCACGATCGAAAGTGCCGATCGCCACAGATGCGGCCGTATGTCCGGCACAGTGCCGGTAACGCGGATACGCGCGTCTTCCCGCGCCAGGGCGATGATAAAGGGATCAGGCGTCCGCCCCACAATGGCCAGCGTGCAGTCCGGGCGCACCCGGCGGATCAGCGGCAGCGCCTCGCGGACGAACCACCGCACCCCATCGACATTCGGCCGCCAGTCCATCGATCCCACGAACGCCAGGTCGGCGTCGATCTCCGGCGGCGGGTCTGGAAGCGCGAAGGCCTCGAGATCCACGCCCGTGGGAATGGCCGTCACGCGTTTCACGCCGAATAGTTCCCGCATGGTCGCGGCGTCCTGCTCGGAGACAGCGGCGATGTGGCCGGCCCGAAGGCAGACGTCCCGTTCGAAGCGGAACATGCGCTCCGCCTGCTTCCGCATATACCACCGGGCGGCCGGGTTGCCCGCATGCTCCGCGTGGCGCCGCCAGATCATGGTCTCCACGTTGTGCTGGAACAGCACCGCGCGCTCGATGTTCGGGAAGTAAGCGGCCGGGGTCAGAAAGTCGCACACCGCCCGGTCGAACCGTTCCTTTTCCATCAACTGCGCTAGAAACGTGCCCATCGCTGGCGGATGGAACCGGCGGATGCTCAGCGGCTCCTGGTCGAAGACGCCGCGAGCCAATTCCAGCGCGAACCCCGGCGACCGCTTATCCCTTACCGCGTGCCGGAACGGATACGCCCGCGTCGAGTACTCAGGCGCGCGCGCCAGCCCTTCCGGATTCAGCGGATCGTCGATCGCCACGTAATGGATCTCGTGCCGCAGGTGCAGCCGGCGCAGCATCTCGAGCGTACGGATCTGCCCGCCCCTGGTGGTAGGGTGCAGGAAGTTCGTACTGACCCAGAGGATCTTCATGCCATCGCCGCCGCGCCCGCCAGGCCCTCCCACCGCGTCTCGCCCTTCCCGGTCAGAAAAACGTCGCCCCAGATCTGGAGATTGAGAAGCCGCCAGATTCTGTCCGTCGCGTCGTAGCGCCCCGATTTCTGCCGCTCCACGAGTTCCTCAATCCGCCGCCGGTCGCAGCAGGTCGCGAGCAATCCGTCGCGCGCCGTGAGCGCAGCGCAGATGCCCTCCGCGCGCGGATCGCGCAGCCATTGCTTGAGCGGCGTCGGGAATCCCATCTTCGGGCGGTACACGATCTCGCGCGGCAGCAGGTCTTCCACCGCCTTCTTCACGATGTACTTGCCCTCTTTCCCGCGAAGTTTGAGCCGATCCGGAACCCGCCGCGAAAACTCCACGAACTCGTGGTCCAGGAACGGCACCCGGCTTTCGATCGACGTGGCCATGCTCATCTGGTCCTGCTTCATCAGCAGTTCCACAAGGTAGGTCTTCTGGTCCGCGAACAACATCCGCGATAGCGGCGCCTCACTTCCCCGTTCGCTCCAGTACCGCAGGAATCCCGCGTACGGACTGGATGGCGCCGCCAACCGCAGCATGGCGTCCACCTCGCCGCCGGGAAAGGCGCAGTAGAAATTGTCCAGATACATCGACTCCAACCCGCCGTCGAGTCCGATGAACGTGTGCTGAAGTTTGCGGCGTAGGTCCGCTGCCAGCAGTCCCGACCCGGCGATCGCGCTCCGGATCGCGCTCCGCAGCGGCGCTGGAACAATTCCGTAGCGCCCCTGCCACCGCTGGTTCCAGAGATAGTGACGGTAGCGGGCATAGCCGCCGAACATCTCGTCGCTGCCCTCCCCGGTTAACACCACCTTCACTTCCTCCGCGGCCAGCCGCGATACGAAGTAAAGCGAAACGCTCGACGGCCACACGATGGGCTCGTCCTCGTGCCACACCAGGCGAGGCAAGGCGTTGAAGAACTCCTCCATCGAGACCACCACTTCCCGATGCTCGGTGCCGATGCTCTCGGCGACCCTCCGCGCGTGCGTCAGTTCGCTGTACGGCGCCTCCCGGTATCCCACCGAGAACGTTTTGACCGGCCCCGCCGCCTGCTGCCGCACCAGCGCCGCGATGGCGCTCGAATCGAGCCCGCCGCTCAGAAAGATCCCCAGCGGAACGTCGCTCATCAGGCGCATGCGCACGGTCTCTTCGAGCCGCTCCCGGCACTCCCGTATCCACGACTCGTCGCTGCGATCCTCCTCCGCCCCCGCCGCCGGGATGTCCCAATACTGCCGGACGCTCAGCGTCGGCTCTTCTCCGGCGTCGAGCGTCAGCAGGTGCCCGGGCATCAGCTTCCGTATGCCCGAAAACATGGTCCGCTCGTCGCTGATATAGCCGAAGGTCAGGTATTCCGGCAACGTGCTTTCATCGAGCGCGGCCCGGATCTCCGGATGCGCCAGCAGCGCTTTGATCTCCGACGCGAAAGCGAACAGCCGCCCGTCGTAGTAGTAGTAAAACGGTTTCTTCCCCAGG
>Ga0265320_10002833_pt1 | contig 11921 bp, 12 predicted proteins | sample 4827metaG_FD_202087 | JGI IMG/M metagenome (GOLD analysis project Ga0265320, IMG submission 202087) | Rhizosphere microbial communities from Carex aquatilis grown in University of Washington, Seatle, WA, United States - 4-8-27 metaG | ecosystem: Host-associated > Plants > Roots > Rhizosphere >...
CCTCAAGGGGTTCGAGGATCTGGTCAAGGGCTGGCCCGAGGTGCGCGAATGCCACATGCTGGCCGGTGAGACCGATTTCCTGCTCAAGGTGGTGGCCCACGACTGGGACGATTACCAGCGCTTCCTCACCACCCGCCTGACCGCCGCGCCCAATATCAGTCACGTGAAAAGCGCCCTGGCCATCCGCACCTCCAAGCTGCAGCCGGGCGTGCCCATCGACGTGGATTCCGGCCCCGAGCCCGAGCACGAATAGACGGTTACTGTGGCCCCTCAATCGCCGGGCGCGTGCCTCCGCACGCTTGGCTCCCGCGGCATAAGCCGCGCGGCCCCTTGGGCCTAGCAAAACCCCGATGAGCTCTGCGCATCGGGGTTTTGCGTTACTTCGCCAGCCTCTGGCGGATTTCCCCCTCGCAGCCCATCAGCCAGGCGACCCGCTTCAGGCGGGCGCTTTGTTCCGCCATTTCCTGCCGCTCCTTTTCGGCCCGGTCGTCAACGCGGCTCTGTTCCCGGTTCAGCCGGTCCATGCGGCCCTCGATGGCCGAGGCTTCACGCTGCAGCTCGGCCTCGATGCGGGCGCGCCGCGCCGGCCGGCCCAGCAGTTCGTCACGCTCGGCGAGTACGACCGTCAACTGCTTTTCCCAGAAGCTTCCCGGAAAAAGGGCGGCGCTGATGGATGCCGGTCCACCCTGGGGAGCGCAGGATTCGCTCAGGGCCAGGGAAGACGGCGGCAGGACCGCCCAGACGAGAAAGGCCAATCCGGCTCCGATCAGCAGCATATCGCGAAGACGCAACATCGCCATGCCCTCCGTTCTGTCCCGGCCATGATAGGACGGCGTTCCGCTGCCGACAAATGCCGATCCACCGGGGAAGGTTTGCACGAAAAGGCGTTTTCCCCCAACGGGCAACCGGGAATGGAGCCCCCCGCGCACGACGGGCCGCCTATTGATTCTTTCCTGCCGCAACTATGCATGAGGTTTGTGCATGGCTGCCCTCGAACTCCTTTCGCACTTGCGAGAAGGCGTGTACATGGCGGGGACAGGCCGAGAGAATATGTGCGGCCAAGGAGAGGACCATGATCGTTTCCACCATGGACATCGTGATGGCCGCCATCGGCATTCTGACCATCGCCGGCTTTGGCATTTCCATCAGTGCCTGGCGCCATGCCGTCCGGATCGAGCGCGAGCTTGCCAAGGACGACCACGCGGGTATCCCGTCAGCGATCTAGAGTGCATCAGCTTCAAGCTGAAGCACTCCAGGATTCGGTCTGTACGAAAAAGCTTTGCTTTTTCAGGGCTCAAGTCCCGCTTGGGCTTAAGAGTTTTTCGATCTTCCGATTCGGCTTAAGTGCGAAAAACTCTGGTCACCGGCCCGCCGCTTAATCCCCACCGAACGACAGCCACAGGCCGGTCCGGTCGCGGCGCAGGGTGATCCCGGCCCGCGCCGCCAGGGTGGCCAGCCGGCCCCTTATGTCGAGGCCGAAGCGGCGGATCAGGTGATCGCCGATTCCGCCGGCCGCGGCCCAGCCGTCCGGCCGGGCGATCTCCTTCATCACCAGACGCAACAGGCCGGTCTCGTCCAGGTCGAAATCCTGGCGGGCTTCGATGCCGGCCGCCGACAGGTGGTCGATGTCGGCGGCGAAGCCCTTGTCGTTGGAGGCGATCACCACCGGTCCGGGAACCGGGCGGGCCGCCATTTCCCGCACGGCGCGGGCGATGGCCTGATCGGCGGCCTGGGACGGGGCGTCATCGGGAACCGGGGTTTCCGCGGCCACCGCAATACCCCGTCGCGCCAGGGCCTTGCGCCATGGCGCCATGGCCGCCTCGCGCCCGAACAGCTCGACGCGGCCGGCCCCGGCCCAGCGGCCCAGGGATTCCAATTGCCGGGGGCTGGTCAAATTCTCACAATCGATCAATACGATAGCGTTGCTTCTGGTCACGGATTCCTATCCCGCATGGCACAAAATTCACGACACGGCTTCCCGTCCGGCTCCGTGTCATATAACCTCTGTCAGATCGGGGCCGTTCCAGGCTCCGGCAGGATGATCATCTCATCCGGGTGAATTCGGCGGGAGTAGGAATGTTCAAGCGCAAGTCCGTTGATGCACAGGTCGGCGACATGTTCATCAAGACCCACGACACCAAGAAGAGCGTTTGGGTGGTCGAGAAGATTTTCGAGCACGTGGACGGCATCATGCATGCCCGGCTGTTCAACAAGCTGCAGCCCAAGACCATGATTACCGTATCGGCCTCGACACTCGCCGATCCCGACTTCTTTCACCGGGCTCCCCCCGCCCCGCTGGACTGATCCATCAGGGCCGCGATCGGCCCGGCGTGAACCTGGGTGGGCGGCTGGAACGGGTTGCCCTGCACCAGTACGATGGCCGCCGTCGGGGCGGCGGCGGCCGCAAAGATCACCATGGCCAGGATTTCCGCCCGCGCCTGATCCACGTGGACCATGGCGATGGAAATCATGGTGAGGAAGCCGAGAAAGGCCATCCCCAGCCATTTCAGCGGATTGACGTGGGTCTGGGACAGCGCGATGCGCAGGCCCCGTGCCGCGCGGACCTGGGTGGCCTGGCTCAGCATCAATCCATGCACGCCGCTTGGCGCCGCCGTCGCGACCTCGGGGCCGGCCAGCAAGGCCAGCAGCCGGTCCAGCTGGTCCGACGCCGCGCGGCTGCTCTGGCGCCGGGCGAGCAGCGGCCATTCCTCGACCACGGCGATGCGGGCATAGTCGCGTACCGCGTTCTCCACCCTGGCCTTGACCGGGGCGGGCAGGTGCTCGGCCAGGGCCTCGATGCTGCGCAGCCCGTCGGCTTCCTGGTAGACGGCGTTGAGTGCCCGGTCGTGGGCGTTCCAGGTGTCGTTGGCCAGGAAGGCCAGGGTCAGGGCGAACAAAACCCCGACGACCCCCAGGAAGGGCGGCGATACGCCGCGCCAGGCGCGGATGCGTTCGGACCAGGGCGAACGCAGGGTCACCCACAGCAGGAACCACGCCCCGAGAAAGGTGCCGAGCAGGGCGATGGCGGCATAGCCGTAATGGTCATAGGTGCCGAGCGTGGCGGTCATGGGGCGGTCCTGGTTGGGGAACGCCCCGTTCCACCCCGGCGGTGCCCTTGGGTGACGATGACCAGCGAGGCTGAAATCACCGGTAGCCGTATCCGGCCATGTCGAGGTGGCTCTTGAAGTTGATGTCGCCCTTCAGCAGGTAGTCCACGAAGGCCATCCGCATTTCCGTGGCGATACGCCGGGCGTCCGGCAGGGCGCCGCCGGTTTCCACCTGCTCCCTCAGCCGATTCAGGCGGGCCAGATTGGCCGACTGGGTCTCGCGGATGTGGTCGATGCCGGGATAGGAAGTGCGGACCAGCAGGTCCATCTCCTCGGCCTGATGACGGATCAGATGCTGCAGCAGATGTTCCAGCCGCATGACCGCCTCGGCGCGGTCTCCACGGCCCAGGGCCGCCTCGACTTCGCCGATGGTGTTCAGTTGCTCGCGATGGGCGCGATCGAACTCGTCGACCCCGACACTCAGTGCATCAACCCAGAAATCCGTGGACATGGACCCGCGTCCGCAATGCCGATGACGAGATTTCCAGGCTATCACAGGGGCATACTAATCGCCAGGATCATCGGCTCTATCAGCCGCGGGCTCGCGCTACTTTCGAACCGGTGGGGCGGCCCAGCGCCGAACAGATGAAATTTCCGGCGGCAATCAGCCTGTCCAGGTCGACGCCGGTGTGGATGCCCATGCCGTTCAGCATGTAGACCAGATCCTCGCTGGCCACGTTGCCGGCGGCGCCCTTGGCATAGGGACAGCCGCCCAGCCCGGCCACCGAGGAATCCATCACCGCCACGCCGCGCTCCATGACCGCCAGCAGGTTGGCCAGGGCTTGGCCGTAGGTATCGTGGAAGTGGGCGGCCAGCATCTCGACGGGCAGGCGGGCCGCCACGGCATCGATCATGGCCTGGGCCTTGGCGGGGGTTCCCACCCCCACCGTATCGCCCAGCGAGATTTCGTAGCAGCCCATGGCGGCCAGCTTGCCGGCGACCTCGGCCACCGCCGCCGGGGCGATGGGGCCTTCGTAGGGGCAGCCCAGCACGCAGGAGACGTAGCCCCGCACCCTGAGGCCCTCGGCCCGTGCCCGGACGGCCAGGGGGGCGAAGCGCTCCAGGCTTTCGGCGATGGAGCAGTTGATGTTCCTGCTCGAAAAGGTCTCCGACGCGGCGGCGAACACCGCCACCTCCTCGGCTCTCGCGGCCAATGCCGCCTCCAGCCCCTGCAGATTGGGGGTCAGCACCGGATAGGACACGCCGGGCCTGCGCGTGATGGCGGCCATCACCTCGGTGGTGGCCGCCATCTGCGGCACCCATTTGGGGCTGACGAAGCTGCCCGATTCGATGGCGGTCAGGCCGGTTTCGGTCAGCCGGTCGATCAGCCCGACCTTGACCTCCACCGACACCGGCTTGGGCTCGTTCTGCAAGCCGTCGCGCGGGCCGACCTCGACGATCTTGACGCGGCTGGGATGACGCATGGTCCGAACCTTCTCTTCCATTCGGGGCGGCGGCCCAATTTCACTCGCTGACCTCGAAGGCCAGCAACTCTGTGCCCTCGGCCACCGCGTCGCCCACCTTGAAGTGGATGGCGGCGACGACGCCCTCGGCGGGGGCCTTGATGGCGTGCTCCATCTTCATGGCCTCGACGACGATCAGCGGCTGACCGGCGGCGACCGCATCGCCCGGCTTGACCAGCACCTGCACCACGGTGCCCGGCATGGGAGCCGCCAGACGGCCGTCGCCGCCTTCGCGCTCGGCCGCCGTGGCGGACGGGTCGTCCAGCTTGATCTTCCAGACGTGGCCGTCGTGCAGCACGGTGATGTCGAAGCCCGAGCGCACCACCGAGGCGGTGCGCCGCTCGGCCCCGATCTCCGCCGACAAGGTGGTGCCGGTCAGGCTGGCGCGCCGCGCCGACAGGGTCTGGTCGGGCAGGTCCAATTGCCAGCCGTCGGCGACGAAGTGCACGGTGACCCGGCGCTCGTCGCCTCCGTCCACGAAGCGGAAGTCGTGGTGGTTGTCGTCGTTGAGGCGCCAGCCGTTGGTCTGGTGCCAGGGGGAATGGGGATCGCCGGAGCGCGCCGCCGCCTTGGCGCTGTCGTCTTCGCGCCACAGCAGCAGGGCCAGGGAGGCGAAAGCCAGCCCCATGGCCGGTACCGGGGCGGGGGGCGGCAGCAGATCGGCACGGTGGCGCTCGATGAAGCCGGTATCGATTTCCAGCGCGGCGAAGGCCGGATGGGCGGCGATGGCCCCCAGGAACGAGACATTGGTGGTGACGCCCGCCACCTGATAATCGGCCAAGGCCCGGCGCAGGCGTCGCAGCGCCGCGTCGCGGTCCTCGTCCCAGACGATCAGCTTGGCGATCATCGGGTCGTAGAAGGGCGTGACCTCATCGCCCTGGCGCACACCGGTATCGACGCGCACGTGGCGGTTCTCGGACGGAGGCGCCAGATGGACCAGCTTGCCGATGGCCGGCAGGAAGTCCCGGGAGGGGTCCTCGGCATAAAGCCGGGCCTCGAAGGCATGGCCCTTGCGGGAAAGCTGCTCCTGGGCCAGGGGCAGCCTGGCCCCCGACGCCACCAGCAACTGCCATTCCACCAGATCAAGGCCGGTGATCATCTCGGTGACCGGGTGCTCCACCTGGAGCCGCGTATTCATCTCGATGAAGAAGAAGCGGCCGTCCTGATACAGGAATTCCACCGTGCCGGCGCCGACGTAATCCACCGCCTGGGCGGCGGAAACGGCGGCCTCGCCCATGGCGCGCCGCGTCTCGTCGGCCAATGCCGGGGCGGGAGCCTCCTCGATCACCTTCTGATGGCGGCGCTGGATGGAGCAATCGCGCTCGAACAGATAGACGCCGTTGCCAAAGGTGTCGCAGAACACCTGGATCTCCACATGGCGCGGGCGCCCCAGATAGGTCTCCAGCAGCAGGGAATCGTCGCCGAACGCGGCCTTGGCCTCACGCTTGGCCGAGGCCACGGCATCGGCCAGACCGGACGCCTCGGTCACCACCCGCATGCCCTTGCCGCCGCCGCCGGCGCTGGCCTTGACCAGCACGGGATAGCCGATCAATGCCGCCTCGCGGGTCAGTTCCTCCAGGGATTGACCCTTGCCGTGATAGCCGGGCACCAGCGGCACGCCGGCCGCTTCCATCAGCCGCTTGGACTCGGCCTTGGAGCCCATGGCGTGGATGGCGCCCACCGGCGGGCCGATGAACACCACGCCGGCCTTGGCGCAGCCTTCCGCAAAGCCGGCATTCTCGGACAGGAAGCCGTAACCGGGATGGATGGCCTGGGCTCCGGTGCGTTTGGCGGCCTCGAGAATGACGTCGCCCTTGAGGTAGCTCTCGGCGGCGGCGGCGGGGCCGATCAGTACCGCCTCGTCGGCCATGGCCACGTGCATGGCGTTGGCGTCGGCCTCGGAATAGACCGCCACGGTGCGGATGCCCAGACGCCGTGCGGTGCGCATGACCCGGCAGGCGATTTCGCCGCGATTGGCGATGAGGATCTTATCGAACATGCTTGTTCCCCGAGACGCTCTAAATCTGATGATCGTCATGCCCGGACGTGTTCCGGGTGTCCACGCCGGGCCGCAACTCCATTCCTCGGGACTTGCCGCACCGCGTGGATGGTCGGGTCGAGCCCGGCCATGACGCACAAAAAGCTAGTTCACCACCCAACTCGGTTTTCTCTTTTCCAGGAAGGCGCGGATGCCCTCCTTGCCCTCGTCGCTGGCCCGGCGCTCGGCGATCTGTCCGGCGGTCCAGTGGCGCAGGGACTCGTCCAGGGGCTGGTCGGCGGCGCGGCGGATCAGCCCCTTGGCGGCGCTCATGGCCTCGGGGCCGTTGCCCTTGAGGCGGGCCAGCCACTTATCGCGAACTTCGGCCAGACGCTCGGCGGGCACAACCTCGTGCACCAGCCCCGTGGCCCGGGCCTCGGCCGCGTCGAACAGTTCGGCGGTGACGGCGTAGCGCCGCGCATGCCGGCCGCCCATGGCGCGCACCACATAGGGGCTGATCACCGCCGGGATGATGCCCAGCTTGACCTCGGACAGGCAGAAGGTGGCGCCCTCGGCCGCCACCGCCAGATCGCATGCCGCCACCAGCCCGACGCCGCCGCCGTAAGCCGCGCCCTGCACCACGCCGATGACCGGCCGCGGGCAGGAATCGATGGCTTCCAGCATGTCGGACAAGGCCTGGGCGTCGGCCAGATTCTCCGCATGGGAATAGCCGGCCATGCGCTTCATCCACTCCAGGTCGGCCCCGGCCGAGAAGCTTTTCCCAGTGGAGTCCAGCACCACGGCGCGGATGCCCGGCGCGGTGGCGGCGTCATGGAAAGCGGCGGCCAACTCGGCGATCAGGGCGTCGTCGAAGGCGTTGTGCCGCTCGGCCCGATTGAGGGTGATGGTCCGCACCCCGTCATTGGTGCCGATGAGAAGGGCGCTCATGGAGTCTTCTCCAGGCCATGCGGAGGCCGCCAATGAACCACGAAGGCACGAAGGCATGAAGACGACACGAAGGAAGGCTGAAAGGATTCATTCCTTCCTGAATCCTTCATGCCTTCGTGCCTTCGTGGTGAATTTCCCCGTGTGCCGCGAAGACGTCGACGGGTGTTCCGGAAAGCCATTCCCGCCTCCTACATCCGGAACACGCCGAACTTCGTCGGCTCGATGGGGGCGTTGAAGGAGGCGGAGAGCGACAGCGCCAGCACCATGCGGGTCTCGGCCGGGTCGACCAGTCCGTCGTCCCACAGGCGCGCTCCGGCGTAGTAGGGGTGGCCCTGGGTCTCGTACTGGTCGCGGATGGGGGCCTTGAACGCCTCCTCCTCGTCGGCGGGCCAGCTTTGCCCCTTGGCCTCCATGGCGTCCTTCTTGATCTGGGCCATGACGTTGGCCGCCTGCTCGCCGCCCATCACCGAGACGCGGCCGGTGGGCCACATATAGAGCATGCGCGGCTGGTAGGCGCGGCCGCACATGCCGTAATTGCCTGCCCCGAAGCTGCCGCCCATGATCACGGTGAAGCGCGGCACGCGCGCGCAGGCCACGGCGGTGACCATCTTGGCGCCGTCCTTGGCGATGCCGCCGGCCTCGTACTTCTTGCCGATCATGAAGCCGGTGATGTTCTGCAGGAAGATCAGCGGAATGCCGCGCTGGCTGCACAGTTCGACGAAGTGGGCGCCCTTCTGGGCGCTTTCCGAGAACAGGATGCCGTTGTTGGCGACGATACCCACCGGATAGCCCCAGATGTGGGCGAAGCCGCAGACCAGGGTGGTGCCGTAGGTCTGCTTGAACTCGTCCAGGCGCGAGCCGTCGACGATGCGGGCGATGACCTCGCGCACGTCATAGGGCTTGCGGCGGTCGTTGGGGATGATGCCGTAGATTTCCTTGGGGTCGTACAGCGGTTCTTCCGGCGTGGCCATCTTGAGGCCGACCGGCTTGGTGCGGTTGAGATTGCCGACGATGCGGCGCGCGATGGCCAGCGCGTGGCCGTCGTCCTGGGCGTAATGGTCGGTGACGCCCGAGGTGCGGCAATGCACGTCGGCACCGCCCAACTCCTCGGCCGAGACCACCTCGCCCGTGGCGGCCTTCACCAAGGGCGGTCCGCCTAAGAAGATGGTGCCCTGGTTCTTGACGATGACGCTTTCGTCGCTCATGGCCGGAATATAGGCGCCGCCCGCCGTGCACGAGCCGTGCACCACGGAAATCTGCGGGATGCCCTGCGCCGACATCTGGGCCTGATTATAGAAGATGCGGCCGAAATGGTCGCGGTCGGGGAACACCTCGTCCTGGTTGGGCAGATTGGCGCCGCCCGATTCCACCAGATAGACGCAGGGCAGGTTGTTTTCCTTGGCGATGTCCTGGGCGCGCAGGTGCTTCTTCACGGTCAGGGGGTAGTAGCTGCCCCCCTTCACCGTGCCGTCATTGGCGACGATCATGCATTCCTGGCCGGCGATGGAGCCGATGCCGGTGATGATGCCGGCCCCCATCACGTCCTTGGAATACATATCCCAGGCGGCCAGTTGCGAGAATTCCAGGAAGGGCGAGCCCACGTCCAGCAGGCGGCGGATGCGTTCGCGCGGCAGCAGCTTGCCGCGCGCGATGTGGCGCTCGCGCATGGCGGGGCCGCCGCCCTGCTTCACCTGGGCCACGACGCGCTTCAGGTCGTCCACCAGGGCCTGGGTCGCCTCGGCATTGGCCTTGAACTCGTCCGAGCGGGGATTGACGGAGCTTTTGATGACGCTCATGGCTGGCAAATTCCGCTTTATTCGGCGTCACCCCCGGACTTGGATACCGGGGGTCTATGGATGGCCGGGTCAAGCCCGGCCATGACGGTTTGAGAAGGAGGGCTACTTGGTCTCTTCGAACAGCTCGCGGCCGATCAGCATGCGGCGGATTTCGCTGGTGCCGGCGCCGATCTCGTAGAGTTTGGCGTCACGCAGCAGCCGGCCGGTGGCGTATTCGTTGATATAGCCGTTGCCGCCCAGGGTCTGGATGGCTTCCAGGGTCATCCAGGTGGCCTTCTCGGCGCCGTAGAGGATCACGCCGGCGGCATCCTTGCGGTTGGTCTCGCCCCGGTCGCAGGCCTTGGCCACCGCGTAGGTGTAGGCGCGGCAGGCGTTGAAGGTGGTGTACATATCGGCCAGCTTGCCCTGCATCAGCTGGAAGGTGCCGATGGGCTGGCCGAACTGGACGCGCTCGTGGACATAGGGGACCACCACGTCCATGCAGGCGGCCATGATGCCCAGCGGCCCGCCGGTCAGCACCACGCGCTCGTAATCCAGGCCGCTCATCAGCACGTTGACGCCCTTGCCGATGGTGCCCAGCACGTTCTCTTCCGGCACCTCGCAGTCCTGGAACACCAGTTCGCCGGTGTTGGAGCCGCGCATGCCCAGCTTGTCCAGCTTCTGCGCCACCGAGAAGCCCTTGAAATTCTTCTCGACCAGGAAGGCGGTGATGCCGCGCGGCCCGGCGGTGACGTCGGTCTTGGCATAGACCACGATCACGTCGGCGTCGGGGCCGTTGGTGATCCACATCTTGGTGCCGTTGAGGACGTAGCGGTCGCCCTTCTTCTCGGCCTTCAGCTTCATGCTGACCACGTCGGAGCCGGCATTGGGCTCGCTCATGGCCAGCGCGCCGATGTACTCGCCCGAGATCAGCTTGGGCAGGTACTTCATCTTCTGCGCTTCGGTGCCGTTGCGCTTGATCTGGTTGACGCACAGGTTGGAGTGCGCGCCATAGGACAGGCCCACCGAGGCCGAGGCCCGGCTGATCTCCTCCATGGCCACCACGTGCTCGAGATAACCCATGCCGGCGCCGCCGTATTTCTCCTCGACGGTGATGCCCAAGAGACCCATCGCCCCCAGGCGCGGCCACAGTTCGTTGGGGAATTCGTTGCTGCGGTCGATCTCGGCGGCGCGGGGCGCGATCTCGGCGCTCGCGAAGGCGGCGACCGCGTCGCGCATCATGTCGGCGGTTTCACCCAGGTCGAAGTTCAGCGCGGAATTGAAGCCGGTCATCGCTCGTTCCCTCATACAGGCCGGTTGGTGCGTTAAACGAGCATACGTTTTTTTAATTCGGTCGCAAGGGGAAATCGGCACGCGGATGGGATTCAGCCGGCTCCCAGCAGCATCAGCCACAGGGGCAGGATCACCGCCCCGGCGATGGTCTGGGCGGACAGCATGGTGGCCACCAGGGGAGCGTCGCCGCCCATCCGGCGGGCGGTCACATAGGAGGCGGGCGAGGCGGGCAGGGCCGCGTAGATGCCGCAGGCCGCCAGGGCGATTCCGCCCAGCCCGGCCAGTTTCAGGGCGCCGAAGGCCAGAACGGGCAGAACGAGCATCTTGGCGGCGACGGCCAGCCACACCGACGGGTTGGGGCGCCTCAGGCTGTCCAGGCGGATGCCCGCGCCGATGGACAAAAGCGCCAGCGGCAGCGAGGCGCCGGCCAGAATGTCGAGGATCGACGCGGCCACCGACGGCAGGCGGAGGCCGGAGACATTGATGGCGGCGCCCACGGCGCAGGACAGGATCAGGGGATTGGTGACCACCGGCAGAACGGCTTCGCGCCATCCCATCCGCTTCCCGCTCCGGGCCCAATGCAGCATGGCCAGGGTGGACAGCAGGTTGACCAGGGGGATCACGGCGGCGGTGCAGACGGCGATCAGCGCCACCCCCTGGCTGCCCCACAGCCCGGCCCCCACGGCCAGGGCCACATAGGTGTTCGGGCGGATGACGCACTGGAACAGGGAGGTGAAGGCCGGCCCGTTCAGGGACCAGGGAGCCTGCGCCAGCCGCCTTGCCGCCAGACAGGCGGCCGATGCCATGGTCAGCACGATTCCCGCCTCGACGGCGAAGATGGTGCCGACCGGCAATCCCTCGAGGCGGGCGCGGGCCAGCGAGGCGACCAGCAGGGCGGGGAGGAACAGGTGGAAGGTGGCCCATTCCGCCGGCGGCCAGAAGGCGTCGTCCACCCAGCGCCGCGACCGCATCTGGTGACCCAGGGCGATCAGGGCGACGACCGGCGCCAGCGCCGCCAGGACCTGGATCATTCCACCCCGTGTTCCGCCAGCATGGCCCTGGCGTCGGCCAAGTCGTCGCCCAGTTCGCGGATGGTGGACAGCAGCGAGTGGATCAGGGTGTTCAGCCCCGGCGGCGCCTGATCCATCATGGAGCGGATGGCCTCCTTGGTCAGCACCAGACAGGTGGCGTCGTCGTCCACCATGGCGGCGGCCATGCGCGGGCCGTCGTCCAGCAGGGCCATCTCGCCGAACACCTGGAACGGCCAGACGCGGCCGATGGTGACCTTGCGGCCCGCCACCGTCTTGAAGATGCGGATGGTGCCTTGCTGCAGCATATAGGCCTCGGAGCCGCGGTC
>Ga0265320_10002834_pt1 | contig 11917 bp, 14 predicted proteins | sample 4827metaG_FD_202087 | JGI IMG/M metagenome (GOLD analysis project Ga0265320, IMG submission 202087) | Rhizosphere microbial communities from Carex aquatilis grown in University of Washington, Seatle, WA, United States - 4-8-27 metaG | ecosystem: Host-associated > Plants > Roots > Rhizosphere >...
CGTCGACGCTCGTCCCGGGCTGACGCTTGCGGTAGATCGAGTCCGGAAGGATTCTGACGTAGCTGAGGTCGTCCTGCTGGTCGATCTGAAGGACATCGCCAACTTCAATGGCGCTGGCGTCCGAGATGACTATGCTGGTTGATCCCTTGGGTACGTCGCCGACGACATTCCAAACGCCGGTGTAGGTCCACTTCCAGCCCACGCGAATGGAAGCCTGCTTCGCCCCGGGGACCCCGATGATCCTGGTGAGGCCCGGGCCAGCGCCGCGCAACACGACATAGCTCTGGTCCATGACAATGGAGCCTGAAATCCGGTAGGTCCCAGCCGGCAGATAGATCACCTGGGGCCTGTCCGCTGTGGCGACCGCGCCAGCCCCCTTAATGGCGCCGTTGATCGAAGCCGTTGCGTCGACCGTGCCTTTGCCGTAGACCGCTGGGTCGACCGTCGCAAAGATTGCTGTGAACACCGGAATGCCGCCGGGGAGGCCCGGGTTCCACCGCGTGAGCCGATCGGGCGAGACAAGTTCGCTTCCAGCAACTGGCCCACCGAGCGGAGGTATCTCTGAAGTGCCTGCTGCTCGGGAGATCATCGGCAGAATGAGGAAACCCACCATCAACGAGCCGGCAAGGCCGCGGAAAAGAAGACACTGCGGCATGTCAGAATATCTCCGGACAAAAGGATGACTGGTTCTCATGCCGCCTTATTGGGTCGTGTAACTTGCAATGCCGGAACTCTATCGATGAACAGGGTGACGGCGCCGAGGAATTCGGTCCTGGGTTCGTGTTGCTCCTGGAGGTAGGTTCCTATGACGGGAGGATGTTGCGTTGGCAATCCATCACATAGGGAGGCCGGAGGCAAACCGGGGCCCACGAGCCGGCCCAATATGATCATGAGATTGCTTGGCTCCGGTGGTGTCGTGCGCCCAGCCGAACCCGCCACACGAAGTGTAACGTTATTCAAAAGATGAAAAGGCCTAGCGACTGACCGTTCAAGCGCCTCAATTACTAACGCCCCGCCAACGTGTATCTGGTAAATCAAGCGCTGACCCTCGCGGACACCACAGTTGAGGATGGCCTTGACTGCAATCACGAGAGCAACGGAGAGGAGCAACATAGTCATTGAGAAGGCTCGAAAACGTAAAACTAGATTCGGACTTGATGCCTTGGAAACTTCGTGTACGCGGAATCGCGGGCAGAAACACGAGAGGTAGTCACGAATCGACTCCGCGACACATAACACCGCAAACTTACCGGCGCATTCACCCCATGATCGCTAGTGCTTAAAGCCATGAGGTTAAGTATCCATGGAATTCAACCTGTGATACTCTTCAGTAACAGCCCCTGTTCCGCTGCGCAAATCGCCCTCCACCGCAATTCCCTTATTTGTTCGCGCAGTCTAGGCCTAAATGGCCGGGTAGGTCCCTTAGCACTATGTTCAGCAACAACCACCCTCGAGTGTCGCTCGAGCCAAATACGACAACCATGACAGCTCCACTTCGCTCCGGTCCGACCGGGCTTCGTCGCCTCGCTATTGTACTCTCCGCCTTTGTTCTTGTCGCGGTCAGCATCGTTCACGCGCAAAATCCCAATCTGCTGATGGGAAACCCGAGCAACGCATCAATAACAGCAGCGGATGCGGATAATTACCTAAAGGACTACACCAACTTCGTGCTCTCGTATAACAGCACCAAGGGAACGCCCAACTGGGTGAGTTGGCGTCTGGTCGCTACGGATATCGGCCCAACAAAAAGGACTAACCCGTTCCACCCCGACACTGCCCTACCTAGCGGATTCAAGGTGATCGTGCCTGCTGACTACAACAGCACCGGATTTGACCGCGGCCACATGTGTAATTTCAAGGACCGCAGTTCAGCCCCGGAGATCTTTCAAACCACTTTCGTGATGACCAACATGGTCCCACAGTCCCCACGTCTTAACGAGGATACCTGGGAACACCTCGAAGAGTACTGCCGAACGCTGGCAAGACAGAACCATAACCTCTATATCATTTCCGGTCCGCTTGGAGAAGGCGGGGAGGGATTGATTAAGCCAACGACCCTCACCAAGGCGGCCAAGATTGGCGGGCCTAACAAGGATCGTGTCGTGGTTCCTGCCTTTTGCTGGAAGGTCATCCTGGTTGTCGACGATAGTCCCGGAGACGACGTCGAGAAGGTCAACGCCGACACTCGAGTCATCGCGGTGATCATGCCGAATAACCAAGAGTTGAGTCTTGATTGGACAACTTTTCGCGTTTCGGTGCGCGAAGTGGAGGAGCATACGGGATACAAATTCTTCACTAGTGTGCCCGCGCAAATCATCGAGCCCCTCAAGGGCAAGGTTGATGAGATAGCGATCACAAAGGGAAAGTGACCTTGAAATCAAATGCCATTGCGACCAAAGCTGCCACGTGGCCCCTTCTCGAAGGGGCCACGATGGAACTGCTCTACCTAAGCGAAACTGAGGTTCCGTTTGCGGCGGTCCAAGCTTCCCAGCCAAGGGTAAAATTTGCGGCAAATGACGCCCGCGAACTTACCGGCAGCGGCGTAAATGAGCGCGTAGAAGAACTGTCTGTTTCGGAATTTTTCGCGGACCTGACCAGATCACAGAAGTGGCATGGTCCACACGAAAAACAGGCGATTGAACAATACCGTACACTTCACCGGATCTTCACTGAAGAGCTAAGCTCGTCCAAGGTCTTTAAGATCGGCGAGATCAAGGTGAAGATTCTAGTTATCGGAGGCACATCTGATGGCCTTTGGATCGGTGTCAAAACCGAGGCGGTAGAAACTTAAGCCAGAGGACGGCGGCACAGGTTTCGGCAGCGCCTCTTGATTTCAAGCCGCGCCTGGTGAAACGTTGCGGGTGGTACGTTGCACCGGAACTATGATTGAACAACGACCCCAGACGACGGGACGTTCGGCGGGGCCGGCAACGTCCTGTTAAACGAGGCAAATCTCTTCAATGTCGCCTCTAGAAACCTCTTGGAAAGCGTATGATTCTGCTAGCAGTGTTAGCAAACCAGAGGATTCAGTAACCATCAGAACATTTCATAACTCCCTCTCTGTCATTATGGTGCCCGAGGCGGACCCCATTCCTAGAGTGATCCCATTTGTGGCATACACGTGGCATACTGATTCGTTCTATTCTGCGCCAAGCTGGGCGAATTTCATGCGATATGGTGACGGCGTATTAACGTCGCTTTGGCGGAGCCGTAAGTTGGAGATTGAGGTGTTGAGCAATGCCGTCGAGGCCTGGAAATATAGTCGCTCGATTAGTGCCCCTAGCGATATCAAGGCCGACACCCCGAGCCGCCCGCACCAGTGGGCTCACGTCACTTTGGTTAGACAACTCAAGTCTTCGCATGATATGAGCGTGCAAACTCGCGTGAATTAAATGAATCACAAAGAGAAACCTCACTTCGTAATCGGAGTTGCCGGAAGTTCTGGCTCCGGCAAAACCACGCTGGCCACCAAGTTGGTTACCCAATGCGCCGCGATTGGAATTACGGGGCAAATCTTCTCGCTCGATAGCTATTACCGCCCCCTTGACCACATGAGCTTCGAGGAACGCAAGGCCCAGAATTATGACCACCCCGATTCCATCGACTCGGCGCTGGCGGTAACCCACCTGCGCGACCTCTGCACCGGCAAGGCGATCCAGCAGCCGGTCTACGACTTCAAGATACACACGCGTCAAAAGGAGTCCGTCACTTGCATGCCGACCCAAATGGTCGTGGTCGAAGGGCTCTACGCGCTTTACTTCCAAGAGCTGCTCGACCTTTGCGATTTCAAGATCTTTGTCTCGACCGACATCGTGACAGCCATGCTGCGCCGCGTCCAAAGAGACATCAGCGAACGCGGTCGCGACATCGAGGGCATCAAGCACCAGATATTGGCCACCGTCCTGCCGATGTTTGATACCTATGTGAAGCCCACCCAGAGAAACGCTCACTTCTCAATCAACTGGGAAGGTGAGGAAATACCGACCAAGGCGACCGTGGGCCTGGTGCGCATGATGCGCGATCACTTCCGTTGAGGAATGCGGCAATCTCTCACGGGGTTTCCCCTGAACCGCATCAAGTCCATTCGTCATGGCTGCGGCCGGAAAATTGAGATGACGTGCTGTCGTCTTCTTGGGCCGGGGTTGTATTGGGCCAATCTGGTTCGTTGAATTCGATTCACCTGACGTAGGTTGCCCATCCAGTGTGTAGGGAGACTAGAACCTGGCGTTCGTATTCATCAATTTCGGAACCGAAGATTCACGGCAAACCCCGTAATCCTTAACGCATTCGCTATCATCTCTTAAGAAACCCGAGACTGGGCCTCGCATCTGCGTTTTAACATTTCACGAATGCCCTCCCATTCAGGGGGATACAACGGCAAACATCCTAAAATGAGCACCTATTGTGTGACCAGATGTGTAACTTTCCCGTGCCCAAAAAAAGACACCTTAGAACGATCTTACACTGTGTAACTCTGTGTTTAACCTTTGCCAGTAAGGATCCCGGACCGCACTCCTGAGATGACGCGGCGCCCCCAGACACCGCCTGACTCCCGTCCTCCAGGTAACGTCCAGCGCCGCGTTACACCTCATTTGTTGCACCGAAGCGATGCGCCGAAATTCGGCAAACGGCGCGTCACAGGGGGACCATCCACCTAAGGGACTCAAAAAGGATGACGGATCTCGCAACACACGGCTCTGCGCCTAGCTCGTATCCTTCCCAAGGCATTGCCAGCCACAAGATTGCCGCCGTATATTGACCTAAATAGAGGGCTCAGCGACCGGTAGAATCATGACGTGAAGAGTTCCTGCGCTCAAGTTCTGCAATGACCTGGGCACCCAGTAGAATGATCACGGCGATCGCCTCGATACTGATCAGGGCCACTACTGACGTGGCAAAAGAACCATAGATCAAATTCACCGAGGAGACGACGGAGTAATACCAGACTAACACCCGGCGAGTCATCTCCCATAGAACCGTCGCGATCATACCGCCCATAAGGGCGTGCCGAAACGTGATCCGCATCAAGGGCATGACCAGGTAGAAAGAAGTCAGCAACAACACCTCGCCTAATATCCCGAGCAGGTACAAAGCAAAGAAGAAAGGGCCCTCCAGGCTGAGACTCCATCCAAAGACGACTAACTGCCGGCCGCTATGGGTCTCGATGGCACCCGCAATGAACGACACCAGCAGGACACCCAGGCCCATCAAAAGGATATACACGTAAGGAATTATCGCGGATAGGAGAAAGTGACGATGTGGATCTCTGAAGCGATGGGAAAAAATCACCGACATGGCGCCTTCGAGAACGCTAAAGGCCATGGAACTGAAGAAGAGCATCGCCAGAAATACAAAGGCTCCGACCGCGTTGCCGTGTTCAATGAATATTCCCGCCTCTTCCGTCAAGGTCTTGGCAAAGCCCGGAATAATCATTTCTATATAGGTCGACAAGGTGTGGATTAGCATGCCTTTCTCGATATAATGGGACAGTACAATGAGGCCGAGGATCGAAAGCGGCACAATTGACAGCAGAGTATAATAGGCGATCGCACCGGCTAGCAAGAACCCCTGATTGCGTCTAAAATTACGCCACACGCTGAGCAGGAAATCAAAGAACCGGCTGAGGAGCCGATATGTATGTTGATACTTCTTCATTGCAGAAAACAATAATCCATAGACAGGAAGTGGTTCCCTGATTCTCTTGAGAGTGCCAGTCTCGTGATGAGGTGCAAGCGTTAGGCGGCGAGGCGCGCTTCCTGTATTTGACCGGGGCTGAGGCGATTGCGGAGGAATTCCTTCCAGTTTGAGTCCGAGGAACCAGCCGCGAGAACATCTGGGAGGTGATGGCGCAGGGCGCTGGTGACGACGAACTCGGAGGGGCAAGCAGGGAATCTTCTAGTACGCAATCAACAGGAGGAGTGCTTCCAGACGAGCTTGGGCTGGATGGTGGCGAGGCATTGGAAAAGGTCACTGAACGACAAGGCCGGTCTGGATCTTGCGTTTGAATTAGGCGTAGCGTCTCTCCGGCGTTACGGCGTAATTCGCTTCACTCGCGACCTCATTGCGACCTGAAATTCCGTTGTCCTCCGCGATCTCCGCAAATCCCTCCGATCTTAACCGGAACCGCCGTTGTAGCAATGGTGCCCGAAGCGAGACTCGAACTCGCATGCTGTTAAGGCACAGGCTTCTGAGCCAACGACTGACGTATTTTCTTCACTTTTGCCCATGTCTATTTTACCCCTATAACATCGTCAAATTAATAGCTTCCGAAAAGTGCTCATTTTTCTGAAAAAGCCCGAAAAATGCCCAAATTGGCCCATTTTTTGGGTCCGAGTGTAGGATCGCGTATAGATACGTATGTGCGATATGGATACAACAGGCACAACTTAAAGCAACACGAACTTTCGTGATCCCGTTGTCAGGAATCAGCCGTTCCAAATGCTTGCGCCACAAGCTCAATATCCGTGCGCGGTAGGTGACTTGTAGATGCGACCAATTGCCGCCCGGCCACGTATCTGCTCGAAAGATGGCCTATGGCTCAAAGACTCAACGGCCCACTCTTTCAAGGGGCTCGACCGCGAATGCTAGCAAACGCCTGCCTACCGCATGAAGTTGTTCTGCCGTCCTGGGACGGCGAGACAGGAGGCCGTTCTCGCAATGGTAGGTTGCCTCCTCCAGGTCTTCGAGGCTGTCCAAAAGCCTCCTCAATCCCTGGCCGGCGGTGGACGCGAGTGCTTTCCAGGTCGAGGGAAAGCGCTCTCGAAGCGCCCGCTCCCAGCGGGGTGTCCAGTCTTCGAGCTCGTCCTGGGTGACAGCAGCAATTGCAAGAACGCGCCCGAGGTCCTTGTTTCGCCGCAGCTGCTGCCGTCCCCGGTATCCGGTGCCTTCGATCGGAGCGTCGCTGAAGGGCCGATGTTCGAGCAGGTTTGCTAAAACCATCATCTCTGGCCGGGCGCACCGAATACCGAATTCGGTTTCCCGCGCCTCAAAAGTGGCGATGCCTGTAAACTGAAAGCTGGGGAGTCCATAGTTATCACCCGAACTAAGGGGTAGCCGGGTCCACTCCCGTTCGGTCTGATGTTCGGACGCTGGCTCGGTCAAGAGTTCGAGAAACCACCCGCCTCCGTTCGGTGGATAAAGGCGCACGGCAGGAAGCTTATCGTCGGGAGTGGAACTTGTCCCTGGTTTCCTGAATTCGCCGTCCGACTTGGGCTTCCATCCGGACTCGATCAATCTTTCGGCAACCTTCCGGCCCTTCTCCACAGCCGCAATATGCGGTGAAAGCACGCAATCAACGTCTTTGGTGCGAACCGTGACCAGATCATCGCCGCGAAACACGCCGTACCCGGCCGCGAGACTCCCGATGACGATGATGTTGGGACGAACATCCTCAGGAATTGCGTTGGCTACTTCCTTCAGGACTCCATGCACCGAAACTTCAATGGACTTTGAGCTCATAGGACTTTCGGCCTCTTGGCCTTAAGAGATTCGAGGAGCTGCTTGGCCTGCCTTTCGAGCCTTGCATCGTGGAGATCCAGAAGGCATTCGACCGGATCCGCCCATGCGAGCCCTCCATCTCGCTTAGCGAAAAGTGAGTTTGCATGGTACACTTGATGGACAAGCACGCTTGCCGGGCCGCGCGGATCATTGGATCGCACCAATGCAGGATCGAGTTTGTTGATGAAGTCGATGTCCGCCCCTAAATCGCGCGCATGAAATGAAATATCGAGCCGCGGTGAGCCAACGATATCCAAGTCCGCAAAATAGTGCCTGGCGCCGAACACACCCCCGATGGCGACGCCCTTGGGGTTGAGGAGCTCAAGCCGACGTAAGTGCCGTTCCGGGGAGCGTTGGTCACCTGAGGCATCAGCATACCTCGCGGTCGAGCGGGCACGGTCTGAATTTGCTAGGAGGCGGAGGTATTCTTCGTCTGGGAAATACCGAAGGCGGACCTTTCGTTTCGGAAGTCGCTCGATGAGACTCCCAAGACCCTGGATGACGTTTGCAACCGTGGGATATGAGTATCCGCAGGTTTCCGTAAGCCAAGTTGTGGTCAAAGCCTCGCCGCTCACCAGCCATTGGTTGATGAGCACCTTCGTAACCACGAACGCGGCATCCGACCGGTTGACATGGGGGCCCGAACGAGCGCGCTCTTTGTGAAGCACGTCCGCGATGACCGTCTGGGTTTCCGGGTCCAAGGGCCGTGTGACGCCCTGAAGCTCGCCGTCTTTCTCGAGCGAGATCACGATTCGCTTCCCTATGTCAGTGTTTAGTACCGTCAAGGCCCGCTTCCATTCGCCCTCAACACTCTGTTTGGTTATCCGTGAGTCAGACAGGACAAGATAGCCCGTCGCGTTCTCACGGTCCTTGAGTGCGTATGCCAGCTGCATCAGCCCCTCCCGGATGCTTCGCAAGCTGGAGCTAGTCCCGCCCGTCTTTATCTCGATCAGTCGGTTACCGATCTCTGCATCTATTCCGACGTCCTTCATTAAATATTAAGTTGCCACTTTCATCCCAAAGATGCAACTAAATATGAAGATTGCAACTAATTATCGTTCGTCCACCGTATAAAACTTAAAAACATCTTATTGTACTTAAACAGATTACAACACTATCAGTCGCACTAAATGAGCCTCACAGTCATACGCCACGGTAGATCCATTTGAAGCCGTGACCATCTTCGCGGCCAAAACTAACTCCAGACAAATCTCAGGTCAGTACACTCTCACGCTGCTTTCCGGAGCCAATTCTTAATTGCTTGGACATGATATTCATCGGTCTCGATAGATCGCGGCAGGCGATGCATTTCAATCCTCCCAACGACATCATAAAGAGCGCACCTGCTCAGTATGGTCGGGCGAGGAATGCCGAAGTAACGCGGAAGATCGGCAAGCGAAAGAACGTTCGGATAACAGGGTGTACTCAGCCCAGCCCGACCGGTAAAAACAACAAGATTAACAAACGCACCGGATCCAAGATTCAATACCCGCCCTAATTCCCTTACGTGACCGTAATTCTGCAACACTGGATTCCGAAAGCGGATTTCCCTACGCCCAAGGACCTGATGCCATTCAGGTGATGCGGGATTAACAAGGATCTGTCCGCTATAATGCTTCGTCTCGATCACGAATATTCCCTGCAAAGTGACCACGACATGATCTATCTGGGTCGTAGGTATGGATGAACCCGTCGAACGAAGCGTGACATTGTTTAAGATATGGAAAGGCATAGGAACTGCTCGATCAAGTGCCTCAATTACTAACGCCTCGCTGATGTGTTTCCGATAGATTGCGCGTTGGCCTTCATCGATGCCAAAGAGGAATACTGCATAAACTGCGAGCACAAAGGCCGCGGCTAACAATAGGATTGACATCGCAATGCGCTCTAAGGGCCTTTTTGAGATTCGGCTGTTCGGCTCGGTGTCTTTGCGTGCAATAGTATGCGCGTCGGCATCGAAGGCGTGTGCTCTGGTCGTCGTTGAGAAAAATAGAGACCGCTGAAATGAAAGGTACTCGTCCCCGGCGCCCTTCCGATTTCTTCAACTATCAATTGTCGTCTTCCAACGAAATAGCTTCTCTTGCATGCAGGGACCGGAAACCTCCAATCGGCTGCGAAGACAAAGCCCCCAGAAAAGGTTCGAGCCACATCGAGTCGCATCGTCTTTTTTTCCGTCCGGGGAAACTTCCTTCGATCGATTACAGTAATGTTAATCTGCATAGTGTCTTGGATTCCTGGTTCGTGGCTTGGCACAGAGTGGGCCACTAATCCGCGTCGACAATCTATCGGGAAATCTACCGAATTCCCGGTAGATCCTCTCCCATTACGCCTTTATCTCTCTCATCCACTGCTATATCGGCGCCACATTAGTATGGCTTCTATGCTACGTAATTTTATGTAATTTGAGAGGTTTACGTAGACGAATGTGAAATTTCTCTAGGCGCGCATGAAAAACACAAACCGCCTCGCCTCTGGCTTCTTCTCAAGTGTCCTTCTCGCAGTCGGCATGGTACGCACTGCCGAACGCTTCGACCCGGTTAGCTCAACCGTTGCTGGCCGGTCAAACCATCGGAACACCCTGCCCATGTCGTTTCAGTGTGTTCCTTGTGACATTGCACGTATTCGTTAGTGTTTAGTTTAGCTGCGTTACGGTACCGCTCGGTACTTGATCCGGATAGTGGGCCTATTTCCTCCATCGAAGAAGGGGAAATAGGCATTTCAGGGCTTACCTATCGTCAGGCCAACGCACACTTACGAGCCGGCTTGGCCAGCCGAAGGGAGAAGCAGCTTTACAGCAGCGCCGATGGATCCGGATTGCATCCATCCGCAATGGTCGCCCGCCATATGGCAATCTCTGAGGCTCTTGAAAGATGGGCATATCACGAAACAGTCCATTCTCCAACTAGCGCAGTCTTTGGCTTCAATGTCGACCGCAGTTCGAACGGAATGGCGGCATTCCCAGGAATGTCGGTTAGGCCAGCGCGGGTTGCAGCTCGATTCGAAGCGATAGAGCGGTATTGCTTACTAAACTGGTGGGAAAGGCGCCTCGATGGGGAACGTCGGGAAACCGTTTGGCCGGGCATAACTGCTATCTCTTTTGCACCTGAAGTTGGAAGCGTGGCCGTGATCCTCTTCGCGAACTCCCAGCAGGGACTCTATTCCTATGGTCATGCCGCAGCGGGGTCGTTTCGAAAGGCCTGCAATCGCGCTCGCCTCGAATTAGCCAGACACGAATGGGCCATCGGTTCTTGGAAGCAATCTGGCAACCAGCAACCCCCTGCCGATTTGTTCGAACGCCGGTCATGGTTCTTTTCAACCGATGAAGGCCACACTGCATTCGATGAACGCTTGAGATTTAGAGTTAAAAGCGCGGTTCCCCAAATGGAGGTAATGTGCGACGCCGAAATTCCGGGTCCGTGGTCGAGATTCACGACCGTCTGGCGCTATCTGTTGCGTCCCCCGTCAGACGATTTCATGGATTCCGATTCCCGCTATTTTTTCTGGTAGACTCGGTCGAACATTTTCTCGTGAGAGCAAAGCCCGACGGAGAAGCACAAGAACCAATCAATTGCCTATGCCCATAAGGTACAGGCTTCTGAGAACAAAACGATGATTTGCTGCATGCTCCGATTGGATTGGAGCCAGATATTCCCGGTTCCCGTTGCGTGTGGCGACAGCCCGGTCATCAGGGTGCCCAGCCAACATAGATCCATCCTTTGCCGCCGCAACTTGGGCAGGGTAAGACCCCCCTCCCCTTGCATTGACTGCAGGAGAGTCGTCGCAAGGGGCTGTTCCCGCAGTAGCCACACTGCTTAAACCGGTGACCAAGGCATTTTGGACAAACTCGCGTCTGGGGTGACATGCCGTGCGGGTGGGGCTGACAGGCGATCTCAGCGGGGGTAGCACTTGCCCGCATCGAGCCGTTCCTTGCAACCGCAATTCGGGCATCGTTTCTCGCCGCATTTGGGCCCTGGGCAATACAGCGTGTTGCAGGCCTTGCACTCGTAGATAGGAAATGGCAGGCAGAAGAAGCCCGCCTTGGCCGTGCGCATGCAGTTGGGGCAATGGTTGAAGTGGGTCATTGGGTTGTCGCGTGGAAATGTTTTCGTCAAGGTGTCCCGCCATCGCGCTGCGTGGACGCAGGGACCGCGTACGTGAGGGGAATGCGGGGAAGTTGAGGCATGACAAGCCGGCACGGGGTCCGGGGATGTCCATTCTCGGCCAGTCCCCGCCAGGAACATGGCTCCGCCAACGGCTGGAAATCTTCGCGCTCGGAAACCCCCGATGAGTCCTCTCCGCTTTGGCCGCTTGCATTTGGATCGGAGCCCGTCGAGGGAGACATCAAGACGAGCAGGCGCGTGGCCTCAGCGAGGCCGTTGATTGCCGGACAAAAGGCGAACCCAAGGCGGCTGTCGAAAAG
>Ga0265320_10002835_pt1 | contig 11906 bp, 7 predicted proteins | sample 4827metaG_FD_202087 | JGI IMG/M metagenome (GOLD analysis project Ga0265320, IMG submission 202087) | Rhizosphere microbial communities from Carex aquatilis grown in University of Washington, Seatle, WA, United States - 4-8-27 metaG | ecosystem: Host-associated > Plants > Roots > Rhizosphere >...
CTGACGGCTTCGGTGCGGCAGGCGGCGAGTCCGAGTCAAGTGCACCCGGGTTTCCCCATGACGGCACCTGGGTGGTGCACGCCGAGGGTTTGCATCGCTTGCCGTGACGACCGATCAATCTTTCTCTCTCCTCTTTATCTTTCTCTTTCGTCAGGTCCGAAAGGATTCTCCGCCTTGAATTGCGGCCGATGCCGAGCGAAAGGCGGAAAGCAGAATTCCCGGACTTGACGAAAGAGAAAGATAAAGAGGAAAGAGAAAGATTCCGCTGGTCCGGACCGGAACCCCTCAATCGAGGTGAAACACCTCGGGCAAATCCCGCGCCACCGGGCTGCAGTCCGCGTTGCCCGGCATGATGTCGCCCATGTGCTTCCACCAGCGCTGGCAGACCTCGGTCTTGGCGATGGCCGCCCAGCGGGCCTCGTCCTCGATCTCGACATAGGCGAAGAGCTGGCGGGTCTCCGGATGCAGGAAGATGGAGTAATTATGCACGCCGTGCGACTTGAGCACGGTCGCAAGCTCGGTCCAGATGGGCTGGTGGCGCCGTGCATACTCGGCCTCCTGGCCGGGGTGCACGCTCATGACAAAGGCTTTTCGGATCATGGTGAAATCAGGCGAAGCCCAACGAATCACGCGCCCATGGCAACACTCAATAGAAGACGGCGGAGGATCCTTTTCCCGGTAGGTCGCCCGCTCGCAGACGCTGTGGGCATCATTTGGTTGGATCGCACCCGGGATGTAGCGTCCGCCCGATGAGGTCAAATGAGACTATGGCCCAATTCCGGCCCGCGCTTCCAGTCCTAAGCGCGATACGCGGTACCGACGGAGAAAATTCCAGAGTAATCTACTTTGAGACCGGAGCCGGTTCAGACGAAGTATGACCCGCTACGCTGGACGAACTGGGAGTAACGGAAAACAGATCGTCTGAAAACGTTTCGTTCACAGTTATTCTTTCGAAGTCTTGAGTGATGGTGTGTTTTTTGCCTCCGTCCTCCTTAATTGTCATGGTGATCTTTTTAGGGAAGCGGATTCCGTCGGTCATGATTTCTCCTTCAAAATGGAGGACTTCACCATCGCTAGTCTCGCAAAAAATACAACATCCGGTGTCTTGGTCGAAATAGTCGTAAAATATAGTACCCCCTTCATGGCGGAATGCTAGTTTCTGGTAGCTAACTTCGTCCACATTGGCAGTTCCTAGGTACTCGACAGAACCGCCAACTAGCTCAATGCCACGATAGAAGGATAATGACTGCCATATGGATGCACGTAAACGCTGGATCACGTTCTCGTGGAGGAATGTCGCTCTCCAAAAAAAGTTGCCTGTCTTAACATGATGCGAGCCATCATAATTATTTAGGATGACGATCTCCGTGCTTATTTCAGTACTGTTGCCAACTTGAAGCTCAGAAATTTGCGTTAATCGCATCCGGTAGGGCTTCATAATAATGTAGTCGAGGCTACTTTCGACAGGTTTGAGCCCTTCACGGGCATCAACGACTCTGCCCGTGAAATGCAGCGATTTCACGGCATTGAGCGAATTATCAGGCCCGACGTAGGCGCGCGCTTTAGCGACGACTTCAGCAACGTCACCTCGAAGATCCACGGATAAACTCAACGTGCCAACGAGAGCGCTAAACAAGAAATGAATAGTTCGGGTCGTCATAAAGAAAAGGTCTCTTTCATGCGCTGGAATCTGTCTGTGGCATTACACCACATAGCAGCCGGTCATCACAAAAACGAACAGCATTTCGCAAGTTCCGACTCGTTCTTAGATAGCACTGCTCACATGCCCGACCAGGCTGGGAGCACGAGCAAACTCGCGGTCTAGATGTAACTTAAACTGACCCCGCGCCAGGAAACCCGATTTCCCGCAGCAGCAGCCGCTGCTGTCCGGCCGTCTTCATCGCGGCTTCCAGCCCGCGCACCGCCGGCACGGGCGAGGTGGCGCCGGCCAACGTGATCCATTCGACGAGGTCCGCCGGAATGTTGCGCACGGGCGCCGAGGCGTGGACCGCCTCGATCAACGCCGTGTGGGGCTCGGCCATCGTCGTCGTACAGACCGCCACAGCCGGATCGCCGAGACGGCGAAGGACCTGCGAGAGCATGACGCGTCGCGTGTCGATCGAGGCCGGCAGCGGATGGCTGCGTTCCGGCCCGCCCGAGGGACGGACCGTGCAGACCTTTTCGTACGACCAGACCGCGGAGCCGGACGAACCCTCGATGACAATCTCGGGATTGACCAGCTCGCGGCAGCAGTGGGTGAAACCAAACCAAAGTGCCACCTCGCCGGCTCGCGCCCGGACCGCCGCGGTGTCAAAGCTCTCGATCGCATGCGCCCGGAAGAGGTCCGCTTCGACCCGGCCGGCGGAGGCCACCCCGAAGGCACTCCCGCCGGAGAAATAGAGGGCGAGGTTCACGAAATGCCCGAAGGCGTTGTTGAGCGGCGAATCCAGCACCGCCACGCCGCCGGCCTGCAGGCGCCCCGTCCAGTTGTTGCGCGTGTAATAGGCCGCCGGGCGCGGCCACAGGCCGAGCACGCGGATCGACCGCACGCGGCCGATCACACCCTCGATCAGCTGCTGTTTCAGCCAGCGCGTTCCGGGCGTGTAGACGTCCTGGAACCCCACCCCCACAAACCGGCCCGACGCGCGCTCGGCCGCGCGAATGGCGTTCACATCCACAAGCGAGCCCGCGAGGGGTTTTTCAATCAGCACATTCGTTCCCGCGCGCAGGGCGGCGATCGTCATGCGCGCGTGCCACTGTATGCCCGTGGGAATCAGGCACAGGTCGATCTCGCGGCCATGCCGCCGCAGCATCTCCTCGTAATCGGAGTAAATGATGCAGCCGCCGGCCTGGAGTTCGCGGATGTTCCCGGCCTCTTCAGCGGGATTGATGATCACCGCCGCCACCAGTTTGATCGCGCCGCGCTCGCGCAGCTCGCGTACGAGTTGCAGATAAATGCTCCCGTAGCCCGAGATGCCGATCAGGGCCACGCGAGCCGGGGCCGCCGCCGCGGGCAGACCGGACCAGTCGCCGGCGGCCGGGCTGGAGGAATCCGCGCTCATCCGGCTGCAGCCATTCGCAGCGCGCCGATGAAGAAGCCGATAATCACGGCCGACAGGGCGAAGCAGATGATGAAGCCGATCGCGTCGACCCGGTCCCATTTGCAAAATTCCCAATTGGAACCGGGCACCAGCTTCGTGTGCTCAAACCGCATCGGATTCCGCGCGTTCTCGGCCATCGCGGCCGCCTCGAGCTCCGGCGTCGCCCCGACCGGCGTCTTCATCTTGCCGTAGAACACTGCCACCCGGTTCGGATCGGAATGCCCGGTCACGAGACTGACGAGGATGATGACCACGAAGGGGAAAAGCCCGTCGAAGAAAAACTGGGCCGTCAGCCGCTGGTTCGGCGTGAGGGAGGTCATGCCGAGCCCCGCCTTGTCCAGGGCCCACGCCTCGAAGTTGAATCGGTTGAGCCCGCCGGCGGCGACCAGCGGGCTGGAGAGGTCGTTTTCCCGTTGATGCACCACCGACCCGAAATAAACGCCCGTCCCCGCCTTCTGGCTCATCTGGGTGAGCGTCGGGTTGTTCGCCAGCGAGTGGAACTTCGAGGCCGTCCATGGAATTACGATGATGGCCAGCGTCGAAAGGACCACGCAGCACCACACAGCCGGCGCCGTGATGCGCCGCCACCAGTACGTCATCAGCACGGCCGCGCCGAAGGGGATGTTCACCGTGAGCACGATGTTGATGATCGAGAAAAAACTGCCCATCTGCAGGGCCGCGAGCGTGCCCAAGGCGAGGATCGCGACGATCGTGCAGCGGGCGTAGAACACACCTTGGGTCTGGGTGATGCCGGGCCAAATCTGACGGAAAACGTTCCGCACAAAGAGCGACGAGATCGCCAGCGCCTTGGCGGCGAGCGTGGACATCGTGCCGGCCAGCACGCCCGCGAGCATCAGTCCGATCAGGCCGGGGCCAAGGAGCTGGTTGGACATCGCACCCCAGGCGGCATCAGGGTCCGAGAGTCCGCCCATGCCGAACAGCGCGACCGCGATCAGCCCGGCGAACGCCCACATGATGATCATGAGCCGCTTCAGGTAATTCCCCGACACACCCGTGCGCGCCGCGAACTCGTTCTTGGCCGAGCCGCAGATGCCCATGTTGTGACTGAGCCCGGCATTCTGGACGATGCTCACCAGCAGGATGCCGCCGAGCGCCCAGATCGAGAACTGGTCGGTGCCGCTCGCTCCCAGTAGGTCGAACATCCGGGCCGGCACCTTCTGGCTCAGGGCATGCCAGCCTCCGATCGCGTGCAGGCCGGTGGGAATCAGCAGGGCCGAAAAAACAATGATCAGGATGCTCTGCAGGCCCTCGTTGACCGCCGCGGCCGCCATGCCGCCGAGCACGATGTAGGTGCCGACCACGACCGCGAACACGGTGTAGAACGTCACGTCATCGAGCAGCGTGATGTAACTGTGCAGCTCGCCGCGGGCGTTGCGGTCGCGGAGCAGGTCCAGCTGGGTTTTCATTTCCGGCGCCAGCGTGCCCGCGGAATTGTCCTTCTCGAGCTGCTTGAGCTGACGGTAGCCCTCGACCGATGCGCGGTCGGACGCGGTCCATGACGCGTCGGGCTTCACGACGAGTGACGAGGCGATCTTGTAAGCGGTGACATTGCTGAAGCCGAGGAACACGCAGGCCACGAGGATCTGGAACAACGCGTAGAACATGCTGAGCCCACGGCTCGCAAACCGATCCTCGAACAGGTCCGCCAGCGTCGTGAGGCGCACCCGGCGGAACCACACGTTCATGAACCAGAAGTACGGGTTCATGAACACCGTCTGGAACGAGAGCCACGACCCCGGCGCACCCTGCTGGTAGACGAAGCTCGCCGTGCTCACCGCGCCCTGCGGCTCCGTGGCGTTGCCGAAATTCAGGAAGAACTGGTACAGCTTGCCCAGCTTGCGTCCCGCCAGGAAGAACCCGTCCTCGGAGCCCGTGCCCTTCGCCGCACGCACGCCGATGTACACCACCGCCCCGAGGTAGACGAGGATGATGACGATATCGATGAGATGAAGGCTGCCGTAGATCATTAAGAGAAGGGGGTTGGGTGCTGGCACCGGGAGATCCGACTGGGCGGGGCTTGCGACTGACCGGCCGGTCAGTCGTGCCGACCAAGCGAGACACCGTCAGGACACTGGGTAATAGGACAGGACAAGGCGGCGTGACTCATGGGTAAAGCAGATATTCACAGGACGCGCTTGGACCCCAATGGTTGCGGCAAAACTCAGGGGTCGTTTCGCGCGCGGAAAGTCCATCCCCTTCATCTTGAGCGGCGGCGCAGGCCGCGTGGCTCATGGCGAAAGAGCCTTGAGACAGCCGCCGCGCACAAACAGCATTCGCGGCCGATGACCGGAATCCCCGATACCCCGCCTGGAAAGCTCCGCCTGCTCCCGTGGCTCGTCGTGTTGGGAGCGGTGCTGGGCTACGTCATCTGGGATTCGGTCGTGGCTGGCCGGCATTTGCTGCGCGTGACGGCCAGCTACGGCGTCACGGTCGATCCGCCGGCCGAGGACCCGGGCTCGCCGACGGGATACGCGGACGGACGCCGCTCGCTTGTCCTGCCGGCATCGGCGGCCGACACGGCACACTGGGTGATGCAGACCCAGGACATGTTCGCACACGGCGAATGGCGCATCCGGCATGTCGACTACGACAACGCCCCCGCGGGCCGCGAGGTCCACTGGAGTTCGCCGGTCCATTGGTGGCTGGCGATCACGGCCTGGCTGGATCATCTTGTCTCCGGGCGTCCGATCGGAATCTCGGTCGAACGCGCCGCCGTGATCGCCGGGCCGGTGTCGTTTGGAATCCTGCTGCTCGGCTTGATTCCGTTGCTCTCGCGGTACTTTTCCCCGACCGCCGCGATGCTGACCGTGATCGGTGCGGTCACGACATATCCTTTCTACATCGATTTCGTGCCCGGACATGCGGGCCACCACGCCGCGGTGAATCTGTGCTGCATGGCCACGGTGCTTTTCATGCTGGCCGGCAGTTTCCGCGCAGCCCGCGAACCGGCGGCCCGCCGAGCGGTCCGGGCGTGGTTCGTCGCCTCGGGCCTGACCGCCGCCACCGGGCTGTGGATCAGCGCCGCCACGCAAACCCCGGTGCTGATCGGCGTCGGGCTCGGCCTGCTCGCCGGCACATGGTTCGCGCGCGGATCCCGGCCGCAGCTGGCATGGATCCACGATCCGGTGTTGCTCCGCTGCTGGGGATTCGCGGGTTGCGCGATGAGCGTGACGGCCTACCTGATCGAATACTTTCCCTCCCACTTCGGCTTCCGTCTGGAGGTGAACCATCCGCTTTACGCCCTCGCGTTCGCGGGCGCCGGGGAGGCGCTTGCGCTCGGGACGCGCGCGATCGATGGCGGCATCCGCGTGCTGACCCGACGCGAGGTCAACCGGGGCATCGCTGCCGCTGCCGCGGTGGCCGTGCTGCCGGTCACCCTTGCGATTACTTCTCCCCGGACATTCGTCGTGGCGGATCCGTTCGTCTGGCACCTTCACACCGACTACATCGCCGAATTCCAGGGCCTGATCAGGTATCTCATCTCCACCCACTTCAGCTGGACGGTGGTCGGCCTGTGCGCGCCCATGCTGCTGTTGCTGGCCCCGTTCACGCTGGTCATTCGCCGGGGAACGCCGCCCGGCGCGAAGGGCCTCGTCGTGTTTGCCCTGCTGCCCGCGCTCGTCACGCTGCTCCTCGGCTGGAGCCAGGTCCGCTGGCTTGGCCTTGCCTACGCCGTCTCCGTGCCGGCCCTCGCGATTTTCTTCCGCATCGTCGAGTCGTCCGGCACTGCCAGGCGCGGGTCGGCGGCACTCTGGGCGGGCGCATGCGGGCTGTTGCTGCTGCCTGGTGCCGTCAGCGCCGTGCAGCGGACGCGCGCTGGCGGGGATTTCACCAACGAGGAGATCCGCCTGCTGGCCCAGCGCGACGTGGCCCACTGGCTGCGACAGCGCGAGGGCCGGAAGCCGGTCGTCGTGGCCAGTGCGCCCGATTCCACCTCCAAGCTGGCCTATCAAGGCGGACTTGCCGGTCTTGGCACCCTTTACTGGGAAAATGTGGAGGGCCTGAAGAACGCGGCGGCGCTGTTTGAAACACCATCGGCGGACGCAGCCCACGCCCTGGTCCGCCGCCTCGGGGTGACACACATCGTGTTTTTTTCCTGGGACGCGTTCGGGCTCGCGATGGTGAAGCTCGCCCGCGGTTTGCCTCCGGGGAGCCCGATCCCGACGGACTCGTTCATGGCCGGCCTTCTCGGCGCCACGGTGCCGCCGGTGTGGTTGCGCGCGGTCCCCTTCAGCTTGCCCGACCACCCGGCGATCAAGGACCAGCAGATCCGTATCTGGGAGGTGGTCCCCGAGCAGACGGCATCGGCGAGTGTGGCCCACGCGGCAAATTACTACCTCGAAACCGGCAACACGCCGGTCGCGGCCCGCTTCGGCGACGCGCTGGCGGGTTTCCGGTCAGACCTGGTGGCGAACGTGATGCTCGCCGGCATCGCCTCCAGCCAGGGTGACGCGACCGGATTCTCCGCCGCCATGGGACGGGTCAGCACCCAGCTGGCGCAGGCGGACAACCTCGCCCTTGACGACCACGTGCATCTCGTCGTGGTCCTTGCGGTCGCCCAGCGGGTCGATCTCGCCCGCGAGCAATTGCGCTCGTGCGTGAAAAAAGCGGACGAGGCCGGCCTGCGGCACCTGTCTGCGGGTACGCTATCCGATCTCCTTTCGCTCTGCGATGCGCTTCGCGTCGACCTGCCCGATCCGGCCCTGCGGCATCTGGCGGAGGGCCTGGTGCCGCCGATTCGGAAAAAATAACAACGTCGCCCTGTTCTCGGTCAGGGTGGCACGGCCCCGTCCAGCTGCCGCAGCATCGCCCGGGCGGCAGCGTAGTTCGGTTGCAGTCGCACTGCTTCCTGAAACTGCAGGCGCGCGTCGGCCTTCCGTTCGCTCATCGCCAGGGCGTAGCCCAGGTTATAATGCGCCTCGGCCGATTCCGGGCTCAAACGCACGGCCTGCGCGAGATGGTCGACCGCCTCAGGCAACTTGCCCATCTGCCCGAGCGCGACCCCGAGGTTGACCTCGGCGGCGGCGTGCCGCGGGTCAAGCTTCACGGCCTCCTTGTAATGCTCCACCGCCTCGGGCAGACGCCCAAGGGCGGCCAGCGCCAGGCCCAGATCAAAGTGCACGTCGGCGGAATCCGGCTTCAGTCGCAGCGCCTTGTTGAAGTGCTCGATCGCGGCCGCGTTCGAATGAAGTTGGTACAGCGCCGAACCCCAGTTGCTCTCGGCCTCGACATATTTCGGATCGATCTCGATGGCCTTCGCAAAGCTGTCGGCGGCCTCCTGCCAGCGCCCGAGATCGGCCAGTGACGTTCCGAAGCGGAAATAGACCTCCGCCGGGGCCGGATCGTAACGGCTGGCCTCCGCAAAATGCTCGCGGGCCTCGTCCTCGCGTCCCAACCGCATCAGGATGATCCCAAGGTTCAGGTGGGCGTTGAAGTAATACGGCAGGATCCTCACCGCCTCCTTGAAGGGGTCGATCGCCTCGGCCGGACGCCCGGCCTTCATCAGGGCCAGCCCCAGGTTGTAGTGGGTGTTGGCCATGCTGGGATCGAGGCGCCGCGAGATCTCGTAGTGCGCGATCGCGTCGTCGATCCGTCCGAGATTGTAGTACGCAAAGCCGAGGTTGTTATGCGCGCGGGCGTTGTTTGGGCGCTTGGCCATCGTGTCCTCCCACAGCGCCTGCTGGGTGCCATAAACAACATTGCGCTGGAAGGTCAGCACGCCGGCCGCAACGGCCAGCACCGCGCCGCCGAACGTCGCCCGCCGCTGTCCGGTCACAGTGGCGAACGCGCCGAGCACGAGCGCCAGCACGGCGGCCAGCGGCAGGTACATGCGGTGCTCCACGACGATCTGGAGCGTGGCCGGCAGCGCGCTGGTCGGGGCCAGAATCACGAAACACCACGCGCCCAGGAATCCCGCCACAGGCCGGCGCCACAATGCCACAATTGTAGCGGTCAGCAAAATCAGCACCGGAATGGCCCACAGGAACGCCACCCCGATGGGCGGCGGTGGAATCAGGCCGTAATCGAAAATCTGGGGATGCGGCCAGAAGGTCAGCCACACATAGCGCGTCACCGCCTCGAACTGGGTCAGGCCGTGCCCGACCCACATCGAGCCGTCGGCGAAATGAAACGTCCCGCCGCGATCGCCACCCGTCCCCGCGAGGAGCCATGCCAGCGGCAGCCACGTGGCATGCAGCGACACGTGACGCCACCGGTGCCGCCGCCATGCCTCCCGGAAGCTGCCACTGACGAACGTCCGGTCGTAGAGGAACACCAGCACCGGGGCCAGCGCCGCGATTTCCTTCGTGCCGACGCCCAGCAGACAGGCCGCCACCGCGAGCGTCTGCCAGAGGCGCGGTCGCGGCGAATCAATCGACCGGATGAAGGCATAGAACGTCAGCAGGAAAAACAGTCCCATCAGCGATTCCGCCCGCTGGATCACATAGGTGACCGCCTCGGTCTGTAGCGGATGCAGGGTCCAGAGCACCGCGATCACCAGCGCGAGCGGCCATGCCCGCTCGCCAAAATGCGCCGCCAGTACCGGCCGCGTGAACGTGCGACGCACCACGCCGAACAGCGTCAGCCCGGCGAGGAAATGGATCGCGAGGTTGAGGGCGTGGTAACTCCAGACGTCGAATCCGCTGATGGCGTAGTTGATCGCGAGCGAGTAATTGAGCACCGGCCGGCCGCTGACGGTGAACCCCCAGCCGCCGGGCGGGGACAGCGCCTTCCACGGCGGCCAGAGATGCAGGATGCTGGGATTGTCGGTGACCGACGAAACGTCGTCGAAAGTGAACGGCGCGTGGAACGTGTTGGAGTACGCGGCGAACGCCGCGACTCCGATCACCAATACCGCCACGACGGAGGCTCGTTTCCCGGGGTTCACCGGCGGATGTTTTGAAGCGTCGCGAAACAAGTCAACGGCAGGGGCGGACGGCGGATGGCACTGCCTTCACGGTCTTTGCCGGGCACGCTCGCTCATGGCCCGCGCCTGCGCGAGGTTCTGCAGCACTCCGGGCTCGTTCGGCCGGCCGCGCAGGACCAGCTCGTACTCCGCAATGGCGTCGTCATAGCGGCCCGCCATGACCAGTGCGTTGCCGAGATTGTTGTGCGCCACGAGGCTCGCGGGCTGGAGCCGCACGGCCTCCTGGAACTGCACCGCCGCCTCGGCAAAGCGCTCGGCCTTCGCGAGGGCCAGGCCGAAATTGGTTCGGGCATGATCGTTGTCCGGACGCTTGGCCACGGTGTCGCCCCACAGGCTGAGCTCGTCGCGGTACGTTTCATTGCGCCGGAATGTCAGCCAGCCCGCGCCCACGGCCAGGATCAGGATCGGGACCACCATCCGCCGTCCGGCAAGACGATAAGACTCCGTCACGACCAGCGCCATGATCGCCGCGAGCGGCAGGTACATGCGATGCTCGACAATGATCTGGAGTGTGGCGGGAAGGAGGGAGGTCGGGGCCAGAATACCGAAGAACCAGGCACCGAGAAATCCCATCACCGGCCAACGCCACAGTCCGACCACGGTCACGGCAGCGAGCCCGAGGACAGGCAACGCCCAAGGCACGGCGGCACCGAGGGTCGGCGGCGTCGTCATCTCGCCGTATTCGAACACCAGGGGATGCGGCCAGAACGTCAGGCCGAGATAGCGGGTCAGGGCCTCGAACTGGGTCATCCCGTGCCCCACCCACATCGCCGTGTCGGACAGATGAAAGATGCCGCTGCGATTTCCCCCGGTGCTCGCGACGAAGCCAAACAGCGGCACCCAGCTCGCCAGCAGCGCGAGATGCTGCCAGCGGTGCCGCCGCCAAGCTTCGCGGAAACTGCCGCTGACGAAAGTCCGGTCATAGAGCACGACGAGGATCGGGGCCATGATCGTGATTTCCTTCGTGGCGGCGCCCAGCAGGCAGGCGATCACCGAAACCGCCTGCCAGCGCATGGGCCAGGGGGAGTCCAACGACCGTACAAACCCGTACAACGTGAGCAGGAAAAACAGCCCCATCAACGACTCCGCCCGCTGGACGACGTAGGTCACCGCCTCCGTCTGCAGCGGGTGGAGGGTCCACAGGAGGGCGATCGTCCAGGCAAGCAACGCGGACTGCTCCCCGAATCTCGCCGCGAGCGGAGGACGCGCGAGTGTGCGCCGGACGAGGCCGAACAGGACCAGCCCCGCCATCACGTGGATCGCGAGGTTGACGACATGGTAGCTCCCCACATCGAGCCCGCTGACCGCGTAATTCAGACCGAGCGAAAAATTCAGCAAGGGCCGGCCCGCGACGGTGAGGCCCCCCTGCCCTTTGGGCGGCCACCACGCCTGCCCGAGGCTCCGGATCGTCGCATTGCCCGGGATCGAAGCCAGGTCGTCGAAGACAAATGGAACCCGGAACGTATTGATGTAAGCCAGGAGCGCCGCCCCCGCGAGCGCCACCCCACCCAGCATGATCCAGCCGGAGGCTGGCGCAGCCGGCCCGACTCCCGGGGCCTTGGCAGCTGGTTTCGCGATCTTCACGGGGTACGGCGCAGTGACTGCTTCATGGCCTGCGCCTGCCTCAGGTTCCCGAGGACATCCGGGTCGTTGGGCTGCATCCGGAGAATCTGCTCGTACTGGGTGATCGCGTCGTCGACCGCGCCCGTGATGAGCAGGGCATTGCCGAGATAAAGGCGGGCATGCACGTTGTCCGGCTCGGTCTGGAGGACGGTGCGGTACTCGCCAATGGCATCGGGCATCCGATTCAGGCCGACCAACAGATCGCCCAGCCCAAGGTGCGCCTTGACGCTGCCGGG
>Ga0265320_10002838_pt1 | contig 11892 bp, 5 predicted proteins | sample 4827metaG_FD_202087 | JGI IMG/M metagenome (GOLD analysis project Ga0265320, IMG submission 202087) | Rhizosphere microbial communities from Carex aquatilis grown in University of Washington, Seatle, WA, United States - 4-8-27 metaG | ecosystem: Host-associated > Plants > Roots > Rhizosphere >...
ACCGCGACACCCATCCCGTAAGCGTTGCCCTGCACGCCGGCCTTCTCGGTCACATCGGTGAAGGTACCGTCGCGGTTGTTGCGGTAGAGGGCATTGCGCAGCGGCTTGGGGGGAGTGTAGAAGTCGCAGGGGCCGCTATTGACGAGGTAGATGTCCATCCAGCCGTCGCCGTCGAAATCCAGAAACGCGCCGCCTGGGCCGATGGTCTCCGGGACGTACATGTCCTTCGAGAGCCCCGCGACATGCGTCCAGTGAATGCCACTTGCGGCGGGAGGGACCTCTTCGAAGAACGGAGCCGCATCGGGCTGCGGTGCGCCGAACGCAACGGCGGAGCCTCCCACAAGCTGCAGAAAGCGGCGCCGGCCGAAACCGTCCATCAGCGAACCGCGCGCCCTGCGGCGCCTCCCGGAGTTTGAGGCTGCCTGGCGGCCGTCTCCTTCTGCAGAGCCATTTCCCGCGCCGCGCCTTCGCGGTTGCCCGTGCGGCCGTAGGCCAGTGCCAACTGGTAGTGCCCGAGCGGATCCTCGGGCTGCATCTTGACGTAGGTTTCCAGAGGCGCGAGCGCCTCGGCGAACTTCGCCGCGGAGGTCAGCGTCATGCCCAAGGCGAGATACGCCTCGGCGAACTCGACGTCGATCCGGGAAGCGCGCGAGAAGTGCCGTGCGGCCTCGTCCCAGTTGCCGGCGCGCCGGGCCAACTCGCCCAGCACGAACTCGGCGGCGGAGTTGTTCGGCTCCAACTCGAGCTCCTTGCGGAACTCGGCGCTGGCCTCGTCCACCGGACCGGACTCCCCGGCCTTCGAAAGCAGCACTTGACCAAGCCGATAGTGCACCTCGGGCTCTGAGGGGTTCTGCCGGAGAATGCCCCGGTAGAGGCCGGCGGCTTCGTCCCACTTGCCTTGAGATTCAAACGCCTCCGCCTCGAGCCTGCGGGCCTGGAACGAATTGGGAGCCTTGGCAGCGAGTTCCTGCGAAGCGCGCATCGCCAGCTGGGAGAAGTAGTGCACGGTGACAAACAGGACCTCCGGGTCGTCCGGAAACTCGCGCTTGAGTTGCATGAGCGCGGCGAGGGCGGCGGGGATCTCCTCGCGGGCCATGGCACAGCGGGCCAAGCCCATAGCGGCGTGATAGCGGAGGTCCTTGTCAGTCAGGCGCGGCATCACGCGCTGGAGGACCGGAAGCGCTTCCTTGCAGCGTCCCTGTTGGACAAGCTTGAGGGCACGGTCGGCCGAGACTGCGGGATCGACAGGCGCCGTCTTGCCGGCCGTCTGTGCCGTCAGCGCGCCGCCAGCCAGGGAGACCAGAATCAGCAGCGCCGTACGGTGGCCGAGTGTCAAGATTCCTCCGTGCTCATGGCGTCCCCAATTGTAAACCACGGACCGGACAAACCGACGCGCGCGGAAAGCCGCGAGACGAAGGCCGGATTTTGGTATACAATGTGGTATACAAATGACGATGTTAGCATCTGATCGCACGGTGCTCAAGCTGGCAACCCTTCCATGAACCACCTTCAAAGCGGCGGCGAGTGCTCGGGCGTGGTCTTCAACATCATGCGCTTCGCGCTGCATGACGGCCCCGGCATTCGGACCACCGTATTCCTGAAGGGCTGCCCGCTGCACTGCTGGTGGTGCCACAACCCCGAGAGCCAGGAATTCGCGCCCAGCCCGATGTACTTCGCCAACCGCTGCCGCCTATGCTACGACTGCGTGGCGGCGTGTACAAACGGGCTCCGGTTCGAGGACGGCGGGCCAGTGACCTCGCCGGAATGCACGCGCTGCGGAAACTGCGCGGAAGCCTGTGTCGCGGGCGCCCGGCAACTGGCGGGCAGGCTCGTGACCGCCTCCGAAGTGCTGGCGGAATGCGAGCGCGACGTGGTCTTCTACGACGAGTCCGGCGGCGGCGTGACCGTTTCGGGCGGCGAGCCGCTGTCCCAGCCGGAATTCACCGAGGCGTTGCTGGCCGGATGCCGGGAACGGCACATCCACACCGCGCTCGATACCTGTGGATTCGCCGGCCGCGAGGCGGCCCTGCGAGTGAGCCGTTTGGCGGACCTGGTGCTTTACGACCTGAAGCTGCTGGACTCGACGGCCCACCGCAAGTACACCGGGGTTCCCAGCGAGCCGATCCTCGCAAATCTGGCGGCACTGACCGAAGCGGGGCGCAACCTGATCGTTCGCATCCCGCTCATCCCGGGCGTCAATGATAATCGGGGGAGCCTCGGAGCGCTGACGGATTTTGTGTGGCAGCTCGGGCTGAGGCGAATCGACCTGTTGCCGTATCACAAGATCGGCGTGGACAAGTACGGCCGCTTGGGGCGGGCTCGCCCGCTGGGCGAAGTCGAGCCGCTCCCGGAGACCGAGTTGAGCCGGATCGCGGGGGATCTCGCCGACCGAGGATTCGCGATCCGAATTGGGGGATAACGATGCGGAAACGTGAAGCCGGAGCTTCAACTCGCTCGGCTCGACCGTGGGCTCGAGCAGTGGCACGCATTGTGGGGCAGGATGGTATCCTGCGCGCCGGTTGCGAACCCGATACGAACAGCCGGAGTGGGGCGGCTCTCCAGAGCTGCGCCGGACGTCCACGTCCGGCTTCCTTCGTTTCGGGAAGTTGGACGGAGGCGGGTCTGGAGACCCGCTGCAGGACTGGAGTCCTGCCCCACAACTTGGGGGTTAGCCATGAATGAGAGAGTGGCGCGGCTGCGTCAACAGAGTCTGGACACCAAGCCGTGGCTTTCGATCGAACGTGCCGCGATTCTGACCGAGTTCTACCAGCGGGCGGAGACGATGCCGGAGCCGCTGCTGCGGGCCCACGCCTTCGCCCGCATCCTGGATCGCAAAACCATCTACATCGGGCGCGACGAGTTGATCGTGGGCGAGCGCGGCGAGGCACCCAAGGGCGCGCCCACCTACCCGGAGCTGTGTTGCCACACCCTGGAAGACTTCGACATTCTGAATTCCCGCCCGAAGATCTCCTACGCGGTGGACGGCGCGGCCCGCGGCACCCAGGAGTCCGCGGTCATCCCGTTCTGGCGCGGCCGCAGCATGCGGGACCGCATTTTCCACGAAATGGAGCCGGACTGGAAAGACTGTTACGAGGCCGGCGTCTACACCGAGTTCATGGAACAGCGGGCGCCCGGCCACACGGCGCTGGGCGACGTGATCTACCGCAAGGGAATGCTGGACCTGCAAGAGGATATCGCCGCCGCTATGGGCCGGCTGGATTTCCTCCACGACCGCGAGGCCTGGGATAAGCAGCAGGAACTCCGTGCCATGGCGGTGGCCGCCGAAGCCCTGATCCGCTTCGCGGAACGCCACGCCGAAAAGGCACTCGTGATGGCCGCGAGCGAGCCGGATCCGGTCCGCAGGGCGGAGTTGGAGCGCATCGCCGAAGTCTGCACCCACGTGCCGGCCCACGCGCCGCGCGACTTCTGGGAGGCGCTGCAGTATTACTGGTTCGTCCACCTGGGCGTCATCACCGAGCTGAACACCTGGGATTCGTTCTGTCCGGGACGGCTCGACCAGCACCTCATCCCCTTCTACCGGAACGGTCTGGCCGACGGCACTCTCGCCCGCGAGCAGGCACAGGAACTGCTGGAGTGCCTCTGGGTGAAGTTCAACAATCAGCCGGCGCCGCCCAAGGTGGGAGTCACGGCGGCCGAGAGCGGAACCTATACGGACTTCGCCAACATCAACAACGGCGGCCTGGCGCCGGACGGCTCCTGCGGAGTGAACGAGGTCACCTACCTCATCCTGGATGTGATCGATGAGATGCGGCTTGTGCAGCCCTCGTCGAATCTGCAACTCAGCAAAAAGAATCCCGACCGGTTCCTGAAGCGCGGCCTGGAGATCGTGCGAAAGGGGTGGGGCCAACCGTCGATCTTCAACGCCGACATGGTGGTGGAAGAGCTTCTGAGGCAGGGCAAGAGTATCGACGACGCGCGGCGTGGCGGCACTTCCGGCTGCGTCGAGACCGGCGCGTTCGGCACGGAGGCCTACATCCTGACGGGCTACTTCAACCTGCCGAAGGTGCTTGAGATCACGCTGAACAACGGCCTCGATCCTCGCACCGGCCGCGAGATCGGCCTGCGCACGGGCGATCCGGCGACGTTCCAGTCCTACGATGAGGTCTTCGAGGCGTTTCGCAAGCAGCTGCGGCACTTCATCCGGATCAAGATCAAGGGAAACCAGGTGATCGAGCGGCTGTACGCGAAGTACATGCCGGCGCCGTTCCTCTCTCTGCTGGTGGACGACTGCATCGCTCGGGGCCGCGACTACAATGACGGCGGTGCCCGCTACAACAGCACTTACATCATGGCGGTGGCGCCCGGAAGCTGCACCGACTCGCTCTCCGCGATCCGGCACCACGTCTTCGACGGAAAGACCTTGTCCATGCGGGATCTGCTCGGTGCGCTCGCGTCCAACTTCGAGGGTCACGAACGGACGCGGCTGCTGCTATGGAACCGGACGCCGAAGTATGGCAACGATGACGACTGCGCCGACAGGATCCTGGAGCAGGTTTTCGACGCCTTCTACGACGAGGTCAACGGCATCGAGAACACCCGGGGCGGGCACTACCGCGTGAACTACCTGTCTACTACTTGCCACGTCTACTTCGGCTCGGTCACCGGAGCGACCCCCGACGGCCGCAAGGCATGGGAGCCGCTCTCCGACGGCATTTCGCCGGTTCAAGGTGCCGATCGGAAGGGGCCCGCGGCGGCCATCCGCTCGGCGGCGCGCCTCGATCATGCCCGCACCGGCGGGACGCTGCTCAACCAGAAATTCACGCCGCAGGTGGTGGAGGGCGAGGAAGGCCTGAACCACCTGGCGCAACTAGTCCGCGCGTATTTCAAGATGGACGGGCACCACATCCAGTTCAACGTGGTGACGGCCGAGACGCTGAAGGCGGCGCAGGCGGAACCGGACAAGCACCGCGACCTGATCGTCCGCGTGGCCGGTTATAGCGACTACTTCTGCGACCTCACACAGGGCCTGCAGGACGAGATCATCGCCCGAACCGAACAGACCGGATTCTGAGCATGTGGAGCCGCCGCCTGGCCGGAGTCGCGCTTGTGCTGCTGGGTTTGCACGCGGCCGCGGCTGAACGGCCGCCGGTCCGGTATCTTCCCGATGCCCGCCTGTGGGTGCTGGAGAGCGGGGAGAGCAGCTACGTTTTCGGCGTGAACGAACGCGGTGAGCTGCAGCACGTTTACTGGGGCAGGCGAATCTGGCGCGACCAGGATTGGAAGCCCGCGCACTCGTTTCCACAGTGGGACGGCGTCGACCCGAGCACCAACACCACGCCTGAGGAGTATCCCGGCTGGGGCGGACTGCGCTTCTTCGAACCGTGCGTCAAGATCGCGCTGGCAGACGGCGTGCGCGACCTGGTGCTGAAGTACGCTAGCTACGAGATCCGCGGCGACGACCTGACCGTGCGCTTGCGAGACGTGAGCTACGACGTGCAGGTCGACCTCATGTATCACATGTATCCCGAAGGTGTGCTGCGCAAGCAGACCACGATTCGCAACCAGACCCGCCAGGCGCTGACCGTGGAAAGCGCGCAATCGGGCGTGTGGCACCTTCCGGCGGCGCAAGGCTACCGGCTGTCGTATCTTTCCGGCCGCTGGGGCGAGGAGAGCCTTCTCACACAGGAGGAGATCCACGCGGGATCGAAGGTCCTCGAGAGCCGGCGCGGCAGCACCAGCAACCAGATGAATCCCTGGTTCGCGATCGACGGCCCCGACCGCGCTACCGAGGACCGCGGTGCAGTCTGGTTCGGCGCGCTGGGCTGGAGCGGCAACTGGAGGATTACCGTGGAGCAGACGCCGCATCGCGATCTCCGCATCACAGGCGGGTACAATCCGTTCGACTTCGCCTGGCCGCTGAATCCGGGCGAGTCGCTTTCGACTCCGCCCTTCTATGCCGCCTTCACCAGTCGCGGGTTCGGCGAGGCCTCGCGCATGTTTCACCGCTTCGAGTTGGCGCACGTTCTGCCGCGCGCTTCGTCGGCGCGCCTGCGGCCCGTGCTCTACAATTCCTGGGAAGCCACGGGGTTCAACGTCGACGAAGCGGGTCAGAAGGCGCTAGCGGAGAAAGCCGCCCGCATCGGTGTGGAGCGTTTCGTGATGGACGATGGCTGGTTCGGCGCGCGTGCCAGCAGCCGAGCCGGGCTGGGCGAGTGGATTCCGAATCCGAACAAGTTCCCCCACGGCCTCGGGCCGTTGATCGAGCACGTGCACAAGCTGGGGATGGATTTCGGCCTGTGGGTCGAGCCCGAGATGGTCAACGCCGACAGCGATTTGTACCGCGCTCATCCGGACTGGGTGCTGAACTTCCCGGGTCGGCCGCGATCGGAGGCGCGCAATCAGCTCGTGCTGAACCTCTCTCGCGATGACGTCAAGGAACACGTGTTCTCGGCGCTTGACCGGCTGCTCTCCGAGAACGATATCGCTTTCCTCAAGTGGGATCTCAACCGGCATTTCTCCGAGCCCGGCTGGCCGCAAGTGGCGCCCGCCGAGCAGCGGAAGATCTGGGTCAGCCACGTCAACCATGTATACGAAATCATCGATCGCCTGCGTGCCCGGCATCCCAAGCTCGAGATCGAATCGTGCGGCAGCGGCGGTGGGCGCGTGGACCTCGGAATCCTCTCGCGAGTGGAGCAGGTGTGGCCCTCGGACAACACGGACGCCTTCGACCGCCTCAGCATCCAGGACGGCTTCAGCTACGCCTACACGCCGAAGATCATGATGGCGTGGGTCACCGATGTGCCCACGCTCGACTCCCGCGCGACGCCGCTGTCCTACCGCTTTCTGGTCGCGATGATGGGGTCGCTGGGAATCGGCGGCAACCTCAACAAGTGGACCGACGATGACCTGGGGTTGGCGTCCAGGATGATCGCCGCCTACAAGAGCGTTCGAGCCACGGTGCAGGAGGGCGATCTGTACCGGCTGGCGACCGCCCGCGAGTACGTGGCGCGGGATGCGAAGCAGGCGGTGCTCTTCGCGTTCCTGCACGCCCAGCAATACGGGCGGCCGTCGCCGGCGATCCGGCTGGCAGGCTTGGATGAGCAGGCGGTCTACCGTGTGCGCCCGCTCTACGGCAAGCTCGCCGAACCGCTGGAGACCGCTAGCGGTGCGTTGCTGATGTACGGTGGCCTGCGCTTCGACCTGAAGGGCGAATTCGACGGCGCCGCTGTCGTGATCGAGCGAATCGACTGATAGGGAGGTGCATCCCGATGCGACTGTTTCTTCTTGCCGCGGCTGCCAGCGCCGTCGCGCTCACGGGCCAGCCGCTCGCCAACTCCTCGTTCGAGATCCACAGCTCGCCTTCCGGCCTCAGCAGCCTGAAGCGTGTGCATGATCGCTATGACACCGACTACATCGCCGGCGGCCACGCATTGGGGAACGTCCTGGTGCGCTACAAAGGGCCGGCCGATGCGGCGTGGCAGACTGCCCTCTACGCGACGGGGAGCGGGCTCTCTTACCACGTCGGCAAAGGGATTCCCACCGTCGCCACATCGAGTAAGGCGAGCGCCTCCGCCGGCCGGATGCCGCTCGACGCGCTGAACGACCAGATCGAGCCCGCGAACTCTTCCGACGAGACCGTTCCCCGCTTCTTGTGGATCAACCGCAGCGGAACGCGCGAATGGGTTCAGTACACCTTCCCGAAGCCGGAGAGCGTCTCCTCGGCGCAGGTCTACTGGTTCACGCACGAGGAGGGCGACGGGCCGTGCAAGCTCCCTCAATCCTGGCGGCTGCTCTATCGCGAGGGTGACGACTGGAAGGAGGTGCACCGTGTGAGCGCCTACGGCGTGGCGCGCGACCAGTACAACGCCGTGACCTTCGATCCGGTGACCACGACGGCGCTGCGCCTCGAAGCGCAGCTTCAGACGGGGGCGACGGCCGGGATTCAGGAATGGCGTGTCAATACCACCGTAGGCCGCGAGGTCGAGTTGCAGAAGGATCTCGATATCGCGGAGACCTTTGCGCTGCGTGACGAGGCGCTGGAGTGGAGCATCTCTCTCGCGAACAAGACCGCCCAGCCGATCGAGATCGGCGACCTCGCCGTTCCCCTGCCGTTCAACACCGAGTACGTCTGGGATAAGACAGAGACCTATACCAAGCGGCTCATCCGGCACAGCTATATCGCGGGCGACGGTTCGTGGGTGTTCTGGACCCGCACCAACGCGGAGGGCCCGTTCCTTGTTCTCACGCCGGAGCAGGGCACACACTTCGAGTACTTCGACGAATCCGGGCCGGCGGGCCACGTCTACACCGCATATATCCACTCCGCCGCGAGCGGCGCGGAGTTGCGCGCCAAGGGCGGCACCTGGCGCCAGGAGAACACGCGGCTCCTGCTCGCGCCGGGCCAGAGCGCCGCATACCGGTTCCGTCTGCGCTGGGCCAAGGACTATGACGGAGTTCGCGACACGCTCTACGACGAAGGGCTCTTCGACGTACACGTCGTGCCGGGGATGACGATCCCGACCGATCTCGCGGCGTTGATCTCGCTGCGGACCCGTCGCCGGATCATCTCCGTCGCTGCGGAGCATCCGGACAAGACGAGCGTGGAGGACCTGGGGACCAAGGGCAAGGACGTCCACGTCTACCGCGTCCGGTTCTCGCGGCTGGGAGAGAACCTGCTCACGGTGCGTTACGAAGATCACCAGCAAATGCCGCTGGAATTCTTCGTCACCGAACCGCTGGAGGCGCTCATCAAGAAGCAAGCCGCCTTCCTGGTGAGCCACCATCAGCACCGCGATCCATCCAAGTGGTACAACGGCCTGTTCTCCGATTGGGACATGAAGAACAAGGTGCTGCGCAGCCCGGACAACCGCGACGGACTGCCGCCCTACCTTGTCAATTGCGACGACCCGGGACTGGGCAAAGCGCCGTACCTGGCGTCGAAGAACGTCTTCTTCCCGTCCGCAAGCGAGATCGAGGCGCTCGAATACTACCTGAAGAAGTTCGTCTGGGGCAAGCTGCAGATGACCGAGCAGGAGCCCTACCCGTATGCCATTTACGGGATCGATAACTGGAAGGTAAACCGCGAGAGTAAGTTCGCCGATCAGCGCGGCAAGGAGCACCTGTGGCGGATCTACGATTACCCGCACATCATCCTGCTCTATTTCCGCATGTACCAAATCGCTGAGCGCTACCCGGGCATGGTGCACTACCTCGATAAGAGCGCCTACCTTGAGCGCGCGTTCGGCACCGCGAAGGCGTTCTTCACCGTGCCGCTGAAGATTGTGAACTGGTCGGCCTATGAGACGGGCACTTACAACGAGCTGGTCATCCCGGACCTGATCGACGCGCTGGCGAAGAGCGGCAAGAACGAAGAGGCCGCGTGGCTGCGCGCCGCGTGGGAGAAGAAAGCGAAGTACTTCATCAACGACCATCCCTATCTGTTCGGCTCGGAGTATCCATTCGACTCCACCGGTTTCGAATCGACGCATGCCCTCGCGAAGTACGCCATGGCGCACGTGCTCCCGGCCGGCCAGGTGGCGGACGACAGCGTCCCCGCCGGCGATTTTCGCCGCGCCGTGAAACGCCAGGACGCGCAGCAGTTCCTCGACGAGCAGATCCGGCTCAACATCGCCTGCCGCGGCTGGCTCGAGACCGCCTACTACCATCTGGGGAGCGACTTCCGCGGTGGCGGCAGCAGTGAGTATACGCTGAGCTACATGGCGCAGATGGGCGGCTGGGCGATCGTCGACTACGGGCTGTATTTCGCCGCGGATCCCGTCAGTTACCTGCGGCTGGGCTACAACTCGTTCCTGAGCTCGTGGGCGCTCGAGAACTCCGGCACGCCGGAATCGAACTACGGCTATTGGTTCCCGGGCAAGGAGAACGACGGCGGAGCGGGCGGCGGATTCGAGCCGCGTCCGTGGGGCCGCTCCTGGATCGGCAAACTGCAGGGACGCGGGTCGTGGCGGTACAACAGCGAGATCGACCTCGGTTTCAGTGGAGCGTTGCGGGCGGCGGCGACCATCGTCTCCGACGACCCCACCTTCGGGCTGATCGCCTACGGCGGCGACCTCGAGCGCGCCGGAGGCCTGGTCCGCGTGATTCCCAAGGATGGTCTGCGGGTGCGATTCCACGTCATTCGCGGCGCCGAGCGGTTTCACGTGGAACTTGACCGCGACGGCTTCGCCGCGGGCCGGCCAATCGAATTTGACGATGCGCTGAAGGCGGTCAGCTTCACTCTGGAGAACCGATCAGCGGATCAACACACGACGGTGCTGCGGGTCGCGGGCCTGACGCCCGGCGAGTGGGCGGTGGAGTCAGGCGGCCGGGCCGTTGCGAGTTTCGAGATCGCCGCGGGCGAGACGCGAGAGATCTCGCTGTCGCTTCCGCCGGGCGGCGCCGCTTTCAACCTGCGCCGTGGGAGGACAAACAAATGAAGCGCCTGTTGAGCTCCTTCGCACTCCTGGCATCCGTCGTGAGCGGCAGCGAGCTGCGCGAGACAATCGAACGCTATGACGCCGACCGTCGCGCCGTGGGCCATCCCTACCATGTATGCCCGGCCGGCCGCGGTTCCCGGCATTTCGGCGAGTGCTTTGCTGAGCCATCCGACGCTCGCCGTGCACGGCTCCGCACGTTCTACCAGGACTCGCTCGATCACCTCAAGGCGGTGGACTTCGACAAGCTGACCCAAGAAGGCAAGGTCGACTATCTGCTGCTCCAGAACCACATCCGCCGCGAACTTCGTCGGCTGGAGTTCGAAGCCAAGCGCCAGGAGGAAACGGCGCCGTACGCGCCATTCGGCGACGCGATCCTGAAGCTCGAAGACGCCCGCCGACGAGTCGAGCCCGTCGATGCAGCGAAGGCCGCGGCCGCCGTCACAGCCATTGGCGGACAAGTCGCGGAAGTTCGGAAGGCGTTCGACGAGAAACACGACGCCAAAGCGCTGGCCGTGCGCGCGGCCGGCGAAGTCGACAAGCTGCGCACGATCCTCGGAAACTGGTTCGCCTATTACGACGGTTATGATCCGCTGTTCACCTGGTGGGTGGAGGCGCCGTTCAAAGAGACCGGCAAAGCGCTCGAGGATTACGCCAAGTGTCTGCGCGAAAAAGTCGCCGGCCTCAAGCCCGACGAAGTCGCCGGCGCGCCGATCGGGCGGGAAGCCTTGTTGAGCGAGCTCGCTTCCGAGATGGTGCCGTATACTCCCGAAGAGCTGATCGACATCGCCAACAAAGAAGCCGCCTGGTGCGAGGCGGAGCTGAAGAAAGCCGCACGCGAAATGGGCGATGGGGACGACTGGAAGAAGGCCCTTGAGCAGGTCAAGAATCACCACGCCGAGCCCGGCCGCCAGCCGGCCCTCATCCACGACCTTCAGCAGGAGGCGATGGAGTTCATCGACAAGCACAACCTGATCACCGTGCCGGCGCTAGCGCGCGAAGACTGGCGCATCCAGATGATGTCGCCCGAGCGGCAGTTGGTGAATCCGTTCTTCACCGGCGGCGACGACATAGACGTCTCCTATCCGGTGAACAGCATGACCCAGGAGCAGAAGCTCATGTCGATGCGCGGGAACAACGTCTCCTTCGCCCGCGCCACCGTCTTTCACGAGCTCATACCGGGCCACCATCTCCAGGGCTTCATGGCCGAGCGCTACCTACCGTATCGCCAGGCGTTCGACACGCCCTTCTTTGTGGAAGGCTGGGCGGTCTATTGGGAGCTGACGCTCTGGGACCTGGGCTACGACCAAACGCCGGAGCAGCGCATAGGCGCGCTCTTCTGGCGGCTGCACCGCTGCGCGCGCATCGTCTTCTCGCTCAGCTTCCATCTCGGCAAGATGTCGCCTCAGGAATGCATCGACTACCTGGTGGACCGCGTAGGCCACGAGCGCGCCAACGCCGTTGCCGAAGTGCGCCGCTCCGTGGCCACCGACTACGG
>Ga0265320_10002839_pt1 | contig 11892 bp, 9 predicted proteins | sample 4827metaG_FD_202087 | JGI IMG/M metagenome (GOLD analysis project Ga0265320, IMG submission 202087) | Rhizosphere microbial communities from Carex aquatilis grown in University of Washington, Seatle, WA, United States - 4-8-27 metaG | ecosystem: Host-associated > Plants > Roots > Rhizosphere >...
GGGGCCGCCTTCCGCGCCTACGTCGAAAAATATAACCAGGCGCATCCAGAGTTCCGGGTGGATTAGTCCATGCCTTCATTGGCCAAAACATCCGTCACTCGTCGAGCTTCATAATTTCGATACGGCGGAACTCGGTCGGGTGGCTTTCGGCCTGGATGCAGATGTAGCCGCCATCGAGCATTTGCGGCAGGCCCATCGCCAGCAACTTTTGGGCATGCGGGTCTTTGGGGTTCAACTGGGGCTGGCTGTAGCTGATGACGACTTCGCCGTCGAGAATGTGATTGATCAACTTGCCGCCGTGGACTTCCGCCTCAATCGTCACCCATTGGTCGCCCATATAAGTTTTCTCCTTGGCTGAAGTGCGGTGCACCGTGGTGAGCTGGCCCTTGTAAACCGCAAGGGTGTGGGGCGTGCAAAAGGAGCCGTTGTTTTGGTCGCCGTGGGGATTGCCGCCGCCGAGTATTTGCACTTCGATGGAGGCGGGGAAATCCTGATCCAGTTCCATGGTGTCCGGCGGCTCGCTGAAGATCATGATGCCGTTGTTGCGAAAGCCCCAGCTCGGGGCGCCGGGGGTTTGCTCGCCGAGGAAGCGGTATTCGGCGCGGATGCGAAAGTGCGACAGCTTTTCCTTCCAGAACAGATGGCCGAATTCCCCGTTGAAGCGCGTGTATTGGCTGTAGTCCACTTTCAGCAGGCCGTTTTCGACATGGAAGGTGTTTTTGTAGTTAACCCCCATGGGTGAGCCTTTGAATTTCGGTGTCCAGCCGTCCAGATCCTTGCCATTGAAAATCGGGATCCATTTTCCCGTTGTAGCATCAGCGGGCGCGGCAGCTGTCGCAGCGGGGCTGGTCGAGCAAGACGAGAGCAGGCTGAGGGAAAGACAAAACGCCAACGCCGCGGGGAGGGTGGGGGGCATGGGCCAAGCTATAGCTTGGATCATCCACGCGTCAAGTATCACGGAAAGGGCATGGTTGCGCCTTCCTCCGCCCCTTTCACCCCATGTGTTTGGCCAAGTGGGTCAGGCCGCCTTGGGAAATGGACACGATGCGCTTGATGGCGGCGATGTTCGCCTGCACTTGCTCAAAATAGGGATTGGGGCCGGACGGAAACGGGTCGGCGAGGTAGCGGCCCACGTCGGCGCATTCGCCGCGCAATTTGGGCACGACAAAATTTTCCCAAAATCCGGGTGTGCTGCGATACAGGTCGCCGAGGGTTTTGAACTGGCGCTCGTCGGCGGGGACCTGGTTGGCGCGGTCGCTTTCGGCAAATTCCTCGAAGAGGTCGGGGAGTTTTTGCACATAGCCCGGGTCACTCATCTGGCTGAGGAAATCGGCGGTGCACACCGCCTGCCCGAGCAGCCGGTGGGCGGGGTTGCCGAACTTGGTGCCGCCGAGGTTGCTGCGCGGGCCGGTGCATAAAATCAACGAACAAACGCGCTCGATTTCCACCGGATCCCAGCTCTCCTCGCCGAGAAATTCGTGGGCCAAATCGCAGCCGCGGGCCTCGTGGATGAGGGTGAACTTGGCGCCGGTGCCTTCGTGGTCGTCACGTTTTTTCAGGTAGCCCACGTCGTGCAGGAGCATGGCGTGGTAGGCGATGCGAAAATCGCGCGGGGCAAGGGCGGGGTGGGCCTGGGCGCGCTGGTGGCCCGCCAGGATGCGGAGGCTGCACAGGGTGGCTTGGAGCGTGTGCTCCAAGTCGTGATAGGCCGTATCCATCGCCTGATAGTCGCGCCAGCTCCCGGCGAACACGCCCTCGATCTTGCGCATGATGGGCCGGAGAAAAGCCGCGTCGACGCCCGGAAACAGCGTGGCGTGCAATTCTTCCAGCGCGCCCGCGACCGCCAAAGGGTTGCGCGTGTCCGGGACGAGCAGGCTATAGGACTGCTGATTCATCACCAAGGGCGGCCAATTAGGCGGTCGTAGGTAGAAATACCCACTTGCGCGGCGAACGCAACCGCAAAAGGAGCCTGGGACGGCTCAATGCTCCCGCCCGGGCCCGCCGGAATGCTTCCGGCAGCGCTGTCCCCCTGAGATTGGGTTACTGGCCGGCGGTGTAGCCGCCCAGGCGCAAATCTTCCGCCGACGGATCGCTCAGCTTCGGCAGGTCGCGCGTGATGGTGAGTTTGCCCACATCGCGGTCAGTGCTGCTGCCGAGCAGGCGCAACTTAAGCGAATTCAATTCCATGCTCGGGCCTAAATCCGCGATATTGGGCAGCATCCATTGGGCGCCGACATCCGTGGCGGGCGCGGCCAAATCGCCAGGTTTTTCGGGAGGGAGGACTTGGACGAGAAAGTCCTGGTCGGAAATATTAATATCTTTTTGCTGGTCGCGGAAATACGATTTGGCCAGCAGGATGCCGAACCGGTTTTCCAGGGTGTCCGCATGGCCCAGTGAGCCGAAGGCAAAGGCGTAGGAGGCTTTTTTCGCGCCGGACATGAGGTCGTTGGGGTCTTGCAATTTCACACTCAACGCGGTCACCGGCTCGGCGCCCTTGGTCTCGGGCGTGGGGGGGATGCGCTTGGACATGGATTTGAAAATCGCCAGGCCCAACTGCTTGCCCAGCGAGGGCTCGACGGAGAGCATCATGATTTGGTTGGCCACGATGTGCATGGAGGCGAGGTCCACCGCGCGCAGGTCCACCGCCGCGTAGCCGTCGTGCGACTCATAAATCACTTCACCCAGGATGACGGCCGCCTTGGTGTTGCCCTGCTGCAAATAGGCCCGGTCGGGGAAAGAAACGAACAGTTTGCCATTATCCGTGGCCAGCTTGAAGCTCCAATCGTGCTGGGCGGTGAAGGTGTTTTTGCCCTTGTCCAGCTTCGCCATTTGCTGGCGCACCTGTTCGGCCAAGTCGGGTTTTGCGACATAGGCGGGTTCCTGAAAGGCATACACATCGGCGAAGTAGATATGCTTGTAGCCTTGGTCCCACAGGGCGCTCATCAGCTTCTCGCACATGGTGGCGGCCACATCGGGCCATTGCGCCGTGGCGACGCTGAGGACGGCGGCATCGGTTGCGGCGGCGCCGTGATTGACAGCGTCGCGCTTGGCGGCGGCAATGACGCGCAATTTGTCCATCTCGACGTTGGCCAGTTTGATCATGGCCTGGCCTTCTTTGACATCGGCCGCCCCTTTCGTGTGCTGGGCGTTGACGTCCACCTTGATGGCCGCCGCGGGGTCTTCCTTGATGGCCTGCAGACGCTTGCCCGACGCAATTTTGGCATTGGCGTCGGAAATTTGCAGGACGTCATGGTTCCACTGATCCTGTTGGGCGGGCGTCAGGAAGCGCAGGGCGTCCTTGTCCGCAATGATGGGCACCTTGGCCGCGGTGCCGGAGGCCGCCGCCGTGGCGGGGGTCGCCGCCAGCGTGGTGGCGGCGGTGCCGCAAAGAATTGCGAGGGTCGCAAGGAGGTATTTTCGCATCGTCATGGGGGGTCGGAAGTGGGGGTAAAAGCGCAAAAATAACATAAAAATCTCCGAGGCCAAGCCGAAAGAGAGGCGCTGCCATCAATTCACCCAAAACCGGTGGCCACGGCGAAGTGGTAAGACCAGAAACCAGCCGTTTAAGTTCCCACAGGCCGATGCTGGGTGCGCTTGCCGATTGACTTCCCCGGACGGACGGGGGAAGTTGCTTCTCATGGTCAATGAAGACTTTGTGTTGTTGCGCGATTGTCCGGCCACCCTTATCCCGGCGGGTGACGCGGTGGTCTTGCGCCAAGGCTCGACGGTGACGGTCTCTCAGGCCTTGGGCGGCAGCCTGACGGTGCGCGACGCGCTGGGCCTCTACCGCATTGGCCCCCGCGACCTTGATGCCCTTGGCCCCCGCGCCAGCGCCTGGGCGGCGAACGAAGCCAAGGCCGTGCCCGCTCCTTCTGGCGAATTTTCTGTCGAGCGCGTTTGGGACGCCCTCCGCCAGTGTTTTGACCCCGAAATCCCGGTCAACATTGTGGACTTGGGCCTGATTTACGACCTGAGCCTGGAACCGGGCGAAAACGGTGGGCAGGCGGTGTTCGTGAAGATGACCCTCACCGCGGTCGGCTGCGGCATGGGCCCGGTCATCGCGGAAGACGCCCGCAGCCGGCTGGTGGCCCTGCCGGGAGTTTCCAGTGCGAAGGTCGACATTGTGTGGGATCCGCCGTGGACGCCCCACATGATCTCCCCCGCCGGTCGGGAAAAATTGGGGTTGGAGTGACGCAAGTGATAGGAATTGTTTTTTATGGTTTGACGAGGTTCGAAGGTAGGGCATTAAATGGTTTTCATTTGCCTCTTTTCGTTCGCTCTTTTTTACGCCAAATATGAACGATGCACAACGGCTATCAAATTTGTTCAAGAATAAGCCCTTGATCATCGTCCGGCTTGACCAGATAACCAGCCAGAAAATTCTTGGATCTAGAAATAGCTTGCGACGTTTTACAATCACGCAACCTCACGATGAGGTGGGTGACATAAAAACACCGACTCTTTGCATTTCTGAAATTAATGATCACGGCAAGGTTTCATGCTACATAGGAGTGCTATACGGGAAGGCAGCGGTTTCAACTATCGATACACGTTTAACATTTATAAAGTTACGCAGCTTACACCTTCGATCTTTTAATAAACTTTGTTCGGGTTTGCCCAATGTAAGAGACCAAAGGCTTCTAAAAAAGAAGCTAAAAAACAGGGACTTTTCGGTGCGGCTCTCCTCAAAGCTTAGCTTGAAAGTCATTGATAAATTGAAAAAAGAAAATCCGGACAAAGTGCTGTCTGCATTAAATGACATACCTAATTTTAGGCCCATTTCTCAAATTGAATGGGAGCAAAATGACGCAAAAGATCTTGCCAAATCAATATTTGGCCTTAGCTCAGCCGAATCAATAGAGGAAAGCGACGATGACGAGGTCCAGCCTCAGAGTGGGCAGGCCCATCTCTTGGAGGACAATGTTATCAATGCAGACTCAAGCACGATACCTGGTTTTTCATTCATCCAAAAGGACATTACCGGCCATTCTACCTTTAGGAAGGATGGTGATAGTCTCGATATTTACACAGCAAACAGAGGGCCATTAGAGAAGATGCTTGGAGTGGATCTAATTTATATCAATAATAGTGCTGGGAGCATGGTTATGATACAATATAAGATGCTGACGGAAGTGAACGATGCAAATAAAAATCGTTCTGAAGTAGATGGATCGAAAGATTGGATTTTTAGGCCAGATAAGCAGTTTAAAGACGAAATTTCCCGTATGCAACTGCCCCATATGCCAATAAGAATCGATGACTACAGACTGAATAGCGAGCCATTTTACCTAAAATTCATAAAGAAGCGCCTTGAAAGCAATCGACCTCCGTCTTTTGTCATTTCACTTGGCCATCTTAATTGGCTGTTAAAATCACCAACCTCCAAAGGGCTGCGAGGTGGAATTAGGATCGGCTATGAATCACTTTCAGGTGTATATCTTCGCGAAACGGATTTTGTCGGTTTAATTAGGTCGGGCTACATTGGCACACATAGAGCGCAATCCGAGCTACTTCGGCCCATTATTAAGTCTGTAGCGGAGGGTAATCGTGCCCTGGTGTTAGCCTGGCAACAACGAATCAAATTGCAAAATGAGAGGGATGAAATTGATGTCGCATCTTAGCCGGAAGTCGCGGAATTGGCCGAAATGGACGAATTGGAATTGCGTTTTCAGGTTTTTCGGAGTCGGGAGCGTGGGGGTTAAGCAGGGACTGTGAACGTCCCACCCCCAACGCAGATCCCTCCCAAAAAATCGACTGAAAGACATAAAACGTTAGTAGTCGCTGCTTAATTGGATGTTGGAGGTTCCGTGTTGGATGTTGAGCGGACAAGGGTTTTGTCCATGGGTAAGCATGGCTCACTGGTATTCGAGGGCCGTCGCAAGCGACGCCCCCCGGAGGCCGCAACCCCCCCCGTGCGTTTAGGCTTCCCCCATGGGCATTTTTCAAGTTCCATTACCCGCTTGTCATTCCCATGAGTCTTTCTCTCAAGGCTGCTCTAGATTGTCAGTTCGACATGGTCGCCCTGGGCGAAATCATGTTGCGACTCGACCCCGGCGAAACCCGCGTCCGCTGCGCCCGCGAATTTAGTGTTTGGGAAGGGGGCGGGGAGTATAACGTCGCGCGTGGCTTGCGGCGCTGCTTCGGCCTGCGCACGGCGGTGGTCACCGCCTTCGCCGACAACGATGTGGGCCGGTTGCTCGAAGACTTCGTGCTGCAAGGAGGCGTCGATACACGCTTTATCCAATGGATCCCTTACGATGGAGTGGGGCGCACCGTGCGCAACGGGTTGAATTTCACCGAGCGCGGCTTCGGCCTGCGCGGCGCGGTGGGCATCCCTGACCGCGGCAATTCCGCCGCGTCGCAGATGAAGCCCGGCCAGATAGATTGGGAAAATATTTTTGGCAAACTCGGCGTGCGCTGGCTCCACACCGGCGGAATTTTCGCCGCGCTCTCCGCCACGACGCCCGCGCTCGTCGAAGAAGCCGTCAAGGCCGCCAAGCAGCACGGCGTGATGGTCTCCTACGATTTGAATTATCGCCCCTCGCTCTGGAAAGCCATCGGCGGCAAGGCCAAGGCGCAGGAGGTCAACCGCCGCATCGCGCGGTATGTCGATGTGATGATAGGCAACGAGGAGGATTTTACCGCCTGCCTCGGCCTCGAAGTCAAGGGTCTCGACGACAAAATTTCACACATCGAAATCGACGCCTTCAAGGGCATGATTGAAAACGCGGTCAAGGAATTCCCGAATTTCAAAGTTGCCGCGACCACCCTGCGCACGGTCAAGAGCGCCACCCGCAATGACTGGAGCGCCATTTGCTGGCACGACGGCAAATTTCACGAATCCAACGCCTACCCCGACCTCGAAATCCTCGACCGCGTCGGCGGTGGGGATAGTTTCGCCTCGGGCCTCGTCTACGGTTTTCTCAAGCACAACGACGCCGCCCAAGCCGTGCAATATGGCGCGGCCCACGGCGCCCTCGCCATGACCACCCCCGGCGACACCTCGATGGCCTCGCTCGACGAAGTTGAAAAGGTCATTGGCGGCGGCGGTGCCCGCGTCGTGCGGTGAGGCGGTGTACTTCACTATCCCCTGGTTGAGAAAAGGCCTCCAACGCATTGTTCATCATCATCCCACCCCTTAGCGCCCTTGGCGACTTGGCGGCAAACTTTCCATGCCCAACCCCTACCTCGAAACTCTTTTCTCACTCCAAGGCAAAGTCGCCGTCGTCATCGGCGGCACGGGCGAATTGTGCGGGGCGATGGCCGAGGGCCTCGCCGGCGCCGGCGCGACCGTCATCCTCGTCGGCCGTAATCCGGACAAGGCCAACGCGCGCCTGGCGAAAATCCACCATGCGCATCATTCGCGCGCCTGGTTTGAGGCCTGCGATGTGCAGTCGAAGACCGCGTTGACCGACTTGCTCGACCGCGTCGTGGCCAAGGCCGGCGGCGTGGACATCCTCATCAACGGCGCGGGCGTGAATTCGCCGACGCCGTTTCTCGAAATCTCCGAGGAGGAATATCAGCGCATCGTCGACACGAACATCAAGGCGCTGTTTCTTTCCTGCCAGGTTTTCGGCCGGTATTTTTTGGAGAGCGGCCGCGCGGGGAGCATCATCAACCTCGGTTCGATGTCGGGCCTGAAACCGCTCTCGCGCGTCTTCACCTATTCCGCCACGAAAGCCGCGGTGCACAATTTGTCCAACAACCTCGCGCGCGAATGGGCGGCCAAAGGCGTCCGCGTCAACACGCTGGTGCCGGGCTTTTTCCCCGCGGAGCAAAACCGCAAGGTGCTCACCCCCGAGCGCGTCGCGCAAATCATGGGCCACACGCCGATGAAGCGCTTTGGCGAGGCGAGCGAGCTGGTCGGCGCAACGTTGCTGCTGGCTTCCGAGGCCGGCCGCTTCATCACCGGCGTCGAGCTGGTGGTGGATGGCGGCTTCAATTGCATGTCCATTTAACAGTAAAAATTGCCGCGTTCTTTGAATCGCAAAACCCACCCCTGCATGAGCTTCCTCCACGAAAATTTTCTACTCACGACCGAACTGGCCCGCACGCTGTATCACCAGTCCGCCGCGCCGGAGCCGATTCTCGATTACCATTGCCATTTGCCGCCGAAGGACATCGCGCAAAACCGCCGTTTTAAGAATTTGTTCGAAGCGTGGTTGGAGGGCGATCACTACAAATGGCGGGCCATGCGCGCCAATGGCGTGCCCGAGGCGCACATCACCGGCCCGATGGATCCCTGGGAAAAATTCCACTGCTGGGCGAAGACGGTGCCGCACACGCTGCGGAATCCGCTCTACCACTGGACGCATTTGGAACTGCGGCGCTACTTTGGCATCGAAACTTTGCTCAATGAACATAGTGCGCGCCGCATCTGGGACGAGGCGAATGAAAAACTCCAGTCCCCCGAACTTTCCACGCAAGGCATTCTGAAAAAATTCCAGGTGCGCGCCGTCTGCACCACCGACGACCCGGTGGATTCGCTTGAGTATCACAAGTCGCTCGTCGACCAAAACATCGCCACGCGCGTGTTCCCCGCCTACCGGCCGGACAAGGCGTTTGCGGTGGACAATCCCGCCGCGTTCAACGCGTGGATTGCCAAGCTCGAACAGACCAGCGGGCTGGACTGCGCGAAATTCGAGGGCTTCCTCGCCGCGCTCGACCATCGCCACGCCTTTTTCCACAGCTTTGGTTGCCGCCTGTCCGACCACGGACTGGAGGCGATGTATAACGGCCCGTGCTCGGAGGTGCAGGCCGCTATGATTTATGATGCCGCGCGCGCCGGTCGCCCGGCCTCGCCCGCGCATGTGCAGGCGTTTGGCTATTGCCTGATGCTGCACCTCGGCCGGTTCGACCACCAGCGCGGCTGGACGAAGCAGCTGCACCTCGGCGCCATCCGCAACAACAACCTTTACCTGATGGACCAGCTCGGCCCGGACACTGGCAGCGATTCCATCGGCGATTTCCCGCAGGCCCGCGCGCTTTCCGCCTACCTTGGCACGCTGGCGCAGGAGGAGCGGCTGCCCAAGACCATTCTCTACAACGTTAATCCTGCCGACAATTACGTCTTCGCGTCCATGGCCGGTAATTTCCAGGGCGGCGGCATTCCCGGCAAGTTGCAGTTCGGTTCCGGCTGGTGGTTCCTTGACCAGCTCGAAGGCATGCGCTGGCAAATCAATGCGTTGTCGAACAACGGACTGCTCTCGCGCTTCGTCGGCATGATCACCGACTCGCGCTCATTCCTGTCCTATCCGCGCCACGAATACTTCCGCCGCCTGCTGTGCGGGATGCTCGGCGAGGATGTCGCCGAAGGCGCGCTGCCGCACGATTTGGAAATGCTTTCGAATTTGGTGCGCGACGTCTGCTTCCGCAATGCGCGCAATTATTTCGGCCTCGCGCTGCCGCCCGAATAAAAGCCCCCTCGTGTTTTCTCTATGCCCGCATTTCCTGAAATTCCCGTCATTCGTTACGAAGGCCCGAAGTCCAAAAATCCCTTCGCCTTCAAGCATTACCACGCGACCGCCAAGGTCGAGGGCAAGCCGATGCGCGACCACTTGCGCTTCGCCGCCGCCTACTGGCACTGCATGAGGAACGGCCTTGCCGACCCGTTCGGCGGCCCGACCGCGCGGATGCCTTGGGACGACGGCTCGAACTCGCTCGCGAACGCCCGCCACCGCGTCAAGGTGTTCTTCGAATTTCTGGAAAAGGTCGGCATTGATTATTACTGCTTCCATGACCGCGACGTGGCGCCCGAGGGGGCGACGCTGGCCGAGTCGAACGCCAATCTGGCCGAGATTGTCCAGACGTTGAAGGCCGAGCAGAAGCGCACCAAGAAAAAGTTGCTGTGGGGCACGGCGTGCCTGTTTGCCCATCCGCGTTACGCGCAGGGCGCGGGCACTTCGCCCAACGCCGAAGTGTTCGCCTACGCCGCCGCGCAGGTCAAAGCCGCGCTCGACGCCACGCACGAACTCGGCGGCCTGGGCTACGTGTTCTGGGGCGGGCGCGAGGGCTACGCCACGCTGCTCAACACCGACATGAAGCGCGAACTCGACCATCTCGCGCGCCTGCTGCACCTTGCGGTGGATTACAAGAAGAGCATCGGCTTCACCGGCCAGTTCTACATTGAGCCGAAACCGCGCGAACCGTCCACCCACCAATACGACTCGGACGCCGCCGCCTGCCTGAATTTCCTGCGCGAATACGATTTGCTCCCGCATTTCAAGCTGAACATCGAGACCAACCACGCCACGCTCGCGCTTCACACCATGCGCCACGAGCTGACCGTCGCCGCCGGCGCGGGCGCGCTGGGTTCGATTGACGCCAACCGGGGCGACGAATTGCTGGGCTGGGACACCGACCAGTTTCCGACCGATCTCTATTTGACGGCCGAAATCATGCTCGTCGTGCTCGGCATGGGCGGCTTCACGACCGGCGGCTTGAACTTCGACGCCAAGCGCCGCCGCGAATCCCACGAGCCGGCGGATTTGTTTCTCGCGCATATCGGCGGCATGGACGCTTTTGCGCGCGGCCTCAAGGCTGCCGCAGCCATTCGCGCCGACGGCCGCCTCGAGCGCTTTGTGCGCGAACGCTACGCCAGTTGGGATCGCGGTGTAGGGGCCAAAATCGAGAGCGGCAAAATCTCCCTCGCCGTGCTCAGCGAGTTCGCCCTCAAGATCAAGGAGCCCACGCTCGCGTCCGGTCGCCAGGAACTGCTCGAGAATATTTTCAACGAATTTATTTAGGAAGGATTTTTAACCACGGAGAACTCGGAGGTCTTGGAGAACTTATTTTCCGCGCTCCGTGTTCTCCGTGGTTAAATTTATTTTATGGCCTATTTGCTTGGTCTCGATGTCGGCACCTCTTCGGCTAAAACGGTGCTGATTGACGAACGCGGACGCGTGGTTTTCACCACCGCGCCGACCTATGCCTTCCGCACGCCCAAACCGTTGTGGGCCGAGTCCGACCCCGCCGACTGGTGGGCCGCCGCCGTCGCCGCTCTGCGCGAATTGTTTGCCCGCTCCGGTGTTACGCCCGGCGAAATCGCGGGCGTGGGCTTGACCGGCCAAATGCACGGCCTGGTGCTCCTCGATGCCCGGGGCGACGTGTTGCGCCCGTGCATCATGTGGAACGACCAGCGCACCGCCGCGCAATGCGCCGCACTCACCAAAAAAGTCGGGCGCGCGCGAGTGCTGCGCCTCACGGGCAACCCCGTGCTGCCCGGTTTCACCGCGCCGAAAATCGCCTGGGTCGCGCAACACGAGCCGCAGGTCTTCCGGCGCATCGCCAAAATCCTGCTGCCGAAAGATTACCTGCGCTATAAACTCTCCGGCGAATTTTTCACCGATGTCTCCGACGCCTCCGGCACCTCCCTGCTCGACGTGGCAAAGCGCCGCTGGTCCGATGAGATGTTGCGCGCCTGCCGCGTCCCGCGCGCGTGGTTGGCGGAGGTCACCGAATCGCCGGTCGCCTCCGCCAAAGTTTCCGCCGCCGCGGCGAAGCTCACCGGCCTGCGCGCGGGCACGCCCATCATCGCGGGTGCGGGGGACCAGGCTGCGGGCGCGGTCGGCTGCGGGATTGTGAAACCGGGCGTCGTCTCCTGCACACTCGGCACTTCGGGCGTCATCTTCGCCCACGCCGACCGATACACCCCCGAGCCGCAGGGCCGCCTGCATGCGTTCTGCCACGCCGTGCCGGGCAAGTGGCACCTGATGGGCGTGCAACTTTCCAGCGCCGGTTCCTTCCAGTGGTTTAAAAACAATTTTGGCGGCGAGGAAACCGCGCGCGAAAATGCCGGCGGGCCCAACGCCTACGAATCGCTCACCGCCGCCGCGGCCACCGCGCCCGCCGGGTGCGAAGGGCTGATATTTCTCCCCTATCTCACCGGCGAAC
>Ga0265320_10002840_pt1 | contig 11880 bp, 10 predicted proteins | sample 4827metaG_FD_202087 | JGI IMG/M metagenome (GOLD analysis project Ga0265320, IMG submission 202087) | Rhizosphere microbial communities from Carex aquatilis grown in University of Washington, Seatle, WA, United States - 4-8-27 metaG | ecosystem: Host-associated > Plants > Roots > Rhizosphere >...
CCCAGCAATACCGCATGCTCGACACCGTCGCCGAGACCCGCAGCACCTGCAGGAACTGACGCGCCCGAACGTGCTTCCGACAGGTCCTCACGAGTCCGGGCCCAGGAGCCCGTCCTCGTCCTCGTCCTCGTCCCGGGGTCAGGAGCCGGCGGCGCCGCCGAGGCTGTTCGACCCGGCGGCGCCCGCGGTTCCGCCAACGCCGCCTTCACCGGGGCCGCCGCCGCCGGACTCGCCGCCGGCACCTCCGGCGCCGCCCTCGCCGCCAGGCCCCGATGATCCAGACTCGCCGCCGGCGCCAGAGGTGCCTCCGTTGCTGCCGCCGGTGGGGGTGGCGCCACCAGAGCCGCTTGGACCGTAGGCGGATTCGCAGACGAGGTTCTGGCAGGTCAGGCCCGAGGAACAGTCGCTATCGATCTCGCAGCGTTCCCCGGCGCTTTGCTTGCAGGATGCCCAGGCGAAGAGGCCAACGACGAGCAGGGCCGAGTAACCCCAGCAACGGTGACGTTGACCGGGCAGGCGGACGGAAGAGATCGGAGTGGAGCTCATGAGGTGGTCCTCGGTTAGCACGCGGAGCCCGCTGACGTCCACTCGGCGGTGCCGTTTGCGCGGCCCAGTTGCACGCACATCAACGGGAGCGGCAGGCTCGCCTCGTCCTCGGAATTCGGATACGGTTCGACCATGTCTCGGACGTCCTCGCGTCTCGATCTTCGACTCTCGACCGCGGCGTTGTTGGTCCTGGCCGGCGGCGCCGCGGCCGCTGCACCCTCCGCCTCCCCCGCCGCGACACCAGCGCACGTGACGCCGGTTCCTCCCGAGGGGCCACCGCCGGGTGCCAAGCCGCCGTCCGGGAAGCTCGCCCCCGCGAAGTCCCCGCCGCCGCTCGCTCCACCCCACGTCACGCCCTCGAAGCGGATTGGCGCCACCGAGCGCGACGCCCGCGCGTTCCTGGCGATCGTGAGCCCGCTCGTGATCTCGGTTTCCGCCACCGCCGCCGAGATCGACTGGGTGGCGGCGACCGATGTCACGCCCGAGCACACCGGAGCCATGACCGGCGCCGACCGCGCGCTCGCGACCCTCTCCGGCGCGAAGATCATCGTCGAGCGCTGCAAGACCCTCCTCGCCCACGAGAAGGAGCTGGACGAGCTGACCGCCCGCCAGCTGCGCAAGCTGCTCCTCGGGGCCGCCGAGTCGCCCGGCACCATCCCCGAGATCGTCGCACGCCGCATCGAGGCCGAGTCGAACCAGCGGGCCACCCAGGACGGCTTCACCTTCTGCGAGATCAACCGGCCCGGCGGCGGATGCCTGCGTCCCCTCACGGCCAACGCCATAGACGACACGCTCGCCAGGTCGCGGGTCCTGTCCGAGCGCCTGCGCGCCTGGAACGTCTCGAAGGAGATCGGGCGTCCCCTGAAGGCGGGCCTGGCGAACCTGCAGAAGCTGCGCAACCAGGTCGCCCGCGAGATGGGCTACGCGTCCTTCTTCGCGCTCGAGGTGGCGGACTACGGCATGTCGGTCGACGAGATGATGCGCCTGCTCGACGACATGCTCGCCACGACGCGCCCGCTGTACGAGGGCCTGCACTGCCTGGCCAAGCACACCCTCGCCAAGCGCTACGGACAGCCGGTCCCCCGCTCGCTGCCCGCCCACTGGGTCGGCAATCGCTGGGCCCAGCGCTGGCCGGGCATCGTCGAGGAAGCCAACCTCGACGCCTACTTCAAGGGCGCCGCACCCGAGACCATCGTCAAGAGCGCGGAGCGCTTCTACACCTCGCTCGGCTTCCCGCCGCTGCCGCCGGCCTTCTGGCAGCGCTCGGATCTCTACCCGGTCCCCGCCGGCTCCCCCCGCAAGAAGAACAGCCACGCCTCGGCCTGGCACATCGATCACGAACAGGACGTGCGGTCGCTGATGAGCGTCGAATCGAACCAGCAGTGGTTCGGCACCGCCCACCACGAGCTCGGGCACATCTACTACGATCTCGCGTACACCCGCCCCGAGGTGCCGCCCATCCTGCGCGAGGGCGCCAACCGAGCATTCCACGAGGCCATCGGCGAGCTGGCGCGCCTCGCCAGCGAGGAGACGCCGTACCTCGAGAAGGTGGGCGTGCTGCCCGGTTCGGCCCGGCCCGACCCGACCGGCTGGCTCTTGCAATCGGCGATGGACTCCATCGTGTTCCTGCCCTTCTCGGCGGGGACCATGAGCCACTTCGAGCGCGACCTCTACGAGAAGGAGCTGCCGCCCGAGCAATGGCAAGACCGGTGGTGGCAGTACGCGGCCGAGTTTCAGGGGATCGTGCCGCCGTCGCCACGTCCGGCCGAGCTCTGCGACGCGTGCACCAAGACCCACATCAACGACGATCCGGCGCAGTACTACGACTACGCGCTGGCCACGCTCATCAAGTTCCAGCTCCACGATCACATCTGCACGCAGATCCTCCATCAGGACGTGCGGGCGTGCAGCTACTTCGGCGAGACGCGGGTGGGCGATTTCCTGCGCAGCATCTTGACCCTCGGCGCCACCCGCGACTGGCGGGCGGTGATCCAGGAAGCCACCGGCGAGGAGATCTCCCCGCGCGCGATGATGCGATTTTACGAGCCGCTCCTGGCCGAGCTGGCGCAGAGGAACCTGGGGCGCGAGTGCGGCTGGGACCGCTGAGTCGGCGCCGGGCGCGCGTGGCGGTGGGGCTGGCATGCGCCGCCGCCGCGCTGGTGATGGGCGCGAGCTCCACGCGCGGGCTCGGCCCGGCGCGCCCCGCCTCGCCGGTGGCGCGACCGTGGTCGGGGCTCGGCAGGCCGCCGGCGGCCTCGGGCGATCGGCTCGGCGTCGACGCGGGCGCGGGCCCGGGCACGACGGAAGGGGCGCCGGGTGGCCCGGGCGCGGAGCCACGTGCGATCGCCGCACCACCTGGGCGCGAGATGTACCGGCAACGGGGTGTGGCGCTCGGGATGTTCGCCGAGGACGTGAGCTTCTCGTACGCCCCGCTGCTCGAGGAGATCGCCGGGCTCGGGGCCACCCACGTCGCCCTCGTCGTCCCCATCTATCAGACCAACGGCCGCAGCAGCGATCTCGCGCTGCACACCCGGTATTCCCCGACGCTCGGGTTGCTGGCCGACACCGTTCGGGTGGCGCGCCGCGAGCGCCTCGAGGTCACCGTTTTCCCCATCGTGCGCCTCGCGGATCCCGGGCCCGGCGAGTGGCGGGGCAACCTGGCGCCGCAGGACGTCCGGGCGTGGTTCGCGCGGTACGGCGAGCTGCTGGGCGATCTGGCCGCGGTGGCCGCACAGACCGGCGCCACCCGGCTCGCGATCGGCAGCGAGCTGTCGAGCCTCGATGCCAGGCTCGACGCCTGGCGTCCACTCCTCGAGCGGGTGCGAGCAATCTATCCGGGGCGGCTGCTCTACTCGGCCAACTGGGATCACTTCAAGGACGTCCCGCTCTTCGACCTCGTCGACGAGGACGGGCTGGTGGCCTATTTCCCTCTGCGCTCCTCCGCGAAATCCCCGCTCGACGACGCCGCCCTGGTCACGGCCTGGCGGGGGGTGCAGGCCGAGATCCTCGGGTGGCACCGGGCCCGCTCGCAGGGGGCCCGCTCGATCGACAGGCCGCATCCGCTGGTCCTCACCGAGGTCGGCTATCGGTCGCGCGCGGGAGCCACCGCGGAGCCCTGGGACGAATCGTCGGGAGGAATCGTCGATCTCGAGGAACAACGCCGGGCCTTCGCCGCCTTCCGCAAGGTCTGGTCTGGCGGCCCCCAGCTGGACGGGATCTACGTCTGGAACTGGTACGGGTACGGCGGTCCGACCAGCACCGGCTACACCCCGCGCGGCAAACCCGCCGCCGCCGAGATCCGCCAGCTCCTCCAGGACCTGTAGGGACGCGCCTTCGGCGCTCGCGGGAAGGGGCGGACCCCTCCCCGCGGGCCCCTCCCGGCGACCACGAGAAGCGGGCCAGGATCTGCTTGGCCCGCGTGGTCTCCGGTTGGCAAAGCCAACCTCCGATCCACTGCACGCATCGCGCGATCTCGGAGGTATTCCTGATCTCTCGTGGTGGCCGCCCCGGGCGCCCTGTGGATCTCCGGTGACCCCGGAATGAAGTGGGCCCCTCTGCCCGCTCCGCGGGGCGAGGGGACCGGACGGAGCAGATCTCGTCTCGTCATTTCCGTCCGAGAGAGCGAAGCTAGACTCTCGGCTGAGCTTCTGCCCGGAGATCGTGCCCTCCATGCGGTGGATCGGAGGTTGGCTTTGCCAACCGGAGACCACGCCAGCTCAGCAGATCCGGGCCCGCTTCTCGTCGTCCCCGCGAGGGGCCCGCGGGGAGGGGTCCTCCCCTTCCCGCGAGCGCCGTAGGCGCGTCCGCGCGTCAGTTTCGCATGGTGAAGGCGGCCTGGAGGAGGCCACCCATGCCCGCGAAGCACGCCGGCGGGAGCAACAGGTCCACCGTCAGCTTCTTGTGGGCCGGGTCACCCGTGACTCCGCCCATGACCGGCATGGGCGCCGAGAGCGAGTCGCCGATGGCCCGGGCCCGGGCCTCCTCGCCGAAGCCGAGCCCGAAGCGGATGGCCTCCCGCAGATCCGCCGACGCGAAGATCGAGCGCGCCCCCGCGCCGGCCAGCGCCGACGTCAGCGCCGTGCTGCGCGCCGTGGGCGTCCCCGCAGCCATGGCCGCGAGACGAACCTTGGCCCCCGGCCCGACCGTCATGGCCAGCCGGTTGCCGGGCACCACGGCCAGGAAGACATCGAAGGATTTGTGCCCGAAGAGCCGCTCGAACGCCCGGCGCGACCCCCCCGGGGGCGGGGCCAACCAGGTCATGGTCGCGTGCAGGCCACGCACCTTGCCGAAGGTCTCGGCGCGCACCGAGGAGACCTTGAGCTCCCCGCTGTCGCGATCGAGGACCGTGCGCAGCACCCCCGCCACGGCCGGCCGATCGACCGCGCCCATGGCCGCCTGGATCTTGGCCGCGTTCTCCGCGCCGCCGATCGGATAGACCGCGTCGACGGACAGCAGGGGGGTCACCCGCACGATGGCCGACGCGTCCCCCGCGAGCCCGGCTATCAGGCTGTCGAGGAAGCGCGCCGCACCCGCGGATGCCTCGGGCGACGCGCCGAGCACCTCCGCGCGCGCCCGCCGCAAGGCTTCGAGGTTCCGCGCCCCATACCCCGAGGTCAGGACCAGCGCCGCGTTCTCGGAGCCGTCGCCGAGCAGCGGGTCGAGCGCGATGGTGTGCGCCTCCGCGGCCAGGGTTTCGAGCTTGCTCCCTGGCCGCGGCGACAGGCGCAGCGCAAGCCCGAGCCCGCGCGTCGGGTCCACGTCGAGGCCCACCTCGACGCTGGTGGCGTCGGCGAGGTAGTCGGCGAATTCGCGGAGCTGACGCGAATGCTGCGCGCTGGCCGGGCTCGACGCCGCCCGGTGCCTGCCTTCTCCCCCGGACTCGCCCGCCGCATCGATGCGCGCGAGGGCGCGATCCAGCTCCGCCCGCACGGTGGTGCCGGTGGCTCGCGCCATCGCATCCGGAAAGACCACCACCGACACGTCGTCCTTGGCGGGGCCGCTCCGCTCGTCGAGGGCCAGCTGGCCAGCCAGCACCATCGCCTCCTGGCTGTCGGCGATCACCACCACGTTCCCCACGGTGAGGAACCAGCCGCGCTCACCCGTTGGCGCCTGGATCTGAACGGCATCGCCCCGCCGCTCGATGATTTGACCGGCCGCGGCCATCAGCGCGGTGATGTCGGCCGGGCTCCTCGCGGCGACGGAGAACGCCACCAGCGGCGCGCTACCCGCCTTGCTGGCCACCGCGGCCCCCGCCACCGGCGCGCGCAGGTCGAGGTGCTTCGAGAGATCGGCCGGCAGCCCGAGCTGCGTGAGCAGCAGATCCCGTATGCCCGCTGCATCGAGCGGAAGCGGCGACGCCTGGCGGACCAGCACCACCGCACTCTCCACCGAGCGATCCAGGGAGGGCATGACGAACGAAGCCACGAGCGCTTGCCGCGCGACGGCCGCCGGAATCAGGATGAGTGGAGGCGACGGAGCCGTGACGGTGGAAACGGCCGGCGCCGCCCCCCCTTGCGCCGCCGCGGACGCCGGGCTCCCCGGGGCAGGAGAAGAGGTTCGGGCACACGCCGCGGCCACGGTCACCGCCGCGAGGGCCACGAGGACCACGGCGCCGGATACGCGAGCCGGCGAAGCGGCGGTGGCGGTAGCAACGGTGCCGGAGGCGGGGCAGGACACCGAGGAGGAGGCCGGGAGGGCCAGCGCGCCTCCGCGCCGGTGGTGAATTTTTCCGAGCATGCAGCGAGGATATCCGACGCACAAAATCCGACGAAGATTATCCCGCCTTGGTCGGACCTCGGAGGGCCGTTGCCCTGCCCCGACGCCGGGGCCTATTCGCATCCTCGGGTTGCGCGGGGTGTGCTCCGTTGTTAGCGTCATCTGTCGATGTCGAGGACAATCGGCGGGCGGAAGTGGGTTCGCCGATGATACTCTGCAGGGCGGCGTCGCCGGTGCGGTCGTCGCACGCGGTTCGCTCGTCGTCGGCAATCTTCTCAACCAGCCAGGCAAACAGCCAGGCAAACAGACATGGTCGGAGGCACCGGAATGCAGGTCGTATGTGCGAACTGCCAGCTCAGTTTTCAGGCTCCCGAGGGGGCCGTGGGACTCATGTGTCCGATTTGTCGCAGCCCCCTCAAGCCGCCGGAGTCGGCGGGGACGAACGGAGCCACCGCACCGGCGCGACAGATCGTGGACTGGTCGGGCGGCAGCGTCGATGACCTGATCACCCTCCTGTCGGGGCCGGCCTGGTCGGCCCGCGTCGAGGTGTTCGCGACCGGCTCGGACGAGCCCGTGGGCGAGGTTCACGTGATCGCCGGAGGTGTCTCCGACGCCCTGTATCTCGGGTCCTCGACCCACCACGCGCTCGAGGATCTTCGCGCCGCCACCGCCAAGGGCGGCCGGTTTCGCATCGAGCCACGCCTGCCGAACCCGGCGGACGGCAGCCTGGCGACGTCGGGCCCTGCCCAGGGCAAGCTGGACGAGCGGCCGCTCGCCACCTTGATGCGCTACTGCGAGGACTTCGTGCTCACGTGCGGGATCGAGGTCTGGCGCGGCAGCGAGAACGCGAAGGTGGACTACCGGCGCGGCGAGATCGTCGGCGTCACCGTGGGCGGGATCGACGCGCCCGAGCGCCTGGCCGAGGTCATGAAGTGGGCTTCGGGGAACTACCGCCTGACGGTGCCGGTGCTCGACCTGCCGGCCATCGCGCCCGCCCCCGCGGCGCCGGTCAAGACGGCCGGCACGCCCGCGGCACCACGCGCCACCGGGTCGGCCGCCAACAAGACGATCTTCGGGATGCCCGCGGTCGACCCGGCCACGCTGGCCGCGACGCGAGCCAAGACGCCCACTCCACCGAACGGCCCCGGACAAGGCCCCGCCGAACCGAGAGCCTCGGCTGGCGTCACGGCCACCCGAGCCACCGAGACCGCAACGGAGAGAGCAAGAGAGACCGCCGCGGCTTCCGCAAAGAGCACGTCCACCGCCGCATCCCCCCTCCCGGCCGCGAGCGCGTCTCAGGTGGGCGGAGCGGCGGTGTCGGTTCCAGCCGCGCCCGCGCCCGAGGCGGCTGCGACGGCAGCAACATCCGCTCCCGCGACCCCCGGGGCGACGCCGCCCGGACGCCCGAACGCCAACCGGACCATCTTCGGTGTGGCGGCGCCGAATGTTCCGGCTGCACAGGCCGACTCCCCGGCGGTGGCCGCGGCACCACCCGAGAACCCCCGTGCTGAGACGAGCCTCGTCGGCTCCGCCGGAGCAGCCGAGGCCCCGGCTCCCGGCAAGGCCGCCGCGACCGCGAAGCCCGCCAGCGGCAAGGGCGCCGGCGCGAGCAAGGGGGCCGGGAAAGCCGGACGCGCCGGTGTCACGACCGCTTCGGGCGGACCACCCGCGTCCGCCACGGCGGCATCGTCGCGCGACGAGGATCGGACCGCCCCCACCCGCCCGGCCAAGGAGAAACCGACGGGCGCCCGGGCCGAGACCGCGGTCTCCACCTACGTGGGCGTCGGCTTCGTGATCGGGCTGGCCCTGCTCGGGTTGTATCGGCTGGTGATGGTGTTCGCGAACTAGTCGCCCCCCGAGACCCGTGCTGGCCCGAATCGTCGAGGCGTACCGGCGTACGCAAAAGCCGAAGGACCTGATCTGGAATCGCTACGTCGCGCGTCCCCTCGCGGCCGTGCTGCTCGTTCCCCTCGAACGAGCGCCGGTCACCCCCAACCAGGTGACGCTGGCGACGCTGGCGGTGTTCGTGATCGCCGCCGCCATGCTGGCCGCCTGGCCCACCTGGGCCGGGCTGGTGGCGGCAGTGGCCGTGATCGAGCTCGCCTACGTGCTCGACTGCGTGGATGGGCAGCTGGCGCGGCTCCGCGGGAGTTCGACCCCCATCGGGGCCCACCTCGATTTCTTGATGGACGAGCTCAAGGCCTTTCTCCTGGTCGCGGCCGTCGGGATCCGGCTGTGGCGCGCCGACGGCTCTGCCTGGTGGCTGTTCGAGGGCCTGATGGGCCTGGTGGCGGTGGCCTCGGCCATCAGCCTCACGACCTTCATCCGGAGGCCGGAGTACGCGGCCGCCACGGGCGTCGACGTCGGGCACGGGCTCGGCGACTACGGACAGGGCTTTTCCGCCGACTCCGACACGGCCCCCCGTCCGGGGACTGGAGGCCCCTCCCCCCGGGCACGAAGATCCCCGAAGTCGCTGGTGGAGGCCGTCGGTCGCTTCGTCATTCACTACCCCAGCTATATTCTCTTCGTGGCTCTGGCCAATCGGGTTGACCTCTTCCTCCACGTCTATGCGGCCATCAACGCCGCGTACGTCGGGCGCTCGCTGCTGGCGGTGTCCTGGAAGCTCGGCCGCCGAGGTGGACCGCCGAATGGAGATCGCCGCCCATGACCGATCCCGCCTCCGTGACGACCACGACCACGACCACGACGACAACGGCCTCGACCAGCGCCACCACCGCCATCATCGTGGCGGCTGGGCGGGGTCGGCGCCTCGGCCCCGAGACAGCCGAGCTTCCGAAGTGCATGGTGCGGATCGCCGGACGCCCGATCCTGCACCGGCAGATGGCAGCCCTGGCCGCGGCCGGCGCCCGCCACTTCGTGATCGTGCGCGGCTACCTCGGGGAGCGGATCGTCCCCGCGCCCGGCCATGACGTCCGCTTCGTGGAGAATCCCGAGTGGGCCAGCAACAACATCTTGACCTCGCTGATGTTCGCCGAGCCGTTCATGGCGGACGAGTTCTTGTTCTCGTACTCGGACATCGTGTTCGCCGCCGACCACGCCCATCGGGTCGCCAGCGCCGATCTCGCCGGAGGCGGAATCGCGCTGGTCGTCGATCGCCTGTGGCGCGAGACCTACGTGGGACGCGTGCACCACCCGATCTCCGAGGCCGAGCTCGTGTCCGTGACCCGGGCGATGACCAAGGCCGACGGGCCTGCGCGCGAGGCCGGGGGCCGGTCGTCGCCCGCGACCGTCGTCGACCGGGTCGGCAAGACGGTGGTGGCGGCCGATGATGCGGTGGGGGAGTTCATCGGCCTGGCCCGCTTCTCGAGGGAGGGAGCGGCCGCCCTGCGGCGCGAATGGCAGCGCGCGCGTTCGGCCCCCGGCGGCCTCGAGGGCCCCTATGGACGCGCCGCCCACTTGCGGCAGGCGTACCTGTCCGACGCCTTCAACGCCCTGGCCGCGCAGGGCGAGCCCCTGACGCCGGTGTTCGTGGACGGGCGCTGGCGCGAGATCGACACCGAGGAAGATCTCGCGCGTGCCCACGGGGTGGTCGACGGATGGGACGCGGGCCCCACCGACCCACTCGCCACGGGAGGCCTGGGCGGGTGACCGATCAGCCTCCGCAGCAGCCACCGCGCGCGCGCGATCCGGAGCACTGGTTGTTCCGACTGACCGGCGAGGAGTGGGACCGCGCCGCCGAACGCGAGCGCGCCCTGTGCCTCGAACAGCTCGAGCGGCGCTCGGTGCGGGCCGGCGTGACCCACGCGCGACGTGCGGCTGGGATGGCCTGGAACGCCGTGCTCTCGCTGCACGAGGACCCCCGGTACGGCCGCAGCTACATGGAGCACATCCACGCCCTCGCGGACGACCCAGCCCTCCCCGAGGCGGTGCGGACGGCCGCGCAGCATCTTCGTTCCGCTCCGACCGGCCCGCCCGCCCTGATCCAGCTCGGCAAGCCCGATCTCTCGGTGCACGCCGCCGCGGGCATCATTCTGGCGGAGGCGCGCGCGCGCGCCCAGGCTCTGACGACCGCCACGAACGGCGCCGCCGACCCGCCGCCGGTCAAGACAGGCTGAACGGATACGAGAGGATCTGGCTCGAGCTCGAAGCCGAGAACCGCAGGCTGCCGAGCACCCCGCGGACGCAGGGGTAAAGGCCGCCCTTCATGAGGATGGCCGGCGCCTCGACGCGAACACCGCGAATGGTGCCCGCGCGCTGAATCCGAAACTTCACGGTCACCCGCCCGGGCACGTAGGTCTCCTCGTCGGGCCGTGCGCGCGAGATGCAGGTCAGCACGTCGTCTTGTTTCGCGCGAAACGTGTCATCGATCTCGCCCTGGGTCAGCTCGCGGCCGTTTCCCTCGGTGGCCATGTCGAGCTTGAGCACGTCGGGACGCGACAGGTCGTCACCCTGCGCCACCAAGCGGAGATCGGAGGGGCCGAGCTTGATCGGCTCGGGCTCGGGCTCGGGGCCCGGGTTGCCGTGCGCGCGGTCGCCGGACGCGACCGGGGCCGACCCCGAGCCGGGACGGACCAGCTGGGCCGCCCGCCGACGCCGCTTCCTCTCGCGACCCGGCTTTTGCCCGATCCCCGCATCCGCGGAAGGGGTCGCGGCTGGAACGACCGGGCGCTCGCGGTGCTTCCAGACGACGTAGCCTCCGAAGCCGAGGGCGGCGACCACGAGTCCAAGGAAAAATCCTTTCATGTCGGTAGCCTACCGGGAACCTTCTGCCCTTGCGCCGGAATGGCGCCTCGGCCCTGCTCCGGTCCGGCGCGCCCGGGCGCCGCGCGCCGCCGCCTCCGAGGTCGGGCGGGGCAATCGGGACTGTCCTTGACCCACCTCACGGCCCGGCACTATGTTACCCCCTCGTTTGCGCCCGTCGGTTTCATGCACACATTGAAACCACCTGATCGCCCGGGCTGTCCGGAGTTGATCAAAATCGAAAGCCAAGGAGAATACGATACTCATGAAGAAGGCAGATCTGGTGGACCTCATCGCGCAGCAGCGTGGACTGCCCCGACCGCAGGTCGAGACGACGATTGACTCTTTGATAGACGCTGTCGCTGAGGGACTCGCGAAGGGCGAGCGGATCGACCTTCGTGGCTTCGGTGCCTTCGCGGTTCGGGAATCGGCCGCACGTTCGGGCCGCAACCCCCAGACCGGTGAGACCATCCAAATCGCGGCCCGTCGAGTTCCGACCTTCAAGGCCGGCAAGGAACTCCGCGATCGCGTCAACCGTCCGGCCACCAACTAACCACGGACGAAGCAGGACATAAGCTCGATGGGTACGCGCCTTTTTATCGGCAACCTTTCGTACAACGTCAACGAACAGGAGCTCCGCGACGCCTTCGCCTCCGAGGGCATCGAGGTGCGGAGCGTTCGGGTCTCCCTCGACCGGGAGACCGGGCGACCGCGCGGTTTCGCGTTCGTGGAGACGGCGACGGACGAGGGTGCCAAGACGTCGATTGAAAAGCTGTCCGGCCGCATCCTTCAGGGGCGTTCGATCGTCGTCGAGGAGGCACAGGCCCGGACCGGCGGCCCGGGAGGTGCGGGTCCGAGCGTGGGCACCGTCGGCGCGGGCGGAATGGCCCCGCGCCCGGCGAGCCCATCGGGCGGGTC
>Ga0265320_10002842_pt1 | contig 11875 bp, 9 predicted proteins | sample 4827metaG_FD_202087 | JGI IMG/M metagenome (GOLD analysis project Ga0265320, IMG submission 202087) | Rhizosphere microbial communities from Carex aquatilis grown in University of Washington, Seatle, WA, United States - 4-8-27 metaG | ecosystem: Host-associated > Plants > Roots > Rhizosphere >...
TTCGAAGGGATCGATATGACTGGCCCTATCCATAGAGCCGCGGCGGCTTCGAGGCTCATGCCGTGCTTGGCCTCGTTGCTTGCGCTCTTGGCAGGATCCCACTCAAATTTCACCTTTGAAAACGTATGCCCGTTTTCAAAAAAGGCAAGCCTTTAGGCTTCCAACGGACGACGAAAGATTAGCTGAAAAGGGGACCAATTGGATCACCGATGGCTGGCTACCGTACTGGCAACAGCTTTAGTGTATACAGAAGCAACTGCTGTCTGCTCTCAGAGTGAAAACGGGGAAGCTGTTGATCTGCAGAGGCGGGCGGCGTCAACCGGGGTTCGAATCCCCGTGGAGACGTCAGTGTTAAGTCATTATATAATAGTCGTTAACAAATTGCGAGATTTCGGAGCGCTTGAATGTCGCTGATGCATGCCGATCACGCAGATGTTATTACGCGTCGCGGACAGCCTCCGATGTCGTCGCCTCCCGGTGAATAAGAGTCCGAAGAATCAAATCTCGAAGCCTGATATTTCAATTAGTTGACCTCTGTGTGCCACCCAAGCGGTGCCAACAGCAGGGCAGCGAGGAGGAGTTATCTGGGTTTGTTCACGGGTGCGTTTCCTGTTCTAGGAACGGTGGATGATTTAACGGGTTTGAGGTGTCGGATTGGTGGACGTTTGCACACTTATCCGACGCATCGATTACGAGCTAGGGCTCACCCGTTCCGCCGAGATCTTATATTGTGAGCCTTCTTGAACAGGTTCAGATTCAATCTAGCGATAAGCCAATTTCGGCACCGGGCGATTGACGTTAAAGACCGAGAAATCCCGAATAACCGACTGGCCAACGGATTTCTCCACTTTTAGCCGCAATTCAGTCAGTTTGATGGATGGAATGGGAAAAAGTTGACGAGCGCCGATCTGGGTTCCTCGCAGAAGTGTGCACCAATTGCCGTCTTCTTCGCGACCTTCGACGATAAATTCGCGGACGTGTTCACCTGTCCGGATGTCCTCGCGTAGCTGCAAGTGATCCACGGTCATGGCGGCGACCAGTTTCAAATCCAGTGTCTCGCCTCCACCTTGGGCTACTGCCAGCGGTTTTGAAAATCGGGCGTTGATTTCATCGCCGAACTCCTTAAGTCGGCGAACTTGAGCTTCTGGTATCTCCCCGTGTCCATCTGGGGTGATGTTGAGCAGGAGATTCACGCCCCGGCCCACGGACATGTAATAGATCTCCACCAACTCATCAAGGCTCAGAATACTCCGGTCACGACCCTCGCGCCAAAACCACTCCGGGCGCAGAATGGAAACATCGCATTCCGCTGGGCACCACTGATTTCCTGTGGGGCTGCCGGCACCTTCCTTAGGAGACTCTCCCTCCTCCCAATCAATTGTGTTCCAACATGGGTAAGGTGCAAAGCCGTGTTCCGTTCCCACCCAGCGCGTTGAGTTGGGACGCCTGCCTTGAAAGGTGATGATGGCGGGGGCGAGTTTGTCTATAAGGTCATTGACCGGCACAACATTGCCGCCGTCAAACCACATCTCGAACATGGGACCATAGCCCGTGAGGATTTCGGTAAGTTGCTGGCGATAGATTTGGTCGTATTCCTTCTGCAGTTCCGGGCTGTCCGCGTGGCCACCCACGCCGACTTTGTGAACGTCCGAGCGGGGCGAAAGATAGACCCCGAATTTCAAGCCCTGTTCGCGGCAGGCTTTTGCCAAGTCAGCGACCATATCGCCCTTGCCGCTCTTCCACGGCGAAGTCTTGAGGGAATAATCGGTCGTTCCGGTCTGCCAGGCGCAATAGCCACCGACATGTTTTGCGACAAAAATGAGGTAGCCGGCATTAGCCGCCTTTGCCGCCTGGGCGACTTTTGTGGCGTCAAACCGGTCGGGGTTGATCTGCTCGCGTGGGGTCGAGAGATTGTCGTATTCAGTGCCTTGATAGACACTCGGTCCCCAATGGACAAACACGCCAATACTCGCCCCCAGCCATTCGACCTGCGCTGGACTGGGCTTGGGAAGCTCGGACTGTGCGGATGCAACGGTTGCGCAATTGGCGATGATTGATAGCAGGGCAGCGAGGAGGAGTGGTGTGGCTTTGATCACGGGTGTGTCTCCGGCTTTGGGGTCGGTAGGTTAGTGTGAAGTGCCTATCTTATTCGCCGGAAAAACTCGTATGGAAGCATTCCCTGTCTTCTGGGGGGGCCGCTCCGTAGTAGGATTCCACAATGCGGGCACACCTCGCCGGGGATACCGAGGACGTCGTGTTTGGGACAGGTGGCAAGCGCCACACACCCGTGGAGGAAACGAATATCCGGAAGGGGTGCAACCGTCCGATTCCGACGGTGGGCCATCATGAGCAGCGGATCCCAATTGAAGGATGCGACAATGTCCTGGGGGCGAAGCCCGAGAACAAGGTGATCGTATACGGTTGGCGTCGGCGGCAGTTCGAGCGTGGAGAAATATGCAACGATTCTTTCCTCGATCGTCATCAGTTCAGCGACAAAATGCCCACTTGATTTGCACCACGAGTATTGCTCCTCGAAGGTTCCCGGTGGTGGGTTGGCGAGCTTGAGAAGTCGGGACCATTCCTCGTCCAACCCGACGGCTCCCACAAGGTCGTTGAGGAGCGGAAGCACTCTCCTGCGAGCATCACCTTGCGGAAACGCCGCAAGACTCGCACCCGCCCCTAGGATCACGACGTGGGGCCGAGGGTTCGGGACGCTGCCATCCGGCACCGGCGCCCTGTATGTCTACGGTCTGCTGCCCTAGTCCGACCGGTCCCCCGGAGCCGCTATTTGAACAATGCTTCGTATTCAGCCGGCAGGGCGTCGAGGCGGCAGATCTTGATATCGCTGAAGTAGACCTCGGATCCCTCGCTCTGCAGCTGGATCCGCCCCTTCGTCAAGGGCGTAGCCACCCCGTCCTTCATCAGACGGGAATTCCGCAGAACCATCACGACATGGCCGTTTACGATATGCAGGCTTTGCCCTTCGAAGCAGATCAGTTCCAGTTCGGTCCAGTCGCCCGGCTTGCTCTCGTGATCTTCACTGCGGAGGCAGAAGCCGCTCAGGCTCGGCTTCGCGCCAAAGGGAAGGAAAGGCTGGGTCGCATTGGCGACCGCGTTCATTGTGCCCTCGGGCAAAAAGGCGCGGATATCGATCGCGGAGTCGGCGATGTTCCAGTAATCGCCCATGTGGCCCTCCATGATCTGGAATTCCTGCGAAAGCATCCATGCCCGCCAGTAATCCACGCCGGCGGGCCCAACCGAATGGTACAGGATGCCGCTATCCCGCAACTTGCCCTCCCGCATCGGCCATTTGCGCGCGCCCCATTTCACTTTCAACTTCAACCGGTAATTGCCGAACTCCTCCTTGGTGAACAGGCAGCCATAAATCTCACCACTCACCCGTAGAACCGGCTTTCCTTTTTCCTGGCTGACGGTGAAGACGTCCGCCGCATTCTTGCCGTAGCCCACGGGCTCGATCGCGGTTCCGTTCTGATCAACGGGGATACTGCCCTGATAACCGGGCATATGGCGGAAACCAAGATATGTGTCCCATTGGGACAGGTTTTGGTCCAGCAGGCTGGTCCACTCGGTGGCCGTCACGATCGACGTCGCAGTGAGAAAGACAAGGGTACCACGGATAAGGGGATTCATTTTGAGCCTTGGGGGATACCTATTTGGTTGTGATCAGACGATCATTCTTCGGGGCAACCTCGATGAAGATGTCCTTGTAGCGGACGTCATGGTTGCCGCCATGGGCCTGCAGGCCGATCGGGCCGCGCTTGAAGCGCTCCGGATTGCGGTCCGTATACGAAAGCACCTCGATGCCATTCACCGCCATGCGAATCGTCCCCTTGGTGTGGTTCACCAGGATCTCAGCCTGGGTCCACTCGGATCGCTTAAAACCGAGCTCCTTGTCCAGATCGCGGCTGAGACTCAGATCTCCCGGGGCCCCGCGGTTGATGGTATAGTCCCAAGTCCAGTTCATCGGCGGCATGACATCGATGCAACCGCCATAACCGTATTTTCCGGCCGGCATATGCTCGCCCCAAAAGCCAATTCCTTGGTGGTTGGTGGGCGAGTCAACCTGGATGGTAGAAACGATCAGTCGGAAGTCGTCATAGTCGCCCTCGGTCATCAGGTTCTGGCCGCCCTTCACTCCGACGATCGCACCGTCGACCACCTTCCAGCCATCGGGATCCCCCACCCAGCCGGCCAGCGTGCGGCCGTCGAACAAGGGCGTCAGCCCGGCCGCCGCCGCATCAAACGGAGGGTGAAAGTCCGGCACTTTCACGACCGGAACCACGATTGCCTTCGCGTCCGCCACGGATGCGGCAGTCTCGGGAGCGGCCGCCAGCAGATAGGACCGTGCGGGCAAGCAGGCACATACAACCACGAAGGTCAGGCAGGCGGAGGTCGGGTTCATCGCAGGGTGGAGCCGGGCTCAGCGCTGCAAATCACCCGGGATATCCGGCACGCCGGGCTCGTCGAGGATTTGCACCGCCGTGGCGGGGCCGAAGGTTTTCCAGTCCTTCAGCGCCCAGACGAGTTTCTTGTCAGGCGTGATCTCGATCAGCTGGCATCCCTTGCCGCCGTCGCCGCGCGAGCAGAGGATGGTGTTGCCGTTCGCCAGGCGCACGCAGCTTTGCGATCCGGGAAAGACGATCTCCGGCGGCAGCTCGGCCAGGTTGAACTGCCACACTGTCTCGCCCTTCGGGTTCACCTCCAGAGTCAGTTGGTCCTGTTCGTCGGTGATAAGGGTGTTGCCATTGTGGAGCCGCACCGCGGCCCAGGGCGAACGGACCTTATACGACCAGATCTCGTGCAGGTCCTTGTCGTACTCGACCACCTTGTTCATGGTGAGGTACGGGACCAGGTAGGTGCCCTGCGCGGTGACCCGGGTGCGGCGGAATTGTCCGTGCACCGTCTTCGGGTCGGTCAGGCTGGTATCCGGGAGGACGTGATCGGCTTCGACCGCACCGGTCCGCTTGTCGATGATCATGAGATGGGCCGGCAGGCCGTTCCGGACCAGCATGACTTTGTGCAGGCCGAGCGGCTGCAAAGTATGGATCTCCGTACCCTTGGGGGCGTCGAGGTGCCAGACGACTTTTTTGTCGGGCGTGATTTCTTCTGCGTAACTCATGCGCGAGAAGAGGATGTTGCCATTGGTCAGCATCCAGATGTCATCAAACTCCCAGCCGGTGCCGGTGGAGTACGTCCAGATGACCTTGCCGTCCCGGACCACGAACATCTTGTTGCACCCTTCTCCGATGTAGAGCATGGGGTGCTGCTTGAGCCCGGCGCCGGGCATGTGCGCATCAGCAGCCGTGGGGGCGTCGATCCAATTCGGTGGATCGATCGCGACCTCGGAGGGTCCCCAGGCCGGCACGTCCGCAGCCATGAATTTGGAAAGAACCGGGAGCAGGTTAGCCGGTGCGGCGCAGGCAGCGAGCGTAGCGGACAGCGCGAGGGCACAGAACAGAATACGGGGTGGGTACATGATGATCGGGGCGTAAGGGGAACCGCGGGGTGAGATGGCGGCGTTTGCAACACCAAGGGGTGCACAAACGATGGATGAAATCGCCGAGCTTTGGAACCAGCGATTTTCGTTATCAGTAACAGGCGGAGTGAAAGTTCACCGCGCGGCCGGCTCGTGCGGTCCTTTTCCCATCCCGCTCCTTGTTCCGACCGCTTCACCCATTTGCGCACCGTCTTCGGACAGAGCCCGAGGGACCTGGCCAGGTCCCTCGGGCTCTGTCCGCTCCTTACTCGTTGCACCATCTCGACTCGACCTAAAGGCGTTAGCCGTGCATTCCCATGCTGTTGTCCCATGCGGCTGGTGGGTTGAAGGTTGTTGTTATCACACCTCCATCCTCCGATCCCCAGCCGCGGGGACAACCTATTGAAACTTCACACCGAGGCCAGGGTCGTCATCGAAGACTACCGCACCAAATACAACCAGAGGAGGCCGCATAGTAAGCTTGGGTACCAAAGCCCTGCTCGCTACGCCGCCAAACTATATCCATCCCTGGCTCCGGTTCCGTCGACTCATTTTTCAGATCTTGGCTCGTCAAAGATTTGCCACGGATTTGCCAGCAAACGTGTTTTTGACTTGTTCTCGCTGCACCTCGATGCACCTTTCCTCTTGTTCTAACTCATTCGAAAACAACTTAAAGAACGCTTAACGAAGCTTTTCTGTTGTTCGGGAATATGCGGTTCGAATCCCCGTGGGGACGCCAGCTCGGAAACACCCGCTTCCCGAACGAGTTGCGGGTTTCTCATTTTTTCGACTGGCAACAGGACTGGCAACAGCCCCGGAATCAAAAAACGCTAGCGGCCAAATAAGGTAGCCTCTCCTTGACATGTGACCTTTTTGGTCACTTCTTCATCTATCGGTATGCGAATCATAACCCGCAAATTCCTCGATGAAGCAAAAAAGACATATCCCAAAGCCCGGGCACCACTCGACCACTGGTACCGAATAACGCGAGCCTCGACGTGGCAAAACCTTGCCCAAGCCCGCGCGACTTTCGGCCATGCAGATCAGGTAACTGTTAGAAGCAATCGGACTGTAACTGTTTTCAATATCACCAACGATTTCCGTCTCATCACAGCGATCCACTACAATCGACAGGAGATTTTCACCATGCGGTTCCTCACCCACGCCGAGTACAGCAAGAATAAATGGATTTCGTCCTTATGAAAACGACAACTGCAACCTTGGTATTTTCCACCATGCCCAAGACCTACACTGGCTTGGTGTCCCTTCTCGTTCCCCGGCCCATCCACGACCTGGCCGCCTACGACAACGCCGTTGAGGTGGTCCACGCGCTTGCCGGATTCAAGCTTAACCGCGACCAGGAGGATTATCTCGAGCTGATGGCAAAAATTATCGAGGACTACGAACGCGAGACCAGCCCGGAGCCCGCGCCGGTGAAAGGCATTGAGTCGCTGAAATTCCTTTTGAAGGACAATGGGCTATCGGCTGACGATCTGGGTTCCATTATCGGCGTAGACCGCTCCATCGCCTATCGTATTTTGAAAGGCGCGCGCAACCTCACGGCCGAACATATTAAGAAGCTCTCAAGCAGGTTCGCCGTAAGCGCCGACTTGTTTCTCGCATAGTCGGGGGCGCGACTGGCAACAATACTGGCAACAGGTTGAGTGTTTGTAGAAGCAACTGCTGTCTGCTCTCAGAGCGAAAACAGGTAAGCGGTTGATCTACAATAGCGGGCTGCGTCAACCGGGGTTCGAATCCCCGTGGGGATGCCACTTTACGAGCCTAATCCGGGCGGGTTAAAATTGGCCGCCACGTCATCGAGCACAAGGACCCAATCCGGTCCATAAGAAGGCGTACGAAACATGCGGTGCGTGCCGCCGGGAAATTCGCCAATCAACAGTCCAACGCCTGATCGGGGATCGAACCACCATGCGCGGACCCTTGGTGCTTTGACGTTTGCCAGGTCTACGGTCAAATTGGAGTCGCTCTGGGGACAATAGACAAACGCGAAGGTCCCTTCGGAATCGCGAGTCGCCTGCATGTGAAAACCAGCACTGCCATGGTCGCCAACAATCAGTGATTGATCCGGTATTCGCGAAAAGAACGGACGAGATTCAACAAGCGCTCTGAGAAACTGGACCTGTCGACCGGCTGGGCGCCAGAGAGCGTCCGTCCAATCTCGATCCGCATGATTGATCACCTCCCTGCGCGAACAGGCAAATTGCCAAATGGAATGATGCCCATAGGTCACCCCGCAGCCGCCAGCAAAGACGGAGCGATAGGCTTGTTTGCGGACGTCGTAGTCCCTGAAATACCCCGAAGCGGGATCCCACTGTGGCCACGGATTAAAAGGGTGATCCTCGTAATTCGGCTCAAGATCCAGAGTCGGCTTTGCGGGTACCATGGCGTAGTCCCTGCCAATCCAATCCCACACGGGAACATCGTGACCTCCGCCATGGCCGCTCTGCATGCCATTGACACTAAGCCAAGGTTCCCTGTGTAAGAAGACCGAGGATGACTCGGGGCCGCCTTGGGGATGGAACAGTACCAGTGGATGCCGGCCCAGGCCCTCTTGAAGCCCAAGGGCCATTGACCGCCAAATCGGCGTCCAATCCTGGTCGGGCGCAAACCCAGCCTCGGCAGCAGCCTTGGACACATAATCACTCTGCATCCCAACGAGGGAAGCAGGCCGATCGCCCCCAAGTAACCATCCGACATTTGGGCGGTCTTTTAGAAGGTCTCCGAGATAACGGGCGAACCCGGCCGCTTCCGGAAGGTTGTGTAGTGTAAAAATCCGTGGACCAACACCCCAGGGCGCGGTCAACTTGTCGCCCCAAACGGGAACAAGTCCGACATAAAGTCCCTCCGCAGCGGCCTCATCGACAATCTCCACGACGCGCTTGAAGTAGGCGGGATTTGGGCGCATTGGATCGTTGTTGAAGAGCGGCCTCTCGCCAAAATCAGCTGGGCGGTTCAAGCCATCGAATTCGCTCAGAATGACAGTTTGGATTATTGTAAAACCCTGCCGCGCACGAGTATGAATGTAGTACGAACACTCTTCGCGCGTAGTGTAATGAATGAGCTGCCAAGCAGTGTCACCAAGCCAAAAAAAGGGTCTGCCGTCGGCTGTCTGCAAGGAATGCCCTGAAGGATGGACTTCAATCCTGCCAAGTGAACGGGCCTTTTGTCGCGTGCCACTCGCATCCTCAGTTGCGTGGGCGCCGAGCATCGCCAAAGGTGGCACCGTCGCGACACCTATGAGGGTTTTGAGCGCTTCACGTCTGTTCATATTCAAATGTGTTCCCGTCGGTGAGACGAGGCAGGCTTAGCAGGTCAACCGGCAACAATACTAGGTAATAGAGGAGTGACAGGCAAGGGGCGGCGAAGGCGCAATTAGGCTAGCCCCGTCGGAACAATCCCTGCTAGAATAAACTGCGACGAGCCACGAGGTCGATTGGCAGCTTCCGCGGCTTGATCATCAACCAATAGGAGAATAACCATGAGCATCCGTTGTTGGTGTTGGAGGATTGGCCTGTTCATCGGAAGCTTCCCGTTTGCATGCCCGCCCGCAGTGGCCGCGGCGGCGCACGTCGTTAATTCACCCGACGGGAAGATCGCCGTGACCATTTACACCGACGCCCCCCTGGGCTACAGCATCGCGGTCGATGGCCAGCCGGTATTGCTGCGGTCGCCCCTTGGGCTGGAACTGGACGGAAATGTGAAACTCGGCGAAAAGCCAACCGTTCAGAGCGAAGAGCGGAGATCGGCCGACAATCGATGGGAAAACAACTTCGGCAAGAACCGCATCGTTAGGGATCATTTCAACGAATTGGACCTGACGCTGACGGAAGGTGAGCGCACCTTTGGCGTGGTCGCCCGGGCTTACGACGACGGCGTGGGCCTTCGACTGGTTCTCCCGAAACAGCCGGGAATGGACTCCTTTGTTGTCATGCGCGACGCGACGGAGTTCACGTTTGCAGGCGACGATCGAGTCTGGGCGGGCTGGAACAACCCGGAGGGCCCAAGCCGTCCCGAGGGCGGTTTCATCGGCTCGCAGGAGTGGCGGTATCTGCCCGCAAGGTTTTCCACGCTTAACCCGAGTTTTAAGTATGGGCTGCCGTTCCTGGTCCAGACCCCTGCGGCATATGTGGCGATCACCGAATCTGATCTGCTCGACTGGTCCGGAATGTGGCTCGTTCCCAAGGCCGGCGCCAAGAACACGCTTGGGGTGCAGCTTGCTCCGCCGCTTCCCGCGCAGCCATGGCCGTCACGCAGGCCCTCGGAGATAAACAGTGTTGAGGCCCAATCCGCTCCGCCGGTGGGCGAGGTTCAAAAGGGTCCGGTGGTGGCAAGAACCCCCCACAATTCCCCGTGGCGGACATTCATCATCGGCCGCCGGCCCAGCGAACTTATTCAGAGCGACCTGGTATTGAACCTAGCCACTCCGAGCAGGATCGCCGACGCCTCCTGGGTCAGGGCGGGCATGTCGTCTTGGGGCACCTGGTGGTCCGCCACGGGTCAAAACGATCTTCCCACGCTTGAGCAATACATCCAGCTCGCCGCCGACATGGGCTGGCCGTACCAGTTGTCGGAAATTCAAGATAAGTCGATTGTGCCCGCCTTGGTTGCCTTTGCCAGGGAACGGGGCGTGCGAGTGTGGCTATGGTTTCATTTCAACGACTTCATCGATAGCGCAGTCTACAAGAGAGACTTCCCCAAGTACGCGAAATGGGGCCTGGCGGGACTGAAGATCGACTTTATCGATCGCGACGACCAGTGGGCGGTCAACTGGTACGAAGACATCTGCAGGACGGCGGCGGAAAACCACTTGATGATCGACTTCCATGGCGCGTTCAAACCAACGGGCCTGAATCGGACCTGGCCGAACCAGATCACCCGCGAGGGCATCCAGGGCAATGAATACAACAAGTGGAGCACCAAGGAGACGCCCGAGCACCGTGCCACCCTGCCCTTTACACGCGTCCTGGCCGGCCCGTCCGACTACACACCAGGCGGCTTCCACAACCGCCAGCCGTCGCAGTTCGAGAATGTGAAAGTCGACACGCAGGTGCAGGCCACGCGCGCCGGCGAGCTGGCGATGTTCATTCTTATCGAGAGCCCGTTCACCGTTGCCTGCGATTCGTACAAGAATTACAAGGACCAGAATGGCAAGTACCTGCCCGGCATGGATTTTCTCAAGGGCCTACCCACCGTCTGGGACGAGACCCGAGGCTTGGATGGCGAAGTGGGGAGGTTCGTGGTCGAGGCGCGCCGCAACGGCAAGAATTGGTATCTGGCAGCGATCACCGACAGCAGTGCCCGCGAGTTGCACGTGCCTCTGAAGTTCCTGGGCGCGGGCGACTGGAATGCGACGCTTTGGGAGGACGCGCCCGACAGCGGCCAGAACGCCGAGCACTTGGTCAAAACCGAGAAAGCCGTGAGACCGGTGGACATACTGCGGCTAAAGCTGGCGCCCGCGGGCGGAACCGTGGCGATCCTATCGCCGGGCAAGTAATGCGGCGCCGGGCGCCCGTTTGCGTCGCCGATGGCCGGCTGACCTGCTCCCCGCAGGCTGGAGGGCTACCATGAGATTCTCAGGTTCAGATCCATCCGGAAATATCCTCCGAAAGCCGCCCAATCTATGTGAGAATGAACGTGAGAATAGCGCAGATAATCGGGGATGACGCAGACATACATATCTCGCTCGTCATCAATGTAAGTCGTTGTCAGCCATCAACGAGATTCGAGACCGGGGTTCGAATCTCCGTGGGGACGCCAGCGAAGCCCGCCACACAAACGGTTAGCATCCAAGCCGATACATCGCGCAGCGAGACCCTAGGCGCTCCGGAACGGCTGAGCAGAGTATACCTGAACTATGCTCCGGAAGGGAAAGATGGTCTGCACCCATTTGGCCAACTCCCTCTCGCGCCTCACAGAAGACATTTCGCGTGATCCCGCGTTTCAGGCTCCTAATTCTTATCCGCCGTTTCCCGTCTCGGCTCTCGAAAATGGGAATCCACCCCCGGCCTCAGCTGCGGTCGCTCCTTGCATGCTGGGCGATGATCTCCTGCCGCACGCCCACCGCCGTGACCTTGGGTTTTAAATTCAGATGGTGCTCCTGTCGGTAGGCGCGGGTGAATTCCACCCCGAAGAATAGTATGGCGCACGAATAATATACCCAGATCAGCACCGCAACGAGAGAGCCCGCGGTTCCGTAGACGGAGGCGACCGTCGAATGGGCGAGGTACAGTGCGATGAGGTAATGCCCGAGGGTGAAAAGGACTGCCGTCACGACCGCCCCGAGCCCCGCGTCGCGCCAGCGCATCTCGACGTCAGGCATGACCTTGAACAACAGCGTAAAAAGTCCGATGATCACCA
>Ga0265320_10002848_pt1 | contig 11868 bp, 7 predicted proteins | sample 4827metaG_FD_202087 | JGI IMG/M metagenome (GOLD analysis project Ga0265320, IMG submission 202087) | Rhizosphere microbial communities from Carex aquatilis grown in University of Washington, Seatle, WA, United States - 4-8-27 metaG | ecosystem: Host-associated > Plants > Roots > Rhizosphere >...
TGGAGGGTGCTGCCCCAGTCGCTGACGTCGTGGTTGCCGGAAAGGACGGAGCTGACGACCGTGCCGTTGCCCGTCGTGATCTTGGTGTCGGTCTTGATGTCCGACTGCAGGCTGTTGAAATTGGTGATGAAGTTCTGGATCGCGGTTTGGACCGCCGTGGGATCGTTCTGCACCACGATGGTCTGGGTGTCCTTGCTGTTGACCGTCACGGTCAGCCCGGAAACGCCCAAGTCGGTGCCGCTCAGTGTGTTGCTCGCGCTGGTCTGGAGCGCGCCGCCGTTGACCGTGAACTGGGCGTTCGTGCCCCGGACCAGCGTGGGGCTGGAGCCGCCCAGGCCCAGGGCCGTGAGCAGGTTGCCCGTCGTGTCGCTGACGCCGATCCCGGTGTCTCCGGTCTTGGTGTTGGTCAGGACGATCCGGTCGTGCCCGGCGTCGTACGAAGCCGTGACGCCCGCCGAGGAGCTGTTGATCTGGCCGAGAATGGTGCTGAGCGAGGACGTGTTGACGTTGTAGCTGAAGGATACCCCGTTGATCGCAAAGGACCCGTTGCCCGACCCGTCCTGGCCCGCGAGCGCGGTCTTCAAATCCGAGCTGACGAGCGGTTTGGACAGCTGGACGGCGCCCAGGGCAGCCGAGCTGGTGGTGACGGGCAGGCCGTTGTTGTTCAGCTTGAGGGCCGCGAGGAAGTTGCTGGTGTCATTCGACGCCCCGAGGACAACCGGGCTGGTGCCGGCGTCGGTCAGCGTCACTTTGTCGGTGCTCGGATCATACGCCGCGGTCACCTCGCCGCTGGTCGCCGTCGAGATGGCCGTGAAGGCGTCCTGCAGCGACTCGGAGGTGGTGAGCGTGATCGCGTGGCCGTCCACCGTGAAGGTGCCGGCGGTGATCGGCTGGGCCACGCCGAGGGTGGCCAGGGTGAGTCCGGACACGTCGCTGGTGGGGCTCAGCTTGCTGCTGATGGTGCCGGCCCCCTGCAGCTGCGCGGTGGACGCGAGCTGCGAGACGTCCAGCACCGTGCTGCCGATCTGCGTGCCATTCTGGGCCGAGCTGATCCAGGTGGAGCCCGACGTGGCCGAGCCTGCGACGACCCCGCCGTACGTGGTCGGATCCTCCAGGGTGAAAACGGCGCTGGAGAGGCTGGTCAGGTCCGTGCCGAGGCTGCCCAGCGCGCTGCCCTGCAGGTTCACCTTGGCCTGCTGCGCCTTCACAGCATTGATCCCCGCGCTGTCAGCCGTGACGAGCTCGGAGATAATGCTCTGCCAATTGATGCCTGAGGACAGGCCTGAGACTTGGATGCCGGCCATGAAGGGGGGAAAAGACTCCCTTAGTATCGGCTCATTCCCGCCCCGGTTTAGGGGGTTTTGGGGGTAAGAATGCCGCCTGGCGCTGCGCCAATCGGCCGGTCCCGGCGAAGGTTTAGGACAAATTGGACCGCCGCGAATTTATCCCGAAGCCCGTTAAGTTTCGCGGCCCCCGGGACGATACGGACCCTGCCGCGAGTTCCGCTCACGGCCGGCGCGATCCGGAGCCGCCCCTCCCGGATACGACTGCGGCTCGGACGCCGCGCTTAACATCAAGGAAGATACCATGTCAGTTGTAATCAATACCAACTACTCGGCGCGCGTTGCTGCCAACAACCTCGCGACCTCGAACCAGATGCTGCAGGAAAGCCTGAACCGGCTCTCCAGCGGCTCGAAGATCGTCAATCCGTCCGATGACGCGGGCGGCCTGGCGGTGGCCATGAAACTCACGGCGACGTCCAATCGCCAGGGAGCCCTCCAGAACAACATCGGCGACGCCACGTCCTACCTGCAGACGCAGGACGGCTCGCTCCAGGTGGCCGGCTCGATCCTCGATCGCGTCAGCCAGCTCGAGACCCTGTATCAGGATCCCACCAAGAACAGTTCCGACCTCGCGAACTACGACGACGAGTTCACCCAGCTCCAGTCGCAGCTCACGGCCCTGACCTCCCAGTCCTTCAACGGCGTCTCGCTGTTCGGCTCGGGCAGCATCAGCGTCGACGTGACCGACGACCTGAGCTCCAGCTCGGCCGTCACGGTGACCGGCCAGAACCTGACCAGCACCGCGGCGGGCCTCGGCAACGTGACCGCCTCGGCGATCTCGAGCCTGACCCAGCTGAGCCTCGCGACGATCACCAACGCGATCCAGAACGTCGCAACCATGCGCGCCAACAACGGCGCCGAGCAGAGCCGGCTCTCGTTCGCCAGCACGCTGCTCACGACGAACCAGACCAACCTCCAGGGCGCCATCAGTCGGATCTCCGACGTCGATGTGGCCCAGGAGACCACCAACCTGGCGAAGTGGAACGTCCTCGTCCAAGCGGGCACGTCCATGCTGACCCAGGCCAACCAAAGCGCACAAATCGCCCTGAAGCTCATCACCGCCTAAAACGGGCTCATGCCCTGACCCCGGCGCGGGATCGGATCGGTTGCCGGTCCCGCGCAAAGTTTCGAAGGTTGTCCGAAACCGGGTGTCAGGGCTGGGGCCGCAGGCCAGTCATCCCCCCTATGGGCGCGCGCGCAGCGCGCGCGCCCACACCCTTTTGAGGCATCTGCCTCAGAAGGCGCGGTCCGGCGCCATCCCTCCGGACCCGTGGCGACGACGGAAGGTCGCATAGATCAAGGATAGATACCATGTCAGTCGTGATTAATACCAACTACTCGGCGCGGGTTGCCTCAAACAACCTCGCCCATTCGACCCAAATGCTGCAAAACAGCCTTAATCGGCTGTCCAGCGGTTCGAAAATCGTCAACCCGTCCGATGATGCCGGCGGTCTCGCAGTTTCCATGAAACTGACGGCCACCGAAAATCGCCAGACGGCTCTCACCAACAACATCGGCGACGCCACGTCGCTGCTGCAGACGCAGGACGGCGCCCTCCAGGTCGCCGGGTCCATTCTCGACCGCGTGAGCGAGCTCGAGACCCTGTACCAGGATCCGACCAAGAATAGTTCCGACCTCGCGAACTACGACGACGAGTTCACGCAACTCCAGTCGCAGCTCACGGCGTTGGCTTCACAGTCGTTCAACGGCGTGTCGCTGTTCGGTTCCGCCAGCACGACCGTCGATGTGACCGATGACCTGTCATCGTCCACCGCGGTCACGCTGTCCGGCCAGGCCCTGGCGACCTCCGCAACGGGTGTCGGCTCGATCAACGCCAGCGCGATCAGCAGCCTCTCGCAGCTGTCGATTGGCACCATCACCACCGCGATCCAGAATGTCGCGACGATGCGTGCGGTCAACGGCGCCGAGCAGAGCCGCCTGTCGTTCGCCAGCAGCCTGCTGACGACCAACCAGACCAACCTGGCCTCCGCCATCAGCCGCATCTCCGATGTGGACGTGGCCCAGGAGACCACGAACCTGGCCAAGTGGAACGTCCTCGTGCAAGCGGGCACGTCGATGCTGACGCAGGCCAACCAAAGCGCCCAGGTAGCCCTGAAACTGATCGGCTAAACGGTACCGCGGTAGTTCTGATTCGCCCAATCCCGGCCGCCCCTCGCGGGGCGGCCGGGACCAGCGGATCGGACCACAGCGGCCCGCGAAGGCCCTGGCTGGATTCGCCCGATCTGCCAGTCGCCGTATCCAGGCGCTTTAGCAAGGCCCCGGCTCCCGCCGGGGCCTTCGCATTTTTGGATGGGAAGGGTCGGTCCGCCCAACCACTCACCCTGAATCAGGCCGACTGCAAAGTCCCGGTCTTTCGCTGCCATAGCCGGCGCAGGGCGTTCTCAAAGGCCCGGGTGAAGCCCCGCGCATCGCACAAGGGACTGGCTCGCATGCGCTCGCGCAGGCTCGCGCGGATCTCGGCCAAGCGGGGAAGATCGCCCGCAAGATCCACACACCGCGCCACATAGCCTACCGGAGAATCTGCAATCAATTCTTCCGCAGAAAGATGCGTAAGCAGGCTCGCCCCGACCCGCGACACGTGTGTGGCTCCCGCCAAGGTGATGACCGGCACGCCCATCCAGAGCGCCTCGCAGGTCGTCGTCGTGCCATTGTAGGGGAAGGTATCGAGGGCCAGATCCACTCTATTATAGAGGGCGAGGTGTTGGGCAACCGACAACTCCTGGCCATTGAGCTCAAGCCGGGCGGACTCAATCCCGCGGCGGCCAAATTCCTCGCGGACCCCGGCGGCGGTCTCGAGATCGGACAGGCCCCGGGACTTCAGCAGGAGCCGCGCGCCCGGGACTTCACGGAGGATCTGCGCCCAGAGGTCGATCGCGGGCGGGGTCAGCTTGGCCAGGTTGTTGAAGCAGCCGAAGGTGACCTGCCCCGTCGCCAGGGCGGGCAGCGGCGCGACCGCCGGGCTCTCCACCGGCGGCCCGTAGCAGGAGAAGGTCCCGGGCAGGCGGATGAGCTCCTCGCTGTGCCACTGTTCGGTCCGGCCCGGCGGATCGCTCACGGCGTCCGTGAGACGAAAATCCATGGCGTCGAGGCCCGTCGTGTTCGGATAACCCAGCCAGGTGACCTGCACCGGGGCGGGCTTGCGCGCAAAGACGAGCAGCCGGTTCCGCGCCGTGTGCCCCGCCAGGTCGATGAGGATGTCGATCCGGTCCTCGCGGATGAGCGCCGCCACGCGGTCGTCGGTCTGCCCCGCGATGTCCCGCCACTGGTCGGAGAGGCCGCGCAGCCGGCGCGTCACGTGGTCGGGCACCGGCGCATCCGAATAGCAGAAAATCTCGAAGGCCCCGAGATCGCGGGCCGCCAGGACCGGCTCCAGGAAATAGGCGACGGCGTGATGGACGAGGTCGGGCGAGACGAAGCCCAGGCGCAGCCGCCGGGCCGGGTCCGAATCCGGCGCTTCGTCCGGCCCGCTGGGCCGCAGCCGCGCGGCATGGACGGCGGCCCACCGCCGGTGCTCCGCCGCAATGTCGTCCGGGGAAATCCCTGCGGGAAAATTGAGCGAGTAGGCCAGGTTGCTGTGGGATTCCGGCCGGGGCGCCCCGGCGAGCGCGGCGCGGTGGTGCGCGATCGCCTCAGCCGCCCTCCCCTGCGCCTTGAACACCCGTCCGAGATTGTCGTGCGCGGCCGGATAACCCGGCCGCAGCCGCAGCGCCTCCTCGAGGGAGCGCTTCGCCGCCGCGCAGCGCCCCTGGGTGAGCAGCGCATGGCCGAGGATATTGTGGGCCTCCGGCCTTCCGGGTTCGAGCCGGATGGCCCGTCGGAAGCAGGTGACCGCCTCGTCGAGCCGGCGCAGCTCCAGGCTGGACACGCCCAGGTTGAGCCAGACGGCGGCATCGTTCGGCGCGAGCGCCGCAGCCTTCCGCAGGCTCGCGGACGCCTCGGGATAGCGGCGCAGGCTCTTCAGGACATTGCCGAGCTGGTGGTGCGCCTCGGCGCACTCGGGCCGGCGCGCGGTCAGCGCCGACAGCTCCGCCACGGCCTCCTCGGGACGGCCCTGGTCGCGCAATACGCGCGCGCGCTCCAAACCGGCGTCGAGTGACGGCGGCGGTGCGGTCTCAACCGCCGGCAGAGGCATGGACGGAAAGCGTAGCGGGCGTCCCCGGGGTCGGCGCGACGGGTGCATCCGGCGGAACCTGGATCAGTTCCTCGACCAGCTCCTCGATCTTCCGCACGGAATGGTCCACGGAGAAGGTCATCGCCCGCGCCTGGGCGCCCCGCTGCAGGCGCGCCATGCGGGCCGGATCCTGCACGAGGGAGAAGATCTGCTGGGCAAGTTCCTCCGCCTTGGGCGCCGAGAACAGCAGCCCGTCCTGGTCGTGGCGGATGACCTCCTGGGCCCCCCCCGTGCCGCTGGAAATGACCACGAGCCCGGCGGCCATGGCCTCGACCTGGGAAATGCCGAAGGTCTCGGGCACCTGGCTGGGGAACACGAGGACGTTGCTCCGCGCGAAGAGGGCCGCGAGGTCGGAGCGGTCGAGAAACCCGGTGAAGGTGACCTTCTGCTCCATGCCCACCGCGCGCACCGTTTCGCGCAGCCGCTTGAGGAAGTCCGCGTCGGGCGCGTCGCCGGCGATCTCGGCGGTAAAATCGACGCCGCTGAGGTGCAGCCGCTCGAGGGCGGCCACCAGCACATGCGCGCCCTTGAAGGGCATCACCAACCCTGCGAAGCAGATTCGCAGCCGCGCGGTGTCGGGCAGGAAGAAGCGGAAGAAGCGGTCGATCCGCGCGCCGGGATAGAGGGTCGAGATCCGGGCCGGGGCGAAGCCCTTATCCTGCAGGACCCGGCCGTTCCAATCGCTTGACGGTCCCACCCAATAGCGCGCCGAGCGCGGCTGGGAGGCCGTCCCGTAGCCCGGCGACTGGTTGCCCAGCGCATGCAGCACCGGGACCCCCGCCGCCAGCGCAACCTGGATAGGCGCAAAATCGAGGAAGTCCAGGTTGCCGGCCAGGACGACATCCGGATGAAACTCGCGCCCGGCCGCATCCACCGCGCCGATGATGCCATGCACCCGCCGGTTGAGCTCCTCGCGGGCCGTGACGGCGACAGGGAGGCCGTTGCGGTATTCGCCGAGGAGGGGCAGCGTCCGACGCACGCAGGACTCCATCTCCGCCTCGTCGGGGGTGGGCGCCTTGGCCAGCGCCTGCTGGTCGGAGGTCAGCACGCGGACTTCATGGCCGCGCGCGCGCAGCCCGTGGGCGAATTCCCACATCATGCGGCCGTACCCTCCCAGCTCCTGCGGGGGAAAAAGGTTCGTGACGAGGAGGATCCGGCGCGGCCGCCCGGTCTTCGGCTCGCGCACCCGGCCGATGGCCCGCAGGTAGAAGTTCAATCCCTCGGCCACGCCGGGACGCGAGGCCAGGTCCAGCCGGAGCGTCTCCAGCTCGGGAGGCAGCGGCGCGATGCGCGCGGACTCCTCCAGCAGGACGGAGACGGAGGCGGTGTCGCCCTGATCGAGCATCATTCCGGCGAGCACCAGCAGGGCGTTCGCATCGTTGCGATCCAGGCCGATCGCGCGCTTGAGCGCGGCGAGCTGCGTCCGGGGATCGCCCAGCTGCCAGGCGTAGCTGGCCAGGGCCACGCAGTCGCCAGGGTTCCGGGCCCCGACGATGAGCGGCTGCAGCCGCGCGCGCACGGCGTCGCGGGCTCCGGCCCGCCAGGCTTGCTCGAGGAAGAGCAGCGGCTGGGCCAGCCGCAGAACCGGCGAGCTGTCTGACTCCGGGGCAAAGCCCCAGGCCGCCACCTCCGGCCGGGCCGCCGCGGCCTCGGTCGCAGCGAGCAGGGTGTCGCCGGGAAATTTCGCCAGCTCCGCCACGGGCGTCGCCTCCTCCCACCAGAGCACGGACCGGGCCGGGGGCGCGTCTTCCGCCGCGGGCGCCGGGGCGTCCGGCCCCATGGCCTCCAGCGGGGCAAAATCGAGGCGCGGCAGGCGGCCGAGACCGGCCACCGCCTTGGCATCCGCGGCGAACACCGTGACCCGGGAGCCCGTGCGATGCATCTCCTGCAGGGCCTCGTAGGCGGCCAGCCGGCGCGGCAGGGCGGGAGCGACCGCGGAGCTCCGCGGCCACCAGGCCTCCTGCCGGAGGTCGTAGCGCGGATTCGGCGCGCCGCCGTCGATCAAGGCGTAGAATTCGCGCAGCTTCACGTCCGGATGGTGGACGCGGAGCAGCTCCGCCTGGCCCTGCCGGCGGATCTTCTGGGCCTCGGCGGGATGGGCCAGGTAGTGGCGGATCTTCTCGATCAGCTCGCCAGGGGTCCGCCACGTGTCGAGATGGCGTCCGGCCTCGAAGAGCCGGGACAGCCCGGAGTCCTCCCCCAGTTCGTCGGTCAGCAGGAAGCCGCCCGCGGCGAGCGCCTCGAAGACGCGGAGGTTGAGATCGCCGTTCAGGCTGATGTTGAGCGTGACTTGCGAGTCCGCGTAGATGTTCGCGGTCTCCGCCAGCGGGCCCCGCAGGGTCTGCAGCGGCAGCTGCGCGGCCTGCACCTGCTGCAGCACCCAGCGGCGATAGGGATGGAAGCGGCCGACCTGGCCGACGAACGTCAGCGGACGGGAGGGCGCGGAGCGGAGCTCGCGGGGCTCAAAGCCGTAGTCGAGGGCCGGCAGCCAATGCAGGTTGCGCAGGCCGGCCTCGGCGAAGAAGCGTGCGTGATGGCGCGTGTGGTCGAAGATCACGAAGTCAAACGGCTCCTCCCGGGCATAGCGGATCAGGCTCTGGAGAGGCTGGCCCATGTGGTGCGTGTCACCTACCAGGAGGACCTTGGGCCCGGACACGGCGGAAAGATTGCGGGGAAAGTTTCGGCCGGTCGCGTCAGCCTTGACGACCACGAGATCGGGCTGCTGCTCGGCCGGGAGCTGCGCCATGATCTTGCGCACATCGCAGGCCGCGCCCTCCGTCCGCAGGGCGCGGATCCGGCCGTTTTCCCGGCGCGACGCCGCATCGGGTCCGCAGAAGATCTCATCGGGCGAAAAGAGCGGGCGCCGATATGCCTCCTGGGCCGAGAGAAAGAACAAAAGCGCGCGGCGCTGGGACGGGGTCACCGCGGAAGGCGCGGGCGGGGCATCGAGCAGAGTGCTGGCATTGGACATGGCACTCTGGATAGCAAGTCCCGGGCCCAGACGGGAACAGTAACTATAAGTTGCTTATTACCACCAATTACCGCCATTCTTGCCCCGGCCATTTGCCGAGCCGATGCGCGGTCGATTTCGAGGAGCAAAAATTGCCGGGCCTCGGCTTCTCCACCCCTAGATGAAGCGGACGTCCGGATTGATGTTCCGCACGATGTCCTCGCGGATCTCTTGGTTGAAGTGCCCGGCCCGCAGGATGACGGTCGCGCCCGGCCGGCCCCGGAGCACCTCCGGGCCGGAGACGATGAAATCCGTCCCGTAGAGGCGCCGCCCCCGTTTGGTCGGGCTGTTGTCCAGGATCCCGCTCAGCCGTCCCTTCTCCAGGCCGAAGGCGAAGAGGAAGGTCGAGAAGATATGCGCGCCGAAAAGGTAGATCTCGCCCGGGGTCTCCCGCATCGTCCGGTTCAGGTCCTCCACCATCCGGCGATGGTGGTCGAGGAAGGCGCCAAACAGCGCCTTGTACTCGCGGTAGAGATTCGGCATTGCCGGCGCGGCGACGATCGCGGAGGTCTTCACCGCGGTGTAGAAATAGCTGTGCTCGCGATAAGTGGTCTTGTCGGTCACCCGCAGGCCGTACTGCGGCAGCAGGGCGTCGAGGTGCCGGTCGGTCAGCAGCATCGTGTGCTCGAAATTAAGCGCATTCGTGTAGTTGCGTTCCAGCCACAGCGCGAGGTTGGGATAGGCAAAGATCAGGCGCTGGCCCGGCTGCAGGTATCCGGCGATGTCCTCGAGGAACTTCCGCGGGTCGTAGACATGCTCCATGACCTGCGAGAAGGCCACGGCATCGACCTTTTCCCCGGCCAGGAGCGATCGGTCGAAAAAGCCCTTGATGACCCTGAGATTTCCCTCGGGAGCGATGGTCGGGTTGGGCTCGATGATCGTCCACTGCATTGCCGGACGGCGTTCCAGGGCGGTGCGGGCCAGCAGGCCCGAGCCGCCGCCGATCTCGGCCACGGAGCCCGGGCCCCGCGCCAGGATATAGTCGGCGAAATCCTCGTAGTATTTCTTCCACGTGGGGCCGCAGCCGTCCACATGCTGCTCGCTGTAGAGAATCTCGAGGGGGATCAGCTTGGTCAGCTGGATGACGCCGGTCTCCGGATCGATCGCCCAGGGCATCTCGGCATGCAGGTCCTCCGGGGACGGATGGTCGACCGTTCCGAAGAAGACCGGGAAGTTCTCAAAGGTGTGGAGCGGCTCGAGGTTCGCCCGGCCGGTCAGGACGCTCCGGTCCCTGGATTCAAGCTTCATGGCAGAGCACGGCGGCCGGAATGAGCTGCTCCGCCAGCAGGGAGCGTCCCAGGTAGTAGAGGAGGAGCGAGTAGGGATGGTGGTGCAGGGCGGCAATGTTCAGGTAGATCAGGGCGGTCAGGATCCTGACCCGCTTCCGCTCGTAGCCGCGGGCCTCGAGGAATTCATCGAGCACCGCCTCGCATTCGACCAGGGACTGCTTCCGCAGAAGTTCGAAGTGGATTCCGTCCGGCCGCTCCTCCACCTCGAACTGGTCGTGTGCCACGAGCTCGTGGCACACGATCAGGCCGTGGTTCAGCTTGGCCAGGTCGTAGTAGATGTCGCCGACGTCCATCGAGCCCCCGAAGTCCTGGCGCCAGTCGAGGAAGACGAACTGGTCCAAGCCGGGATCGTGGAGGATGTTCTCAAAGTGAAAGTCGCCGTGAAAATTGCCGGGGCGCCCGCGGCTGAGCCAGGCCCAGTCGACGCGGGCCAGCAGGTCCGCATCCGACGGCACGGCGACGCCGTTGATCACCGCCGGCGCGTCGCCGATCCCGGAGACCCGGTAGAATTGCTCCAGCCGCTGCAGCGTCTTCGTCCGGTAGAAGTCGAGGCAGACCGCCTCGAATTTCTCCGCCGCGGGGCCCGCCAGCGTGCGGGGCTGCCAGAATTCCTCCGCACGGTCGAGCAGACGCCGAAACAGGGGCAGCGTGACCACCTTGGAGAGCACTTCCCCCTCGGCCCGCCGGTAGCGGTACATGTGCGTGCCCACGGCCTCGACCCTCGGACAGAAGCCCTCAAGCAGGCGGCTTCGGCGGGCGCGGTCGGCGATGAATCTGCGATCGCTGGAAAACTTGATGACGCTGCCATTCACGAACCAGATGTCCTCGTTGGCCTTGGGCAGGATGTTGGGGCCATCCGGCGGTCGCAGCGCCGTCCGCGCCCGTGCCAGGCCTTCCTGGGATCCCGTGTCGTGCCAGGCGAAGCGATGGGCCGCCGCCGGCTGCCGGGCGAGAAGCGGCCTCAATCCGTGGCTCTCCCCTTCCTCGGCCACGACTGCGGCGCCGTCGGTCATCGCCGCCCAGAAGGCCTTATAATCATGGATGCCCGCCAGGCCGATATAAGCAGCAGGAGCCGCGGCCGGATCGCCCTTCTCCCGGATGCAGGAGGCCCGGCCGGCCGTGAGATCAAGGGTGCGGTAGGGACTGGCGTCCGCCACCTCGCTGAAGCCAATCCAGTTGTCCTCCGGGGCTGGAATCGGATCGGCGACGATCGTGTCGCACGAGCAAAAGACAAAGGGGCACTGCAATTGGTCCCGGCAGGCCAGGAGCGTCACGCCGAGCCCGGAGCGCGGGCCCTCGAACGGCCGGACCTCGACGAACTCGAATTTCCGGCCGGGATAGGCCAGGCCCAGGAATTCCCGGACCAGTTCGCCCTTGTAGCCGAGGGCCACCACGACGGCGACCGATGGGTCGAACTTCTCGATGATGTGGCAGATCGTCGGCCGGTGCCCCACCGCCACCAGCGACTTGTTCAGGTGCCGGCACGTCTCGCCCAGCCGGGAACCGGTGCCGGCGGCGGGAATGAAGAGCTTGAACTCCATCGGGCCGGGCCAGGGCGCCTAGGCGCGGGCGTAGTCGTCCTTCAGTCGCACCACGTCGTCCATCTCCGGCGTCGAGGACTCGAGATAGACGGAATCGTCCACGCCTTCCATGCGGTGGATGAGGCCGGTCGGCAGCGTGACCGACTCACCCGGCTGGAAGATCCGCTCGCTCAGTGCCTCGATCTTCTCGCCGGAGACGATCTTCAGCCGGCCGGCCAGCACGTAGATGGTTTCCCGCTTGTGATTGTGGTATTGGAGGCTGCAACGGTGGCCGGCGCGCATGGTCAGCTTCTTGACCATGTAGCGCGGGTTGATCTCGATGACCTCCTCCTGCCCCCAGGGCTTGGCGATGATTTGTTTTTCCATTGCGTCAGATTTTGAAGGCGGCGAACTCGGGGTGATATTCGAAAAATTTCTCATACCAGAACTTGGCGTACATTTGCATCTGCCAGCGGCTGTTGAAGCCGTACTTCCGCTTCATCCAGGCCAGTCC
>Ga0265320_10002850_pt1 | contig 11866 bp, 8 predicted proteins | sample 4827metaG_FD_202087 | JGI IMG/M metagenome (GOLD analysis project Ga0265320, IMG submission 202087) | Rhizosphere microbial communities from Carex aquatilis grown in University of Washington, Seatle, WA, United States - 4-8-27 metaG | ecosystem: Host-associated > Plants > Roots > Rhizosphere >...
GGCATGCCGGTTCCGTTCTGGTTCGCGCTCGGCGCCATCGCGATCACCGCGTTCCTGATGCACCGAACGCTGTTCGGGCGCTACTGCTACGCGATCGGCTCGAACCCCGAGGCGGCGCGCCTGTCCGGCGTGCCGGTGCGCGCGGTGCGGCTGGTGACGTTCGTCGCCTGCGCCTTCCTGTCGGGCGTGGCCGGCATCCTCTACGTCGCGTACCTGCCGACGGCGACGCCTTCGCTCGGCTCGGCGTACGAGCTGCACGCCGTGGCGGCTGCGGTGCTCGGCGGCTGCTCGCTGCAGGGCGGGCGCGGCTCGGTCTTCGGCGTGCTCATCGGCGCCGGCATCATGCAGGTGACGTTCAACGCCGTGAACCTGGTCGGCCGCTCGCTGTGGCAGAACGTGGTCGCCGGCGGCGTGATCCTGGCCGCGGTGATCGTCGACCGCACCTTCGAGAAAAATGCTAAGAGGCGCACATGAGCAAGCCTAGCGAGGGCGCGCCGCGCATCCTGATCACCGGCGCGGCCGGCAAGGTCGGCCAGGTCGTCATCCACCGCCTGCTCGCCGATCCGCGCTTCAACGACGTCACCGTGCGCGCGCTGTGCCACAACCGCAAGCTGCCGGCCGGCCCGCGGCTCGAGGTCGCGACTGGTTCGATCGAGCACCGCGCCGTCGTCGAAGAGGCGATGGCCGGCGTCACCCACGTCCTCCACCTGGCGACCAGCAAGGAGACGCCCGAGTCGATCATGGACGTCGCCATCAAGGGGATGTTCTGGCTGCTCGAGGCGTGCCGCAATCGATTGCCCGGGTTCAAGCAATTCATCCTGGTCGGCGGCGACGCCGGCATGGGGCACTTTGTCTACCCGCACCCACTCCCGGTCACGGAGACGCAGAAGCACAGCGCCTATCCAGGCTGCTACGCGCTGTCCAAGGTGCTCGAAGAGGTGATGCTCGAGCAGTACTACATCCAGTACGATCTCAACGGCTGCTGCCTGCGCGCGCCGTGGATCATGGAGAAGGACGACTTCAAGTACCAGCTGTCGTTCGGCGAGGACGTGTTCGGCGGCCCACGCTGGCGCGATCTGGTCGGTGCCGCGCAGGCCGACGAGCATGTGGAAAGGGGAACGGTCCCCGTGATGCTCGGTGCGGACGGGCGCCCGGTGAAGCGCAACTTCGTGCACGTCGAGGATCTGGCGTCGGCTATCTTGCAGGCGATCAATCACCCGAAAGCGCGTCAACAGACGTTCAACGTCTGCATGGACGAACCGGTCGACTATGGCGCGCTGGGCGCCTATTTGACCGAGTCGCGCGGTTTGCCGACGGTCTCCGTGCAGACGCCCTATCATTCGACCTGGCTGGACAACACCAAGGCCAAGTTCCTTCTGGGGTGGCGTCCGGAGTACGATCTGAAGAAAATGACCGACGCTGCGTTCGACTACCGCCGTGCCAAGGACGATCCGCGCATCGTCTGGTACCCGGGATAGGAGGGCGGCTGCGCTTCGACGATGTCGAGACCGCCGGGAAGCATGCATATCGCCGACGAAGATGGTCTGGATGACAGCCTGGGTGCGCCGGCTGCGGAGAGGAGCGGTCTCGGCGGGCTTGCACGCGCGGCGGCGCGTGGATTCGCGGCACGCTTCGGTGCAGCGCCGCGCTGGCTGGCCGCGGCGCCGGGGCGGGTCAACTTGATCGGCGAGCACACCGACTACAACGCCGGTTTCTCGCTGCCCATGGCCATCGACCGCTACACGGTGATCGCGGGCGGTCCGGCAGCGTCGGCCGCGCGGCCGGTCCTCCGCTTTCACAGCGCCGCGCTCGACGCCAGCAGCGACGTGCCGCTCGACCAGACGCCGCAGGCGGGCGAGCCCACCTGGGCCAACTACGTGCGCGGCGTGGTCGCGCAGTTCCAGCGTCGCGGCATCGCGCCCCCGGCGCTCAACGCGTTCGCGGTCTCCGACGTGCCGCTCGGCAGCGGGCTGTCGAGCAGCGCTTCACTCGAGGTGTCGACGGCGACGCTGCTCGAGGCGGCGGCGGGCACGACGCTCGACCGGCTGGAGAAGGCGCGGATGTGCCGGCAGGCCGAGCACGAATACGCGCACGTCCCCTGCGGGCTCATGGACCAGCTGACCGCGGTCCTGGGTGACGAGTCCGGGCCGCTGCTGGTCGACTTCGAGGCCGAGGAAGCCCGCCTGGTGCCGTTGCGCGACCCCGCCGTGACCGTGCTGATCTGCAATAGCAACGTGCCCCACGCGCTGCACGACGGCGAGTATGCGCGCCGCCGCGCCGGCTGCGAGGAGGCGGTGCGCCTTCTGAATGTCTCGTCGCTGCGCCACGCGACGCTCGAAGCGGTCGAGGCGGCGAAGCACGCGCTCGGCTCCGAGGTCTACCGCCGCGCGCGCCACATCGTCACCGAGAACGCGCGCACCGTCGCCGCCGCCGCAGCGCTCGCGAGCGGCGAGCTCTCCAAGTTCGGCGCGCTCATGTACCAGAGCCACCAGTCGCTGCGCGACGACTTCGAGGTCAGCTGCCCCGAGCTCGACGCCCTGGTCGAGATCGCGAGTGAGATTGGCGAGGCAGGCGGGGTCTTCGGCGCGCGCATGACCGGCGGCGGCTTCGGCGGCTGCACGGTGATGCTGGTGCGGAGCGATTGCGTCGCGCCGATCACCGAAACACTGGCGCGAGAGTACCGGCGGCGGCAGGGGCGGGCGGTGACGACCTTCGTGTCGCGCCCCGGGCGCGGCGCGCACATGATTGCGACGGTCGATTCGGTGTGACCTTCGATCCGGAAGACCACCCGCACCGTCGCTACGATCCGCTGGCCGATCAGTGGGTGCTGGTGTCGCCCCACCGCACGAAACGCCCGTGGCAGGGGCAGACCGAATCGCCGGTGCGCGAGGCGCGGGCGCCCTACGATCCGACCTGCTATCTCTGCCCCGGCAATCGCCGCGCGCAGGGCGCGATCAATCCCGCCTACGATGGCACGTTCGCGTTCGATAACGACTTCAGCGCGTTACTGCCGGGCACACCGGTCTCGTCCGCGCCGGCCGATGCCTCGGGCGAGCTCCTGCGCGCCGAGCCGGTGCGCGGCCGTTGCCGGGTGCTCTGCTTTTCGCCGCGCCACGATCTGACGCTGGCGGAGATGTCGCCCGACGAGATTGCCGGCGTGGTCGATCTCTGGGTCGCCGAGACCGCCGCGGCCGGCGCCGACCATCGCTGGGTCCAGGTGTTCGAGAACAAGGGCGCGGTCATGGGCTGCTCGAACCCGCACCCGCACGGTCAGGTGTGGGCGTCGAGCGCGCTGCCGACCGACGCCGCCGTCGAGGACCGGCAGCAGCTCGCGTACGCGCAGGCCCATGGCGGCGCGCCGCTGCTGCTCGACTACGTCGCGCGCGAGCTCGCCGACGGCGCGCGCGTGGTGCATCAGAACGCTGGCTGGGTCGCCGTGGTGCCGTTCTGGGCGGTCTGGCCGTTCGAGACGTTGATCCTGCCGCGCCGTCGCGTCGCGCGCCTCACGGACCTGGACCGTGGCGCGCGCGTCGAGCTGGCGTCGTTCCTGAAGACGCTGCTCTCGGCCTACGATCGCCTCTTCGACGTGTCGTTCCCCTATTCCATGGGCTGGCACGGAGCGCCGTTCGGTCCCGAATACGCCAGCGCCGGCGCGGTCGCGCACTGGCAGCTGCACGGGCACGTGTATCCGCCGCTGCTGCGCTCGGCGACGGTGAAAAAGTTCATGGTCGGCTACGAGATGCTGGCCGAGCCCCAGCGCGACCTGACGCCGGAGCAGGCGGCGCAGCGGCTGCGCGAGCTGGCCACGCGCTGATCGAGCTTCCAGGCGAGACTCAAGCGTCGCGCCTGGCTTCCTCAACCAGGGCCAGCTCGACGCGGACGTTGTCCTTGAGCTTGATTGCGCCGAGAAGAGCCTTGTACGGCTGGATGCCCCAGCGGCTGGGGGGCATCTCGAAGCGCGCTCGGTAGACGTCGCCGACGCGTCGCACGTCGAACGACAGGGTCGTCGTGCGCCCGGCTAGCTCGAGCTGGCCGTCGACGTGGAAGCCGTCACCCGCGGCGCTCGCGCGGCCCGCGAAGCGGGCGGTGGGGTAGTGCGCGCTGCGCAGAATCTCGGAGTGCATGTTTCGCTCGATCTCGGCGCGCTGGCTGGCGTCGTACCGCTCGGGCCGCACCACGCCGCCCTCGACCGGGCCCACGACCTCGAGGCCCTCGAGCGGCATCACCGCGGTGACGCGGTCGCCGTCGAGCGCGAGCTCGAACCGCTCCATGCGCAGCGCCAGGTCGTGCGCCGCGCGCGCGAGGATCCCGTCCTTGAACGTGAATACCGAGATCGTCCCCTTCGCGGTGCGCATGCGGCCCGACCTTACTGCGGCGGGCCCTCGAGGTAGGCGACCAGCAACTCGGCGGCGCGATCCTGGGTGCGCCGCGCCTCGCCGGGATTGCTGAGGTCATTCATCAGGAAGGAAAAGACCAGCGGGATGTCGCCGGGCGATCCGGCAAATCCCGACAGGCAGCTCGTGCCGGCGAGCGTGCCGGTCTTGGCGCGCACGTAGCGTTCGGCGAGCGTGCTCGCCATGCGGTGGGCGATCGTGCCGTCCGTGCCGGCGACCGCGAGCGACGCCAGGAACTCGGCGGAGATGCGAAAGTCACGCTGGGCGGCGCGCAGCACCGCCACGATCTGCTCGGCAGAGAAGCGGTTCGAATCGTAGAGCCCCGAGCCGTTGGTCATCTGATAGCCGCCGCGGCGCAGGCCGGCATTGTTGGTGAGGTAGCGGCTCACCGCTTCGATGCCCTTGTCCCACGAGCCGGGGCGGCCCACGACCTCGGCGCCCAGTGTGCGAATCACCTGCTCAGCGGCGAAGTTGCTCGAACGTTTGTTGAGGTCGTGAACCACGACGCCCAGCGGAGGCGATTCGTGCGTCGACAGCACGCGCATCCCTTGCTGCGCCCCGGCGCCGACGCGCACACCCTTCGCGACCGAGATCCCGCGCCGCTCGAGCAGCTGTTTCAGCGTCCACCCGAGGTAGAGCGGCGGATCGACCACGCGGCGCAGGAAGGTGCGCGGCTCCGAGCCGAGGCGCACCCGCCCGCCGACGATCACGCGCGTGCGGCCCGAGTCGGCTATGGTCTCGACGGTGGGCGCCGCCGGGCCGTCGCTGGCGGTGACGACGTGACCGCTGAGCGCGAAGTAGGGCGATGCCGGCTCGATGACCACGCGCGCGGCGCCGCCCGAGCTGTTGGCGGGCACGATCGTGACCGACACGACGTTGCCGTTGAGCGAGGTCGCCGACGACGGCGCGCGCGACGCGTAGGATTCGTTCTTCTGGTCGTACGCCGGGCCGACGTGGCTCGCGTCGAAGAAGGTCTCGTCGACGACGATCGCGCCGCGAATCTTGTGCACGCCGACCGCCGCGAGATCAGCGACGATGCCGCTCAGATCTTCTGTGGAGAGCGCCGGATCGCCCGCCCCGCGGATGTAGAGGTCGCCGAGCAGCTCGCCGCCCGAGCGCATCGGCGAGCCCTGCGCGGAGCCGGCGATCGACGCGGTGGTCTTCCAGCGGTACTCCGGGCCCAGCAGCGCCAGCGCCGCCGCCGAGGTGATGATCTTCACGTTCGACGCCGCGTTGAGGAGCGTCTTGTCACCGCGGGCGTAAATCGGACGGCCGGTATCCGACTCCACGACCAGCACCGAGATTTTGGCCTTGGCCAGCGCGGGCGCGCCGAACAGTTCGTCGAGCCGCTGGCGTAGCCAGTCGCGGCGCTGGGCGGGATCCTTGGGCGGCCGCGGCAGGTCCGGTGATGCTTCGGGCGGCGCCGCCGCCGAAGTCGGATAGGCGCTCTGCATGAGCCGCGGCGGGTTATCGGCGCGCGCGACAGGCGGGGACGCGAGGAATAGCGCGGCCGCCGCGAATCCGAGCGCAAGCACTGGAGCTTTTCTCATTCCGGTTGAGGGCGGCGGTGGGGGTCGTCGGGGCAGCGCAATGCCGGGTCAAACTAACATCATGAGCGGGTCGGGACCACTTCCTGTTCGTCGGGCTGGCGGCCCGCGTCGATATCGCCGCGAGGCACGAACAGGACCAGGATCAGGCCGGGGACGCTGGCCAGAAACGCACAGGTGAAGAACCAGACGTGGCCGACCTTGGTGTTGAGTGGTCCGGCCAGAAACCCCGATATCGTGCTGCCCAGCGAGACCACCGCGGTCGCGAACGCATAGTGCGAGGCGGAGAACGCCGCGCGCGTGCGCCGCATGAGGAACACGACGTGCGCCGCGTTGCCGATCCCCGATGCGAATTGCTCGACGATGACGATCGCCAGCACGACCGGAAATGGAGGCGCGACGGCCGCCAGCACGACGTAGAGCAGGATGGTGAGATTCTGGATGTAGGTCATCGGAACGAAGCAGCGGTGGAAACCGCGGCGCGCGATGAGGGCGCCGCCGAGCAGCGACGCGCCGATGAACGAAAAGATCCCGACCGTGTTGAGCAGCGCCCGGGCCGAGAGGCCGACGCCAATGTCGCGCAGCATTGGCTTCGACATCGCGCCCATCATGATGTCTCCGAGGCGATAGAGGAACATGAACGAGATCACGCGCGCCGCTTGTGGTTGCGTGAGGAAAGTCTTGAACGCCTCGAGGAAATCGACGGCGGTCATCTGCGTGCTAGCGGCACGCTCGCGTCGCCGGTCTTTCGCGTTGTCACGGGGCGGATGGGGGAGCACCACAGCGTTGATCAAGCCGACGACAATCATCACTACGCCGCACGTGCTGAAGCCGACCTTCCAGCCCGCCCTGTCGGCAATGTACACGAGGCCTCCCGAACCGACGGCCATCGCCGCGCGGTAGGCCGCCGTGCGCACGCCCGAGTAGAGGGCCTGGTCGTGCCGGTCGAGCCCTTTGAGATAGAACCCGTCACAGGCGATGTCGTGCGTGGCGTGGATGACCGCCACGATCGCCAGCAGCGTCCAGAAGAGCGGCAGCGCGTTGGGCGACGCCACCGAACCCACCGCGATCATGCCGACGCCGAGAAGGAGCTGCAGCGCGACCATCCAGGTGCGCAACCGGCCGAAGAGGTCGACCAGCGGGCTCCAGATAAACTTGAACGTCACCGCCAGGTGCAGCAGCGACGTCGACGAGATCTGCGTGTTCGAAGCCCGGATCTGCGTCAGGAACTCCGTGGCCATCTGGTGCAGGAAAGTCCAGGGCAGCCCCTCGCCGAAGTAGGAGGTGGAGACCCAAAGCAGGGCGCGGCGCGATTTGCCCGCCTTGGGCGTGCCGGTCTCCATCGACGGCAGTTTCGCATAGAGTAGTCTTCGAGCGATGGATCTCTTTACCCATGTCGCCGCCAAGGACCGGCGCGGGCAGCCGCTGGCGGAGCGGATGCGGCCGCGCACGCTGGCGGAGTTCGTCGGGCAGGAGCACATCCTGGGCCCAGGCAAGCTCTTGCGGCGCGCGCTCGACGCGCGGGCTCTGCCGTCGCTGATCCTGTGGGGGCCGCCGGGCACCGGCAAGACCACGCTGGCGCGCCTGCTGGCCGGCGAGGCGCACGCGCGCTTCGTCGCGCTCTCGGCGGTGATGGCGGGCGTCAAGGATCTGCGCGAAGCGGTCGCCGAGGCGGCGCAGCAGCGCGACCAGCGCAACGAGCGCACGGTGCTGTTCATCGACGAGATCCACCGCTTCAACAAAGCTCAGCAGGACGCGCTGCTGCCCCACGTCGAGAGCGGTACGATCGTGCTGATCGGCGCCACGACCGAGAACCCGTCGTTCGAGGTGAACGCGGCGTTGCTCTCGCGCGCCAAGGTCGTGGTGTTGCACGCGCTGACCGAGGCCGACCTGCGCGTGGTGCTCGATCGCGCGCTCGCCGACGCCGAACGCGGGCTGGGCGCGCAGGTGCTCGACGTGCCCGACGCCGTGCGCGACCTGGTCGCGCGGGAGGCGCGCGGCGATGCACGGCGCGCGCTGGCCACGCTGGAGGCGGCCGCCGCGGTCGCGGCGGAGGCCCCGGGCGGAAGCAAAGCCGTGACCCCGGCGATCGTCGAGGAGGCGCTGCAGAAGCGCACGCTGCTCTACGACAAGGCCGGCGACGAGCATTACGGCGTCGTAAGCGCTTTCATCAAGAGCCTGCGCGGCACCGATCCCGACGGCGCGGTCTACTGGATGGCGCGCATGCTCGAGGCGGGCGAGGATCCGATGTTCGTCCTGCGGCGCATGGTGATCTTCGCGTCGGAGGACGTCGGCAACGCCGACCCGCAGGCGCTGGTGGTCGCGGTGGCGGCGATGAACGCGTTCCGCTTCGTCGGCCTGCCCGAAGGGTTCCTGCCGATGACCCAGGCGGTGCTGTACCTCGCGACCGCGCCGAAGTCGAACACGGCGCTCACGACCTATGCCGCCGCCAAGGGCGACGTCGACGCGCACGGCGCGTTGCCGGTGCCGCCGCATCTGCGCAACGCGAGCACGCCGTTACAGAAATCGCTGGGCTGGAGCGCCGGCTATCAGTACCCGCACGACTTCGAGGGACACTACGTGCGCGCGGAGTACCTGCCCGAGGCGCTGAGCGGCCGGCGGTACTATCAGCCGTCGGATTCCGGTCAGGAGAGGTCGGTCGGCGAGCGCCTGCGTGCGCTGCGCAAGGACGAAAAGTAGCGGGAGCGCCCGCGCGCCAGGAGCAGCAGCCCGAAGAGCCCGATGCCGATCGCGGTCGCGCCGGCCTGGCCCGAGCCCGCGCCTCCCGCCGCGCCACAGCTGCAACCGAAGAGCCCGGTGCCTTTGACCATCGGTCTCGGCCCGCCGTCGGCGGTGGATGCGTCGCCGGTGCCGGCGTCGACGGTGGCGGTGCAGACGTTCTGATCCCAGGTGCCCAGGTTTACCTTCTGGTTGCAGTCGTCGGTGCACACGGTCTTCGCACACGACGAGATCGCCGTCAGGTCCGCGAAGCGCAGGATCGGCTGGAAGGTCACCCCGTCGTCGGTCGACTTCGCGAGCGCGAATCCGTTCGGATCGTTGGTGTCGTCGTTGGACGCGGCGTAGGCGATGCCGTCGCGCTGGCCGAGCCCGCGCACGATCGGCGCGTCGAGCTCCGTGAAGGTCATGCCGCCGTCGGTCGAGCGGAAGATGACGTTGCGGATGCCGTCGATGCCCGCCACCAGCAACGTTCCCGTGGAGAGGCGCGTGAACGCATTCAACACGCCGCCGGGCACGCTGACCGGCGGCGGCGAGACGAACGTCGCGCCGCCGTCGAGCGAAAGCGCGATCCCGTCGCCCTTGGTCGCGCCGGACGGGATCGAGACGCGCAGGAAGATCTTGTTCGGGTTGGTCGGATCGATCGAAACGAGCCGGATATTGCCAGTGCCGATCGCCGCCATCGTCGAAAGATCCCGCGTCATCCAGCTCGTGCCGCCGTCCTTGGTCATCGCGAGCTTGGGCGCGAAGTTGGTGCCGCTGCGCAGGGTGACGTAGGCGGTGTTGGCGTCGGACTTCGACAGCTCGACGCCCGTGATCGCATCGCCCGCCGCCGCGGTGAAGCGCGTGGTGTTGAACGTCGCGCCCGCGTCGAGCGACTCGACGATCGTGTATTGGCCGGTGCCGACCGCGGGCGCGAGCGCCGCCCAGACGCGATTGGCGTTGGCGGCGTCGGGGAAATAATCGACCGCCGGCTTGCCTGCGAGCATGCCGCCCGACTTGGCCCAGGTGCAGGCGTGGTCGTCGGTGTAGATGAGGGCGATGTCGGTGATCGCAAACACGCGATCATGCGCGGGCGGTCCGATGTTGTAGAACGCCGCGAGCATGCCGTTGGTCATCATCTCGCAGGAGTAGGTCCAGGTCTTGGCGCCGTCGAGCGACATGACCACGCCGAACGTGGTGGCGACCATGATCTCGTTCGGCCGGTCGGCCGGTAGCAACAATCCCTGCGAATCGGGGAAGGCGCCGTCGGCTCGCGCCGCGGAGCTGCCGCCCAGCGCGACGCAGGAACCGATGACCACCGCCAGCCAGCGCACGACGATGAACGAGCGGGACATCAACGCCGGAATATTCGCCTACTCGGCCACCTGCGTCCACCCGCGATTTTCGCGTCCCGCGCCGTGATCGCGGTCCCAGTGCCGGCTGGATGCGGTCTCAGGCCGCCTCGCGGCGCAGCTCGTCGCCGAACAGGAGCTGCATCAGGCTCGCGGCCTCGGCCTTGACCCCGTTGATGTGCGGCGCCAGGTCTTGCGCGAACTCGGCCGCGCTCTGGTAGCGCTGCGCGGGGTCGATCGCCAGCGCGCGCGCGAAGATCTCCGGGACCGGGCGGGGTAGCGCGGAGATCGCCTCCCAATCCTTGGGCGTCGGTCCCGACGCCGCCTTGTAGAGCACGTCGAGGTCGTTGTCGCCCTCGTAGAGCAGCCGCCCCGTCAGACAGTAGTACACAACCAGCGCCAGCGAGAAGAGATCACTCCGCGCGTCGACGTCCTGGCCGCGCGCCTGCTCGGGCGACATGAAGCTGGTGTTGCCCTTGACCATGCCGATCTGCGTCTGCGTCGAGCGCCCGCGCGCCTTGACGATGCCGAAGTCGAACAGCTTCACTTCGCCTTCGAGCGACATCATGATGTTGCCCGCCGAGACGTCGCGGTGAACGATGCCCATCGGCAACCCGTCGCGATCGCGCTTGGTGTGCGCGTATTCGAGGGCCAACAGCGTCTCGTGCGCGACGTAGAGCGCGAAGCGCGTCTCCATCGATCGCTTGGTGAACTCGTAGTAGCGCTGGACCACCTTCACGAGGTCGCGGCCCACGATGTACTCCTGAGTCATGAAGTACTCGCCGTTGACCACGCCGAAATCGAACACCGGCACGATGTTCGAATGAACGAGGCCCGCCTGCATCCGCGCCTCGTCGATGAACTGGCTGATCGCGTCCTTGTCCTTGGCCAGCTCGACGCGCAGGCGCTTGAGCACGAAGGTGCGCGTGAATCCTTCGACGCCCGAGGCGACCGCGGTGTAGATGTCGGCCATGCCGCCCTGGCCCAGGTGATCGAGCAGCTTGTAGCGGCCGAAGATCTTCGGCGCCGACTTGGTGGGCAGGACCGGCGCCGATCCTGTGTTTGGCGGCGACGAGACATTGAACACCTTGCTTTCGACCCGCCGCTGGGGGTGCGCCGGCGTGCCGAAGCGCAGCGTCGTGTCCTGGAGCACCTCGGCGGACGGCGCGCCGGGCGCACGGCGGCGGCTCAGCAGCAAGACCAGGCCGATCGCGAGCAGCAGCGGCGCGACCGCCCAGGGGACCAGCGTGCGCGTCTGCGTCGCCAGGCCTTCGAGCACCACGGGTTGCAGGGTCCAGATCCGCACGCCCGCGCCCAGCGTCACCGCGGCGCCCACCCAGCGACCCTGGGGGTCGACGACGAACGGGCTCTGCTCGCGTCCGGCGAGCCCCTGGATCATCAAGCGTTGCTCGGCCGGGCCCGCGATCGCCGTCGAGCCGGCGGCGTCGGAGAGCATGATCGCCTGGTTTGTGCGGTCGGCGAGCGAGCGAATCACCGCGGCGTCGAGCGGGTTCCCGAGCACCAGAACCGGCGCCTCCGCTCCGAGCTCAGGCACGTGCACTGCGGCCAGCACCAGCGGCATGCCGGCGACGACGCCGACGCTCGACGCCACCTCGTCCTTACGCGCGGCCGCGATCAGGTCGTGGTCGGCCGTGCCCATATCCAGCTTGCCCTGCGAGGCCATCACCTGCTCACCGACGATCAGCCGGATGCCCTTGAAGTCGTCGCGCACCGGGCGCCACCACTCCTCGGTCTCGAACAATTGGATCAGCGCGTGCCCGTCGATCTGGTTGGTGAGCGCGGCGCGCAGCGGCTGGATCGACGCGAGCGGAACGGCCTTGGACTCGAGCGCCAG
>Ga0265320_10002851_pt1 | contig 11865 bp, 16 predicted proteins | sample 4827metaG_FD_202087 | JGI IMG/M metagenome (GOLD analysis project Ga0265320, IMG submission 202087) | Rhizosphere microbial communities from Carex aquatilis grown in University of Washington, Seatle, WA, United States - 4-8-27 metaG | ecosystem: Host-associated > Plants > Roots > Rhizosphere >...
CGGCCCCAAGACCCCGGTTTTACAGCTTCGCCCCGCTGCAAACCCCGCGCCGGAACCGGATACGCTTCCGGCTCCTTTGCCGCTGCCAGCGGTCGAATCTGCGTCGGCCACCGCTGACGCCTTGGTCCATGTCCCGGTTTCTGTGGAGGAGCGAACTGCCCGCCAAACCATTGTTCGCTACCGCCAGCGCTTGATTTGGGCCCTGCACGTCCCCGAATTTGAGCCGTTTTTCAAGGAGGGTCTGGAGCGCCTGAGTCTGCCGCCGCCCCGCCGTGGCATTGGTTTGCGCGCCTTGGTGGATTCCATGATGCTCGAAGCGAAAAAGGATTTACTGCTGTGGGTTTTGTCGGACTATCGCGGCATGATGCCGGGCTCCCGGGCTTGGCGATTGGCGGAAAATTGGGGCGTAACCTCGGCGGAATTACCAAATTTTGATGCCGACATGCCGATGAGCGCGGCGCGGTGGCCGGAATACAGCAGCCAGTTGCGCGTCGCCATTCTCCGCGAGCATCGCCGCTACAAAGACGCGCAGGAGCACCTCTATATTCTCCACCACGACCTGCCGGAGAAACTGGCCCAGCGCCTGGTCTATGACCCGGTCAAACGCGCGGACGCCGCCCAGGAAGGCTGTCTGGGCTTGCTGCATGCCGTGGACAAAGTGGACGACGGCGAAACACCTTTTGCCGGTTATGCCCAGCAATGGGTCTCCCGCGCCATCCGGAATTACCTGTTGGGTGAACGATTCCCTGTGCACGTGCCCGTGAATCTAGCGTCGCAATTGCTGCGCGAGGCCAACCAATCCACCCCCGATGCCCCCGCGCCCGCCCGCCCGGAGCGCACCCTTCTCCAACCTCGTGTGCCGCTCGACAAATTGACCGCGCCGGATGAGCGCTCCCGCGAGCTGCCCGACGAATCCGTGCTGAATCCGCGCGACCTGTTGAACCGGCAGGAAGTTTTGCGCATCGTGCAGGATATGATCAGCCAACTCAGTGACAAGCAGCGCGAAGTTCTGGTGCGCCGTTACGGCCTCGGCGCCGGCCATGAGGCCGAAACCCTGATGAATATCGCACAAAGCATCGGCATTTCCCACCAACAGGTTTCCATGCGCGAGAAGCGCGCGCTGGAAAAGCTTGGTTCCATCCTGCGTCCCGTAATCCGCGAAATCTATGGATAATGCTGCTGGCGCAGCGCCTGCTCCGATTCGGCCGGACCCAGGTCCAGCCGTCAAGTTCCCCACATTGATCCGCGGGGACGCCCGCATTGGCATTTATGGCGGCATGTTCGACCCAATTCATCTCGGGCACATGGCTGTCGCGCGGGAGGCCTTGAGCGAGTTGTGGCTCGAACACCTCTTTTTTATTCCCGCCTTTCAAGCGCCGCTCCGCAGCACGCCCGCCGGCGCGCCGGCGGAAGACCGGTTGGAGTTGGTGCGTCGCGCCGTCGCCGAGGCGAACAACCCGAAAATGCAGGTGCTCGACCTCGAGGTACGCTCCGGCCGCGTGTGTTACACGGTGGACACTGTGCGGCAATTGCAGGCCGTCTGGCCCCGGGCGCGGATGGTTTTAGTCATGGGTTCCGACCAATTTGCCCACTTGGCACAGTGGGTCGAGCCCCAGGCCCTGGCGAAGATGGTGGAGTTCGCGGTTTTTGACCGGCCCGGCCTTGCGCCGTCCGCGCCGCCGCCAGCCTTGCTGCGGGTCTTGCAGCTGCGGCGCCTGTCGATTGTGCAACATCCGGCCAATGCGACGGAAATCCGCCGCCGTCTTAAAGCCGGGCGCAAGGTGGATGAATGGCTGCCGCGTTCGGTCGCCGTTGGCATCGAGGAAAAGAAACTTTACCGCTGAGCTGGTTTCGCATACTCTAGGCGAGCCCTTAACCATGCCCACTCCCACCGCCGCTGATTCCAGGCGCTTGCTGCAGCACTGCTGTCAGGCTCTCGACGACAGAAAAGCAGTCGAACTGCGGGTACTGGACGTTTCCGGGCAGTCGTCCATAACCAATTATTTGATTATTGCGACCGCCACGTCCTCGCCGCACCTCAAGGCGCTGCGCGGCGCCATCAAGGATGCGCTGGAGGAGGAAAAAGCCGCGCTCGCGGGCACGGAATACGGCCCGGACAGCGGCTGGCTCGTCGTGGATGCCTTCGAAGTCATGGTGCATCTTTTCCTCCCTGAGCAGCGCGACAATTTTCGCTTGGAATCGTTGTGGAAGGACGCGAAGGAGATGGATGTGCCCAAGCTGCTTGCTGGCAAGTAAAGCATTGCGCCCCATGAAAGTCGTTTCCTGGCACCGTCGGCGCAACCGCCGCCAACCGTTGAAATTCACGGCGCTGACCAATCCGCTTTACCGCTACGTCCTGGAATGCCGCAGTGGCGGCCAGGACAAAGTGCTCGAGGCCTTGCGCGTCGAGACTTGCGCCAGATTCCCCGAGGACGCCCGCATGCAAATCTCCCGCGATCAAGGCGGGTTCATGACCCTCCTCGTGGCCGCCATGGGCGCCCGTTGCGCCATCGAGGTCGGCACCTTCACCGGCCATAGCGCCATTTGCATCGCCCGCGGGCTGCCCAAGAACGGGAAACTGCTCTGTCTCGATGCCAGCGACGAATGGACCAGCCTCGCGCGCCAATATTGGGCCAAGGCGGGCGTCGCGGACAAGATCGAGTTGCGCGTCGGACCGGCCAATTCCTCGCTCAAAAAGCTCGAATCCAAATGGAAATTCAATTTTGCTTTCATTGACGCGGACAAGCCGGGCTATGATGCCTATTACGAATTGATTTTGCCCCGAATGCGGCCGAACGGCCTGATTCTATTCGACAATATGCTCTGGGGCGGAAGGCTGGGTGGAAAGAAACCCATTGCGGATCCGGCCGGCAAAGCCATTGACGCCTTGAATCGCAAACTCGCCCGCGACCCGCGCGTGGAATCGGTGCTCCTGCCCATCAGTGACGGGATTAATCTGTGCCGGGTTTTGGTTCGATGACGGAAATTTTCCGAATTTGACGCCGGCCCACTTTTATGCGAACATGACGGGCATGGATGTCGCCGTTGTATTTGAACAGGTAAAAGACGCGGGTTTTCCACCCGGTTATTACTATGCCCATGTTCCCACTTTTGGGCTGACCACCCACGGCGAGGGTATAGAAGGCGCGCGGGCGGCGGCGAGCGATTTGGTTCGTTTATGGATAGAGGAAAAACACGCGGCTGGTGAGGCCATCCCAATCTCCGGCGAATCAGTTTTTGCCACATTGCATGTTCCCGACCATGCCTTACAAAGCACGTGAAGCTTTTGCAAAATTGCAGCGCGTCGGTTTTGTGGCGCGTCGGCAATTGGGTTCTCATATGGTGTTGCGCCATCCGGATGGCCGACAAACCTATATCGCCATGCATCCGGGTGACATTCCCTCCGGAACGATGCGGGCAATTCTCAAGCAAGCGGCGCTTACCGATGAGGAATTCAGAAAGCTTTAGTTTCAATTCACCGACGGATCTTCCGGCGCGTCGGCGCGAAAGAGCAATTCCGGTTTCACCCGCGCGAGCAGGTTCTTCCATAAATCCTCGCCCTCCTCCTCCTGAAAGTCCGGGCTGTCAATCGGCGCGAGCACCCACGAACTGTGCTTCAATTCGTTCTCCAACTGTCCGCCGGTCCAGCCGGAATAACCGAGGAACCCGCGCACTTCCGTGCCCGGCTCGCTTTCGAGCAGTTCGGCGGCTTTCTCGGTACTGATGCCAAAGTGCAGGCGGAAGATGCCCGTCTCCTCGTTCCATTGCCAAGCCGACAGCAGCATCTGCTCGGTGGCCACCGGCCCGCCGCAATAGAGCTTCACGTTGGCCAGCGGCCCGTACGCAAATTCGCCGTGAATTTCACCGAGGGACTTTTCCAGGGGGCGGTTGACAATGACCCCGAGCGCGCCGTCCTCCTGCGAGTGGGCGGAAATGAGCACAACCGCCCGGCGGAAATTTCCGTCGCTCAAATCCGGGTGCGCCAGCAGCAGCGAGCCGGCGGCCGTCGGTATCTCGGAAGTGTGGATGCGGGTGCTCATGGGTGGGCGATCGAAGGATTAGACCCCGGAATCGTAATCAAAGTTGCGTCACTTCGATGCCGGTTTCCCGGAGCAATTCCCGCACCAGGGCATCGTTGTGGTAATCAAGGTGGTATTTGATGGCGCGCACCCCCGCCGCCGCAAAAATTTTGCTGCAATTAATGCAGGGGAAATGGGTGACATAGGCCGTGGCGCCATTGACGCTCACACCGCGCCGCGCGGCATCGGTGATGGCGTTCTGTTCGGCATGGACCGTCGCCTGCTCATGGTTGTCGCGCACCCGCGAAATATGCGGAGCCCCGGGCAGAAAACCATTGTAACCCGCCGCGACGACGCGGTTCTTGTGCTCACCCGCGGAAACCAGCACGCAGCCGACGTGCAACCGCTCACAGGGGGAGCGGGAGGAAATCAGCAGCGCCATCGCCATGAAATATTCGTCCCACGAGGGACGGCCACCGGGCAGCCGGGCCACAATTTCCCGCACGTGAGCCACAAAGCCATCACCCGCCGGCGGCCGGCCCGGCAACACCAGTTCCGCCGGGTTGGCGGCGGCGGGCAGGGCGGTCGGCAGGGTTGCGCTCACGTGACAAATCATGCCGCGAAGCGGAGCATCCCGCAACATAGAAAACGCCGCCGACGGGTAAAAAAGATGTCGTCAGGTTTGGCGCCGACGTCTATTTTCTGCCAACCCCATGGATCCATCCCGGCAGAATCGGCGAGACTTTTTGAAACTGGCGGGCGCAGCCTCCGCGACGGTTTTTTTCCCCGCCCGGCTGCGGTCTGCCGAAGCATCAGCGCTGGCGCCGGGCCCGCCAGCGCCGGTGCTGGTCGCCCGGCCCTTTGAGGTGGATGGCAGTGTCTTTGCCTGGGATTTGCACGATGAGGGAGTCGAGAAAGTGTTGGATAATATGCAGGAAATGTCGGCGATTAACTCGGTTTACATCGTCGGCCTGATGCATCCGGAAAAGCGGCCGCTGACTACGGGAGTTTTTCCCCATAATCCCGTGCGCCAGACGTGGACCGCCGAGGATGCCCGCATCTATTGGCATCCGGAAACCAAACGTTATGGGCGCATCAAGCCGCGTCTCTCGGACAACGACTGGCTCAATCAAACCGACTGGGTGCGGGTGCTGGTGGACGCCGCGCGCAAGCGCGGGTTGAAGGTGGGTGTCGAGATTTCCCACGCGTTGGTGGACAAGGCCCGCGCCGAGGGCGAATTTGCCGATATCGTCGAGCGCAATATCCATGGCGAAATCTCCCGCGTGCGCGACTGGTTGCGCCCGCTGTGCCCCAATCATCCGGACACCCGCGCCTATGCCGTCGCGCTGCTGACGGATTTAGTCGCCAACTATGACCCGGACTTCGTCATGTCCTGCACCGTGTCGATGGATGAAGGCGGTCCGGACAAGGGGGCGTGTTTCTGCCCGTCGTGTAAACAGGCCGCGACCGAGCATGGATTCGATCTCGGAAAGGCCCAAGCCGCGTTGCTGGCAGACCCGCACGCGCAGCCAGCAGCGGGCAATTGGCAGAATTTTCGCTGTGATACGGTGGCGCGCTATTACCAGGTTCTGCACGACGCCGTCCACGCCATTAAGCCCAAAATTGATCTGCGTTACAATATGCACCAAAACGCGCGCAACCCACTCGATTGGGGCATCGACATAGTTAAAATGAAGCCGCATCTCGACTCCCTGCGCATCATGGATTACGCGGAGCAAAATGGCGTGGCGTCGGCGCTTCCCGCCAAGCGGGCCTGGCTCGCGGAGAACCGGCAAAAGCTTGGCCCCGATTTCTGGATTGTCTCCGCCGTCGCCGTGCGACCAAAGGCCACGCCCGACCTAATCCAGCAAGGCATCCAGCTTTGCGTGGACACCAAAATGAACGGCATCACCCTGGCGCAGTACGACGGCGCCGATTTCCCCAACCTCCGCGCCATCCGCGCTGGCCTCATGGCGGCAAAAATTCCAGTGCCGCCGGCGAAATCAGTCTGAGAGCCAACCACGGATGACACGGATACCACGGATGAATTCCGTCGCGCAAGATCCGAGCTATCCGTGTAATCCGTGGCTGGAAACCCTCAGGCGCTTCAGTCGCCTCAATCCCCTCCGTCGCCTTCAGAGATTAAAACTCTCCCCGCAGGAGCAACTGCCTTTGGCATTGGGATTGTTGTATTTGAAGCCACCGCCAATCATGTTGCTCGAGTAATCCATCGTCGTGCCTTTGACGTAGAGGGCGCTCTTGGAATCCACCAGCACCTGGGCTCCGGCACTTATTACCAGGATGTCGCCGCGCTTGGGCTCGGGCGTAAAACGCATTTTATAGCTCAGCCCATTGCAACCGCCGCCCGTAATGGCCACGCGCAAAAACTCGCCCTGCTGGTCCCGGGCAATCAGGTCGCGCAGCTTTTCGCCCGCCGCGGGCGTCAGCTGGATGAGGCGCTCGTCGCCAACGCGGACGCCTTCAGGCAGTGCTAGAGTGGGGGCAGACATGACAGTAACTGTCCATTATCCTTCAGCTAAATGGGTTTGTCAATGGGCGCGCGAGTGCGAGTAGAGATTGCCTATTTAAGTCAAAGCGGCAAATAAAGGGGTCATGAAATCCCGGTACTTCACCTTGGTGGCCATCTTGGTCGCCATCGTGACGCTGGTTCATTGGTGGTTTTTGCTCCCGGGGCCGGTTTCAAACCATTCTGCGGATTTCCCGGGCCCGGCCAAATCCGCCGCACCCAAGCCGGCAACGATATACATCCAAAGCAGGAAATCAGTTCCGGCGGATAGTGAGTCCACGCCCGCAATTTCCGCCGCGGCGCAGGTGACCACCGCCGATCCCGGGCAAACCGCCGACTCGCAAGCCAGTTTGAAATCCGCCATCCCCGATCTTGTGCGGCGACTGCGCACGGGTGATCGGGTGGACGCTTTCAAGGCCTATACACCACCAAACGAATATGATGATCGGAGAATTCAGCAAATGCAGGGACTGGAACTCCAGGCTCTGGGCGTGGCGGCAGAAGACTCGGCCTTTCACCAGATTTACCAAAAAAATTTGGATGATGTGACCCGGGCTTTCACGGCGCTGGAGGACCAGACCCCAACTTTGAATGCCTCCGGCGATGAAGCAACCTATGAGCTTTCGCTGCCGGGAAGAGGAAAAACCCCGCTGACTTTTGTCAACATCAGCGGCAAATGGTACATCAAGAACATTTGGGGAGATTAACTGTCCGTCGTCAAAAAAAGACGAAAACACAAATCGGGCAAATCGACATCCCTATTTCGCCAGCAACCGGGCCAGTTTGACCGCGTTGGCAAAGCTCTTCCCACAGGCCTTGCCCTGGCCGGCGATCGAAAAGGCCGTGCCGTGATCGGGGCTGGTGCGAATCCACGGCAGTCCAAGCGTTATGTTCACGGCTTCGTCGAAATCCACGGTCTTTAACGGCGCAAGGCCCTGGTCGTGGTAGAGGGCGACGACGACATCGAACTCCCCGCGCATTTGGCGCCAGAACACCGTGTCTCCCGGCTCGCATTTGGATAACCCGGGAAATGTTTTGCGCATTTCATTGAGCCACGGGTCAATCCGATCGCGTTCGTCGGTGCCGAGAATGCCCTCCTCGCCGGCGTGGGGATTCAAGCCGCAGACCGCGATGCGCGTCTGCTTCGCGCCCAATGACCGTGCCAGGACGTCGGCTTGGGTGACCGCGTGAACCAAAGTTTTCTCATTGAGGGCCCTGGCAACTTCCATCAACGGAATATGCCAGGTGGCCAATACAACCCGCAGCTTTCCGCCGGCAAAAGCCATCGTGGGCTCACCGCCCCAGCGGGCAGCGAAGAATTCCGTCTGGCCGGGAAAAGCGAAGCCCGCCTTCTTCATCCAGCTTTTGGCCACGGGTCCGGTGACCGCCGCCTGAAATTTTCCATCCCTGCAGCCGGTGGCCGCTGCTTCGAGTGCCGCCAACGCCACGGCAGCGCCTTCGACCGAAGGTTTGCCCAGTTCTGCGGCAAAATTATCCGGCCCCACGACCCGGCCCTTGATACCGAGGGACTCAATCCACGGCTTTGGACCAATCGGTACGATGCTCGCGGCCTCGGCCGGGTTGGCGCGCAGCCAGGCCGCAATAATTTCCGGCCCGACCCCGGCGGGATCCCCGCAGGTCAGCGCCAGAGGCAGCGAAGGGGCGTTCGTCATGGAACAAGGGGTGGACGGTTACTCCGTGCTCTCCGCGTTCCCGTTTCGAGTCGGCGTCAGGAATCCGCGTTTGCCGGCGGCAAAGAACGCGAGGAACTTTTTCCCGGCATCGGTCTTGGCCAGTTCGCCGGCCGCCGCGGCATTCTTACGCGGCGCACCGCCTTGATAAATGGTTTTATAAAGGAGTTTCAACTCGGCGATGGTGGCGGCGTCGCAGCCGCGGCGTCGCAGGCCAACGATGTTAAAACCATGCAATTCGTTGCGCTCGGTGGCCAGGGTGAAGGGCGGGATGTCCAGCCCGATGCGCGCGTTGCCGCTCACCATGACGCCTTCGCCGATGCGGATAAACTGATGAAACACCGTGCCGCCACTCAGAAAACTTCCTTCGCCCACCTCAATGTGCCCGGCTAGGAGCGCACAATTGGCCATGATCACTTTGGCGCCCAGTTTGCAGTCATGCCCGACATGGCTGTTGACCATCAACATGCAATCCGCGCCGACTTCGGTAAAGGCGCCCGGTTTGGTCGCACGGTGCACCGTTGCGCCCTCCCGCAAAATCGCCCCGTCGCCGATGCGCACGCCGCTCGCCGTGGCCGGGTCGAATTTATAATCCTGCGGCTCACCGCCGACGACCGCAAAGCTGTCCAGCCAGACATTGCTTCCGAGAATCGAGCCCTTGCGTACAATCGCGTGCGCCGCAATTTTGCAGTTCTCGCCAATATCCACGCCCTCTTCAATGATGGCAAACGGCCCGACGCTGACGTTGGCGCCGAGTTTGGCCGAGGAATGAGTGATGGCGGTTGGATGAATCACGAAGAGTTTTAAGACAGAATTAACAAAATTTGAAGAATTGGTTCAGCGAGTGGGTGGGCGAGAATTTGGTCAATTCTGTTAATTTTGTCAAAGAAAGCCTATTTCTTCCCCCGCGCCTGCCGTTCCATTTCAAACAATTCGCCTTGGGGGGATTTGACCATGTCGTAGATTTTCAGCAGGCGGATCATCTGCAGCATGTCGGATTTTTGATAGCTCAAGTTGGTTTCGACGTGGTGCAGGAGATTCTCGAGAATGGAGGGGAAGGTGAGAATGGCGTCCACCCCATTCTCCTGCAACTGTTTGATGCTTTCGCTGCGCAGCGGCTCATTGGCCGGCAGGCTGGGGAGCACGAGTACCCGCAGCAGGCCCTCCTTGTTCGCTTCGGCATCGAGCGCGGTGTCTTCATAACCGCTAAAAAATTCATTGGCGACGGCAATGACCTCCTTGCGCAAAAAGTCGTGGATCTTTGAGCCGCTCTTGAGCATCGAAGGCGTCAGGCGCGAGGTGTGCCAGCCCATGACGGCGACGATCGCGCGGCGGATAAGCGGCAGGTCGTTCGCAAACAATTGAAAACCCGGTTTGTTCTCGGATGGCTTCCATCCCGGGTTTTGTACGAGCAGGTCAATCTCCTCCACGTCGCGCTTGCGCCGCGAGTGCACTTGGTATTTGTTCAGCTGCCGCACGAGGAAGCCGTTCAACTCGAAGTATTCGCGCACCAGATTTTCGTCAAAGCCAGCCATGGGAAGATATTAGATTGAATGCAGCGGGCGCAGCAAGACTGCGCCCCTACGACAACGAGCCGTTGTTTCAATGAGTTTGGTCATGCCACGTAGGGGCGCAGTCTTGCTGCGCCCTCCGTGGCTCGGTCGAATCAGGTTGATATTGAGAAAAGGCATTAGGGGGTTTTTGGCCGGCGCGCATCACGCGGCGCCGACTTTGCGCCACAGGTCACGGACCGTTTTCTCGGGAATGTCATCCACTGTCTCGGCTTGGCCGATGGTCCGGAGCGCGATAAAGCGCAATTTTCCCGCCCGCACTTTTTTGTCGAGCTTCATCGCGGCCAGCAGCTTTTCCAGCGAAAGTTTCTTGCGCAGGCGCACCGGTAATCCGGCCGCCAGCACCGTGCGCTCGATGCGCACGGAGTCGCTGGCGGCTAGCCAGCCGAGCTTGAGGGAAAGCCGTCCGGCGAGCACGAGGCCGAGGCCGACGGCCTCACCATGCAGGTATTGGCCGTAGCCAGCGGTGTTTTCAAGCGCATGGGCGAAAGTATGGCCGAGGTTGAGCAGTGCGCGGCCGCCGTTGGGCCGAGTTTCGCGTTCATCACTGCCGACAATGGCGGCTTTGATGGCGCAACATTCGCCAATCAGCGACGGCAGGCCCGGATGGTCCCAGCGCCAGGCGGGCGCCCGCTCAACTTGGTGAAAAAGGTCGGCATCGGCCAGGAGGCCATATTTGATCACTTCAGCGAGGCCGGCGGCGAACTCGCGCGGTGGCAACGTGCGCAAGAATGCCGTGTCAATTATTACCGCCTGTGGCTGCCAAAAGGCGCCGACGAGGTTTTTTCCTGCGCGCAAGTTGATCCCAGTCTTGCCACCGACTGAACTATCCACCATCGCCAGCAATGTTGTCGGCACTTGATAAAGCCGCACTCCGCGCAAATACGCGGCCGCGGCGAATCCGGCCAGGTCACCAATCACGCCACCGCCGATGGCAAACACTGCGCCGCTCCGGTCCACCCCTTGGGCGGCCAACCAGTCCAGCACCCGGCCGAACTGCGCCAGGGACTTCGTGGGCTCGCCGCCGCGCAAAAGGAGCGCTTTCTCTGCCGGGGCCAGCATCCGTTTGAGCAAGTCCGGCCGTTTGCGCGCCACCGTCTGGTCCACGATCAGGGCCACGCGCCGTCCATCCGCCCGCAGGCGGCTGGTGACTTCGCCGAAAATATCCCACAAGTCCGTACCGATGTAGATGGGATAGCTGCGCTCCGCGAGTTCGACCTGGAGAATTTCCGTCATGGAAGAAAATACAGGCTATCCGGTGCCGGGGCGGATGAAAAGCGCGAAAGCGCCCGTAGCGTGGAGCAGGGAGCGTGGAGCGCGGAGCCAAACCCAAAGCCCAAGTCTCATTCTGACTCCCTGCTCCCCGCTCCCTGCTCCCCGCTTGACATCCGTCTGCCCTTGACCCCGCCCCCCTCCGCATGCGAAGCTGGGGGTTCGGTCTAACGCCCATAGCCATGTTGCTGGTCATTGATAACTTCGACTCCTTTACTTACAACCTCGTCCAGTACTACGGGCAGCTCGGGGTGGAGCAGCGCGTGTTCCGCAACAACGCCATCACCGTGGCCGAGGCCTTGGCGCTGAATCCGGACCGGGTGCTCCTGTCGCCGGGGCCGTGTTCGCCCAGTGAGGCCGGGGTGTCGCTGGACATTATCGGTGCTTTTGCGGGGAAGAAGCCGATTTTCGGCGTCTGCCTTGGCCATCAGGCCGTTGGCCAGTTTTTCGGTGGCAAAGTCGTGCGCGCCGGGCGGTTGATGCATGGCAAGATTTCCCCCATTCGCCATCACAACACGGATGTGTTCAAAGGCATGCCCAACCCGTTTCCAGCGACACGCTACCACTCGTTGCTGGTCGAGCGCGCCACGCTGCCCGATTGCCTGGAAGTCACCGCGGACACGGCGGAGGGCGAGATCATGGGCCTGCGGCATAAAACGCTGCCGGTCTGGGGCGTGCAATTCCACCCGGAATCCTTTGCCACCGCCGGCGGCATTCAAATCCTCAAGAACTTTTTGGAGCTCTAAATGTCCTATCAATTGGCAATGCCAGTCTCCCTGCTCCCC
>Ga0265320_10002853_pt1 | contig 11861 bp, 9 predicted proteins | sample 4827metaG_FD_202087 | JGI IMG/M metagenome (GOLD analysis project Ga0265320, IMG submission 202087) | Rhizosphere microbial communities from Carex aquatilis grown in University of Washington, Seatle, WA, United States - 4-8-27 metaG | ecosystem: Host-associated > Plants > Roots > Rhizosphere >...
ACGTGGTCTTCGCCGTCGACTCGATCCCGGCGGTGTTCGGCGTGACCCGCGACGTGTTCATCGTCTACACCTCGAACATCTTCGCCGTGCTCGGCCTGCGTGCGCTCTGCTTCCTGGTCGCCAGCCTGGTGCGCAAGCTGCGGTTCCTGAAGTCGGCGCTGGCGCTGGTGCTGGCCTTCGTCGGCGTGAAGATGCTCATCACGGATCGCTTTCCCATCCCCGACTGGGTGTCGCTGGTCGTCGTCGCCGGGCTGATCCTGGGCGCGTCGCTGGTGTCGGTGATGTTTCCCGCGCCGCCCGCGCCGCCCGCGCCGCCCGCCGAGCCGGCCGACGGTGATCGCGCCGAGTCGTAGCCCCGGGCGCGCGCGTCACGCGGGCTTCGTGATGGGCGCGCCCGCCGCGCGGTGCGCAAGCCGGCCGAGCCCGTCATAGGCAGCGTACTTGTAGATCTCCGACAGCGTCGGAAAGTTGAACACGCCGTCGATGAAGACGTCGATGCTGCCGCCGTGCTCCATCACCATCTGCCCGATGTGCACCAGCTCCGTGGCGCGATCACCGATGATGTGCACGCCGAGCAGCTGCTTGGTGTCGGGCGCGAACAGCAGCTTCATTGCGCCGTCGGGCTCGCCGATGATCTGGCCGCGGGCGTTGTCGTGATAGGCCGCGCGGCCCACTTCATAGGCGACGCCGCGCGCGCGCAGGTCGTCCTCCGTCGCGCCGACCATCGAGATCTCGGGGATGGTGTACACGCCGAACGGCGTGAGCGGCGAGACCTTGGTCTTGTAAGGAAAGCCGAACGCGTGGCACATGGCGACGCGGCCTTGCTCCATCGATACCGACGCCAGCGCCGGATTGCCGACGACGTCGCCGGCGGCATAGATCCGCGGCGCCGACGTCTGGAAGTGCTCGTTGACCAGGATGCGCCCCTTGGCGTCCAGCTTCACGCCGGCGCGCTCGAGCCCGAGCCCGGCGGTGTTGCCGGCGCGCCCCGCCGAGTAGAGCACCTTGTCGACCTCGAGCCGCTTGCCGGACTTGAGCGCGACGTGCAACGGCCCACCCTTGATCCGCTCGATGCCGAGCACGGCGTCACCGAGCAGCACTTGATGCCCCTCGCGCTCGAGCGCGCTGCGCAGACCGCGCGACATCTCGGCGTCGAGGAAGCCCATCAGCGAATCGCGCCCCTCGATGATGGTGATCCTCGTGCCGAGCGCCGCGAACAGACAGGCGTACTCGCACCCGATCACGCCGCCGCCCACCACGGCGAGCGACAGCGGGATGCGGTCGAGATCGAGGATCGTGTCGGAGTCCTCGACGTCGGTGTCGTCGAAGGGGACCCCTGGCGGCCGCAACGGCGAGCTGCCGGTGGCGATGAGGATCGCGTCGGCGGTCAGGCGGCGCTCCGTCGCGGGCGAGCCCGGTGCGCGCACGACCAGCTCTTGCGGTCCGACGAGCTCGGCGGCGCCGGCGATCGTCGCCACGCCGTGCCGGTCGAGGTTGCGCGCGATCTGCGCGACCTGCTGCGCGGTCACCGCATGCAGCCGCCCCATGAGCTGGCGCAGGCTGGCATCGCGATCGATCTCCAGAGTCATGCCGTAGAGGTTGCGTCGCTGGAACCCGGTGACGTAGAGCGCCGCCTCGCGCAGCGTCTTCGAGGGCAGCGTCCCCGTGTGCACGCACGCGCCGCCGACCTCGGCGGCCTTCTCGACGATCGCGACCTTCTTGCCGAAGTAGGCGGCCTGAACCGCGCCTTTCTCGCCCGCCGGACCCGAGCCGATCACGATCAGATCAAATCGGTCGTCATCGTTGACTCGCTCGATGTTCGCCGCCATCGCTCGAGGTTCACAGGTCCCTCGCGGTGACGCAAGCGCCGCGGTCGGTGCCGGCGGCAGCGCCGGCGTCAGAGCTGGCGATGCGACAGGCAGGGCAGGTCGCGCCTGACCTGGTCCTGGTAGTCGAAGTCGAGCGTCGCCAGCGCGAAGCCTTCGTGATCGCCACACTCGGCGATCACCACGCCCCACGGATCGACGACCAGCGCGTGGCCGTAACTCCGTCGCTGGCCGCCATGGAGCCCGCGCTGAGCGGGAGCGAAGACGTAGAGCTGGTTCTCGATCGCGCGTGCCCGCAGCAGCACGTGCCAGTGGTCCTTGCCCGTCTCGAGCGTGAACGCCGACGGCACCGCGCACACGCGTGCGCCTCGTGCGGCGATCGTGCGGTAGAGCTCCGGGAAGCGCAGGTCGTAACAGATCGTGAGGCCGAGCCCGCCCCAAGGGGTCTCGGCGACGACGACGTCGGCGCCGGGTTCGATCGCCTCCGACTCGCGGAAGCGCAGGCCACCGGGCACGTCGACGTCGAAGAGGTGGATCTTGCGATAGACCGCCGTCACGTCTCCGTCGGGGGACAGAAGCACCGAAGTGTTGCGAATGCGTTGCAGACCGCCGGGCGCTGCCGGCGTATCGCTCATCTCGGGGAAACCTCCGAGGAGCAACCAGGCGCGGGCCTGCCGCGCCGCGCGCTGCATCGCGCTCAGAATCGGTCCCAAACCCGGCTTCACGCCCGCTCCGTTCGAATTTGGCCCGACGTGCTCGGCCCCAACGCGCTCGGCCAAAGTCAGCCGGTGGTCGCGGTCGCTGCCGAGGTAGGCGAAGTTCTCGGGGAGCCCGATCAGCTTCGCTCCCGATGCCGCCGCCTCGCCGATGAGTCGCGCGCAGATGTCCAGGTTCTTGCCGACGTCATCCGTGGACGTCAGCTGGATTGCAGCGACGGTGAGGTGCGACATGCAGCATGCAACGTACCACGCCGGCCGGTACCACGCCGGAGCCGTGGCAGAATCCGTTGGAACTTCCAAAACTTAGCCGAAAGCAGCTTCCTTGCGCGGCCCAAATCACCGTGTTATAACCCGCAGCCTGAAATTCTGCGTTGCCTCCTCAAAAGGGCGGGCCCGCGAGCCCGCCTTTTTTTTGCCCAAAGAGATCGCGAGTCGACACTTCCGAAACCCAAACGAAACACCGATGCGAAAGGACATACAGGACTTGTGGACGCTAGCCGAACCCTACGTCAGGGACGCCGGGTTCGATCTGGTCGAAGTCCAATCTGGACGGGAGCCCACTGGATGGGTGGTCCGCCTATTCATCGATAGTGCGCCGGAACAGCAAGGGAAGGCGCCTGTTTCGCATTCTGATTGCGAACGTGTGAGCCGCGACATCTCGGCCGCGCTCGACGTCGCTGATCTCATTTCTCATGCGTACCAACTGGAAGTGAGCTCGCCGGGGCTTGATCGGCCCCTTCGGCGAGAACGAGACTTTGCACGGTTTTCGGGGAAGAGCGCGCGCATCAAGCTCGCGGACGGGGTCGAGGGGAGGCGCAATTTCTCAGGAACGATCCGCGGTGCCCGCGATGGCGTCGTCGAGATCGAATGTGAGGGCCGGTCTTACCAGCTTCCCGTCGAGCAGGTCGCCAAGGCGAACCTGATCCCCGACTGGGAACGCGAATTTCATCGGAGCGCTTCATGAACGAGGGTGCCGCGCTGGGCCTGGTCCTCGACCAGGTCTCGAAAGACAAGAACATCGATCGGCAGGTGCTGGTCGAGACGCTCGAGCAGGCGATCCTGACCGCCGCCAAGAAGGCGTTCGGCATGCAGCGGGAGATGGAGGCGAAGTTCAATGAAGAGATCGGTCGGGTCGACCTCTTCCAGATCATCGTCATCGCCGAGCAGGTGACCGACGAGACTCGCGGCAAGGAGATCTCTCTCGAGGACGCGAATCGCTTCAACCTCAAGGCCGACGTCGGCGACGAGCTGCTGTTCCAGATCTTCTACGACGAGAAGGACCAGGCCAAGGCCGAGGAGCAAGACGCGAAGTACGGCGCGCTGCTCGAGCTCAACCGCGCCTGGAAGGGCTTCGGACGCATCGCCGCGCAGACCGCGAAGCAGGTCATCCTGCAGCGGGTGCGCGAGGCAGAGCGCGAGAACGTCTTCAATCAATACAAAGAGCGCAAGGGCGAGCTGATCTCGGGCATCGTGCGCCGCTTCGAACGCGGCAACATCGTCGTCGATCTCGGCGGCGCCGAGGCGGTGCTGCTCGTCCGCGACCAGGTGCCGCGCGAGTCATATCGCGCCGGCGACCGCATCGTCGCCTACGTGGTCGACATCGACAAGACGGCGCGCGGGCCGCAGATCATCCTGTCGCGCACGCACAAGGGCCTGCTCGAGAAGCTGTTCGAGATGGAGGTGCCGGAGATCTACGAGAAGATTGTCCGCATCGAGGCCTCTGCGCGCGAGGCGGGAGCGCGGTCGAAGATCGCCGTCTCCTCCCGCGACCGTGACGTCGATCCGGTCGGCGCCTGTGTCGGCATGAAGGGCTCGCGCGTGCAGGCGGTCGTGCAAGAGCTGCGCGGCGAGAAGATCGACATCGTCCCCTACGACGCCGACCCGGCGCGCTTCGTCTGCAACGCGATCGCGCCGGCCGAGGTCGCACGCGTGATCATCGACGCCGGCAGCCACACCATGGAGCTGGTCGTTCCCGACGACAAGCTGTCGCTGGCGATCGGGAAAAAGGGCCAGAACGTGCGGCTGGCGTCGCAGCTGACCGGCTGGCGCATCGACATCCACTCGGAGTCGAAGGTGCGCGAGATGGAGCAGCGCTCGCGCGTCTCGATGGCGTCGATCGAAGGCGTCGGCACCGAGGTGGCGGACACGCTGTTCAAGCTCGGCTGGCGCTCGGCGGCCGATGTCGCCGGCGCGAAGCCGGAAGAGCTGGCGTCGGTCGCCGGCATCGGCGGCACCGACGCCGCGAAGCGGGTCATCAGCGCGGCCGCGCGCGCCGCCGAGATCGAGCGCAAACAGCAGGCCGAGGAGATGGCGCGCCTGCAGGCCGAGCAGGAGGCGGTCGCCGCCGAGCGCGAGCGCGTCGAACGCGCAGCGACGGCGGGCGGCGAGGGGGCCGCGCTGGGCCGGACCACGGAGGGGCCCTGAGAATGCCGCATGTCGAAGCAAGAGCCGCAACCACGGCGGAAGCGTGCCACTACGTCCGTTCGGACTTGCGTTGGATGCAGGCGTGCCTGTCCTCGGGTGGAGCTGGTGCGCCTGGTGCTGGTCGACGGGCAGCCGGTGGTCGATCCCCGGCGCACGCTGCCAGGGCGAGGGGCTTCGATTCATTCGAACGACGCGTGCGTCGCGGCGGCGATCCGGCAAGGAGGGTTCGGCCGGGCATTTCGCTGTCGTGTGCAGGTGGCTTCGCCGTTGGAGCTCGCGAGGAACGTTGCGGCCGCGTTTGGGGGGCATGAGGGAAATGGCAACCGGGATTAGGAATTGCTCAAGGAATTTCTCATGATCGGAAGTGGATACGAACGGCGTTCGGAAACATCCTCCAGCAGCGGCCACGAAGACGCGGCGGCAGCGCCACGCGTGCGCGTCTACGAGCTGGCCAAGGAGCTGGGGCTGGCCCACCGCGACCTGGTCGGCAAGATCCGCGCGCTCGGGATCGATGTTGCCAATCACATGTCTCACATCGAAGCCGCCGACGTGGATCGCATCCGGCGCGCGCTCGATCGCGAGCGGCAGGAGAGCCTGGTCGAGGAGCGGCTGACCGACACGGTCATTCGCCGTCGTTCCAAGTCGGCGCCTCCGCTGGCGTCGCGGCCCGCGGCTCCCGTTGCCGCCACACCCGCCGCTCCGAGCCCGGCCGCCGCGCCGCCGGTGCGCGCTCGCGCTCCCGAGGCTGCTCCGGCCGCGCCACCCGCGGTCAGCGAGCCGCCGGCGCCGCCCGCGCCCGCCCCGCGCGTCGAGGTGACGCCCGCGCCGGTACCGGTCGCTGTCGAGCCCGCGGCGCCAGCGAGTCCGGTCGAACCGGTTCAGCGCCGTCGCGTCGTCGAGGCACCGAGCCTCGCGGCTCCGGAGCCTCCCGCCGTGGCCGCGCCAGTCGCGGCCCCCGCCGCCGCGGCTGCTGCGCCGGCAATCGCAGCTCGCCGCGCCGAGAGTGAGAAGGTCGTCGCGCCTGCGGCCACGGCCACGGCCGCGGCCGCGGCCGCGCCAGCGACACTGGCCGGACCGCCGGTCACCATCCGGACGATCACGTCACCGGTCGTCACTGGATCGGCCGCCACCGGTGCGTTCATCCAGCTGCCCGGCATGCCGCCGCGCGGAGAGGCGGGCGTCCCCAAGATCGAGATCAAGGATCGCGACGAGGAGCTGCGCCGGCTCGGCCGCACCGGCCTCATCAACCGCCAGCCCGCGGGCCGCGATCGCTACGGCCGCCCGGCATTCGGCGCGCCCGGCCAGCGCCCCGGGGCGCCGCCGCGCAAGAAGGTCGCCGCCGCCGGCAAGAAGATCAAGAAGACCGAGATCACCACGCCCGCCGAGCACAAGCGCGTCGTGCGCATGGGCGAGACAATCGCGGTCTCCGATCTCGCCCAGAAGATGGGCATCAAGGGTAAAGAGGTCATCAAGAAGCTGTGGGCGCTCGGCATGATGGGCGTCAACATCAACCAGGACATCGACCTCGACACCGCGACGCTGATCGCCACCGAGTTCGGCTACCAGATCGAGTCGACCGCGTTCAACGAGGACGAGGTCATCGCCGACGCCGAGACCCAGGACGCCCCCGAGGACCTGGTGCCGCGCGCGCCGGTGGTCACCATCATGGGCCACGTCGATCACGGCAAGACGTCGTTGCTCGACGCGATCCGCAAGGCCAACGTCGCCGGAGGCGAGGCCGGTGGTATCACGCAGCACATCGGCGCGTACAAGGTGCACTCTGACCGCGGCGACGTGGTCTTCCTCGATACGCCGGGCCACGAGGCGTTCACGGCGATGCGCGCGCGCGGCGCGCAGATGACCGACATCGTCGTTCTGGTCGTCGCCGCCGACGACGGCCCGATGCCGCAGACGATCGAGGCGATCAACCACGCCAAGGAAGCGGGCGTGCCGATCCTTGTCGCGGTCAACAAGATCGACAAGCCGGGCGCCAACCCCGACTTGATCCGCAACAAGCTCTCCGAGCACGGCCTGGTGTCAGAAGAGTGGGGCGGCGAGACGATCTACGTGAACGTCTCGGCCAAGACCAAGCAGGGCATCGACAAGCTGCTCGAGATGCTCGCGCTGCAGGCCGAGGTGCTCGAGCTCAAGGCCAACCCGAACCGAGCCGGCAAGGGGCACGTGGTCGAGGCGCGCCTCGATCGCGCGCGCGGTCCGATCTCGACGATCCTCGTCGAGGAAGGGACCCTGCGGGTCGGCGATCTGGTGGTCGCAGGCGAATTCGCGGGGAAGATCCGCGCCATGCTCAACGACCAGGGTCAGACCCTCGCCGAGGCGGGGCCGTCGACGCCGGTCGAGGTGCTGGGTCTCGACGGCGTGCCCGACGCGGGCGAGACGTTCAACGTCGTCGAGGACGAGCGGGCCGCGAAGTCGCTGGTCGAGCACCGTCGCGACAACCGGCGCAAGAAGGACCTCGCCGGCACGACGCGCGTGTCGCTGGAGAACATCCTCGACAAGATCAAGGCCGGCGACGTCAAAGAGGTCAAGATCGTGCTCAAGGCCGACGTGCAGGGCTCGATCGAGGCGATCGCAAACGCGCTCACCAACCTCTCGACCGACGCGGTCGGCGTCAACGTCATCTCGACGGGCGTCGGCGGCATCACCGAGTCCGACGTCAGCCTGGCCAAGGCGTCGTCGGCGATCATCATCGGCTTCAACGTCCGGCCGGCCGGCAAGTCGCAGCAGATGGCGGAGCAAGAAGGCGTCGACATCAAGCTCTACCAGGTCATCTACGACGCCATCGACGACGTGAAGAAGGCCATGGTCGGCATGCTGGCGCCGGTGCTGCGCGAGAAGGTCCTCGGCCGCGCCGAGGTGCGCCAGGTGTTCACCATCCCGAAGGCGGGCACGATCGCCGGCTCGTTCGTGACCGACGGCAAGGTCACGCGCAAGGCTCAGGTGCGGCTCATCCGCGATTCGGTGGTGGTGTTCACCGGCAAGATCGGGTCGCTCCGCCGGTTCAAGGACGACGCCAGCGAGGTCACGCAGGGCTACGAGTGCGGCATCAGCATCGACGGCTACGGCGACGTCAAGGAAGGCGACGTCATCGAGGCGTTCGAGATCGAGTCGGTCGCTCCGACGCTGGAAAATCCGACCGGAGCCGCCGGCCGGCGCTGATTCGAGATCGTGACCGTCGGGATCGCGCGGCTCGGCCTCTTCATCGGGGCCAGCCACTCTCTCAAAGAGAAGCGGATGGTCCTGCGGCGGGTCAAGGATCTGGTGCGGCAGAAGTTCAACGTGTCGATCGCGGAAGTGGCCGAGAACGATGTCTGGCAGCGGGCGGTGCTGGGCATCGCCGTCGTCGGGAACGATCGCCGTTACGTCGACAGCGCGCTCGACGAGGTGATTGGCTTCGTGCGCACCAAGGCCGACGTCACCGGCGAGGAGCGCGAGCTGCAGACGTTCAACGACGGCGAGGCGCTGGTCGGCGCCGACTTCCGTCACTGGCAGGGGTAGGAAGCACGATGTCGCAGCGGACCGAGCGAATCGCCGGGGAGGTGCGCGCCGTCGTGGGCGAGATGATCGCGCGCCAGGAGATCAAGGACTCGCGCGTGCGCGGTGCCGGCCTCATCACCATCACCCACGTGCGGATGTCGGGCGACCTGCGTCATGCGCGGGCGCTCTTCACGGTGCATGGCGCCGGCGAGGCGGAGCTCGAGCGCGTGCGCTCGGGGCTCGATCACGCCAGCGGCTACTTCCGGCACGCGATCGGCGCGCGCCTGCGCATGAAGGTGACGCCGCAGCTGACGTTCGAGATCGACCGCGTGTTCGAGCAGGCGACGCGCGTGGAGAGCCTGCTGCGCGAGATCGCGGCCGAGCCGCACGCTGCCGAGCAGAACGAGGACGGCGACGAGGAAGAGGACGAGGGAGAGGACGAGAAGGAGGACGAGGACGAGGAAGAGCTGCGAAAATGAGCGCGACCACGGGGGTGCTCATCGTCGACAAGCCGGCCGGCCCGACGTCGTTCGACGTGGTCCGCCAGGTGCGGCGCGCGCTCGGCACCCGGCGCGTCGGCCACGGCGGGACGCTCGATCCGATGGCGACGGGCGTGCTGCCCATCTGCCTCGGCGAGGCGACCAAGCTGGCGCAGTTCCTGCTCGACGCCGACAAGGAGTACGACGCGACACTCTGCTTCGGGGTCGAGACGGATACCTTCGACGCGACCGGTACCGTCACCGATCGGCGCGATGCCGCCGAGCTTACCGCCGGCACCGTCGAGGGCGCGCTCGCGCCGTTTCGTGGACCGATCCGCCAGGTGCCACCGCGGTACTCGGCGCTGAAGCTGCGGGGGCGGCCGCTCTACGACTACGCACGCGCCGGCGAGCAGGTCGACCCCGCGCCCCGCACCGTCGTGATCCACGAGCTCGAGCTGGTGTCGTGGACCGACCCGGCGGCCGTCGTGCTGCGGCTGCGGTGCTCGAAGGGGACCTACGTCCGCTCGCTGGCGTTCGACCTGGGGCGGGCCCTGGGAACCGGGGCGCACCTGACGGCGCTGCGTCGCACGCGCTCCGGCCCGTTTCGCATCGACGAGGCTCATCCGCTGGCCACCGTGGAGACCGCGCCGCTGATCGGGCTATCGCAGGCCTTGGGCCACTTGCCGACGGTGCGAGCCGGAGGCGACGCGGCCCGCTGCCTGGAGCAAGGCAAGCGCGTACTCTGGTCCGCTCTGGAGGCGGCCCTGGAGCCCGCCGCCGCACCCAATCCGCCTCCTCAGGGCCGATTTCAGGTGCTGCGTCCGGACGGCACCTTGCTGGCCGTTGCCGAGGTGCGGGAGGACGACGACACACTGCGCACGTTGCGTGTGTTTCATTGAGCCCACGCGCGTGCGCGTGCGCGTGTTCGATTGACTGGCGTTGGGTTTTCTGGGAGATTCTCGTCAACTCAAAAAAGTAAACACACAAGCAGTCACACAGAAGCAGCAAAAAGAAGGTCGGGATAGCAATGGCGCTCGCAGCAGAACGTAAAACTGAGGTCGTTCAGAAATTCGCTCGCAAACCGGGTGACACGGGCTCGCCCGAGGTGCAGATCGCGCTGCTCTCGGAGCGGATCACGTATTTGACCGAGCACTTCAAGGCTCATGCGAAGGATCACCATTCGCGCCGCGGCCTGCTCATGCTGGTCGGCCAGCGCCGGCGGCTGCTGGACTACCTCAAAGACAAGAACCTCGACCGTTACCGAGCGGTCATCCAGTCGCTGGGTATCCGCAAGTAACGAAGCGCGTGGCGCGCCCTCGGCGAGTCACGCCGGGGGGCGCCGCTCAACCCCCCTGGCTGCGGTAGCCGGTATTCATCCTTTTTCCCGCCGCTTGAGCCCGCCGACGCGGTCAGCAGGCTGAAGAAGTGAGAAGAGGGACGAATCGGTTGCCGCCGCATTCGAACCCAAGGAGCGAGACATGTTCGTGCGTGAAGGAGTGAGTTTCGGCGGCAAGGAGCTCACCATCGAGACCGGTCGCATGGCCAAACAGGCCGACGGTTCGGTGGTGATCCGTTATGGCGACACGATGGTGCTGGTCACCGCTGTCGCCTCAACCAGCGTGAGGCCCGGCATTGATTTCATGCCGCTCACGGTGGACTACCTCGAGAAGACGTCGGCGGCCGGCAAGATCCCCGGCGGCTATTTCAAGCGCGAAGGACGCATGACCGAGGTCGAGGTGCTGACCTCGCGCCTCATCGATCGTCCCTCGCGTCCCCTGTTTCCCAAGGGCTGGCGGTTCGACTCGCAGGTCATCGCAATGGTGATCTCCACCGATCGCGAGAACGCCTCCGACGTGCTGGCGATGACCGGCGCGTCGTGCGCGTTGCACCTCAGCGACATCCCGTGGGCGGGACCGTACGCCGGCGTGCGCGTCGGCCGCGTGGGCGGCGAGCTGGTCGTCAATCCCACCTTCACGCAGCGCGCGACGTCGGACATCGACCTCATCGTTGCCGCCAGCCGCGACGCGATCGTGATGGTCGAGGGCGGCGGCGCCGAGGTGAGCGAGGAAGTGATCATCGACGCGCTGATGTTCGCGCACAAGGCAGCGCAGCCGCTGATCGATCTGCAGGACAAGCTGCGCGCCGCGGTCGGCAGGAGCAAGCGCGAGTTCATCCCGCCGGCGAAGGATCCGGCGATCGTGGAGCGCGTCGCCGGCATCGCCAACGAGAAGATCCAGGCGGCGATGGCGATCCGCGAGAAGCACGCGCGCTACGCGGCGCTCGACGCCGCCGGCAGCGAGACGGCAGCGGCGCTGACAGCCGACTACGCCGAGCGGTTGCCCGAGGTCAAAGAGGCGTTCGAGTCGGCGAAGAAGAAGCACCTGCGCGAGCTGGTGCTGTCGACCGGCAAGCGCATCGACGGCCGCGCCCCGGCGGAGATCCGCACCATCACCTGCGAGGCGGGCATCCTGCCGCGCACGCACGGCTCGGCGCTGTTCACGCGCGGCGAGACCCAGGCGCTGGTCACCACCACGCTGGGCACGAGCCAGGACGCGCAGCACATCGAAGGCATCATCGCCGACGTCGAGAAGACCTTCTTGCTGCACTACAACTTCCCGCCCTTCTCGACGGGCGAGGTGAAGCCGATGCGCGGAGCGAGCCGTCGCGAGACCGGCCACGGCCACCTGGCCGAGCGCGCGATCTCGCGCGTGCTGCCCGGGGCCAAGGACTTTCCGTACACGATCCGCATCGTGTCGGAGATCCTCGAGTCGAACGGCAGCTCATCGATGGCGTCGGTGTGCGGCGGCATCCTGTCGCTGATGGACGCGGGCGTGCCGATCAAGACGCCGGTCGCGGGCATCGCCATGGGCCTCATCAAGGAGGGCGAGCGCGTGGCCGTGCTCTCGGACATCCTCGGT
>Ga0265320_10002856_pt1 | contig 11856 bp, 10 predicted proteins | sample 4827metaG_FD_202087 | JGI IMG/M metagenome (GOLD analysis project Ga0265320, IMG submission 202087) | Rhizosphere microbial communities from Carex aquatilis grown in University of Washington, Seatle, WA, United States - 4-8-27 metaG | ecosystem: Host-associated > Plants > Roots > Rhizosphere >...
CGTGATGGTCCGGGGCGATGTGGGAGCAGTGAAAGCGGCGACCGATGCAGGAGCAGCAGCAGCACAGCGGGTCGGAGAACTCGTTTCAGTGCACGTCATCCCAAGGCCGCACAGCGACGTTGAATTAATTCTTCCGAAACGCCCTGCCGCAAAGTAATTATACTTTTCAGTGATCCGTTCATAAGAGAACATGCAGTATGATGGACTTTGCTTTCGGCATGATAGAAACAAAGGGCCTGATCGCCGCGATAGAAGCTGCTGACGCGATGGTAAAAACCTCGAACGTCCGGCTGATCGGGAAAGAGCGGACGGACCCTGCCATGATCACGATAAAGATCATCGGCGACACGGCTGCGGTACGCTCTGCCGTCGAAGCGGGAGCCGCGGCGGCAAAACGCGTCGGTGAACTGGTGTCGCAGCATGTTATTCCGCGTCCGGCGGAAGGAGTTGAAGAGCTGGTCTTTGCGAAGTCGATTCTCAGCGAAGAAGAGATCTCAATACTGATGCACGGCGATCTACTCCCGCCGGCTGCGGAAAGCGAAGCTGATGACGGCAGCGATGAAGACGTGGCGTTCGTTGAGCCGCAATCCGACGAACGGGATTCATACATGGCCGAGCTCAACGCGATGACAGTCCATGAACTGCGGTCATACGCCAGAAAATTCAAAGGGTTGGCGATTTTTGGTCGGGCAATCTCGATGGCAAATAAAGAACAGCTTCTCGACGAGGTCATGAAGGCCAAATTTCGTGAATAATACCATCTAAGGTGAAATCAATTCTGCTCCATCTTCCCCCCATTTCGAAACGAAGATGGATTTTTTGTTTCTGCAGCCGCGGCACCCTGAATGAAGAATAAGAACCTTCACATCGTTATATTCTCGACGCTCTTTGCCATAGCGTTATGGTTTTCCATTAATATGGGATACGAATACCAAACGGCCGTTTCCCTACCTCTTGTGTTGGAGAACGTCAAACCGAATCGCTCGCTCGCAAAACCGGTCCCTCCGACTATCAACATAAAAGTCCGCGCTTCAGGCTGGCAGCTTCTCGGATTGTATTTCGTTCCCGACGCTCGATACGTGCTTGATATCTCAGATATCTCCAGCCGGTTCAGTTTTCTAACGAACAAAGACCTCCTGGAACGACTGAAGCTGCCAGAGGGAATCCGCACGATCGACATTAAACCGGATACTGTTCTGGTTGTCCTGGATGAAAAGGTGAAGAAGACCGTCCCCGTCGAACCGGTTGTCACGATGACGTTTCGCGAGGGTTACGGCGTCGTCGGAGACCTCAAATCCATTCCAGACAGCGTCACCCTCACCGGTGCCCAGAGCCTGCTCGACAAGATCGACCGGTGGGAGACCGACCAACTCGTTTTTTCAAACCTAAAAAGCGATGTGAACGTTCGTGTCGGCGTCTCCGATTCGATGTCCTTCGGCATTACTCCATTTCCTGCAGCGGTTGCCGTCCAGATCGATGTACAGCCGATCGCGGAAAAGACCTTTAAGGGAATTCCTGTTGAAGTGAATCAGGTGCAGGGTAATCGGCTCGTGGTCCTCATTCCGCCGAAGATCGATATCATTGTGCGGGGAGGAATAGAAGAAGTGGCCGCGGTCGAACAAAAAGATTTTTCGGCCTATATCGACTACAAATCAATTTTGCTCGACACTACCGGGTCCATTCAGCCGGTTGTGACCACTCCCAGGAACATAAAGATCGTGCGGCAAGAGCCCGAACGTTTGCAGTATGTCGTGAGAAATTAGAAGCTATCTAAAAATGGTTCCGATGTAGAATGCATTTGTAAATGTCATGCTGAGCGTAGCGAATGCCGAAGGCATCCCCTTGGGAGCATCCATAACACTGAAGTCTCGTAGATTCACAATGCATGCTTGTCATGGATTCTGATGCCGCCAAAAAGCGGCGATCGACGACTCCCTCCGGGTCTATGACCCGTAGGGTCGTTTTACGAATCTACGATTCGTAGAATCGTAGATAGACGACTCGCCGAGGATCAGAATGAGATTTCGCGGACTTTTTTAGATGGCTTCCAACAAAAAACTCAACCCGCAGGTTGAGTTTTTTGTTGTCGGCGCAAGTATTTTCCAAATCAGAACGGTCTGTTCAATCGCAGAAAGACGCTGACGGGTGCCTTGACGTCGGTGCGCCACGCAAACCCGAGCCGCCAGCTTTCATCATGCCAGCCAAGTGCAAAACCCACGTCGGACTTGATCGTCTTTTCATTGATCGTCGAAAAGCCGTCGGTTATTGATTTCGTCGTCGCCACCAGCGATGCCGCACCTGCATCGGCAAGGACGATAAAATTCAAACTGTTCGGCCAGAAGAATTCATCCTCCATCAATCGGCCGCTCAGAACATATTCGAAATTTCCCAGAAGCATTCTGTTTCCCGCGAACTCCTTGAAACTATACGCCGGGAGCGTGTTCGCTCCTCCGACCTCGAAAGATTTTTGCGGAATGTAATCTCCCTCGAGAGACCCGGCGCGGACTCTGACATTGATCTTGTCATATTCAGAAAGCGGCTGAAAACGCCGGATGTCGATAATGGCTTCAGTGAATGTAAAATCGCCGCCGAATTGGTCGCCCGCGCGTTCAACGCTTGCAAAGAGATTCCATCCAACGCTCCGTCGTCCGTGTCCTTCAACCGTGCTCAAACCGGCAGTCCCCAAAATACTGTGCATCGTTCCCTCAGCGACGGCAGGGTTATCCCGGAAACTGTGGCTCGGCCTGAACAACGACCAGTCTGTTTCTTTCGACAGCGATGAGTAATCGTCGATAAGGTACTGAACCCTAAGCTGAGAAGTGAAATCGTCTTCTTTTGTGTACCTGGCGGCGTTCACAGAAAAACCTTCCCGAGTAAAATAATCGCGGTAATCTTCATGCCAGAGGATCGACGTGATGTTGTTTTCGCCCAGCTTCATGATCCATTCATCTTTTGTGTCGGTGAGGCTGTGTCCTTCTGCACCGACCTCGTAGAGCGCATTCTCCGCTGCGAACTGTCTGTCCAGGCCCAAATTAAGACGCCACCGATGAATCCGGAACGCATATCCCGCAGAACCGAACCCTGATATGGCTCTGCTTCCATCCCAATAAAATTTCTTTTCGGTCCCTAATCCCAGGAACAATCCGTCCACTCTATCGTAACGAAACAGGAAATGGTCCGGAAATTGGTTCTCGTCGAGCCAGAACTGGTTGAATTTGTACGACCGGTTCGGTTCATATCCGGGCCTCATATAAACGGCGTCCCGTGCTGAAGAAGTTTCCTCCAGAGATCCATCAATGGTTCCCTTCCCTTCTTTGATCACTTTGCCGTTGATGGCACGCGCGTCCCCGGTGATCTTTCCGCCGTCTTTTACAACGATATCGCCGTTGATCGCCAGGGCGTCTCCGTTCACCAGGCCGACGACGGTAAGCGTTCCCCCTTTTACCACAACATTTCCGTCGATCGTATCAGCCTGATCGATGCTCGTGTTTCCCGAAAACGTCACCGCATTCTCCGAAGAATGAGAGGTGCGGCTGACGGTCGTAGAATCAGTCTCTTCGTCATGTTCACGATGCCGATCCCGAACCATGACCTCTACGTCGGATTCAATCTTCTGCAGCAGGTTGTCGACGAAAGAGCCGATCCGGTCGTCGTTCGTCAAGCTGTCCGTAGGGTCCTGCGTAAAAAGATATGGACTGTGTTCTGATTGAGCAATCGATGAGCCGGAATTTAAAAGAAGCAGGGAGAAGAGGGAAAATGGTAATATTCGTTTCATAGAGGTTACCTCGCTGGGGAAGTTTGGATCAATATCCACACAGGGATACGAGACGCGATCACAAAAGTTGCGCTTTCCGCAGCCGCTATTGTGATTCGTCAACGAATTTCGTTTATTTTGCTGACATCGTCAATTGAAAGAAGAGCGAAGAATGAAGCTTTCCGTAAACATCGACCACATTGCCACCGTCCGGCAGGCCCGCGGGGGCGCGGAACCGGACCCCGCCGACGCGGCAACTGTTTGCGAACAAGCCGGGGCGGACGGTATCGTCTGTCATTTGCGCGAAGACCGCCGCCACATCAATGACCGCGACGTTCGCCGGCTGAGAAAATCGCTGACGACTAAATTGGACCTGGAAATGGCCGCGACGGACGAGATCGTTTCCATTGCCCTCAAGATTGTGCCCGACCTCGTAACGCTGGTTCCGGAAAAACGTCTGGAGTTGACCACCGAGGGGGGGCTCGATGTTGTCCGCCACCAGGCGAGGCTTGAAAAAACAATTTGCAAAATGCACAGCAAAAAGATCCTTGTCAGTTTGTTCGTCGATCCTCAAAGAAAACAAATCGACGCATCGAAAGAGATCGGTGCGGATATGGTTGAAATTCACACCGGCGAATACGCCGACGCCCGTTCACCCGCCGTTCAAGCGAAACTCTTGCGCAAGATCAGCATTCTGGCAGAGTACGGAAAGAGTCTTGGGCTTGGAGTTAATGCGGGGCACGGACTGGATTACACTAACGTGCGACCTGTTGCGCTTATTCCGTTTATTGACGAAATGAGCATCGGTCACGCCATTATATCGCGTTCAATGTTTGTGGGATTGGATCGTGCGGTAAAAGAAATGCTTGATCTCGTCTCTCCCAGATAAGACGAGGGAAATTTCTTCACAGAAAGGCTTTGTGTTGCCTTACTGAGTTGAGCCGTCCCGGAATTAATCTCCCATCGTCAGTTTGCGGATATCGTCGCGAAGCTTGGCGGCTTTTTCGTACTCTTCTTTTTCGATCGCTTCGTGGAGCGATGTTTGCAGTTGTTCCAGCTTTGAAGTATGCTTCTTGATAACGGCGGGTGGGTCGGTTTTCGGCTCGGCACCGGCTTCCTCTTCCTCCCCATCGGCTACGATACCGGCTTCATTCAACACTTCTTCCGCAACGAAGATCGGAACTCCGTACCGCACTGCGAGCGCGATAGCATCGCTGGGCCTTGAGTCGACTTCCTGACTCTCGCTGACCCCCTCGATGGTGATCTTTGCGTAGAAGGTCCCGTCGCGGAGTTCATTGATGAACACATCCTGCAACGATACGCCGAATGTATCGATGATATTTTTCATCAGGTCGTGCGTGAGGGGACGCGGCGGTTTGATGCCTTCCATCTCCAGCGCGATCGATTGTGCCTCGAACGCTCCGATGATGATCGGCAGCCGGCGGTTGCCGTTCATTTCTTTTAGGATCAGCGCATACGCTCCGCCGCTAGACGGGCTTGTCGACAACCCCAAAATATCAACTTGTACCTTCTCCACGTCGTTTCCTCGTTGATAAATTGCTTCGGTCCTAAAGCGAGTATATAAAAAATCGCTCTGAATAGCAATACGACATATCACATTCGTGTTTTATTTCTCTTTTCCTTTTTTGAGTTCCGCCGTCAACGCCGGCACTACTTCAAATGCATCGCCGACGATGCCGTAATCGGCGATGGAAAAAATCGGTGCGTCTTTGTCCTTGTTGATTGCAACGATATATTTTGAGGACGACATGCCTGCAAGATGCTGGACCGCGCCGGATATTCCGACGGCGACATACAAAGAAGGCGCAACCGTCTTTCCCGTCTGCCCGACCTGTTCCTCGTGCGGCCTCCATCCCGCGTCGACGACAGCGCGCGAAGCTCCGACAGCCGCGTTCAATGCTGCAGCAAGGTCTTCGATCAGCGAAAAATTCTCGGCGGTTTTCAACCCGCGTCCGCCGGATACAATAATATCGGCCTCGGCAACATCCTTTTTTCCGCTCGACGCTTTTACTTCCTTCGTGACGGCCGCGAAATCATCTTCCGTCAACCCAACGCTTCTCTTTTCTATTATTGCCGAGGAAGACGACGGCGTACCCGCAGAAAAAACATTCGGCCGGAGAGAAAACAATTTCACGCGGGATCGAACGCGCACGTCGATCATTCCCTTTCCTGCATAGACGGGACGCGTAGCAACTACTTCGGCGTTCTCGACCCGCAGCGCCGTGCATTCCGAGACAAGTCCTGCGTCGAGCTTCACTGAGACCCGGGGCGAAAGGTCTTTTCCCATGGCGCTGGCCGGAAAGAAGACCATTTCGGCAGAGTCCTGCCGTGCAATTTCCGCCACAATTTTCGCATATGCGGTCGTCGAATAATTCTCTAGCCGGGAATCATCAACAACGATCACTTTCGCCGCTCCATAGGCTCCTAACTCGCCTGCGATCGAAGAAACATTTCCTCCGACGACCAGGGCGGTAAGTTCAGCAGAGAGTTGGTCAGCAGCAGTCTTCGCCGCACGTACAACTTCAAAAGCAGTCTTCTTGAACTTGTTATTTCGTTGTTCTGCAAATGCTATGATTTTCATAGATTATTTTTTATCAGTGAATGACTGAATTGACCAACATCTATCCAATTCGCTACCAAGTCGCGAAGACTCAAAGTAATTTTTCATAGTGACTTTGGGGCAATGAATTTGAAGCTTCTCGCCAAAATGAATGCATTAAATGACTTTTGCCTCTTCGCGCAGCAATCGCACTAACTCCGGCACAGCGGAAGCGTCCGTCCCGACAATTTTTCCGGGAGCTTTCGCTGCCGGTTTCTTCAGCGCGAGTACTTCTATTTTTAGTTCGACCGGACTGATCGCCCGCTCCTCGATCTGCTTCCGTTTTGCATCCATAATTCCTTTTAACGAAGGATATCTCGGCTGGTTCAATCCTTTTTGAACAGTGATGACGATCGGTAGCCTGGATTGAACAACTTCGTTTCCTCCCTCAACCTCCCTTTCCGCAACGACAACGGAGCCGCTGATATCCAGCTTCACGACAACCGAGATGGAAGGCATTCCGAGCATTTCTGCAACAAGTCCACCGATTTGAGCATCATCGTAATCGATGGATTGCTTGCCGCAGAAGATGGCATCGGGCGAATATTCTTTTGCGTAGTCGGCAAGCGCCCGCGCCACGGCAAATGAGTCACGAGGCATTGGGTCTTTCAGAAGTACGCCTTTATCGCAGCCCATAGCCAACGCCTTGCGAAGCGCTTCTTTGTGAGGGTCGCCGCCGACCGACACGACGACAACCTCTCCGGAAAATTTTCCGCGCAACTTCAACCCCTCCTCCACTGCGTATTCGTCGTATGGGTTGAGCATAAAGTTCACCCCGGCCGTATCGATCGTTTTACCGTCGGCTGCGACTTTCACTTTTGTTTCGGTGTCTGGAACGTGATTGACGAACGCTAGAATTTTCATTTCGGTTACGGTGTGTTCAGAGAAGTTCCTGGAGAACGGCAAGAAACGTCATATTTTCTTTTTCTGTGCCGGCATTAACGCGGAGCGTCCGCTCCAGCATTGGATATGAACTGACGTCGCGGACGAGGACGTTTCGCTGAAGGAGGCGTTGAAACAGCGTACCCGCTTCGAATTGTGTTTTGAAGATAAGAAAATTTGTGTCGGAAGAAAAAACTTCAACTCCCTTCAGCGAACGGAGCGAGCCTGCCAAGATCGTCTTTTGATTGTTAATGTATGCGATCCGTTCGTCGACAATTGCTTTCCGCTCCATAAGTTTCATGGCGACGGATGCGGAAAACGCATTGACGGTGAACGGAATTTTCGGCTTTAACAGTTCGGCACATAGCGCAGGCCTTGCGAGAAGATATCCGATCCGGAGACCGGCCATGCTGAAAGCCTTCGAAAACGTCCGCAAAACGATAAGACGGTCGAACTTCTCGAGCAGCGGTTGAACGCTCTGTTTTTCAGAGAACTCTATATATGCTTCATCGACAAGGACAAGAGATGAAGTGCCCGCAAGAATTCTTTCGACATCATCGACCGGGATTGACTGGCCGGTCGGACTGTTGGGAGAAACAAGCACGATGAGAGCCGGCTTTTCTTTTTGCGCCGACCGCATAATTTCCTCTGTCGGGAACGAAAGATCTTTATTCATCATCACCGATACCACCTCGCCGTCGAATACTTTTACCGCTTTTTCATAGAGAAAAAACGAGGGGGACGGAATCAACACCTTCGTTCCTTTAGAGACTACGGCCATCAGGATTGTATACATCAACTCGTTGGAACCATTCCCTGCAATTATTCCTTCCACCGGATGCCGGACGTGCGACGAGATCGCCTGAAGCAGATTGTCAGGAAAAACTTCGGGATACCGGTTCCACGGAGTTCCAATGAACGCTTCCGTGAGCTCGCGCTTGATCTCGTCAGGAATGTCGAACGGGTTTTCATTTTGATTGAGTTTGATCAACCCAGGCTGAAGCAATTTGCCTTTGACGCTATACGTCTCCAACGCCCGCACGCTTGGTTTTATGTTTTCAAGAAAACTCATTTTCCGTTCCCTTTTCCACGGAGACGAGCAGAGAGAGCGTGTGCCGTCAGCCCTTCGTGTTCGGCAAACCGCGCCACTTTCTCGCTGACGGATTCCATCGTTCGCCGGGAAAAACTGACGACGCTCGACTTTTTCGTGAACGTATCGACCGAGAGGGGTGAGAAGAAACGGGCAGTCCCTGCGGTAGGCAGGACATGGTTCGGTCCGGCAAAGTAATCGCCTACAGCGACCGGGGAGAAATTTCCGAGAAATATTGAGCCGGCGTTCCGGATCTTCTTCAGCGTGCCCTTGTCGTCTTTTGTGATGATTTCCAGGTGTTCGGGTGCAAGTTGATTGACAACGTCCGTCCCCTGTTTTAGATTTTTCACCAGAATGATCGTTCCGTTTTTCTTTAACGAAGAGGCAATGATTGACTGTCTTGGCAGAACGGTAAGGAGTTTCAGCAGCTCGCTGTTCAATGCCGCGGCAAGCCGGGAACTTGTGGTTACGAGAACAGCCGAAGCAGACTCATCGTGTTCGGCCTGGGCCGTCATGTCCGAGGCGATAAAATCAGGGCGTGCGCTGTCGTCTGCAAGAATGACAATTTCACTCGGGCCCGCGATACTGTCGATGCCGACCTTGCCGAAAAGCAGTTTCTTCGCGGTTGCGACGAAAATATTCCCCGGACCGGCAATCACGTCGACGGCTGGAATAGTTTTCGTGCCGTACGCCAGGGCAGCGATCGCTTGCGCTCCTCCGACCCGGAAGACTGATTTGACGCCGAGGATGGCCGCGGCGGTCAGGACGTCGGGGTGGATGTTTCCATTCTTGTCCGGCGGCGAAACCAGTACTATCTCTTTCACGCCGGCCACTTGTGCCGGAATGACGTTCATGAGTACCGTGGAGGGATATGCAGCTTTTCCGCCGGGAACATAGACTCCAACTCGCTCCACCGGAAGGTAGCGCTGCCGTAGTTCGGAGCCAAATCGTTCCTTCATCTTCCACGACGAATGTCGCTGACGATCATGGAACTTCTGTATTTTTTTTACGGCTTCGGTGAGAAGGCGAACAAAACCAGGTTCGGCCTTCGCCAGCGCATCGCGAATATCTGCTTGGGGAACGTTGAGCGACTTCACCTTCGCTCTGTCAAATTTCTGTGTGTAGAAACGAAGAGCGTCGTCACCCCGAAGTTCTACACGGCGGATGATAGCCGCGACGGCTCTTTCAACCGACGGAGAAGAGGTGCCGGACCGCCGAAGCATTATTGGCGGAAGATGGCGCGAAATGCGAAGGTCAAATTGTCGTAGCATTGTTCTCAGAAATAAAATTCTGAAAAATATACCTATAAATCGTACGACAATCAATGAAACAGGGGCAAAAGAAGGGGTTGTCAGTTGGGTAGATATTACATCTCGTTCCCAACCTCTCCCGCTGTTGCGGGACAGGCTGTTTGGGAACGAATATCGTTAAAGAGGGGTGTCTCTTGCGTTCCCAATCAGAGATTGGGAAGGAGAGGAGCAGGTATCGGCTAAGTAGGCGTCGGATATATTATCGGCAAATCAATTGAGAATTTGTCCGACATCTCACGCTACTATTTTTCTGCAATCAACTCTTTGATTTTCTGAACGACTTCGTCGTCCGTGGGAATCTTTTTCGGTGCGTACCGGGCAACGACATGACCATTCCGGTCTACCAAAAATTTTGCAAAGTTCCAGCCAACGTCTCCCTTGAAATCGGTCTCCGTGGTCAAATAATGATACAACGGATGCTGGTCGTCTCCCTTGACGCTGATTTTTGAAAACATGTCAAAGGTAACATGATACGTGTTGTCGCAGAAGGTTTTGATCTCTTCATTCGTGCCGGGTTCTTGAGCGCCGAAGTTATTTGCCGGAAACGCAAGGATCTTGAAACCTTTGTCTTTGTATGCCACATAAAGGCTTTCAAGGTTCTTGTATTGCGGCGTATTTCCGCAGAACGATGCGACATTCACGATAAGCAGGACATCGCCCTTATAGTCGGCGAGCGGCTTATCTTTGCCGTCGATCGTTTTCATCGTGAAGTTGTATAATGGGGGCACCGGGGTTCCCTTCGGAGTTTGTGCTTCGGCGGCAAACGCTACTAGCACAAATACCGTGATGAACTTTATCATCTCATCTCCTCGCTATAGTTTGTCGAATGATTGGCCTGTGCCTTTCAGAACACTCTGCCGCCATAATTCGTTTCCGAACGGCTGCCAACCTACATCCAACGCTTAGACCTCTATAGCTGTGCCATCGCAGAGATCAATACCGATAGTAGTCAGGCTTGAACGGTCCTTGCACCGGAACGCCGATGTACGCTGCCTGAACCGGGGAGAGCGAATCAAGTTCGACGCCGAGTTTTGAGAGGTGGAGCCGGGCTACTTTTTCATCGAGGTATTTCGGAAGAGTATAGACCTTCTTTTCGTACTTCTCGCTGTGGTTCCACAGCTCAATTTGCGCGAGCGTTTGATTGGAAAATGAATTCGACATCACAAACGACGGATGGCCCGTCGCACAACCCAGATTTACAAGCCTCCCTTCAGCAAGGACGATAATGTCTTTGCCGTCGATCGTGTATTTGTCGACTTGGGGCTTAATGACGTCTTTGGTGCTGCCATAATTCTTGTTGAGCCACGCCATGTCGATCTCCGTATCGAAGTGGCCGATGTTGCAGACAACCGCGTTGTGTTTCATCTTCCTGAAATGACGGTCGACGACGATGTCCCTGTTTCCCGTTGCAGTGACAATAATGTCAGCTTCGGGAATTGCAGTATCCATCTTTTTCACTTCGTACCCTTCCATCGCCGCTTGTAACGCGCAGATCGGATCTATTTCCGTGACGATCACCCGAACGCCGGCGCTGCTTAACGACTCCGCAGACCCTTTCCCGACATCACCGAAACCGGCGACCACGGCAATCTTGCCGGCAAGCATGAGGTCGGTAGCGCGCCGAATTGCGTCGACGAGCGATTCGCGGCAGCCGTACTTGTTATCGAATTTCGATTTCGTCACCGAATCGTTCACGTTGAACGCCGGAACAAGAAGCGTCCCGTTTTTCATCCGCTCATAGAGGCGATGAACGCCGGTGGTGGTTTCCTCGGACAAACCTTTGATACCCGCGGCGAGCTCGGGAAATTTGTTGAAGACCATGTTCGTCAGATCTCCGCCGTCATCGAGAATCATGTTGAGCGGTTTGCCGTCTTTGAACGCAAACAACGTCTGCTCTATGCACCAATCAAACTCTTCGGCGTTCATTCCCTTCCATGCATAAACAGGAATTCCGGCTGCGGCTATCGCAGCGGCGGCATGGTCTTGCGTGGAAAAAATGTTGCATGATGACCAGGAGACCTCTGCGCCAAGCTCGATAAGCGTTTCAATCAGCACCGCCGTCTGGATGGTCATGTGCAAACACCCGGCGATGCGCGCACCTTTGAGCGGTTTCTCCGCACGGTATTCCTGGCGAAGCGCCATAAGACCGGGCATCTCCGCCTCGGCAAGTCTAACCTCTTTTCTTCCCCACTCAGCGAGG
>Ga0265320_10002857_pt1 | contig 11856 bp, 13 predicted proteins | sample 4827metaG_FD_202087 | JGI IMG/M metagenome (GOLD analysis project Ga0265320, IMG submission 202087) | Rhizosphere microbial communities from Carex aquatilis grown in University of Washington, Seatle, WA, United States - 4-8-27 metaG | ecosystem: Host-associated > Plants > Roots > Rhizosphere >...
AATTTTGCGTCAAATCCGTAACGCCAAATGCACAATTTTGCCTCTGGCCATGCCGCCTTTCCATCACCCGGTCAAGACACCGCGTCCCGGTAAGCCAGTTTGACAATCCAGTCGGCCAGGAAGAAGCAGAGCAGACCAAACACCAACCCCGGCAGCCCGAAGGCGAAATAGGAAAAGGTGGAAGACGTCCCGCCATCACTGTCCTGGTTCAATTGCAGGACATTTTCCAGGATGCCTTCAAAGCCTGCCCACACGTTCCACAGGCTGTAGAGGACGACCAGAAAACCGGCCACCCGGACCACCACACCAAAAAGTTCGGAAGCTTTCATGATATCATTCCGGCCAAGGCTGAACCACCGCCATTCGCGTTGTCAAGCCGGCGGTGCATCCGCCCGCAAGTTTTGTTTTGGCAAGCGCGCCGTTCGCGGATTAACTAGGCGGATGCAAGTCGTGCTCAATTATTTGAAACGCAACCAGGCCCGTTTCGTGGCCGAGTTGTGCGATTACCTCCGCTTCCCCAGCATCTCTGCCCAGCCACAACATAATAAGGACATGCGCGCTTGCGCTGAATGGCTCGTCAAACATGCCCGGCAAATCGGCCTCGATGTGCGCCTGTGCCCCACCGCCGGCCATCCCATCGTCGTCGCGAAAACGCCCGCCGCCGCTCTGCTTCGGCGCGACAGGCCGCACACGAAGTCAAATGCGAAGCGTCCGCACTTCATGATCTACGGCCATTACGACGTTCAGCCGCCGGAGCCGCTGGATCTTTGGAAGTCACCGCCATTCGCCCCGCGCATCCAGGGCCGCTCGATTTACGCCCGCGGCAGCACCGACAACAAAGGCCAGAATTTCGCGCATTTCAAGGCCGTTGAGGCCTATCTTAAAACCGGCACTCCCCTGCCCTGTGATCTCACCTTCGTCATCGAGGGCGAGGAGGAGGTCGGCAGCGCCAATCTCGCGAAATTCCTCAAATCGCACCGGCGTGAACTCGCTTGTGACGCCGTCGTCGTTTCGGACACCGGCATGCCCAGCCCAAAACATCCTGCGCTCACCTATTCGTTGCGCGGCATCATCGCTTTTGAAATTATCCTGCGCGGCCCGTCACGTGATCTGCATTCAGGTGTTTTTGGCGGGTCCGTGGAAAATCCGGCGATGGCCCTCGCCTGCCTGCTGGCGCAAATCCGTGACGCCAGCGGTCGCGTGACCATCCCCGGTTTTTACGACGGCGTCGTGCCGCTCTCGGCCTTTGAGCGGAAACAGTTTGCCCGTTTCCCGCTCAAGGACCACGACCTCGAAAAACTGCTGGGCGTGAAAAAAATGTTCGGCGAGCGCGGCTTCACGCCCACTGAACAACGCAGCGCGCGCCCGACGTTTGAGATCAACGGCCTGACCAGCGGTTACCAGGGCCAGGGCAGCAAAACCATCGTGCCGGCGTGGGCGCGGGCGAAAATCACCTGCCGCCTTGTGCCGAACCAGCGGCCGGCACACATCCGCAAAATCGTGTGCGATTACATCGCCAAAACCTGCCCGGCCACGGTGCGGCTGGAAATCCAGGCCGGCCACGGCGCGGAAGCCTACCTGGTCTCGCCGCAGAGCCGCGAGGCCCAGGCGGCGTTGCGCGCGCTCCGGGCCGCGTTCGGTTGCCCACCGATCTTGATGCGCGAGGGTGGCTCGATCCCCATTGTCAACGATTTCAAAAAAATCCTCGGCGCGGATTCCCTGCTCCTGGGCTTGGGGTTGCCTGATGACAACGCGCATTCACCCAACGAAAAATTCAACCTCGACTGCTTCGCCAAGGGCCAGGCCATGAGCGCACTTTTGTGGCGGGAGTTGAGTCAAGCCTGAACCTGGTCGCCAGCTTCATCGCAGGTCCAGTGAACACTGGCACAAGTTTGCCCTGGCGCGGATAAAAGCGGTGGAGGGCCACCGCAGTCCAAGACGCTGCGCGCAACACGATGATTTTTCAAATCCGCGAAGCGTCCTGGACTGCGCCAGCCCTCTGGCGCTTTGTCAGAACAACCTGCGCCTCTCCACAACCAGCGAAAAAGAACACAAAAGAATGAACCTTTTAGCGTGCTTCCGTTATTAACGGGCAGATGCAACATTGGAAAACCATTTGGAAAACCGTTGTGAAAATCACCAGATTCACCCGTCTCTCCCTGTTAATTTTAACGGGCACCATGCTCATTTTACGCGCCGAGCCATGCCGCACCGATATCAATCCGGCGTCGCTATATTACCGGGCTTTTTTAATGCCATGGCAGCCAATGTCCGATGCGGACAGGGATTATCTGACGACGAAACAAGGATGGAACAAAAGCTCTCGGAACGGTTCGGGCCAGTCATTGCCATCCATGCCCATCTATACCGCCTCCACGCTTGGACTGGCGCAAGAATCATTTTGAAACGGCTAACGGATGAGCGCGTTGCGGTGGCGGATAATCCTGGGAGCGCTGGCGGCTCGCCGGCGTGGCATGTGAAACTGGCCGGCGAGCCGCCAGCGCTCCCAGGTTCGATCCTGCTGCTGGAGCTTTCCACAAAAGTTTTTGCCACGGTTAAATTATCCGCTGCCCTTTGTTCATGAACCCAGCGGGAATTCCCGCAACACACGCATACTCCGGGCAGAGGCACACCAATCACTCCAGATCAGTTGCAGCGATTGGAAGCGGGTTTCACCGAAATCGGTTTCCCGATGCGCCTGGAGAAATCCAAGCAACCGCTTCCAATCCGCCTTCGGATCTGAAAAACGCATCACGGTCAGGTGCGCAGCGGCAATCTTGTAACGGTGGTCCAGTTTTTCGCCAACTCCGCCGTCTCGCAGTGCGTTCCGCAACCCATCGCGGAGCTGCGCGAGGGTGTCGTCCTGCGGAAATCCTTGAATGAGCACCGCCTCCGGCGAAGCCGTCACGCCCTTGAATTTCACCGTAAAGGCCCGGCCATTTCTTAAAACCTCATCCAGGACCGCCTGACAGACCGGCAACTGATGGATTTGCTCGCGCCAGACTTCCGATCCGGGAATGACCGCCAGCACCGTCAGGTGCAATTCCGCCGGCTGATAGAAATGCTGCCCCGGACAGTTGACCGCGGCCTCGCGCAAAAATAATTCCACCCGCTTCCGGACGTTGGCATCCGGTCGCGCCACCAGGGTGGCCCCCCGTCGCGGATCATCGGCCTTTTCCCGCAACAATGGATCCACCTGCATTCCACCCGATGACAAGGCCACCGTCGTCCTGCTCCAAAGCTGATCGTAAATGCTTTGCGCCGCGATCAACGCGTCTCCCATGACAGGATTTCCTCTCTCAATCGTTCCAGCGGCAGCCCCACCACGTTGCTGAAGGAACCGGATATCTCCTCGATGATTTTGTCGCCGTGTTCCTGAATTGCATAGGCGCCCGCCTTGTCCAGCGGATTTACCTTGGCGAGATAATCGCGGATTTGCCCGGCATCGAGCGGATGAAATGTCACATCCGTGCTCACCGCAAAAATGCGCTCCCGATGCGCCCGCAAATGAATCAGGCAGAGGCCGGTGACCACCTGGTGCGTCCGGCCCTGCAAACGCGCCAACATCCGTTCCGCATCGGCGCGACTGAGGGGCTTGCCCATGATTTCGCCATCGAGGAACACCAATGTGTCCGCCCCGAGCACCAGCGAGTCGGGATTTTTTTTGGCAATGACCCGCGCTTTGCGATGGGCATTGAGCTGGCAGATTTCAAACGGCGACAATTGTTCGTCCAGGACTTCCGTGGCGTCGCTGGGAACAATCCGGAAATCCAGTTTCAGTTGCTGCAACAGTTCCGCCCGGCGCGGCGATGCCGAGGCGAGAATGAATGGCAGTCCTTTCATGTAATCAGTCTAAACTCTATCGGCGGAAGTGTCGAGCCGGTGTAGCGACTGGCAGTTTACTGATTCCTGATCCGAGCGCGTGGAGCGCGGAGCATTGCTGTGGAAGTTCCTGAAACCATCATTCCGTAAAATCCTGGCATCCAGACCACGCTAACCGAAATGCGGCAACTCTCCGGCAACAGCCCACCATTCCTGACAACCTCCCTCTCTCCGCGCCTCATTTCATTCGGCGCCCAACGCCGATGCAACATCCGCAATTTGAAGCGTGCGCCGAGCTGGAAAATCCGCTAATCCGTTCTTGTGCAAAGCGACCGACACATCGTCAACATCGCCCTCATTGGATTCATGGGCACGGGCAAAACGTCCGTCGGCCGGCTCGTCGCCGACCAGTCGCATTTCGAGTTTCTCGATACCGATGATGTCATCCAGGCTCAGCAGGGCCGGACCATCGCCGACATCTTTTCGACCGACGGCGAACCGGCGTTTCGTAAATTGGAACAGAAACTGGTCGGAGAACTCGCCGCCCGGACCAAAACCGTCATTGCCACCGGTGGCGGCCTGCCGACCCATCCGGATAACCTTGCCGGCTTGAAGACACACGCGCTCGTCGTCTGCCTGTGGGCGTCGCCGGAGAAAATCTGGGAACGCGTAAAGAACCAGACGCACCGTCCCCTGCTCCACGACCTGGATCCGCAAAAAAAAATCCGCGAACTTCTCGCCGCCCGCGAACCCTTTTACAAACAGGCCGATGTGTTATTGAACACCGAATTGCGTTCCGTCCGCGAGGTGGCGCAACAGGTCGTGTATCAATTCCGGCTCGAAGCCTCCCGCGGCTGATGAAAACAGTCATGGCGTGTTTTGAAGTGTTGGTGGGGCGAACGTCCCCGCGAGCCGGCACGTCAGCAGCCTCGCCCCACCGAAACTCCAATTGTGCATGAAAGAAAAAATCCGACAACGGGCGCTGGAACTGGGTTTTGACGATTGTCGCTTCACCACCGCTATAGCCCCTTCCAGTGCGGATCAATTTCAACACTGGCTGGCCGGAAAAAAGCATGGCGAAATGGCCTGGCTTGAACGTACGGCATCCAAACGAGTTGACCCACAAAAGGTTTTATCCGGAACCAGGAGCGTGATCACGCTTGCCGTAAGTTACGCGCGAACCGGTGACGCACCCTGTCACGTGTCACGTGCCACATGTCATGGAACCATAGCGCGCTATGCGCGGTACGCTGATTACCACAACGTGCTTGGCGAACGATTGAAGGCGTTGACGGAATACATGAACCAACTCGGCGGTGCGGAGACGCGGTCGCTGTGGCACGTGGACACCGGGCCGTTGCTGGAACGCGATTTCGCCCAGCGGGCCGGGCTCGGGTTCATCGGCAAGCATACCAATGTCATCAGCCGGCGCTTTGGCAACTGGATCCTGCTGGCCGAAATCCTCACCACGTTGGGATTGGAACCGGATGTCCCGGAGAAAAATCATTGCGGCAGCTGCACCCGTTGCATCTCCGCCTGCCCGACCCGAGCCATCACCGCGCCATTCCAGCTCGACGCCCGGCTTTGCATTTCCTACCTCACCATCGAACTGAAAGGTTCGATCCCAATCGAACTGCGCCCGGCGATTGGCAACCGGATTTTTGGCTGCGACGATTGCCTGGCGGTCTGTCCATGGAACCGGTTTGCGCGTGAAGGAAAAATGATGAAGACCCACGCCCGCTTGGACCTGGCGACGCCGGCCCTTGTTGGCTGGCTGCAACTGGATGATGCCGGTTTCAAATCGCGCTTTGCCGGCACGCCGATTTTGCGGACAAAACGCCGCGGTCTCCTGCGCAATGTCTGCGTAGCCTTGGGTAACACGGGCGACAAATCCGCCTTGCCTGCTTTGGAAAAAGCCGCGGGCGATGTCGAGCCGTTGGTTGCCGAACATGCGCGTTGGGCAATCGAACGAATCCAAGGCCGAAAGTCTGACGGCTGAACGCGGCTGAAGATAAAACCCTGGCCGGCAGGGCGCGTCACTCTGAGTTCGTCTCAAAAGTCGTTTTTTTCTCCTTTCCATGAACCTCTGGGAGCGCTGGCGTCCCGCCGGCCAGTTGGGAACCGTAAACTGGCACCCGCCGGCGAGAAGCCAGTGCTCCCAGGAACTGTGCCCTGGTTCAAAGGCTTATCGCGCGAATTTTTTCGGGGAAATTTCTCCTCAAGTCCCCATCCTTGGCCGCTCGGCCATCCATTTAACGGTCACGGCCTTTTCGTCTGGAAGGCAAACCGGCAACTTCAGTTTTTCTCGATCTCCCTTGCACCGCACTCTTGCTTGCCGACCAGCGGGTGGGAATCTCTATGGACCGCCCGTGTGGCAATCCGAGCAGGAAAGATCATAATCTCCACCGGTGTGTTTGAACGTCTGGCCGCCAGGGGTCATTTGTTGCAATTCCGCGCCGCTGCCCTGGGCCAGAATGGTGTGACAGGCGTTGCAGTCGTTGGCCTTGATGGTTTGTTTGGCATCGTCGGTTTTGTGCGTTCCGTCGTGGCAGCGGAAACAGCCGGGCCAGAGCATGTGGCCGAGATTGTCCGGATACACACTCCAGTTTGCCTTCATCTCCGGGAAGAAATTGTCCGAGTAAATCCGTTGCAAGGTGGCAATGGCCGGTTCGATGCGCGGATCGTTGGGATAACGTCCCGCCAGGGCGGCGGCGATACCGGTCTTCGCTTCGGTGTCCGTGTTGTAGTTGCGGGTCAGCACATAGACGGCGTTGGTCTTGATCCAGGGCAGCGTCCGGTCGATCTGGCCAAGCTCCATGGCCAGGTTTACGGCCTGGTCAGGCGGCACGTAGCGGTGCGACGGGCGATTGTGGCAATCCATGCAATCCATGGTGCGGATTTCGTACCGGCTGATGTCGTTGGTGAACCGCGGCTGGCGGAAGACGGTGACCACGCCCTTGGCATCCGTGAGCCGGACCCAGGGGATCTTCTGGCGGGCCGCGTCGGTGGCGATGTATTCGACGCGGGTATCCGCCATCGTGTGCCAGTGAACGCCGCCGACCGGGCCGCGGTTGGGGTTGGCGCCGCCAATTTTGATGGAGAGCCGGATTGAGTACGGCGTATTGGTTTCGTCTCCCTGAAAATACGTGAAAGTCCGGTCAAGATTGCCGGAGAATTTCTGGGGCCAATGACATTGCTCGCACGTTTCGCGGGCGGGCCGCAAGTTTTTGATGGGGGTGGTGATGGGCCGCGGATACTTGTTGAACGTGACCGAATAAAGCTGGTAGGAACCGGTGAGTTTGGAGCGGACGAACCAACTGACTCCGGCTCCGACGTGACAGGCCACGCAGGCGACGCGCGCATGCGGCCCGTGGTCGTGGGTGGTTAACTCGGGTTTCATCACCGTGTGACAGGTTTCGCCGCAAAACTGGACGGATTCCGTGAAATTGAAGGCGTTGTAGGTGCCCACGGCAGAAAGCATGATGAACAGCAGGCTGCCGACGCCAAAGCCGATCAGGAGGCGCCGGTCCCGGGGACGGGACAAATCGATCTGGACATTGGCAACAAGGGAATCGGCGCCTTGGCGCCGGCGCCGGGCCCGCAACACGCCGATCAACGTCAGCAGCATTCCGGAGATCAAAAATCCGGGCGTGACCATCCAGGTCAGGATGCTGATATAGGGGTTGGAGAAGTGCGCGACGGCGTCCAGCATGAACAACAGGAAGAAGGAGAAAAGGCTGCCAACGACCACCACCAGCCCGGTCAGGCTCATCCAATTGCGCAGTAATGATGGCTGATGGGGCGCTTGCCCAACGTTCTCGATATTCATGGCGGTCAATCTTCTCGGAGACAAAAAATCCCACGTCCAGTTGCGCGGGCAATTTTACCCGCCGCAGCCGTTTTGTTCAGGCTCTGGTTGATGCAGCCAAACCCGGGACCGTGGTTTACGGCCGGGGAACTTACTTCTTGAACGCGCGCAGGTACGCGACCAGACCTTTGACGTCGCTGTCGGACACGCCCTCGGTGGGCTTCATCAAGGTCTTGCCATCGGAGTCTTTGAGACCTTCCTTGATGGCCGTGGCGGCTTTTTCATCCGTGAGGGCAGCCTGGACGGCGGCATCGGTATAATCCTTGGCGCCGAGCTTCTTGCCCATTTTGGTGTCCCCTTTGCCGTCGGCGCCGTGACACTTGGCGCAATTGCTTTCGTAAAGGGCCTTGGCGTCTTCCGCGCGGGCAGTCAGGCCAACCAACAGGATGGCCGCAATGCTGAGGGCGAATATTTTTTTCATAAATTTGTTCCGGTCGAGTGTGGCTTTGTAGGCCAATCATTATTTCTTCAGACTGTGGACGTATTGGACCAACGCCTTGACTTCGTCATCCGTCAACGTGTCAAACGGCTTCATCAAGGTCTTGCCGTCCGCGTCCTTCAAACCTTCCTTGATGCCCTTGGCAGCGGCATCATCCTTCATGTCTGCCTGAACCTTGGCGTCGGTCAGATCCTTGACGCCCAGCTTCTGGCCGATTTTGGTGTCCCCTTTGCCTTCCGCCCCGTGGCACTTGGCGCAGAGTGAATCCCAGTTGGCTTTGGCATCCGCAGCCGAGACATTGAGCACGGCGGCGAAACCAAAGACAGTTGCGAGTACGAGTATTTTTTTCATCATTCGTTTATTGGTTATTACTGCGTTGTGACGCCCATCGGCGTCTTTCCCATATCCAGTGTGTCAAAATCCTGGCGGCAGACCAACCATGTTTTGTTGAAACCTTGACAATTATTGAATTACTGTAACGTATTATCATGCAATGATTCATTAGTGTAATGTATGTGAGCCGGCCGGCGGCGGATTTGGCGAACCGGCACAGGCCGGATTATTGACCCACCAGGCGGAAGAATTGCACGGACAATCCCGGGAAGGGTATCAGGGTCTTGACGATCAGGTTGGTTCCTTGCCCCACCACTGTCCACGTCTTTAAATCCGGAGAGGATTGCAACATCCAGTGGGCGGGGACCGCCCCGTTAGCCATGAACGATAACGCGACGGGTAAGCCATTGGACCTGACGATATTCATGAAAAGAACGGCCCGGTTGGGAACGAGATAAAACACTTCACCTGAGAACGGACTTTCAACTCCCGCGGTGCTGTAGGTTGTGGCGGCAAAGTAATACGTTGCCCCGTCAACCAAACCGGCAATGGTGGTGTTCGTTGCGTTGCCCACATCAATCTCATTGGTGTAGGCGCGGCTGGTCCCGCCATAATGGATTTTGTAGCCCGCCACAATGGGGTCCGGGTAGGCGTTCCACACCAGCGTGACCATTCCGGTGGCGAAGGCGGAAAGCGGCAACGACATGGCCGTCAGTAAAACGCAGCCGAGGACTTTGGGCTGAAATTTCCTTAGAACCCGGTCTGGTTTGCTTCTCACCTCGTGCGGAGCGAGCGGGGTGAGAATTTCCTGAGCGAGTCGGTTGAAAGTGCGGACCGCTTCACACAGGCCCCGCAAACTGAAGTGCCCGGCGCGACGCATTTTTGTTTTTCCATGGTTCACACCTCCTGCAGTGCTGGAATCGCGCCAGCGGAACCCGGCCGGATGTCAATTCGCAGATCCGGACTGGATTTTCATGCAAAAATCGCCGGACAACCGCGTCGGTGAGATCGCATCCCAAAGCGCGATATTCCTACAAATGCGCGGTTTCAGATTGCAGAATGCAATGCAACGTCCGATCCGGAGGAAGACGGAAAATGGCCGGACCCGGAAGAGACCGGAACCAAAAGCCGGATAAATGGCGGTATTTCATCTCATCACTGATCGCCAGGTCTTCATTCAACCGGTGGCACAACAAAAGCTAAAAGATCCGGCAACTGAAGAAGCAACCATCAGCCATGAAAACTACTGCAGGGTCAGATTTGACGCTGCGGCGAGGACGGGTCATTCCGTTTGCCGCCGCCGTCCCGGTCATGGCTTCAACTGAAAAGGAAAGTCCATGGATACTATGAGCACAAACAACACGTCAAAGAATGTCCTGAACTCGGATGTTGAAATCAAAGGCAACGTCAAATTTTCCGGTGAACTGACATTCGATGGCAAGCTGGACGGTGAAATTCACACGGACGGGGTTTTGAACCTGGGTGATGGGGCCGTCATCAATGGCAACATCAACGCCCAATCGGTCGTGGTGCGCGGCAAAGTCACGGGCAACATCAACGCCAAGGAAAAAATCGACATCAAGAGCCGTGCCGAATTGTTCGGCGACATCCGTGCCACCAAGCTGGTGATCGAGGAAGGGGTGACTTATGTCGGGAAGACGGAGGTGAATCCGAACAAGGTCACGCCCACGGCGGCACCGGTCCGGCCGGCAGATGCGCCTAAAATCCCCGAACCGGCGAAGGCGGGGGGACGCTGAACCGCGCCGCGTTTGCGGCTTGGACCAACATTGAATGCCGGCCAAGAAACAGGACCAGATCCTGGTGGTCTGTCCGCATTGCGGCCACCAGCAGGCGGAGCCTCGGACGGCGTTCTCCTCCCGTTGTAAAAAGTGCGGAGAACATCTTCGCCTCCAGGAAATCCTCAATCCCGCACCCCGGGCCCTTCAGCATGCGCCGAAACTGAGGCACATCACCTGTTTCGAATGTGGCGCCGGGCTGGACGTGCCGGCCAGCGCCGAATCCACCATGTGCAAATGGTGCAGTTGTTATGTGGATCTGCACAATTATCGCATCGCCAGCCCCATGGCCAAGAATTTCAAGACCAAGGGCACCTTGGTTATCGAGCCCAAAGGTTGCATCTTCAACACCGAATCCATCGCCGGCGACGCCGTCATCAGGGGAAAATATCACGGCAAACTGACCATCGAACATTCCCTGACCATCTACTCGACCGCGGATATCAAGGGCAGCCTGGCCCCGGCGCACCTGGTGATTCCGGCGGAAAATCATTTCCGCTGGCCAGGATTGCTCGAAGTGGGGACGGCGGAAATTGCGGGTGAACTGGCGGGCAATTTGCGTGCCCGGGGGGTGGTCACCCTTAAATCCACGGCGCGATTGTTCGGCGATGTGGAGGCGGTGGCCCTGGTGGTGGAGGCGGGCACGGTCATCGTCGGAAAAATGCGGATCGGGCCAAAGCTGGAGGGTCAGCAGCCGTTGTTTTTTTGATTTCGCGGGTTGCCGCCGTGCCCTGACACGGATTGCTGTTTGCGGAAGCACGAGCCGACATTTTGCAAATTGCAATCAGCAGGTTAACGACCCGGATGCCAATGCTCTCAAAATAACGGTTTCAGCCAAAAAAATCTTGGTACGGATTTTGCAGGGATGCTTTTACACCAAAACAACCTCCACCAATGGAAAGTATATGAAAATCCAGGCAAACAGTTTGTACCTCGCACTGTGTTTGAGTTTCCCGCTGGCAATCACCCCGGTTTTTTTGACCGGTTGTGCCAGCGACCAGCACAACGTCGGTCCCAGCACCCTCCGGGGAATGGATGACCAATCCCTTCGACTGCAGATCACCACCGCGCTGGGCGACAATCCCGATTATAAATTCGAGGGCGTCAGCGTCACTGTGTCCGATGGCGTCGTCCGGCTCGGCGGCTTTGTGGACGGTTTCGCTCAAAAGGTCAAGGCTGGGGACATCATCACGCAAGTCCCGGGAGTCAAAGACATCGTGGACAACATTGCCGTGAAGAAGCAGGACGCGAGCAGTCCCGGGGAATCCGCGGATGACAAATCATTGACGGAAAGCGTGAAGAGTATTCTGGACAACAATCCGGAATACAAATATGCGGACGTAAACGTTGCGGCGTTCCAGGGAACGGTGCAACTCAGCGGTTTCGTGGAGACGGCGGACCAAAAAAATCGGGCGAGCGACCTTGCCCGGGCGGTGCCGGGCGTCAAGGATGTTATGAACAACATCACCGTCAAGGCCATTCTTTGAAACCTGCCAACTACAACGAACAGCCCGCCCCACCCCACCCCACCCCACCCTGCCCTGCCATAACGGCTTTGTGCCATTGGAAAGAGTGGCCGGGCGATGGCCGGCCATTTT
>Ga0265320_10002858_pt1 | contig 11856 bp, 8 predicted proteins | sample 4827metaG_FD_202087 | JGI IMG/M metagenome (GOLD analysis project Ga0265320, IMG submission 202087) | Rhizosphere microbial communities from Carex aquatilis grown in University of Washington, Seatle, WA, United States - 4-8-27 metaG | ecosystem: Host-associated > Plants > Roots > Rhizosphere >...
GCCAAAGAGCGGGAGAGAATAAGATCATGACGAGGCAAGTCTTGAGGTTGTGCTTGGCGCTGATGATGGCGCTCGGGGTGGTAGGCGTTGCGGTGAGCTGTGGCTCCCCCTCGAGCGACGGACGAGAGGCCGACGACTACGTGGGTACGGAGAGCTTCGGTGTCTCGAAGTGCAGCGGAGGTACGAACTCCGACGGCAACTATTGCAGCACGACGTGTACGTGCGTAGCGGGCGAGGGCGATTGCGATTCCGACGCCGAATGTACCGGTGGCAGCGTTTGCTGTTCCAAGAAGGGCACTCAGTTCGGTTTGCCGTTCAACGTCGACGTCTGCGCGCCGGCTCATTGTCGGAACAAGATCAAGGACGCGGACGAGACCCAGCCTGACTGCGGCGGGTCGTGCGGTACGCACTGTGGTGCGAATACGTGCGCGTCGCTTCCCGCGAACGGGAACGCCGGTCACTGCACCGCCGCGTGTCCCTGCGGCGCCGACGAGGGCGGATGCACGGCAGCGACCCAGTGCCAATCCGGCCTCACCTGCAAATTGAGCTCGGGCGCATTCTTCAACATGCCGGCGAACCTCGGCGTCTGCATCCCGAAGACCTGCTCCGACAAGATTAAGAACGGAGACGAGACGGCCGTCGATTGCGGCGGCTCGTGTCCTCCGTGCAGCGGGGGAAGCTCGACCACGCCGGTCAGCTTTGGTGGCGCGCAAAACGACCCGGCGTTGGGCATCGCATACGACACGACCGGGAACATTTACGTTGCCGGTCGGGAATCGAGCCCGACGATCAACTTCGGCACCGGCGCGCTGACCAACCACGGAAAGTCCGACATCTATCTCGCGAAGTTCGACGCCGGAGGCCACAACCTTTGGGCCAAGCTCATCGGTGGAACGGGCGCGGACGGCGACGCCGCGGTCAACGTCGCCACGGACCCGAGCGGGAACGTCCTCCTCGTCGGCAACTTCTACGGGACGGTCAACTTCGGGGGCGGCAACGTCACCGTCAACGGAACCTCGGACGCTTTCGTCGCCAAGTACAACTCGGCCGGCACCTTCGTCTGGGCGAAGCACTTCGGCGGCACTCGCGGGAACAAGACCAACGGAGTGGTCGCGGACTCGAGCGGGAACGTGATCATTTGCGGAGGCTTCGAGGATTCCATTAACCTTGGGGGATCGACGTTCACTGCGGTGAGCGCGGGGCTCGGCACCCAGTACGACGGCTTCGTCGCGAAGTTCAATTCGGCGGGCACCCACGTCTGGAGCAAGGCCTTTGGCAGCTCCGGCACCGACGAGGGCGTCGGCGTCTTCACGGACGCCAGCAACTACGTCTATCTCGCAGGCCTCTTTTCGAGCACGATCAACTTCGGGGTCGGCGGGAACCAGACATCGGCAGGCGGCACGGATGCATTCGGTATTCGCTATGCACCGGCGAACGGCGCTCCTGCTTGGGTGAAGCGCTGGGGCGGCACCTCCGATGACCGCGCCAATTCCGTTGGCTGGGGCAACAACGGAAACGTCGTTTTCGCAGGTCGCTTTGCGGGCACCACGAACTTCGGCGGCGGAAGCGTTACATCCAAGGGATCCGGTGACGGGTTCGTCGTCGCGGTGACTGCCGCGGCGGCCGCCTACAAGTGGAGCCATACCGTCGGCGGACCGGGCACCGATCGGCTCGCTGCCGTCACGGTCCGAAGGTCCGACAGCAAGGTCGCGATCACCGGAAGCTTCACGGGAAGCGTCAACTTCGGAGGCGGCGCCAGGGCATCGAAGGGAAGCGACGACGTCTACGTCGTCTATTACAACGCCGCTGGCACTTACCAATCGGACCTGACCTTCGGCGGGACCGGGAGCGACCAGGGAGCGGCGCTCGCCAGCACCGCTGGGACCACGGGGTTCGTCGCGGTGGGCGGCCAATACGCTAGTACGACCATGCAGGTCGGAACGCCCACGCTGACGAACGCAGGAAAGATCGACGGTTTCCTGGCGCGTTTCGTGTTTTGAGGTAGCGTCCGCGGGCGCCCGTAGCTCCGAGCGCCCGCTTCACGTGTCATCCGACTTCCGGAATTTCGATCGTCCGCGGGCAATTGAGCATCGGACTTGGTGGGTCTCCGGCGTGGAGGCCCACCAAGCCTAGCCTGACGGTCGGGCGCTTCTTGCGGAGTCGGAGTTTAGCATTGATGGAATCGTGTTTTCGACTGCGGCGCTTGGCAGTGGCGATCGGCGCGTGTGCATTTCTGGCCGCAGCTTGTGTCGGGGTGAGCGATCCGGCACCGCCAAAGGGCGGCACGGGTGGCTCGAGTGGGTCGGCAAGCGCGCCATCGGCCACGGGCGGATCGAGCGGGGGCACGGCGTCCGGCGGGTCGACCGGGCTCATGGTCGACGGCGGCCAAGGAGGAAGCGCAGGCAGCATCGAGCCGGGGATGCAATGCACGTCGTCGGCGAGCTGTGCGCCGCCTGTGCCTTATTGCTTCACTGGCAGTGGCGCCTGCGTGCAATGCATCAGCGACACCAACTGCCAGGGCCAGGGCGCGAAGTTTTGCGATCTGACCTCCCATACCTGCATCAACTGTCGCGAGGACGCGAACTGTCCGGCGGGGTTCAACACGCCGTACTGTTCGCATGAGCTCGGCGAGTGCGTGCAATGCCTCACGCCCGCAAATTGCGCTAACTCCGCTGCGACGTGCGATCCCGTCCTCTTTGTTTGCGTCGCCGATTGCACGTCGAATACGGACTGCCGCGACGACGTCGGTCGACCCTACTGCGATCCTCGTCGGAACGTTTGCGTCGAGTGTCTCGCGAACGAGGATTGTCCCACGACGAAGCCGGACTGCCTCACGAACAGCGGCATCTGCGTGAATTGTACGGACGACAGCGAATGTCCTTCCGACCTTCCGCGGTGCGACACGATCAAAACTCACAAGTGCGTCGAGTGCCTGACCAACGCCGACTGCAAGCCGGGCCAGCTCTGCGCGCTCAACCAGTGCACGATGACGCCGAGCTGAGCCCCGAGCGAAGCGCGGTGCAGCGCGCCCCTTGCCACTTCTCGCTCGACTGGAGTAGTGGTCCCCGAGTATCGCGAGGCTCGAGATGGACGTCAGCGTTTGCATGCCGACCTGGAACAACGCGGAACAGCTTCGTTTGACTCTCGACGAGCTCGGCCACTGTTCGACGGACGGCTTCGCTTGGGAGGTCGTCGTGTGCACGAACAATTGCACCGACCACACGAGCGACATCCTCGACCACTTCAAGGGAAGGCTTCCGCTGGTCGTCGTGAACGAGAGTCGTCAGGGGGTGGCGAAGGCGCGAAATACGGCGTTCGCGAATGCTAGTGGCGCGTTGATCGTCATGACCGACGACGACGTGTTCCCTGGTTCTCGGTGGCTTTCGGCCTACGTCGACGCTTACCGTCGTCACGGAGAGAGTTGTTTCTTCGGGGGACCCATCGTCGCACGCTACGAGGACCCGCATGTCGACCCCTACGTCGTCGACGTCGCGCTCCCTTCGGCGCGCGGTTACTCTGAGGGCGCGCACGAGAAGGAACTTCACGAACCGTCCTTTATCGGCCCGAACTGGGCGGCGCCGGCGCCCGCGATCCGCAAACTCGGCGGGTTCGATCCCAACCGCGGCTTGAACCCTTCTGCTGGTCGGTTTCAGGCGGGCGAAGAATCGATTTTGCAGTCCGAGCTCCTTCAAGCCGGCTATCGCGCCTGGTACATCCCCGATGCGACCGTCGATCACTTCGTCGGGAAGCGAAAGACGGAGAAGCACTACGTGTTCGACCGCCTCGAGGAGACGGCGTTCGACGGCGAGCTCCACCGAACGACCAACGGCACAGGGACCGTGGCGCGACTCGCGGCATGGACGGCCGCCAACGGCGCGCTCCATTGCCTCAAGGCCGCCTCGGGAGTGAAGACCCTGTCGAGCTACCGCAATTGGAGAACCGGCAAGGGGCTCCTCCGTGCGCGCGCCGTCAAACATCTCATGTATCGCGGTCAGAACCTGTACAAACCGAGCGGTGATTAGTGTCGGTCGAGCCGTCCCGGCCGTCGCCGACTCCGCTGTTCATCCTGTCGCTGCCGCGCTCGGGTTCGACGCTCTTGCAGAGGATGCTCGGCGCTCACGCCGACATCGCGACAGTGAACGAACCGCACTTTCTCTTGCCGCTCCTCTACGCGGCGAAGGAAGAAGGCGTGTTCGCCGAGTACGGGCACTGGGTGACGGCGCTCGGCGTCCAGGATTTCATCAAGCACCTGCCTCAAGGGTCCGACGACTTTCGTGCGGCCATCCGGAGCTGGGCGAGAGATCTCTACGCGCGCGCCGCCGGCCGCCCAGTGACGTACTTTCTCGACAAGACGCCGAAGTATTCGCTCGTCGCACAGGAGTTGGTCGCGACGTTTCCGGACTCGCCGTTCATCGTCCTTTATAGAAACCCGCTCGCGAACGTCGCGTCGCTCGTCGAGACCTTCGGCGGGGGCAGCTGGAACCTCGACCGATTCGCGATCGACGTCCACGTCGGACTCGAGCGTTTGGCTGCGTTGACGATGCAGCCGCCGCCGGGCCTCAAGCTGCATACGCTTCGATACGAAGATCTGGTCGCGCGGCCCGCGGAGACGCTCCGCGAGATTTTCGCGTTCCTCGGTTTGCCGGACGACGCGGGCGTCCTCGAAGAGTTCGGAAAGGTTCGCCTGAACGGACGCATTTCCGATCCGAACTCGCGGCTTCCGTCGTACGGCACCCTGCGCAAGGAGTCGGTCGACAAGTGGAAGACGACCTTGGCGTCGCCGCTTCGCGTGCGATGGTGTCGCAAGTATCTGGAATGGATTGGTCGCGAGCGGCTCGCGCACCTGGGCTACGACACAGACGAGCTTCTCGAGCAGCTCCGGGCCCTTCCCGTCGATCGACGGATCCTCGCTCGCGATCTTCTCGAAATGCCTTACCGTCGCGCGAGCGACCGCTTGGAGACGTTCATGCTTCGCAGACGGTATCGCGTGTGGCGAGAAGGGCGGCGTTGGTATGGCCTTCGTTGAAACGCGCCGGAGTAAGCGATCATGAAAGCATTGGTGAAAAAGATCGTCCCGAAGCCCATCGTCGCGCTGGCGCGAGACGTGGTGGCTCGCTCGAAGATCCGGCGGCGACCCAAGCAGTCGTTCTACGCCGGCGATCGACGACCGGTGCTGCAATGCGTGGTCGCGTACAATCGTTTCGGCGGGTATTGCGTCCCGCTCTCGTCCTCGCACCGTCCCGCGGCGCAGAGCATCCTAGCGGGTGACGTCTGGGAGCCGGAGACCATTGCGCTCTTGTGCGGGATGCGCGCAGACGGCGACATCGTTCACGCGGGCACGTACTTCGGCGATTTCCTGCCGGCGCTCGCAGCATCGCGGGGCGCGGGGAAAAAGGTTTGGGCGTTCGAGCCGAACCCGGAAAACTTTCGGTGCGCGTTCGCGACGAAGCACATCAACGATCTGACGAACGTGGAGCTCGCGAATGCCGGGCTCGGTGATCGTCGCGGGACGCTCGCTTTGGTCACTTCGGACCGCAACGGAAAGGCTCTCGGAGGAGGGAGTCGCTTCATCGCCGAGGGCACCGAGCTCTACGAGACGAAGACGGTCGACGTCGTGACGGTCGATGAAAGCGTCCCGTCGGAGCGCGAGGTCGCAGCAATCCATTTCGACGTCGAGGGCTTTGAACGGCAGGCGCTTACCGGGTCCATGCAGACCATCCTGAGGTGCAAACCCTCGCTCGTCCTCGAGACGCTGCCCGACGAATCGTGGCTTATCGAACACCTTTATCCCTTGAAATACCGCATTTCGGCGCGTGCGAACGCCAACGTGATCCTCACCGCCGATCGCTGACTTCGGCGCGTCGCAGCGGGCGGCTCACGAGTCGGTCGCAACCGGGCCGCGGCTCATCGTTTTCATGGCGCCGCGAACGTCGTTCCACGCTTCGGGCCGAAGGAGAACGACCACGACCGCATACGCAACAGCGCCGACTACGACGGCGCAGCCGAGCCGCGCCGGAGAGGGCCATTGAAGCGGAAGCATCGCGAGGAGCGCGGTAACGACGAGCGCCATCGCGAGACAGCACGCCGCCGTCTTCCAGACCACGTGCAAGAGGTCTTTGAGCGATCCGTCGACCTGGCGTAACGCGTACGTCAGGTTCATCGTCGCCGTCGCGGCGCTGCCGAGCAGATACCCGAGCGCGACGCCGCGCGGCCCCCAATGGAGGCCGGCGCAGATGCCGACCCCGCCGAATACGTTCGACAGGAGATTGATCCGAAATTGCAGATCGGCGCGGCCGCGTGCTTGAAACAGGAGCCCGTGGAGGGTCCCGATGGATTGCCACAGCGCAACAGGAGCGAGGATCTGCAAGAGCGGGATCATGCCGACCCACTGCGGACCAAACGCCGTTCGAACGAACGGATCCGCCGTGACGACGAGGCCAACGACGGCGGGCCACGTGACGAACGCCACCACGCCGGCTACCCGCAGAAACGCCCGCTTTACGCGCACCACGTCGTGGCTCAGCGACGACAGCGTCGGGAAGAGTACGGTCGAGACCGTTCGCGCGAGATAAAGCGGCAAATAGATGAACGAATATCCACGATTGTAGAGGGCGAGATCCGATTTGCCGTAGAAGCGGCCGATCAGCACGTTGTCGAGATTGCGCGTGATGTAGCCGTTCACTTCGACGGCCATGACGTACAAGCCGAATCCGAGGAGACCGCGGAGGGATTCGCGGCGAAACACGAACGTCGGTCGCCAGCGGACGGCGAGCCAGAACTGTACGACGCCGAGTGCTGTTCCGAACAAGTCCTGCGCGACGAGAGCCCATGCTCCGGCACCGAGCAGGGCGAAGACCAACCCGCACATGCCGCCGAGGACGACGGAGACGAAGTCGATGCGCGCGAGCGTACGGAACTCGAGATTGCGCTGAAGCTCGGCGCTCGGGACGATGGAGAGCGCCGAGAGGGGAAACCGAAGTGCGAGCGCCGCCGTCATCTTCACGAGCGCGGGCTCACGGTAAAAATGCGCGATCGGAAATCCTGCCGACGCGGTGAGCAAGCCGAGTGTGCTCCCGAGAACCAAACCGAACCAGAGGACGCTCGAGCGTTGAACGTCGTTCGTTTCCTTGACGCGAATGAGGGCCGTCGCGACGCCGAAGTCGTCGAAGAGGCTCACGAACCCGACCACGACCGTCGCCATCGTCACCAGGCCGAACTCCTTCGGTCCGAGCAGACGCGCGAGGACGATGCCAATCAGAATGACCGCGAGTTGGCGGCCCAGCTGCCCGGCCGCGCGCCAAGCGACGCCGTTCACGAAGCGCTCGAGGAGGGTCACGCTCTTTGCGGCTCCGGGCGCTGGCGTCAGAGACCACTCGGCGACGAATCGCTCGGCTCGAGCGTCGCGCTCGTCGCGAGCGTCGTCCTCGGAGCAAGCTCGAGCGCCGCGAGTGGCACCGGCGCGCCGCCGCCGCGAAGGGACGTGATGCCGCCTTCGAGCGCGGCGACGACCGCACGGCCTTCCGCGGCGTCGCTCAAAATGGGCGTCCCGTCGAGGACGGCGGAGATGAAATGTCGCGCCTCGGCGACGAGTGGTTCTTCGTTCGACGGGCGAATCGACTCGAGGGGCGTGCTCGTCGAAAACCCGTCGCCGTCTTCATCGCCGTCGATGCTTCGAAAGAGACGTACCTTCTCGGTCGGCTCGGTGTCGTCGAACACGGCCGTCTTCTTTTCACCGACGACGACGAGCCGGCGAGTTTTTCGAATCGCTCCCGCGCTGACCAGCAGCGTGCCGGTGACGCCACGCGGAAACGTCAAAAGCGCGCGGACGCCGCGTTGACCTGCGCCGATCGACGGATCCTCGAACGCGCGAACCGTGCTGGGGTTCGCTCCGATGATCGCTCGCATCGCGCTGATATCGTGCGGAGCGAGCGACCACCAGGCGGTCTCCTGTCCAGCGAGCGACGTCGCGCCGAGCCGTGACGCATGGACTCTCCGCACCTGGCCGAGGGTGCCGCTCGCGGCCAGCTCGAGCAGGCACGAGAAGGCCGGGTGATAGCGAAGGATATGCCCGACCATCACCTTCTTCCGCGTCGCAACCGCGGCGTGCTCGAGCATCACCGCGTCTCGCGTGCGGAGCGCCATGGGCTTCTCTACGAACACGTGCTTGCCGTGCCCGAGCGCGGCGAGCGCTTGTGACGCATGTTCGCTCGGTGGGGTCGCCAGGACCACCGCATCGACGTCCGCCCGGCGTAGTACCTCCGCGATATCGGCGTACTTCACGACGTCGTCCACCGTCGGAGCCATCAGACGGGCGCGGTCGACGTCGCAGATTGCGACGATTCGCGTCCGCCCGACCGAGGCGAACGCCCGAAGGAGATTTCTGCCCCAGGGGCCGAGCCCCACGATGGCCAAGCCGATCTTGCGCGCTTCGTTCACGTGGGCCGGCTTTTACCACCGGGCTCGAACAGACTTGCGAAGAAGAGCGCGCTTTTTTCGCGCGCCGAGCGCCTTTGTCTTGAATGGGGCGCACATTTCGTGCAACAGACGAGCCTGCCAGGTGTCTCACGTGCCGCGTAATTCGGGCACTTTCGAGGCGTTTCGGGCGTGTTGGGCGTGCAAGGCGCGATTGACGTGATGGAGACACCGCAACCTTCGAACGGCGCATTCAGACCGGACCAAGCCGAGTCTCGATTTTCCTTCGTCGAACTCTGGCAAGCCGTCCGAAAGAATTGGGCCTTGGCGACCGGGACGGCCGTCACCGTCGTCCTCGGAGTGATGTTCTTCACCCTCGGGGAGACGAGGATCTACGAGTCGAGCGCCGTCGTGATGTTCGATCCGACGAACCCCCAACCGCTCGGCAGTCAGCTGCAGACCGTGGTCGACACCGGCGGGCAGTACTGGAACAACAAGGAATATTACAAGACGCAGATGTGGATGATCTCGTCGCAGCGGATCGCGCAAGCGGTCGTGCGAGAGCTCAACCTCAATAAAGATCCGACGTTCATCGAAGGGCTTCCGGCCGATACTCGGAAGCTACCGCGAGAGATCAGCATCGAAGGCGCGGCGTCGATCCTAACGGGCGGCCTTTCCGTCGACCCGGTGAAGGACAGCCGCCTCGCGGAAGTGAAGTACCGCGACGCCGATCCAGGCCGTGCTCAGCGCGTGCTCTCGACGCTGGTCGACACCTACGTCGAGAACAACCTCGACGAGCTCACGTCGGCCTCCACAGCGGCCGCGGACTGGCTCCGAAATCAGCTCGATTCGCTGGGCAAGGAGCTCGAAAATAGCGAGCTCGCGCTCCATCAGTACAAGAAAGACAAGGACATCCTCTACCTGTCGATGGATGACCAGTCGAACATGCTCCGGAGCGAGATGGAGCAGCTCGACACGACGTTGACCGGCGTGCGCGAAAAGCGAGAGCAGGTGGCGTCGCGTCGCGATCAGCTCGTCAAAGCGACCGCGAACGACCCGGCCAATCTGCCGGTCACCGAGCTGCTCGACAACACGCAGCTTCAACAGCTCCGGTCAGAATATGTCAACGCGACCAGTGACATGGACGCATTGCTCGCGCAGGGCAAGGGTGCAAATCACCCCGAGGTGCGCGCGGCGAACGCGCGCATCCAGGCCGTGCGTGGGGCGCTCGTGGCGCAGGTGAACGATCTGAAGGGCGCGATCGAAGGCGACATTGCGGCGATCGGCCGCGAAGAGTCGGGCATCGTCGGGCTATTCAAGGGGGCCCAACAGCGCGCGCTCGACCTGAATCTTCTCGAGATCGAATACAACCGGCTGCGCCGGGCCAAGGAGAACAACGAGAAGCTGTTCTCGCTGGTGATGGAGCGAAGCAAGGAGAGCGATCTCACGAAGATGCTTCGCATCAACAACATCCGCGTCGTGCAGCGGCCCGAGCGACCGAAGGGGCCGGTTTCGCCGAACGTGCTCTTGAACCTTCTCGGCGGCGTCGCGGCTGCGCTCACGCTGGGGCTCGGCGTGGCCATCGGTCGCGAACAGCTCGATCGTAGCATCAAGCGCCCGGACGACGTCGAACGCGAGCTCGGGCTGCCGTTCGTCGGAATCCTGCCGTCGGTCGAGGATCTGAACGCGATTTCACCGGCTTACGCGTCGAAGCGTAAGCCACGACCTTCGGCGGACCCGGACATCGAGGGACTTCCCGTCGAGCTCATCGTTCACGAGAAGCCGACGAGTGGCATCGCCGAAGCGGCTCGCGCCATCCGCACGAACGTGATGTTCATGTCCCCGGATCGGCCTTTCCGGACCTTGCTCGTCACGAGCGCAGGCCCAGCGGAAGGCAAGACCACGGTCGCGTGCTGTTTCGCGATCGCCATGGCGCAGGCCGGGCGGCGCGTCGTGCTCGTCGATTGCGACATGCGCCGGCCGCGACTGCATCGGATTTTCGGAAAAGAACGAGACATCGGGATCACGACGGCGATCCTCGAAGCCACGCCGTCCGTTGCGCACATCGCGCAAGAGACGCAGATCCCGAATCTTTCGGTCGTAACGACCGGGCCGTTGCCCCCGAACCCGGCCGAGATCCTCCATAGCGAAGCGTTCGCGAAGCTCTTGGAGGCGCTCAAGGCGTCCTTCGAATGCGTCGTGATCGACAGCCCTCCCGTCGTGCCGGTGACGGACGCCGCGATCCTCTCGGCCAGCGTCGACGGGACGTTGCTCGTTGTCCGCGCGTTCCGGACGTCGAAGGACCTGGCTCGTCGCGCCGTTCGATCGCTGCGTGACGTGGGCGGCCGAACCGTGGGCGTCGTGCTCAACGCCGTCGATCTCAATCGAAACGAGTACGGCTACCGCTACTACTATTACTACAAGCGCGAAGGCTACAGCGCCGACGAGCCGGTGGTGCGCCCGCCGGGTGGCCGAGGCGGCCCAGGCGACGGCGCCTCGCCGAGCTGAAGTCCGGCGCAGAGCGACGCTGAACTTCACGCAGCCGACGCGGTAGGCTATGCGGCGACGGTGACGTCGTTCGTCCATCCGTCCGCGTCCGTCGATCCGACGGCGGTCGTCGAAGCCGAGGCGCACGTCGGCGCAGAGACGCGGATCTGGCACTTCTGCCATGTGATGAGCGGCGCTCGCATCGGCGACGGTTGTACGCTCGGGCAGGGATGCTTCGTCGGCGGTGGCGCGGTTGTCGGGAATCGCGTGAAGCTCCAGAACAGCGTCAGCGTCTTCGACGGCGTGGAGCTGGGCGACGACGTGTTTTGCGGACCGAGCGTCGTGTTTACGAACGTGAAGAACCCGCGCGCCGCGGTGTCGCGGCGCGGCGAATATCGAACGACGCGCGTGGAGCGTGGCGCAACGATCGGCGCGAACGCGACGATACTGCCGGGCGTCGTCATCGGCCCGTTCGCGTTCGTGGGTGCCGGCGCGACGGTCACGCGCGACGTGACGGCGTTCGCGCTGGTCGTCGGAACGCCCGCTCGAAGCGTCGGATGGATGAGCGCGCACGGCGAACGCCTCCGGTTCGACGACGGCGGCCGCGCCGTCTGTCCCGCGACAGGGCGCCTTTATCGACTGAATTCGGACGGCGCCACGGTGGAAGAAGAACCGCGGAGCAATTCGTGAACGACGACCGCGAACGCGCCGTACCCTTCGTCGATCTCCGTGCACAGACCAAGTCGCTCGGCGACGCACTTCGCGACGCGGTGCTTCGTGTCGTCGATTCGGGCGTCTATGTCCTCGGCGAAGAGGTCGCTCGGTTCGAAGCGGCCGCGGCGAGGTATCTCGGCGTGCGGCACGCCGTCGGCGTGTCGTCTTGCAGCGACGCTCTGGTGATGGCGCTCGCTGCGTCCGGGATCGAACGCGGTGATGAGGTCATCACGTCGCCGCTAT
>Ga0265320_10002860_pt1 | contig 11855 bp, 10 predicted proteins | sample 4827metaG_FD_202087 | JGI IMG/M metagenome (GOLD analysis project Ga0265320, IMG submission 202087) | Rhizosphere microbial communities from Carex aquatilis grown in University of Washington, Seatle, WA, United States - 4-8-27 metaG | ecosystem: Host-associated > Plants > Roots > Rhizosphere >...
GGGTGGGTACCTGGACTGCGTCGCCCTATCCGGTCCCCGCGGGCAACATGCCGCCGGCGCCGCTATCGAACAGCGTGCTCCGTCAGGTCGTGCACGTCTCGCTTGGTGGCGGCCAGATCCGAGTGCAATTCTCGAATCTGTCTGGCAACGGACCGGTCGTGATCAATTCCGCGCACGTAGCCGTTTGCAGAGCGGCTCCTGCAGTCGACAGCACCATCGACACCGCGACCGACAAGGCCGTCACCTTCTCTGGGGTGGCATCCGTTACCATCGCGCAAGGCAAGGAGATCTGGTCCGACCCGATCGCCTTCACGATCGCTGCGCTCGGCAACGTCTCGATCACCACCGCCTTCGGAAGCGTGCCAAGTGGCCTGACGGGCCACGCGGGCTCGAGGACGACGTCCTACCAGCAAGCGGGCAGCGGAAACGTCACCGCAGCCAACATGGCGTCCGCGCAGACGGTCGACTCCTGGTATTACATCTCCGGCATTGATGTGATGGCGGATGCCTCGGCGACCGCCGTCGTTGCCATTGGTGATTCCATCACCGACGGTCGAGGAACGGACACCAATGATAACAACCGCTGGACCGACATTCTCTCGTCACGCCTGCGTGCCAATGCCCCGACCGCGAACGTCGCGGTCATGAATCAAGGGATTGGCGCGACCAACCTGGTTGGGACCACCGGAACCGCGGCTGAAGCTCGCTTCAGTCGCGACGTGCTGGGGCAAAGCGGTGTTCGGTATGCGATCGTCTTTGATGGCGTCAACGACATCGGCGGCGGCGCTTCGTTCGCCACCATGAAGCCTGCCTACGACAAGCTGATCGCGGACGCGCATGCCAAGGGACTACTGATCTACGGCGCCACCATCACACCGTTCGGCGGCTATGCAGCTTATTACACCGTGGCGCACGAGGCGGTCCGCCAGCAAGTCAATACGTACCTCAGGAGCGGCGCGTTCGATGGTTTCATTGATTTTGATGCCGCGCTCACGGATGGCGGAAATCCTCCCAGACTGCAGGCGGTCTATGCTACCTGGGCGCAGATGGATGGTTTGCACCCCGGTCCGGCGGGCTACCAGAAAATGGGGACCTCCATCGACCTGACTCTGTTCACGAAATAAAAGACTCCGTCCGCCGTGTATACCACCCTCCTGGTCGACCCAGGCGACGCAGCTCATAACAAGACCCGGCACATCCAAACAATACTCTGCACATCGTTGTGCCGCTCGAGCAGGTCTTTTTTCGATCGCTCCACGGCGTGGGAGATCCTCTTGCTTTTAAAGACCACCAGCAAACTGGGCCTGCCGGCCTTGGTCTTCGCTTTTGCCGCATCCTGCGGGATGGGCGCCTCCAACGAACTGGGGAGCAGCGACGCGGCGGCTGGGGCGAGCGGCTCCGCGGGTGCCGCCGGCGGTGGCGCGCCCGGGACCGGCGGCGCTGTCGGCGTCACGGGCGCAGGCGGCAGCGGCAGTGGAGCCGCTGGCGCGAGCGGGACCGGTAGCGGTGGTCGCGGTGCCGGAGCAGGCGGTGCTGATGGCCGTGGTGCTGGCGGCGCAATGAGCGGCGCTGGCGGCGTAATGGCCGGCACTGGCGGCGTAATGGCCGGCGCTGGCGGCGCAATGAGCGGCGCCGGCGGCGCTGCAACGACGGGACCGTCCGGGCTGCCAATTCCCCCCGGTCCGGCCAACGTCGCCAGGCCGAGCGGCACGGCCGGCAACATCACGGTCATCAATTGGGCCGGCTTCAAGGGCGCCATCTCGTACACCTTCGACGACGACAACGACTCGCAGATCGCGAACTACGGCCAGCTGCAGGCGCTGGGCGTCCCATTCACCTTCTACATGTGGACCAACCGGACCGAGGCCTCGAACTCCGTTTGGGCGACTGCGGTCAAGGACGGCCACGAGATCGGCAACCACACGCAGAGCCATTCGAGCAACGGCACGATCCCCGACATCCAGGCGGCGACCACGTTCATCATGCAGCACTTCGGCGTGATGCCCTACACGATGGCGGCACCGAACGGCGCCGCCATCTACACCACCCTGGCGAATGGGCTGTTCATGATCAACCGGGGCGTGGCCAACAACCTCATCGCACCCGCCGGCAACGCCGACCGCTTCACGCTCCCGTGCTACATCCCTCCGACCGGCGCCACCGCCACCATGTTCAACGCTCAGGTCGACAGCGCGCAGAGCGCGGGGAGCTGGCGCGTCATCCTGGTACACGGGTTCACCGGCGGCAACGACGGCGCCTTTCAACCGGTGCCGCTCAACGAGTTCATCAACGGCGTCAAGCACACCATCTCACTCGGAAATATGTGGATCGGGAGAGTGGTCGACATCGGCGCCTACTGGCTCGGGCAGAAGGCGTTCGCGCAAGCGACCACGACGACCTCGGGGTCGAACAAGACCTGGAGCTGGACGCTGCCTAACAATTTCCCACCCGGGAGGTTTCTGCGCGTGACAGTCCCCGGCGGCACCTTGACCCAGAGGGGCGCAACGCTGCCCTGGGACAGCCACGGCTTTTACGAGATCGCGCTCGACGCCGGCTCAGTCACCCTGTCGCCTTAGCCACCGTCGCTCAGCGAGCGCAGCGCGTGTAAGATCGCACCGATCCGATCGATCGACCACGACGCCGCGACGCTGCCCATCGCGTATATGAGGCCGCGCCGCGCCCAGGTCTTTTGCACGCGGAGCTCCGTCACCAGTCGACCGACAGCCATGACGACGGCGATGACCATGAGCTGGCCGAGCTCGACGCCCACGTTGAAGCACACGAGCGCGGACGCTACGTGTTGCTCGGGCACGCCGAGCTCCAGCAGCGCCGAGGCGAATCCCAGCCCGTGCAGGAGACCGAACGCGAACGCCACGGCCCACGGCGTACGGCGGGCCAGCGAATCGCGCGGCCGCAGGCACTCGGCGCATACCAGCACGACGGAGAGCGCGATCGACGCTTCGACGGGCGCCTGCGCCACGCGCACCACGCCGAGCACGGTCAGCGCGAGGCTGGCGCTGTGTGCCACGGTGAAGGCGGTGATGGTTGCCACCAGCCGCGCCCCGCGCCCGACCAACAGGAAGAGCGCGATCACGAACAGCAGGTGATCGAAACCAGTTAAGATGTGCTCGACGCCGAGCCTGACGTAGTCGACGGCGATAGGCGGCAGCGCACGCCAGCCGCGGGTTGGGCCACCGTAAAGGCGCAGGCTCGGCGCGCCGGAGGTGACCACGCGCATAATGCGCGCGCCGTTCCGCCATTCGATGTCGACCACGACGCGTGTCTGGGTCCCCTCGATCCACGGGAACGCGAGCGTCCCCACCAGGTCGGTGGCCCCACAGTCGAGGTGGTCGCCGCGCAAGCGGCACGGCGCGGGGAACGCCACCGCCGTCGCGAGATCGTCTTGCAGCGTCGCAGAGCTGGCATGCCAGCGAACGAGGAAGCGTCCTGGCTCCACCTCGACCAGCGAGAGTGATGCGGAGTCGAGCTCGTGGCCGTCGGCGCGGCCCGCCGCGGCGAGGACGAGAGCGATCGCAAGCAGGCGCGCCGGCCCACGGCGCATCAGGGACGCTCCTCGAAACGATAGCGATCCACGATGGCCTGCACCACCTGGTCGACCGCGCGCTGCTGCTCGGCCAGCGACCAATCGGCAACCAAGCGTCGGCGCAGCACGTCCTCGGGCGGCACACCGCCTTCGACGGCGCTCACGCGTACGAGCAGAAGCTCCCGCGGGTCCTCCAACCTCTGCCACCGTCCGACGGGTAGGCTCACGATGCGCGCTGCCAGTGCCGGCCCGAACCGCTGCGCCAGCTCCGCGGCGGTCAGGTTGCCGCCCACGATGGGCCGGCCCAGCGCGCGCGGGTCCGCCCCGCCATCCAGCGCGCGCGCGTACCGCTCGAGGTCCTGGGGCGACGACGAGCTGGCGCGCGGAAACGAGACGGTCCCGAAGTCGTAACGCCGCGGCACCTCGTAGAGGCTGCGGTGCGCCTCGAGCCAGCGCTCGAGATCGGCCTCGGATGGCGCGCGAACCGGAACGGCGAGGCGCGCACGCGCGCGCACGCGATCGGCGAGCACTGTCCGGATGGTCGCATCGTTTCGATCCAGTCGCTCGCGCAGCGCCTCGCGGTAAAGCGCCTCGTCGCACTCCCACATGCGCAGCGCGGCTTCTAGCTCCGACGGCTTGGGTACGCGCCCGTCGTTGTTGTCGCGGAAGCGCCGCACCAGATCCGCTTTCACGCCGGGCGTGATCACCACGGTCCGCGGATCGCCCGCGGCCAGCCGGTGGGCGGCGAATAGCAGCGCGCCGGCGACGAAGAAATGGATCGTCGGCTCACACAGGAGCAGCGCCGCGCGGCGCTTCCAAGTTGCGGGGAGGCTACTCAATCGGAGCCTGGCCGGTTCAGTGCACATTCAGCGAGCGTTGGGCGCTCGCGAATGAATTGCGCGATCAGAATGCGCGAGTGTCAACTAAAAACGGCGACCGGGAGGACGTGCATCGGCATCTCCGGTACGGACGGACCGCCGACCGCCGACGCTGTCCGTAATGTGTTCATCACATCAGCCACTGTCGCGCTGCCCTTCCTGGTTCAAAAAAATCGCGCTGCCGTCGGTGCCTCACAGTGCGAAGGGTGACAACGATCTTCCGCTTCAAGTTTGGTGAACAGTGGGCTTAGTCGAGACAGTAGGTGAAAGCGTGCACTGCGTCCGGTTAGCGTCGGCCTTTCTCTCCTTGAATAGTTTCGCGAGGCAACTCGGCGTCATAGGTCTGGCCGTCCTTTCTGTCGCTTGTACCGAGACGCTCGACGCTGGGCACAACCTCGCCCACGATGCGTGCGCCAGTGACGACGTTGGGCCGTCCGCATGTCCGCCAGTGGGCCTCCTCGACAACTTGGTCGGGTACTGGCGTTTGGACGATGGGGTGGGCAGCACCGTTGCCTACGACTCCTCGGGGCGGAATAACGAGGGAGCGCTACACGATCTGGACCCGAGCACCGCATGGGTTGCCGGACGCTCCCAAGGAGCGCTCGAGATCGCGCACACCGGTTGGGTCCGGGTCGCGCCCTCGCCATCCATCGACGCGATCACCGACCATGTGACTCTCAGCGCCTGGGTCGACCTCGAAGGTACCATCAACTCCACCGACGGCTGGGGGACGGCGCTTTCGCGTCAGACGGGAACCAGCACCGATCAGCACTATCACATCTCGTTGTTCATGGACGGGCGGCCAAGCTTGTTTCTGATCACCGAGGCCGGCTACGCGCTCATCCGGGCAGCGAACCCGGCTCCCAAGGGCGTGTGGACGCATTTGGCCGGTGTGTACGACGGTGCGTTCGCACGTCTCTACGTCAACGGACAGGAGGTGGCGAGCCAATCTCTGACCGGTCCCTTCTCTCCCGACATCACGCCGGTCATTCTGGGCGGGAACGACAACGACGCGAGCGGCGTTCCGACCGAGCTGTTCCCTGGGCGCATCGACGAGCTCATGTTGTACGCTCGAGCGCTCACGGCTCCCGAAGTCTCGGAGCTCGCTGCGGGTGCCCTGTTTCCTTCCCGAGCGACGGACGCGGGCGCTGACTGACGCCGGCAGGTACGCTCCCTGGGCGACTACTACTCTGTCGCGCGCAGCATCTCTTCGAGCCGCGGCAGCAGAACGCTGCGGGGAAAATGAGTGCCGAAAGCTTCCACCGCGCGACGTGCTTCCGCGGTGCGTCCCGACCTGAGTAGTGACCGCGCGCGCAATGCATCTCGCTCTTCCGCAAGGCGTCCCTTCGGGAACCTTCGAGCGTGCTCCGAAAGCAAGGCCAACGCTCTGGCGAAACTCCCGCTCCCGTATGCCGCATGAGCGCGCTGAAGGAGCCGGAGCTCGGCGGCATAGGATTCTCGCGGTTTGGGCAATCGCGTCGGGGACTCGCTGGTCGGAAGGGGCTCAACGATAATAGGCTCCGACGCCGATCGAACAGCGGGAGCGCTCAGCGGCGGGATCGATCGCGAGCTCAATCGGGTTGGGACCTCCCTATCGAGAGGGACATGGCCGCGAAACGCGGCAACAGCTCCGGCCGCCACCAGCGCGAGAAATGCGGCCGCGGCGGCCGCAATGCGCAGCCAGGACCGTCGCATCACAATCACCGGCAAAGCGACTTGGGGGGGCGGGACAGCCGCCGCCAGGGAGCCACGCGCGCGCTCGAGCACACGCGCACGCACGGCATCCGGCACCGGGCGGAGGGTCCTGCCGCGCGCCAGCAACGCTTTGACCATGGGATCGTCGCTCGAACCGCCACCTCTCATCGAGGCACCCGCTCGCCGAAGAGCCGCTGGACAGCCGTGGACAGCTCCTTGTGCGCCTTGCGGAGGCGGGCGTACGCACCGAAGCGGGTAATGGACAACTTCTGTGCGATGTCAGCGATCGGAATCCCATCGAGCTCATGCATGATGAGAACCGCCCGGCGCGGCAGCGGGACGCGTTGCATGGCAGCCATCAGAATGGCGACGGATTCCTTGCTTTGCAACGAGCGCTCGGGGCTGACTCCCCCGTCCTGAGCATCCAGGCTGGGATAGGGGATCTCTCGCCCGCGCCGCCGGCGGTGAGCGCACACCACCCGGAATGCCACCCCGAACAAGTAGGGCCGGAGAGGCCGTGACGTGTCGAGTGTCGGCCAATGTCGATGCAGGATGACGAAGATCTCCTGAGCGAGATCCTCCACCTCGCGGGGAATCGCGCCGAGTCGCTGCAGCGTCTCGAAGATGTAGTCGAGCTCCTGATCGAACGCATGGAGGCATGCGTCGTCGCGCGCGGGGGCCGCGAGGGCGGAGTGAGCCAAGCGCAAATAGCCCATTTCTACTTCTGATTGTCAGGAGGGCACCCTCTTGTTCACAGAAAAAGTACATAGACGTCGGATCGACGTTCGATGGCGACGCGAGGCGTGGTCCAAGCCTCGGAATGGCTACCGGTCGATCGAGGGCTGTCTGTCGCATTTCCTCACTACAGCGGCGGATAAATGTCTTCAGACGGATCGCGTGGCTGATCTTGTCAGTGGAGATGGCTTAGCTCAGGATGACCGATGGTGGTCGCACGTGTGTACCGGCTCCTTTGCGCCGCGGCGTTCGGCCTCGGAGCTCTCGCCAGCACGGGCGCTGCTCGAGGCGACGAGATCGCTGCCCAAGTCGACTACGTAGCCGCTCCGGGTTGCCCCACCGCAGGTGAATTCGAGTCGCTCGTCGTCAGGCGGCTCGGACGAGATCCGTTCCGTCCCGACGCGACCGAGAGGGTGGTCGTTCGGATTGAGGTCTCCGGAGCCGAGATTGTTGGTCGGTTCGAATGGAAGACTACGTCCGGCGAATGGCTCGGGGACCGGGTGTTCTCGTCCCGAAGTAAGGATTGCCACGAGCTCGTTCGCGTCATGGCATTTACGCTGGCCTTGCAGGTCCAGCTCATGTCCGGCGAAGCACCACCGAGGCAACAGCGGATCGAGGCTCCGAAAGCGGTCGCTCCGACTGTGAATCCCCTCAGCGAACCGCCGATGGCAGTACCGCCGATCGTGACGCGACCTGAAACCCAGGCACCGCCGTCCCGACTCTCGCTTGCCATTGGTGGTGGGGTTTCCGTCGGAATCGGGCTAGCCCCGGGCACGATCGCGCTCGGGCGTGTGTTCGGAACGCTGGCGTGGTCCCGCGTGGCAGTGGAGCTGGGGGCGGAGCTCAGTCTTCCGTCGAGCACACACGGGAGTAGCGGAGAGGGCTTCTCCGAGCAGCTCTTCCTGGGGAGCCTTGCTGCCTGTGGACAGGCCTCGGTCCTGAGCGCGTGCCTGCTGAGTAGGTTGGGCGAAATCCGGGTGGCAGGGGAGGGCGTGAATCAGCCCCTCGTGGCCTCGGGCACCTTGGTCCAAACCGGAGCACGCGTCTCCGTAACCCAATTGATCGGTCATCGCGCTCAGATCGGTGCACACGCCGACACGGTCGTTCAGGTCACGCGCGGACGCGTCACTTTGGATGGGATCCCATTCTGGACCGCACCGCGCCTCGCGGCCGACCTGGGGATCGACATCGCCGTTCGGTTTCCCTGAACGGCCGCGATAGATCCGTCTCGCCCCTTGCCGTTGCACAACTTCGAGCCTTGAGACAGTTGCATGGAGTGGCTCGCCCTCAGGTCCCGCACCAGCGTCTGAAAACCGCGACACGGCCCTGAGGTCTGGCTCGCGAACATCATGACGCAAGCCCCTGAACGAGAAGTCGCGGCGATCTTTCACGAGGCCCTCTGGGTCCGGAGCGGTTGTCAGACAGGATCGGTTCGCGCACTGTGGTGAGTGGGCGGGTCGTGGCAACGCAGCGGCTCGTGTGGTCGATCGCGATCACGCTGGCCGCTGTCACCACGCCCCGCGAAGGTCGCGCGCGGACGGCGGTCGTCACGACGCGATTGGATTACGCCACCGCGCCCGGATGCCCGACAGCCGATGGTTTCCAAACTATCGTAACAGCACGGCTGGGCTATGACGCGTTTCGCGCTGACGCTCCAGACCTGATCATCGTGCGCATCCAGACCGCAGGCCGAGCACTGGAAGGGCGGCTCGAATGGCGGGAGGAAGACGGTGTAACCGTCGGGGAGCAAACGTTTCCCTCTCGCACTGGCGATTGCGCGGAGCTCGCCCGCGCCATGGGTTTCGCATTGGCTCTCCAGATTCAGCTGAGGGCCGCGACGATCGACGAATCGGGATTGGCGGCGCCCACTGCTCCGCAGACCGAAGCGGCGAAGGCGCCCGCTGCGTCGACTATCCCGCCGCGGTCGGCGCCTGTAGAAAGCTCCGGATTCGCCGTGTCGGAAGCGAGACCCATCGCGCCCGGTCCTTCGGTGATTGCAGGCGGGGGAGTGGCGGCCGGCCTTGGCATTTCGTCCAAACCGAGCGCAATCGGCCGTCTCTTCGCGACAGTGGCGTGGACGCACCTGTCGCTCGAGCTCGGGGGCGAGGTCAGCGCTCCCTCGACGACCAGTCGCGCGGACGGAGGGGGCTTCTCCCAAACGACGTTTCTCGCGAGCCTCGCGGGCTGTGGCATGAGCTTTCCCTTCAGCTTGTGCGCCGTTGGCAAGATCGGCGAGGTGTGGATGGTCGGGCAGGGCGTCGACGTGCCGCTCACGGCCTCTGGCCTCATGATGCAGTCCGGACTGCGGCTCGGAGTGTCACACACTCTCGGACGGAGTGCCTACGTCATCGGCCATGCCGAGGGACTCGCTCGGCTCACCGACGGCACCGTGACGCTGGATTCCATTCCAATCTGGACGACTCCGCGCTTTGCCGCTCTGCTTGGGATCGGTGTCGCGTTCAGATTTCGGTAAACAACCGAACGTGGACTGACAGGAATGGTAGATGGGGTATCTGCGCCAGATCCAATCCGCCCTACCCAAGGGGCCGGGGGAGGCGAGCTGCGTCGCGGTTTACCAGCAGGAGCTCGACTACCTATTCGAGACTCTGCAGCGGCTGGGTGCGAGCTCACGCGAAATCGAAGATCTCGCGCACGAAGTCTTCCTCGTTCTCCTCCGCAACTGGGCGGAACTGGACCTCAGCCTGCCCATCCGCCCCTATCTTTTCGCCATCGTATTCCGGGTCGTCTGCGCCCATCGACGACGCAGGCGCCGTGAGGTTCCGTGCGGGTATGTGGACGCAGAGGACCAGGGCACTGGCCCGGAGGAGAGGCTTCAGTCCAAGGAGTCGACTCGCCTCATCATTACGGCGCTCGACACGGTTCCCCTCCCACGGCGAGCCGTCATCGTCATGCACGACCTGGATGGCATTCCGCTTGTCGAGGTCGCAGCCCAATTGTCCCTGACACGATTCGGCGCCTACAAGAGATTGCGCAAGGCGCGCAAAGAGCTCGCGTCGGCGATGCGTCGCTTGTTGAGGGGACGCGTGACGAGATGAAGCGCGAGGAGCAGCTGATAGAGCAGGAGATCGAGGCGGTCATGACACAAGGGCGGGAGATTCGCCCGACGCCTGACGTTGTCCGCGCGCGCCTGCTTGCGCGCGCGCGATCGGCTTTCGCGGCCTCCAAGGCTTCGCCGGACTCCATCCCCGCGCCTTCGAGCCCGACCGCATGGCGCGGCCCGCGAGTCGCTCTTGCGGCGAGCGTGGCTGTAATGTGCGCCACGGCAGCGGTTGCCGCAGCGTTTCACGTGCGCGTTGCGCTCGGTCCCGAGATTGCGCCGCCGCCGTTGCGGGTTTCCGATCCGCTCGCGGTCAGTCATTCGGGTCAGGGTCCCCAGTCGAGACGGCCGCCACAGTCGGTTTCGACCGCAAGGATCCAGCGGCCTCATCGGGTGATTCCCCAGGAATCGTACGCGGCCGAGCTCCGGCTACTGCAGCGCGCGCAGTCGGAGTATGCGAGCCACGAATTCATCGACGCACTCGTGCTGCTTGCGGAGCACCGGCATCGGTTCCCGAACGGACGGCTTGCAGAGGAGCGCGAGGCATTGTGTGTGGAATCGCTCGTGCGTGCCGGCCGCGACGACGAGGCGCGGCGCGCTCTCGCCACCTTTGCCAACCGCTTCCCACATAGTGCGTTCCTTCCTCGTCTCCAGTCTGCGGTCCGGCCTACGGAGGAGTGAAGCAACGGGCCTCTGCCGTGGCACCAAAATGCATCTAGGACTGACAACTCATCCGGTGAACAGACAATAGCTTTCCAAGGAGACCGCATGCGAACTCATCCGTCCTGTCGCTTTCTGGTCGTGGCTTTGTTCCTCGGTGGCTTGGGATGTGAGGGGACTGCCTCAAACATTGACGGGGCGGGCGGATCCGCGGCTGAAGGAGGCCGCAATGGCAGTGGCGGGAGCGCCAGCACCGGCGGCGCGGCGGGTGGAGGTTCTGCGGGGACCGGCGGCGCGGGCGCGGGCGCGGGCGGGGCGTCGGTCACGGGCGGCGTGGGAGGCCGCGCAGGAACCGGAGGTGCCGTCGGCGCCGGCGGTAGCACGACCGGCGGCGTCGGCGGCGCAGGCGGAACGTTCGTCGGCACGAAGACGCCGGGCATGGCGCAGACCGGCGACATCACCGTCGATCCGACGAAGACCCATCAGATCGTCGACGGCTTCGGCGAGGCTGACGTCTGGCAAGGCTCGTCGTCGGCGACCATGCAGACGTTGCTGTGGGACCCGGTCAACGGGATCGGGCTCAACCTGCTCCGCGTCGGTATCGACGGCACGAGCGGCTCGCCCAACATCATGGGCGCCGCGGGCTACGCCGATGGTCAGGCATGCGTCAAGTTCAACGGGAGTGCTTGCAAGGTGTGGGCGGCGCCCTGGTCACCGCCGGCCAGCATGAAAGACAATAGCAATGTCAACAACGGTGGACATCTACTGGCAGCCGACTACAGCACGTGGGCCAAGGTGCTCGCGGGCTTTCCGGCGTTCTACAAGAGTCACGGTGGTGTCGACCTATTCGCCATCTCTGCCCAGAACGAGCCCGACTTCACGGCAAGCTATCAGTCGGCGATCTTCAACGCGTCACAAATGGTGTCCTTCGTCAATACGCTGGGCCCGATGCTTGCCGCGCTCACCCCGCCCGTGAAGGTGCTCGCCGCCGAGCCCGACAACTGGGGGAACATTTGGGGTGGCGATGGTTACGGCCCCGCCATCATTGCTGACTCCATGGCCAACACGTTCGTTGGTCCGATCGCCACGCACGACTATGGTGGCACCAGCGCAGGCACGTTCGCGCGTCCGGCGCCGCCGGCAAACAACACGCACCACCTGTGGGAGACGGAGTGCACCCCGGGAGACACGGGACCCATCACCATCGCCACGATGATCTACGCGGCGTTCTCGACCGGCGGCGTGAATGGTTGGCACTACTGGTGGACCCAGGCGCTCGTACCAA
>Ga0265320_10002861_pt1 | contig 11854 bp, 9 predicted proteins | sample 4827metaG_FD_202087 | JGI IMG/M metagenome (GOLD analysis project Ga0265320, IMG submission 202087) | Rhizosphere microbial communities from Carex aquatilis grown in University of Washington, Seatle, WA, United States - 4-8-27 metaG | ecosystem: Host-associated > Plants > Roots > Rhizosphere >...
GCCACTGCCGGCGTCGCTCGCCGCCGCCGAATTGCCGGTCGCCGATGGCGAATCGCTCTTTGACCCGGTCTGGATCGTCCGCGACAACAGCGCACAGCCCCGACACAAGTTGAATCTGCTCTTTGCCTGCCACGTCTGGGCCGAAGCCTTGATCGATGAAGGTGCAATCCCGCAGGCGAGACAATTGTTATCCGAAGCCGCGTTGCTGGACCCCTCCGCTGTCTTTATCCAATCCCGTCTGAAGACACTTGGCCCGTGACCACCAATGACCTTCTTTCCGCTCTGAACCCTCGACCGCCGTTGTATGTTGAATGCCTGCTCGCGACGCCAGTCGGATTTGAATGTTTCTTCACCACGTGGCGAAGCTTGACGTCGAGAATTTGGCCCTTCTTTTCGCCCCACCGCATGGCGTGAAGCTTTACGCGGCCTTCGCCCGCTGGCTCCTGGCTCCTGAATTCTGGATTCAGCCTCTCCATCAGTGATCACGACCCCAGCTCCCATCTCCCAAACCGCTTTGCGGTTTTCGGGTCTTTGCGTGCTTTGCGCTCTCTGAGTTTCCTTTTGTCCGGCATCATGGAGATGATGGAGACCGGGCTTGGACCTGCCCTGCAAAAATCGAGCTTTGGTGATTACCGGGCGTTTGGTGGATTTCAATTCCCCACGCGGCAAGGCTGGCAGTCGGAGTGGGGCGCTGGCGGGATCCGGATTGGTTTGATAGAAGTGAACACGGTGAAATCTTCGGCGTTCAAGCTGCTCACGGAACTACAGCCCGGCAATTCTGCCAGAATGTCTCAGTCGGGTAAACGGTAAGGGGACCTGTGGTCAATCCATGCCTGATGTTTTCACCATAAACGTAAACGCGTTCTTGATACTGGCATGTTGGCGATCTCGTTTTAGCACTTAGCTTTTCCAGGCCCATCGCGTGCTCGCGATCTATCGGAGTTTATGCGGCTTGCAGCCTTTCTTCCCGACGATTTGAAATCTGCGTTCCTCTGCGTCATCGGTGGAAACCCTCAACAGTCTTTGCGGTTGATTCGAACTTCACGGCACTAGGGTCTGGGCAGCACAAAGTTGGTCCGCAGGAATTCAAGCCACTCGGGCAACTGGGCGGCGATGGTTTTGTAGCCGGTCGCCGCAAAGCAACTGCTGGCGATTTGTTCATAGAAGTGCGGCGAGGGCGCGGCATGACGCTGATGCAGGCGGGCCGCCTGTTCGTAAAACAAACCGAGGCCAATCGTAATCCGGTTGGCGACGGTTGCTGGTGGGTCAAATTTGCCGTGGGCGCCGTCGCCAGATAACAGGCGGCACATCTGTCCCAATTGATTCAGTTGGGATAAAAATGCCTGGTAGATTCTGAACGTATCCGTTTCCTCGGCGCCGAAGGTGGAAAGCTTGCACAGGATCCAACTGAACGAATTTTGCGGCACCAGGCCGGCGTGATCCTCCGCCAGCTGGCTTAATTGCTGGCGAATCAGGTTCCGCGAATCGGTGTCGTCCAGCAGCCGCCGCACCGGGGCCTGCTGGTTTGGCGGAACCAATGATGAAATCAGTTCATCCATACCTCAACGTATCGTAAATCAGCAGCTTTATTGCCAGCCATTTGAGAAAACGGTTGATTGTTGATTGTTGATTGTTGAGGGTCGAATAAAAAACAGCAAGTTGGAGTTCAAGCTTGCGCTGCGGGGCGGTCTTCCGTCTTCTCTAAACGTCATCATTTTTACTTGCCTAAACCCAACCAAGGGGGACACGTTGTCCCCAGCTTTCCCTAATGCCGCCCAGTCGAAATGATGCCGGTGCTTTCGGAAAAGTCCTTGAAAGCAAGTGAAGCTGCGAAATCCTTTAACCATTTCCCTGGCCTGCAATCTGGCCCTGGTAATCGCCTTGGTGGTGATGCGAAGGGGTTCAGCGGCAAAGACGAACGCCTCGCCGTCTGACACAAGCTTGCCAGCAACTGTGACCGCGGCGAAACTTTCCCCGACCGCAACCGAAACGCCGGTCCCGGTGGTTCCCTGGCGGCTGATCGCGTCTGCGGACTACCGGCAATACGTCGCCAACCTGCGCGCCGTGGGTTGCCCGGAATGGTTGCTTCGCGACATCATTGTCGCCGATATTGATGATCTTTATCAGCAAAAGTCCCGAACCGATCCAGTTTCCTTTGCGCCCTGGCAGGGGACGGACCAGCGCCGCAAGGCGTCCCGCGGCCGGTCGGCCAAACTGAATGCGCTGCGGCAGGAAAAATGGGCGCTGGTCAAATCCCTGCTCGGCTACGAGTGGGACAACCATGGCGACGAGGTCTGGAACCAGGGTTTTCTGACGGCCCTGACGTTTGGCTTTCTGCCGGATGACAAAGTCTCGCAAGTGTTGTTGCTCAAGGATCAATATGCCGAGTCCGCGCAAAACATCCGGGAGGACGCGAATTTCATCCTGATCGGCGAGGACCGCGCGCGTTTGCAGACCCTTTATGATGAGTTTGGCGCCGAGATGTCCCGGCTGCTCAACCCGTCGGAACTCGACGAACTGCAGTTGCGGGCGCAGCAGAGCTTTCTCATCGCCCATGACATGCATTTTGACGGCGTCGCGATCAGCCGTGAGGAATTGAGGGGGATTGTCCGACTGTCAAAGTCTTTCAAGGACATGGCCAGAGATGAATTTGTTTCGGCCCCGCCTTTGTCCGAAGCGGAGCAGGCCCGCCGGAAGGAGGCCTTTGACGCGCAGGTCAAAACCCTCCTCGGTCCGGGGCGATACGCGGATTACCAGCGTGCCCAGGACTTCAACTTTCGCGAAACCTTTGAATTCACCCAGCGCAACGCCCTGCCCCAGACCGCTGCCATCAGAATTTACGACGCCCGCCGCAGCGCCGAGGCGCAGTCGAATGAGATTCAAAAGGACGGGAATCTTTCTCCGGAGGAACGCGCGGCGGCCCTGGCTGTTCTGAAAGCCGCCACGATGAACACGGTTTCGTCGGTCTTGGGTGGCAGTTATCATAACTATCTGGCAGGCCCGGGACATTGGTTCAATGCCTTGGTCCAGCCGCCGGAACCGCAAACCGGGAGCCAAACGCAATGAAGACGCGCCTGATTATTGGTTTCTCCCTGGCGCTGAATGTGGCGCTCGCCGCGGCCATTTTCCTGTCGGCAAAAAAATCGCCGTCGCCGGATCATGCCCCCATGGCCACAACACCGGTTCCCGTTGTGAACCCGCAATCCCCGCCGCCAGCGGATGGTTCCCTGCCGCCCGGACTTCCTTTTCGCTGGAGCCAGATCGCTTCCAAAGACTTGAAAATCTATCGCGATCATTTGCGCACCATCGGCTGCCCGGAGCTCACGGTGCGCGAGATCATGCGGGCCGTGATCAACGAACTATTCGGGCCACGCCGCCAAAGCATCCTGGCCTCGTTTCAAGGGCAGTACTGGGACATGGTGCTGCATGGGGATCTGGTCCGGCGTCAAGGGCTGCCCCAAACCCAATATGGCCAGGCGCTTTCATTATTGGTCGCGGAACGGCAGCAACTGATCACGGACGTGTTGGGCCAGGATGTCCTGCCCGCCGAATTTGAGCGGGAGCGACTGGCGAATTTGGAGCAAAAACGTTCCTGGTTGTCTCCGGAAAAACGCGCAAAGCTGATGGCGTTGGAGGCTAAACACCAGCAGCAGCTGGCCGAATGGGCCGAGTCCCTTGGTTCGCGGGTGAATGGCATGCCAACGGCGGAAGACCAGGAACGCCTGCAGAAGTGGCAGCAGGAGTTTGACGAGTCGGAGCAGCAATTGCTGACGCCGAAAGAATTGGATGAGTTGAACCTCCGCGAGTCTGACGTGGCGGATTGGGCTGGCAGCCGGCCGGGTTTTAATCCGACCGAGGATGAGTGGCGGTTACTGACCGGATTGCGGTCCCAATATGAGGAGTCCCAACGCACGCTTACCAACCCGGACCTGACCGATGAAGAACGGATGGCGCAACAAAACGAGGCGCAGGCCAATTTTGACAACGCCGTCAAGGCGGCGCTCGATCCGGACCGCCTGGCCCAGTATCAACTGGCGAACAACGACCAGTATCAGGCGTTGCACAACGTGACGCAACGTTACGGCCTGCCCGATAGCGTGGCCGCCCAGAGCCTCAACGTGCAGCAAACCGCACAGACCCAGGCTGCCCAAGTGCGCGCCAACCCAGACCTGTCCCCCGAAGCCCGGCAGGCCGCGCTGAACGCCATTCAGCAGGAGACCGAACAAACCCTGTCACAAATCCTCGGCCCCAAGGTTCTCTCCTCGTACAAGGAATATGGCGGCGACTGGATCGCGGGCTTGGGCACCGCGGAATAGTGGGCCGTTGGTCGTGGCCGTTACTTGTCCGCCGCCGGTTCCATTCCGAAAACCAGGATTTTGAAGCGGTTGGGAACTTTTGGCTGAATCAACTTCGAGCACAAGCCGCCCGATACGCCGCTCTCTCAAGTCACGATTGATCGTAATGATCTGGGCCGGTCCTGCGTCAAAAAATAATTGAGATGAAATATTGACAAGGGGTATTAGATTTGTTGCAATCCCAAGTACCCCCTAGGGCTCGATATGGCTCGATCGATTGATATGATCGAATCCTATACCTATCGGCAAATCAATAAATAAAGTAACTCCTGGAGTCACACTTATGAAGATAAAACACCTCGATGTGGGAATATTATCGTTATTGACAGCATTAGTGAGCTTGGCCACCCCCGCGCATGCCTATGTCTATTCGTCTGAGGCGCAGTATGCCACATGGTCAAACGGGTCTGGTTTTACGATCCGCAACAATGTCTGGGGGAATTCCAATCCTTCCCAGTGGATGAATGTCAACAATATCAACAGCTATAATTTTTACAGCAACCAGACTGGCGGTGGCGTCAAGTCATTTGCGAGTGAAACCTGTAATCCCGGGGAAGTGAGTCTCTCCTCCATGACGCAGATGGACGCCTATTTCAGCATTGCGGTGCCTAACGACGCCAGTGGCCTCTGGTATGCCTACATGTACATCATACAGACCCAAAGCGATAAAGATGAAATCATGCTCTTTGAGAGATTCTATCCCGGCGCTCCCAATGGCGCCTTTGGAACTGTGATCTACAGCAATGTGACCTTTGGCGGTTCTACCTGGGCACAGATTTGGCGTTCCCCGGACTCCAGTTCCTCGCATCACGCCTACTTTTGCCTCCGCAGCGGCCAGCGAACGAGCGGTTACGACAACCTTCTCGACGTAATGAACTGGTTTAAATCGAAAGGCCTTTTGAACAGCTCCAATATCGAAGGCATTTCGTTTGGTGTAGAGATTACCTCCACCCTCGGCTGGCAGACCTTTTACGTGAACGCCTATACCGCCACCTGGAAGACTGCTTCGGGAGGCCAGCACATCTAGTTCTTAAGATCCATCAGGCATTTGACCATGCCCTGTCGGCACGGAAAATATAATACTCGCCCACCCGGCGTGGTAAACGGGATTTTATAAAACCAACCTCGGCGCTTGGGAGGAACACTCCCAAGCGCTGATTTCATGCAGAGCATTTTGCTCGATATTTGCCCAAACCGAATTGATCAACAGGTTACGCATTCAATGGAGTTATCCAACTTGAGAAATATGATTTCGCCATTCGCCGTTGCTCCGGCCATTTTAATGGTATTTTTGAGCCTTCCCGCCAATGCCGACGCGCCGTCCGGGACAGGTAATAACGCAAACACATCGCCTGCAACGGTTGTGAACCAGACGGCTGATTCCATCGCCGGGCAGCCACCGGAGGTTTCCCCACACGGGACAAATGAGGCGCAGCCTCCAGGAGTGGCCGCCAGCGTAAACGGCGAAAATATTTTGATCTCGGATGTATTTGATGCCGCTTTGCGCACGGCCGCCGCGAACATCCTCGATCAATTGACCGGCAACGTCCTGATCGATCAGGAAGCCAAGAAGGAAAATATAGTCGTCGCGCCAGACGAAATCGATGCACGAATCAGCCGGATCCGCAATTTCATAAAGCCCAAAGTGCTGGAAGACGACCTGAAACAACGGCATATGACGATGGACGAACTGCGTGGGCAGATGAGCGCAGCAATCGAAATTGAAAAACTCACCGGCAAAACGCTGCCTCCGGTAAGGATGTGTCATGTACGTGAGATTCTGGTTCGGCTTCGTCCGGAAGATACTCAACCGGCAGAAGGCGATAGCATGCACAGTCAGTCCGAAGCCAAAGCGATCATCGACAAGATACAAGAAGGCTTAAAGGCCGGTAAGAAATTCGAGGATTTGGCAAAGACATACTCGGACGACACTGGAAGCAAAGATGAAGGCGGCGATATCGGGATCATAACCGATGTCCCGGGTGCGGCAAATAATGTGTTGGCTCGCATGAGTTCCGTTCAGCCGGCCTTATTAGAGGCGGTCTTCGCACTGAAATCCGGCGAAGTCACACGAGCGCCCATAACTACAGAATTTGGTTACCTTTTTATAAAAGCCATAAGCACTAAGGCGGATCAAAATACTTCTGAAAAAGACTTGTACAACGAAGCGGAGTCCAAATCCAGGGAGTTACAATTCGAGAAAGTAGCTCCTGAATATGTGCAAGCGCAGCGGGAGAAAGCCAATGTGCAGATCTATTTTGGCGTCCCCGTGATTGGACCGGCAGGGGTGGCGGCTTCGGTAAACGGCGAAAACATAACCATATCACAAGTATCAAATCTGGCATTGACGGTGGCTGGGGCGTCCATCGTGGATGAGATGATAACCGCCAAATTAGTCGAGCAAGAGGCGAAGAAACTGAATATCACAGTGGATGCTGCCGAGATCGATGCGAAGCTCGATGAGATACGTGCCAGACTCAAACCGAAAACGCTGGAGCAAATGCTTGACGAGAATCATATGAGCTTGAAGGATTTTCGCAAAACCCAGCGGTTTCAGCTTGAAGCCGCCAAGCTCTTATGGAAATCGATGGAGCCACTAACATTGGTCCATGCCCGGCATATTCTTATTTTGACGAAAGGCGCCGCCGCATCCGGCGTTAAAGGTGTAAGACCGCATTCGGAAGCCGAAGCCAAGGCAATCATTGCCAAAATCCAAAAAGAATTGAAAGCCGGCAAGAAGTTCGAGGATTTGGCCCGGCAATACACGGAAGACCCGGAGAGTAAAAAGTCCGGCGGCGATCTGGGGATCATCCAAAGGCAAACTCCATTTGGCATGGATGTTTTCACGGCGGCGCAGGCGCTGAAAAAGGGAGAGGTGACACCCGAACCGGTTAAATCCGGCTATGGCCTCCATTTGATCATGGCCGAAAGCACGAATGCCGACTATTCTCCCGATGAGAAACAATTGTATGCCAATGCCGAAAAATACGTTCACGACATGGAGGTGCAACTGTTTATCCGCAGTTACTTAAAGTCACTGCGCTCCAAAAACCAAGTGGTCAATTACATGGAATGACCGGGTTCACTTTCCGACTGGAGGAAACGAAGGAATACACGGTGATCCGGTTCATGTTGGTCCAGGGAAATTGAAACCATGATGGTGTAAGAAGTTTCAAGCATTCAGTATCCAGTTTTCAGAAACTGAAAGCAGAAGGCGTGGCAGGTGACGGGTGGCGGAATTTGATGTTTAGCGGGCGCAGTCGCGCATGGCTTGCAGGACATCCTCGAGGTCTTTGATGGTCGTGCGGACATCGGATTGCTCGCCGTCGATCTGCTGGTGACCCAGGGCGGAAAGTTGATTCAGCACTTGCAGCTTGCTGGATATCTGCCGTTGCAGGTAGTCGCCCGGCGGCGGGACGGGCGCGCGCTGATTTTTAAGTTCGGTCCATTTGGTTAACAGCTCCTGAATCGATGGCTCGCTCATGTTGGGCTTGTTGTACCCTAAATGGCGCCAAAAGCAACTGGGTTGCAAGACAGAATCCAGAAGTCTGAAGACAACAGGGGGCGAGTATTCGGGGTTCCTTGGCTGCCGGTTCCAATCTGTGCGTCTGTGTCAGTTGTGGCCAAAGTGAAAGTCAGGAATCAGTTTTCAATGACCGTCAAAACGGCTAGATTCCAGGGAGAAAGGCAATTCGAGCACGAAATGTGGCCCGCCGTAATCATGGATCCTGGCCACGACGGCAAAGGAAAACGTTCATGATCATTCTCGACCAGCTGACCAAACGGTTCGGCGCCCAGACGGCGGTGGATTCGCTTTCCTTCGAGGTTCCCGCCGGTCAGATCGTCGGCTTTCTCGGTCCCAATGGCGCGGGCAAGTCCACGACGTTGAAAATGTTGACCGGCATGATCGAGCCGAGCGGCGGACGGGCCACAGTGTGCGGCCATGATTTGCAGCGCGAACCGATCGAAGTCAAACGCAACGTTGGGTTTGTGCCGGAATCCGGTGCGGTCTTCGAATCGTTGACGGGCCTGGAATATCTGGAAATGGTGGCGGCGCTCTACCGCATTCCCCAGAACGCAGCGCGGGCGCGCATCAAACAATTCATCGCCTTCTTCGATCTGAGCTTTGAAACGCTCACCGACAAATTGCTCGGCGCCTATTCCAAGGGCATGCGGCGCAAGGTCGTCATCACGTCCGCCCTCCTGCACAATCCGCCGGTGGTTTTTTTCGACGAGCCGCTCGATGGGCTCGACGCGAATGCCGCCGTCGGTTTCAAGGCGCTTATCCAGACGCTCGCGCGCGAAGGCAAAACGATTGTTTACAGCTCGCATATCCTCGACGTGGTCGAGCGCGTGTGTCACCGGGTCATCATCATCGACAAGGGCAAACTGCTGCTGGATGGCAAGCCCGACGAATTGGTCGCCGCGCATCAGGCCGGCACCCTGGAAAAACTGTTCACGCAACTCACCGGCGGGGCCGAACTGGAACGCCGCGCCGAGGATTTTGCCCGGACCTTCCGGCCATGAGCGAGTCAGAACCCAGCCTGCCACCGATCCTGCCGGAGCTGGTGCCGGCTCCGGAACGGACGCTGAGGCGATTGTTCCTGACGTTATTCCTGCGCGGGCGCGGCGCGCGCGGATTGAACAAACAAGGCGCGCCAAAATCCGTCGGCCAAAAGCTGGCGCTCTCGCTGCTGCTCTATCTGCTGTTCGGTTGCATGGCGCTGTTCTTCCTTCATCAGCCGGTGTTTGCCCTGGCGGTTTATCTGCATGCCATGACGTTTGTTTTTCTGGGCATGTTCGTGGCGTCGTCGGCAGGCGAGGTTCTCTTCAACAAGGAAGAGTCGGACATTCTGTTGCACCGGCCGGTCACGCCCCAGGCGATGTTGTGGGCAAAAATCCGTGTGCTCGTCGAGGTGTCGCTCTGGCTGGCCGGCGCTTTCAATCTCGTCGGACTGTTCGTGGGATTCGGTTCGGCCGGCAACTGGCGTTTTCCGATTGTCCATCTTTTCTCCACCGCCTTGGAGGCGTTGTTTTGCACGGGTTGCGTGGTGCTGGTTTATCAGCTTTGCCTGCGCTGGTTCGGACGCGAGCGGCTGGAAGGCCTGATGACCATCGCGCAGGTCATCGTGTCGGTGACGGCGGTGCTCGCCGGCCAGATTCTGCCGCAGATCGTCCTGCGTATGGGCCACGTCCTGAATGTCAGCGAAGTCTCCTGGTGGTTCAATCTGCTGCCGCCGGCATGGTTTGCGGGATTTGACGACGCGTTCTCCGGCAGCGCGCTGTTGGGTTCATGGGTGCTGGCGGCGCTGGCGGTCGGCGTGACGGCCTTGGTCCTGTGGGTTGCATTTATGAAACTGGCACGCGATTACGAGACCGGGTTGCAGGCGCTCAACGAAACGGTTTCCACCCGGGTCCGGAAGCGGAACCATCGACGCTGGCTCGACTGGCTGGTCAACGTGCCGCCGTTGAGCTGGTGGCTGCGCGATCCGGTGGCACGCGCCTCGTTCCTGCTGACCGCGGCTTATCTGATCCGCGATCGCGACGTGAAACTGCGCGTTTATCCCGGCATTGCGCCGGTTCTGATTCTGCCGTTTATTTTCCTGCTCCAGAATCATCACCACGGCGTTTCCGATGCTCCCGGTTTCGGCGTGCCGTTCTCCGGCATCTATCTCGGAATGGTGCCGTTGTTTGGGTTGCAACTGCTGCAATACTCTCAGCAATGGCAGGCGTCGGATATTTTCCGCGTGGCACCAATATCCGGGCCGGCCCAGCTCTCCCATGGGGCGAGGCGGGCCGTGCTTTGCCTGCTCGCCGTGCCCCTCCTGCTGCTTGTGGGCCTGATGGTCTGGCTGATGGTCGGCAATCTTTCGCAACTGGTTTTGTTCCTGCCGGGCCTCATCTCGCTGCCGGTTTTTGCCCTCATTCCCGCCCTGGGCGGTTACGGAGTGCCGCTCTCGCGACCGACGGATGCGGCAAAATCGGCCTCGAGGGGTCTGAACATGATGCTGGTGATGGTGGTCGCTTTCGGACTGGCTCAACTGGCGTCGATATCCTGGTCCCAAGGCTGGTTTGGGTGGCTGATTTTGAGCGAAACGGTTGTTGCCGTCGGTGTCTATTCCATCCTGCGACTGGCGGTGGCGAGAAAACGGTGGACGGCGGATGAGTAAGGTGCGAGAGAATCGGAAAGCGACGATTGAGGCCAATGGCTGAAGGGAAACTCAGAACCCTGAACGCGGCACATCGAACGTTGTCTGAAAAGGTCTGAAGTGGAACGGAAACCTCGAACGCTGAACCGCGAAAACAAATGAAGCCGCTCGAACCACCGGATAGTCATCATCTCTCCGCCGCCGCCGGCTGGTTGGGACTGCGCAATATCGCGGAGGCCGGCATCGAGCTGGATAAAATTGCGCCGCATTTCCGATCTCATCCGGAGGTGCTCGCCGTCCGATGTGACCTTCTCTTCCAGTCGGGAAACTGGGAAGCGGCGGCGGAAATTGCCGGGACACTCACCCGGTTGGAGCCGCAAGAGCCGGGAGCTTGGGTTTCGCTGGCCTATGCGACGCGCCGGAAAAACGGCGGGGGAATTCCCCAGGCCCGGGCGATTCTGATTGAGGCGCAACGGACTTTTCCCAAGGAAACCATCATCGCTTACAACCTGGCGTGTTATGATTGCCAGTTGGGCAATTTGAACGCGGCGCGGTTATGGTTGGAGAAGGCCTGCACCCTCGGCAATGTCCGTGCTGTCAAGCGCATGGCCCGCGAGGATCCAGACCTGGAACCGTTGTGGCCGGAAATCCTTGGAACCTGAAAATGGGGTAAGGGCCACAGTTTGGTGGGGAGAGGCTACGGACGAGCCCGATCGAGGACGCTCGCACCACCGAAAGCCATGAAATGAGCCGCCTGCACTGATTTCAATTGTAGCTCCGCGACTGTGCGAAAGCAGGGGCATTTACCCTGCAAATAAATATTCAAAATTGCTGTTGACAGGGGGATGGGTGTTTTATAGTTTGCCGTTGCTAGCAGAGCCGGGAAAAGACATAAAAGCCAGTTGCCCCTTGGATTTTTGATGGAAAAAGATGAGGGGGACGGGTTTTTTTGTCGTTTGGTGTATCGGGACGGACTAATGATTTTAATGCGCCCATGTAGCTCAGTTGGTAGAGCGCGTCCTTGGTAAGGACGAGGTCATCAGTTCAAACCTGATCATGGGCTCCACTAATTTATTGACTAAAAACTAACGACATCAACGCAGGAGACTAAAATGGCTAAAGAGCAATTCCAACGAACGAAACCGCACGTCAACGTCGGCACCATTGGACACATTGACCACGGCAAATCCACCCTGACCGCCGCCATTGTGGCGACCCAGGCGCGCAAGGGGCTGGCCAAACCCATCTCTTATGCCGACATCACGAAGGGCGGCACCGTGCGTGACGAAACCAAGACTGTCACCATTGCCGTCTCGCATGTCGAATACCAGAGCGACCAGCGACATTACG
>Ga0265320_10002862_pt1 | contig 11852 bp, 8 predicted proteins | sample 4827metaG_FD_202087 | JGI IMG/M metagenome (GOLD analysis project Ga0265320, IMG submission 202087) | Rhizosphere microbial communities from Carex aquatilis grown in University of Washington, Seatle, WA, United States - 4-8-27 metaG | ecosystem: Host-associated > Plants > Roots > Rhizosphere >...
CTGTGAGGCGGGCCCAGCGGTCCCGCCCTACCTTGAGCAACTGACTCGTTCCGGCCTGCGACTCCTTCTGAAATGACCGTTGCTAGGACGCGAAAAAATTACCTGACTTCAGCCCGCTGAGCCATGCCCACGTCCATCCCCAGCACCCGTTCCGCGCCGCTCGGCTATGCCGGGAAGGCGAGCCGTTTCGACGAGTGCGTGGACGCGGCCGGCAAATTGCGGGCCCCGTGGGCGGGCTTCTTTGATTTTCTCGGCACCGACCCGGCCGCCAAACTCCGCACCGCCACCGAGGCCTGCCACCGCGCCATCGTCGAACAGGACGTGAGCATGAACGTCTACCTCGGCCAGCAAGCGGGCGCGCAGCCCTGGCCGCTGGATGCCGTGCCGCTGCTCATCAGCGCCGGCGAATGGCAGCACATCACGCGCGGTCTCCGCCAGCGCGCCCACCTGCTCAACGAACTTCTGAACGACCTTTATGGCCCGCAAAAGCTCCTGCGCGAGGGGCTGCTGCCTGCGAAGCTCGGCATGGCCAATCCGCATTTTCTCCGCGCCTGCGCCGGCCTCGGCAAACCGGACGGCGCCTTTTTGCATACCTACGCCGCCGATCTCGCCCGCTCCCCCGACGGCAAGTGGTGGGTGATCGAGGACCGGCTTGATGCGCCCTCCGGCCTCGGCTACTCGCTGCAAAACCGCATCATCGCCCGGCAGGCGCTGCCCGACATCTTCCACCGCGCTCCGGTGGAAAGGCTTTATCAGTTTTTCAGCGACTACCGCTCCTCGCTCGAGGCGCTCTCCCCGCATCGCGAGACGCCGCGCATCACCCTGCTCTCACCGGGTCCCGCCAACGAAACTTATTTCGAGCAAGCCTATCTGGCTCGCTACCTCGGCTACACGCTGACGGAGGGAGAGGATCTCATCACCCGCGACCGGCAGGTGTTTCTGCGCACCGTGGGCGGCCTCAAGCGCACCGATGTCATCATCCGCCGCGTCGATTCCGATTTCTGCGACCCGCTGGAACTCGACGGCTCCTCGCTGCTCGGCGTGCCCGGTCTGGTGCAGGCGGCGCATGGCGGCCAGGTCGCCCTCGCCAACCAGCTCGGCGCCCGCGCGCTGGAGACACCCGCGCTGCTGGCATTTCTGCAACCGTTGTGCCGGCATGTGCTCGGGGAGGAATTGCTGCTGCCGAGTGCCGCCACCTGGTGGGGCGGACAGCCCGGCCCGCTCAGCTACATCCTTGAGCATCTGCCCGACCTCGTCGTGAAACCGGTTTTCCGCACCGCTTCCGCACCGCCACCCCGCTACGGCGCCCGGATGGGCAAAGCGGCACGGGCCGCACTCGCCGACGAAATCCGCGCCCAACCCTGGGCCTGGTGCGGCCAGGAACGCGTGCTGCACGGCACCACGCCCGGCTGGCACGAGGGCGCCCTGCGGCCCATGCCTTTCATCTCAAGATTTTTCCTGGCGTGGCATGAAGGCGATTACACCGTCATGCCCGGCGGCCTCACCCGCTGTAACCCGAAGGGCGAGGACATGATTGTGTCCCTCCAGCAGGGCAGCATCAGCAAGGACACCTGGGTGCTGCACGAGGGCAAGACCCACACGACGCCGGCCCTGCCGCCGGCGCGCACGACCGAGGCGCTGCGCCACCCCGCCGCCACGCCCAGCAGCATGGCCGATAATTTTTTCTGGCTCGGCCGTTACCTCGAACGCTGCAGCCAGCTCGTTCGCCAGCTCGAGAAAACCGGACCGCTGCTCCGCGACGAAATCGCCGTTCTCGATCCCGGCGTGGCCGAGGACACGCTTCGGCTCGTCCTCGGCGCGCAGGAAGCCGCGATCCCCGCGGGCGCGACTCTGGAGCATCAGGCCTCGCTGGTGCGCTATGTCTCGGCCGATCGCAACAATCCGGCCAGCCTCGCCTCCAACCTCGACTACCTGGGCAGTCTGCTCGATCGCATCAAGGTGCGCCTGCCGCCCGAAGCGTGGCAGATGCTCCGGCAGCTCCGCCGCCGCCCGGCCCTGCTCGATGCCGCGGCGTGCGCCGCGCTGCGCCAGCAGCTCGCCGCCTTCGAGGGTCTCACGACCGAGGCGATGCCCCGCGATACGGCCTGGCGCTTTCTCGATCTCGGCCGGCGCATCGAACGTGGCGGCCAGCTGCTCGCACTCCTGCGCGGACTGCTGCACCCGACCGACGGCATCCCGCCCACCGAGTTCCGGTTGCAGACCGTGCTGCACCTCGCCGACTGCCTTTCCACCTACCGCAGTGTCTTCCATGGCTCGCTCACCACTGCCGCGGCCCTCGACTGGCTGTTCCACTCGCCGGAAAACCCGCGGGGGCTGCACTTCCAGATGGAGCGCATCCACACCCACCTCGGCACACTGCCCGAGGACCTCGCCCCGCAGGCCGTCGCGGCACTGCGCACCCTCGCCTTCCGGATGCTAAGTGATGTGCGGGCCGCTCGGCTGGACGAACTGGCGGCCGAACCCGCGCGCGCGAATGAGATTTTCCTGGAACTGCGCGCCGGACTGGCCGGCATGAGCGACCGGCTCACGCAGATTTATTTCTCCCATGCCGTCGCCTGCTGAAACCCCGAGAAGCTCTTTCAACCACTAACCTTCACTAATTTGACACTAATAGCCCAAGTTTCTTCTCGGTTTTCCCGTCCAGTTTCATCCCCATTAGTGGGCAATTAGTGTGCATTAGTGGTTACTCTCCGGATCATTTCATCGCATCGCTCCCATGACCAGCATCCGCATCACCCACCAGACAACCTACCGGCACGGCGGGCCGGCGACGGCCGCGTGGCAGATGCTGCAACTCCGGCCGCGCAACGAGCCGGCGCAGGACTGCCTCGACTTCCAGCTCGAGATTTCGCCCCCGGCGCCGGAGCTTGAGACGCGCACCGACTACTTCGGCAACACCCGGCATTTTTTTTCGATCCGCGAGCCTCACCAGGAGCTGACCGTCACCAGCCGCAGCACGGTCCGGCGCAGCGAGGAAGCCCGGCCGCTCCCCGGCATCACCCAGCCGCTCGCCGCCGCCCGCAGCCATGTCGCCGCCTTGGTGCGCGACCGGGGTCAGTTTGAACTGGAGCAATACCTGCATGCCACCACGCGGGTGCCGCTGCTGCCCGGGGCCGCCGCGCTGGCTGACGGCCTCGATCCGGAAACCATTCCATTGCTGGACTGGATTGAGCAACTCGGCCGGAGATTCTCGGAAACGTTCACCTTTGATCCAACCGCCACCGATGTCGGCACGACACTGGCCGAACTGCTGCAGACCCGGCGCGGCGTCTGCCAGGATTTCGCCCACCTTTTTCTCAGCTGTGTCCGGCAATATGGACTGCCGGCGGCCTACGTCAGCGGCTACCTGCTGACGAAACCACCGCCCGGCCAGCCGCGACTGCGCGGCGCCGACGCCATGCACGCCTGGGCCTCCGTCTTTGTCCCGGAGGTCGGCTGGGTGGACTATGATCCCACGAACAACTGCTTTGTCGGATCAGGCCACATCGTGGTGGCGCGCGGCCGGGATTATTCCGACGTCAGCCCGACCCGCGGGGTTTTCAGTGGCGGTGGCGGCCACATTCTGCACATTGGCGTCACCGTCGAACCGGAGCAAGAGGTCGAGGCAAAACATCAGTGACCACAGGCCTTCGTGCCGGTGGAACCGGCAGGCAAGGACGGCCTGCCGCTACGAAATGGCTCCTCGCCGCTACGGGTTTGCCAAGCTTGGGCGGACCGGTAGGTTCCCGGGCATGTCAAAGTTTACTCCCCTCCTCCGCAGTGTCGCCGTCGCGGTGCTGCTCGGCTTCGCCCCGTGGGCCCGGGCGACCGACACCAACCCCACACAGGAACGCGCCGATCGTTTCCTCGCGCTCGTTAATTCGACCTATCAGGCGATGATCACGCTCGAGTCGAACGCCCAGTGGGACGCCTCGACCGACGTGACGCCCGTGCATGATGCCGCTTCCGAAACCGCCAGCAAGGCCCGCGCCGCTTTCGTGGGCAATCCCACGCTCATCAACGAGACCAAGGCCCTGCTGCTCAAGCGCCACGAGTTGAACAGCCTCACGATCCGCGAGCTCGAACAGCTCCTGCTCAACGCAGCCGAGGGTCCGATGACCAACCCGAAGCTCGTTGCCGATCGCATCGCCGCCGAGGTGGCGCAGGCGTCCACGCTCAACGGCTTCGAGTTCAAGCTGCACGGAAAGCCGGTCACGGTGAATGAAATCGACAACCTGCTCCAGTCGAGCACCGACCTCGCCGAGCGTCAGGCCGTGTGGGAAGCCTCGAAGGATTCGGGCAAGGCGCTCAAAGCCGGGCTCATCAAGTTGCGCGACCTGCGCAACGGCGTGGCCAAGGAACTGGATTACCCGGATTATTTCGCCCTGCAGGTTGCCGGTTACGGCATGACCACGGACGAGATGGTGAAATTGAACGACCAGTTCATGCACGATCTGCGTCCGCTCTACCTGCAGCTCCACACCTGGGTGAAGTACAAGCTGGCCGAGAAATATCACCAGCCCGTGCCGAAGCGCATCCCCGCGCACTGGATCAACAACCGCTGGTCGCAGGAGTGGGACGGCCTCGCCGAGGGCGCCGACCTGACACCTTTCTTCAAGGACCGCTCGCCCGACTGGATCGCCCACAGCGCCGAGAAATTCTACATGGGCCTGGGTTTTCCCAAACTGCCCGACTCGTTCTGGGTCAAGTCCGACCTCTACCCGGTGCCCGCCGGAAGCGCGCGCAAGAAGAACACCCACGCCTCCGCCTGGCATGTGGATCTCGCCAACGACCTGCGCTCGCTCCAGAGCATCGAGTCGAACCCGGAGTGGTTCAAGACCGCGCACCACGAGTTCGGCCACATATATTATTTCATCGGCTACACGCGCGACGATGTGCCGCCGCTCCTGCGCACGGGCGCCAACCCGGCTTTCCATGAGGGCTTCGGCGAACTGACCTCCCTCGCGGCGGGCATGGCGCCTTATCTGAAGTCGCTCGGCATCCTGCCCGCGGACTTCAAGGTCGACGAAAACGCCTTCCTGCTCAACGACGCACTCGCGCCCGGCGTGCCGTTCATCTTCTGGTCGTCGGGAGTGATGACGCATTGGGAGGCAGACATCTACGCGAAGGATCTGCCCGCCGACCAGTGGAACAAGCGCTGGTGGCAATACGTCCGCGACTTTCAGGGTGTCGAGCCGCCGAGCGAACGCAGCGAAGAGTGGTGCGACCCCGCGACCAAGACGCACATCAACGACACGCCCTGCTACTATTATTCCTACGCCATTGCGCAGGTGTTCAAATACCAGCTGAACGACTACATCGCAAAACACATCCTGCACCAGCCGCCGCAGAGCTGCAATTATTCCAACAGCCAGGAGGTCGGCGACTTCTTCCGGAAGATCATGGTGCAGGGCAAGACCGAGGACTGGCGCAAAATCCTCAAGGACGCCACGGGCGAGGAGCTCTCGACGCGCGCCATGGTCGAATATTACGCCCCACTCATGAAGTGGCTGCAGGAACAGAACAAGGGCCGGCCGATCGGCTGGGAATAAGCCGGGTTTCTGGCAGAAACCAAAGACAGGCGATGAACCTGCGTCGCCTGTCAACGACTCCCCTTTTTCATCTCCATCCAAGGGCTTCATTAGCCAGACAAATCCATCCGGAACATTGCCCACGGCTCTGCTAATACCCTCATTGGCAAGGACTGTCGGCAGCTCCGCAAAAAATGCGCAGGTTTCGCCAACCTCAGCCTTTACGAATGGACCCAAGTGACGCATGTTAGAGGGATGGTCAGCCCTAATACCCCCTCGTCCACGGACACCACCGTGGCCTCCAGCAGTACACCCCGTTTCCTGCAGGACGTAGTCATCCGTCTCGCCGGCAATTCGCAGGACGGCATCCAGTCGATCGGCGGTTTTCTCGCCCGCCTCGCCGGCCGCTCCGACCAGGAAGTCATGACCTACATGACGATCCCGTCCACCATCTCCGGCGGCCCGTCGATCTTCCAGGTGCGCATGGGCTCAGGGGAGATTCTTTCCGCCGGCGACCGCGCCGACATGCTGGTGGCGTTTTATCAGCACAGCTACGAATCGCATATCGGCGCCCTCCGGCCCGGCGGTGTCCTGATCTACGATGCCGACCATGTCAAAGTCGACCCGGACGACAAACGCTTTACCGCCATCGGGGTTCCCATCACGAGCGCAACCGTCGAGGCCGTGGGCGGCTCGTCCAAGGACAAGGGCAAGAACATCTATGTGCTCGGCCTGCTGGCGCGCATTTTCGACCTCGAAGTCCCGAAACTCGCCGCGCTGATCAAGGAGCGCTTCGGCGGCAAGGCCGAGGACATCGTCCGCAACGCCATGCTCGCATTCGACGCAGGCTACGCCTATCCCGCCGACCACATCCGGGACTGTTTCTTCCGCTTCACCGCCCCAACCCGTGCCGGTTCCGGCCGGCCGCAAATCACGATGGATGGCAACATGGCGCTCACCTACGGCCTCATCGCCGCGGGCGTCCGCCATGGCGCCGGTTACCCGATCACCCCGTGGTCCTCCGTCATGGAAATTCTCCGCACCGAGCTGCCCAAATACGGCGGCCTCTTCGTGCAATGCGAGGACGAGATTGCGGCCATCTCCACGGCGCTGGGCTTTTCCTACAGCGGCCACCTTGCCATCACCGGCAGCTCCGGCCCCGGCCTCTCGTTAAAAATGGAGGCCCTTGGCTGGGCCGTCATGGCCGAGATGCCGCTTATCGTCATCAACGTTCAGCGCGGCGGCCCTTCCACCGGCATGCCGACCAACATCGAGCAGAGCGACCTTCTCCAGGCCATTTACGGCAGTCACGGTGACGCGCCGCGCGTCGTGTTGTCGCCGAAAAATGTCGAGGATTGTTTCTACATCGCGCTCGAGGCCTGCCGCATCGCCCGCAAATTCAGCACGCCCGTCATCATCCTCACCGATCAGGCGCTCGCCACCCGCATCGAGGCCTTCGACGAACCGGACCTCGCACAAATCATGGTCGACCCAAAGCCCGACCTCTCCGATCGCCCCGCCGATTTTCTACCCTATCCGCAAGACGCCCTCACCCGGCACGCGCCACCTGGGTCGCGCATGCTCTCCGGCAAATATCCGACCGTCTCCGGGCTCGAACACGACGAGGCCGGCCACCCCTCCGGCAGCCCGGCGGTTCACATGAAAATGACCGCCAAGCGCCGCGAGAAAATCAAGCTGGTCACCAGCGACCTCAAGACCCCCGAGGTTTTCGGTGACGCCACTGGCGACGTTCTCATCATCACCTGGGGCTGCACCTGGGGTCCGGCCCGGGAGGCGGTCGGCCGCTTGCGCAACTCCGGAGTCAAGGCCGCCCAGTTGCATCTGCGCCATCTACATCCGCTGCAAAACGGTCTCGAAACCATCTTCGCCTGTTACAAGCACGTCATCGTCGTCGAATTGAACGATGAGGGCCTTTACGGTTTCGGCCAGCTCGCCATGCTCCTCCGCGCCCGCTATGCCAATCCCGCCATCCGCAGCGTCACCAAGACCGACGGACTGACTTTCAAGGTCCGCGAAATTGTCGAGGGTGTCGCCCGCCACCTCGACCTGCCCGAAACCAGTTTCGGTGCGAGGACCCACAGCACCCTAGCCGTCCGTTAAATTTATTCCCTCCTCGCCTCGTCCCCTGACTCCCTTTTCCCCCATGTCTTCCCCCGCTGTCGCAGAAGCCCCTTTGACCACCAGCGCCGTGCGCGCCCCGCTCACCAAGAAAGTTCTCGTGGCCGACCACCCCACCTGGTGCCCCGGCTGCGGCGACTTCGCCGTGCTCGCCTCCTTCTACAAGGTGCTGGAGAAACTCAACTACCCGCAGGAGAAAATCGTCACCTTCGCCGGCATCGGCTGCTCGTCGCGCTTCCCCTATTTCGTCAACACGCACGGCGGCCACTACATCCACGGCCGCTCCCTGCCCTTCGCCGCCGGCATCAGCCTCGGCCGCGATGACCTTCACGTCTTTGCCTTTGGCGGTGACGGCGACGGCTTTTCCATCGGCGGCAACCATCTGGTCCATACCGCCCGCAAGAACCCCCGGATGACGTATGTCATCATGGACAACTCGGTCTACGGCCTGACGAAGAAGCAGACCTCACCCACCTCGCCCATCGGGTTCAAGTCCAAGACCGATCCCTGGGGCGCGTTCGACCAGCCCATCAACCCGATGCGCACGCTGATCAACAGCGGCGCCACCTTCGTCGCCCGCAGCCACGCCACGCAGGTCAACCACATGGTCGAGATGATGCTCCGCGCCGCCAATCACGACGGCTTCTCCGTGGTCGAGATCCTCTCCGAATGCGTCGAGTTCTTCGACGGCGCCTTCGACGCCTCCGTCCCGCGCAAGGGCGGCGTCTGGCAGACCATCGACCTGAAAAAGAACGACGGCTCTCCGGAGGACGCCACGCGGCATGACCCGGCCGACGAGCTTGCCGCCTTCAAGCTCGCGCTCGAACCCTGGCCGGGAAAGTTCGGCGTCTTCTACGAAAACAAAACGCGTCCGACCAAGAACGCGCTTGAGCAGAAACTCATCGCCACCACGCGCGAGAAAACCAAGAACGCGAGCGACCTGGAGCTGCTCCAAAAGACATTCGCCAGGATGCGCTGATCCTGCAGCGCACCAACTGCACTCCGCCGGGATTGCCCCGGATGTAGCCCGTACCGCCGGTGTGTCGGGTCTGCTGCCGTTAAACCAGCTGTCCGACCGGCAGGGCTATCGTCTCCTCGCGCCAGCGGTTCTGCCGCGCCCGGGTCAGCAGTGTGATCACTTCCCGGTCGGTGGTCTGAGCAAAATCAGTGTAGAACTGACCCACACTGGTAAACTCCTTCGGCATCAGGATCGTCACCATCTCGTCCGCCGCGGCGCGCAATTCCAAATAGCTGCTTCGTGCCGCGACCGGCGTCGCGACGACCACCCGGTAGGCGTGCTGGCGGCGCACCGCCGCGATCGCGACGCGCATGGTCGAGCCCGTGGCAATGCCGTCATCCACAAGAATGACCGTGCGACCATGAAGCACCGGTGCCGGGTGCCCCAGGCGATAGAGCTTTTCGCGGCGTTCCAATTCGTGTCGCTCCCGTGCCGCCACGGTGGCGATGCTCCGGTCCGCGGTTTTTGCCATGCTCAACATTGTGGTGTTCAGCACCCGCAGCCCGCCCGAGGCGACCGCGCCCATGGCCAGTTCCTCATCGTCGGGCAGGCCCAGTTTGCGCACCACGAGCACATCCAGCGGCACCCGCAGCGCCGCCACCACCTCAAATCCCACGGGCACACCGCCCCGCGGCAGGGCCAGCACCAGTACTTCGGGACGACCCGCATATTTCGCCAGTTTGACCGCCAGCAGATGGCCGGCCTCGCTTCGGTTGAAGAAATTTCCATGCATAATGCCTCCCTTTGCGGCCCGGCGCGTGCCCGGCCACAGTTGGTTTTGCGGAACACAGTTTAGCGCCGAAAACGTGCTTTCACCACTGCCAAATCAGCGCATATTTTGCGGAATACCAGCCGTCCGGACGGGCGCTTTTCCGACCAGCGGCGGGTTGGTACCGTTTTTTCGCTTCGCCCCGGACGGACATGCCGCTTTGCTGGACGGCGATGTCGAAGGTTTACTTTTACTACTCGGCTATGAACGCCGGAAAATCGACGGTGTTGCTCCAGTCGAGCTACAACTACCACGAGCGCGGCATGCGCACGCTGCTCTTTATCCCGGCCATCGACACGCGCGCCGGCGCCGGCCGGGTGAAATCCCGCATCGGGCTCGAAGCCGAGGCCATGGCGCTGCAAGCCGACGAGAATATCTTCGCCCATGTCCGGGGCGCCCACGCCGCCCAGCCCGTCGCCTGCGTGTTGGTAGATGAGGCGCAATTCCTCACGCGCCAGCAGGTGGAGCAACTGACCGATATCGCCGACCAGCTCCGGATCCCCGTGCTGTGCTATGGTCTGCGCACGGACTTCCAGGCGCAGCTATTTCCCGGCAGCGCCGCGCTGCTCGCGCTCGCCGACAACCTCATTGAGCTGAAAACCATCTGCCATTGCGGGCGCAAGGCGACGATGAATCTCCGGGTGGGGCCCGACGGCCGCGCGGTGAAGGAAGGTGCGCAGGTGGAGATCGGCGGCAACGACCGCTATGTCGCAATGTGCCGCCGCCACTTCAAGGAAGCCCTGGCCCAATGAAAATCCTGTCCCGCCTTTATTTCGCCACCCTGACCATGACCACGACACTTTCCGCCGCCAGCCAGTTGATCTTCATCGGCACGAGCACCACCACCAAGGACGCCAACCATGGCATCTATGCGGTGCGGCTCGACCCCGTCACCGGGGCGTTGAGTGAGCCGGTGCTCGCGGCCGAGACCCCCAATCCCGGCTTCCTTGCCTGGCATCCAAACCGCCGCGTCCTCTATGCCCTCTGTGAAAGTCCAGGTTCCGACGGCAAGCCCGGCGGTGCGGTGCGGGCCTTTGCTTTTGCACCGGCCAACGGTGCCCTCACCGCGCTCAACACCCAGCCGACCGGCGGTGCGGGCACCACCCACCTCGCCGCCGACGCCACCGGCCGGATGCTCGTCACCGTCAGCTACAACGGCGGCTATGTCGCGTCCTTCCCGCTCGCCGCGGATGGCCACATCGAGCCGCGCGCTTCGTTTATCACCCATCAAGGACCACTCGGACCGAACCCGGCCCGTCAGGAAAAACCGCACCCCCACTCGGTCACGATCTCGCCCGACAATCGTTTCGCCTTCGTGGCCGATCTCGGGCTCGACCGGGTTTTCGCCTACCGGCTCGATCCTGCTGCCGGGACATTGTTGCCGCACAACCCGGCGTTCATCGCGACCGCGCCAGGTACCGGTCCGCGCCACACCAAGTTTTCCCGCGATGGCCGTTACTTCTATATTCTGGATGAGATTGACGGCTCCATCACCGTCTGCGCCTACGATGCCGCACGCGGCGCCGGCACGCCGCTCCAGCATATTTCCACCCTGCCAGCCGGATTCAAAGTCACGGACCCAGACCGGGCCGCCGAAATTCGCCTCCATCCCAACGGCAAATTCGTCTACGCCTCGAACCGAGGCCACGACAGCATCGCCGTCTTTGCAGTGAACGCCGACGGGACGCTGAGGCTCGTCGAAATCACGCCCTCGGGTGGCGGCCACCCGCGCAATTTCGAGCTTTCGCCCGACGGCGCGTGGCTGGTGTGTGCCAACCGCGACAGCAACAATCTGGTGGTATTCAAAGTCGATGCCGCCACCGGCCGCCTCACCCGCGCCGGGGGCACAGCAAAGGTTCCTTCGCCGATCTGCGTCCTGTTTTGCAACTAGTCCTGGCGAAATCCGTTAACCGGAACGTCATCAACCGGAAAATGCCGGCAATAATGGGCATGATAAGCCCATATTTTGACCGCGAATGCGCAGCTTCCCGGCTTTCCCCCGCGGCAATTGCGGCCAGAATTTATGACAACAACTCCCACCAGCATGAGCTCAAAATGGACCGACCGTGCCACATCGCCTGCCGAGGCGGTGGCCTGCGTTAAAAGCAACCAACAAATCTTTGTTCATGGCGCGTGTGCCACGCCGACGACCCTGACCAACGCGCTGGCGCTGCGCCGGGATGTGGAGAATGTGCGCCTGTACCACCTGCACACCGCCGGGCCAGCCGCGTGGATCAGCCCGGCCCTGCAGGGCCATTTCCGCTCCGTCTCACTGTTCACGGGCGGCCCGCTCCGCAAGGCGGTCAACGAAGGCGAGGCAGACCACGTGCCTATTTTCCTGTCTGACATCCCCGGCCTTTTTCTCAGCCGCCAGGTGCAGCTCGATGTCGCCATC
>Ga0265320_10002867_pt1 | contig 11838 bp, 7 predicted proteins | sample 4827metaG_FD_202087 | JGI IMG/M metagenome (GOLD analysis project Ga0265320, IMG submission 202087) | Rhizosphere microbial communities from Carex aquatilis grown in University of Washington, Seatle, WA, United States - 4-8-27 metaG | ecosystem: Host-associated > Plants > Roots > Rhizosphere >...
CCCCATCTGCAGAAGGGCCGTGCCGAGCCCGTGGTGCGCCGCCGCGAAGCCCGGCACGGCGCCCAGCGCGGCCTGGTACTGCTCGATCGCCTCCGCGGACCTCCCGCTCCTCAGCAGGGCGCCGCCGTAGTCGACGCGCCCCTGCGCGAAGCCGGGCTCGATGCGCAGCGACTCCTCCAGGTGAGCGAGCGCCTCGCCGGTGCGCCCCGACCGGTCGAGCGCGCGGCCGAGATTGTAGTGCGCCGCGGCATACTTTGGCTCGAGGCGCACGGCGGACTCGTACATCGCGATCGCCTCCGGCGTCCGGCCCGACTTGTCCAGGGCGTTGCCGAGGTTGTTGAGCGCGCCGGGGTAGGACGGCTGCAGCCTCAGCGCCTCGTTGTACTGCGCGATGGCCTCGGCGGTCCGGCCGGCGTGAAAGAGCGCGAGGCCCAGGTTGTTGCGGGCGTTCGTGTTGTCCGGCCGCTTGGCGACCGTGTCGGCCCACAGGGAGAGGTCGCTCCGGTAGACCTGGTTGCGCCTCTCGGTCAGGAACCCGAGGCCGAGCGCAAGGAGGCCCAGCAGGGGCCAGCTCCGCCGGCCCGCAAGCGCGTGGGCAAGGGCGACCGCCGCGGCGACAACCGCCGCGAGTGGAAGGTACATTCGGTGCTCGGCCATCGTCTGCGTGGCGACCGGCACCACGCTGCTTGGGGCGAGTATGACGAAGAACCAGGCCCCGAGAAAACCGGCGGCCGGCCGGAACCGGAGCGCCGCCAGGGTGGCTGCCGCCAGGGGAAGGACGACCAGCGCGAACGGCGCCAGCTCTCCGAGGCCCCGGAACCGGAAGGGGCCGTACTCGAAGACGAGCGGCGCGGGCCACACGGCGAGCCCGGCGTAGCGGGCGATCGCCTCGAGCTGCGTCAGCCAGTAGTCCCACGGAGCGACGCCCGCGTTGAATCCCACCGAGCCGCCCCGGTTCCAGCCGGTGGCCGCCACCAGGAGCGGCAGGGGCAGCCATGTCGCCGCGAGGGCAAGGTACAGCCCGCGCCTCTGCCGCCAGGCCTCCCGAAACGAGCCGGCCGCGAACGTGCGGTCATAGAGCAGCACCAGGAGGGGGGCCGTCGACATGACCTCCTTTGTGGCCATGCCGAGAAGGCAGGCCGCGACCGCGCCCGCCCGCCAGAGGACCGGCCGCGCCGAGTCGAGGGACCGGATGAAGAGGTAGAGCGTCAGCAGGTAGAGGAGCCCCATCAGCGACTCGACGCGCTGGACGACGTAGGTCACGGACTCGGTCTGCAGCGGATGGAGCGTCCAGAGCAGCGCGACCGCCAGGGACAGCGGCAGCGCGTCCCGGCCGAAGCGCCCGCGCAGCGCCGGGCCCGCCAGGGTCCGGCGGACGATGCCAAGGAGCGCCAGGCCGGCCAGCACATGAATGAGCAGGTTGAGCGCGTGGTAGCTCCACACGTCGGTTCCGCTCAGGGCGTAGTTCATCGCGAGCGTCAGGTTGGCGACCGGGCGGCCGCCCACCGTCGTCCCGCCGGGGGCGGACAGCAGCGCGTCCCATGGCGGCAACAGGTGCCTTATCGACGGGTTCTCCGGGATCGCCTTCAGGTCGTCGTAGACGAACGGCGCCTGGAAGCAGCCGTGGTACGAGGCGAGGGCCGCCAAGGCGACGATCCCGGCCGCCACAGCCGCCTGCGCGCGGGCCGGCGCCCGCGATGGAGCCGTCTCGGCACCAAGGGCCTTCATCCGCCGGCCCGGCCCTCGCCGCTCCTCCGGCTTCTGCTCCAGTTCGTTCGCGTCATTTGGGGCGGGGTCGGTTCGGTCCCTGTCTGACCGCCCGCCCGCGGGCAATCAACACCATTGAGCCGCCTGATTTTGGTGCTTTAAACCTCGCCAAGGGACGGGCACTTCTGGGCTTCCCGAATCCCGCGACCCACCATGAGAACCAGCGAGAACCCAGCGCCTCCCGACGGGGACGCCGTGGCGCGGGGGCCCGTTTGGACGCGGCCCCTCACCGGCCCGGCCGCGGCCTGCGCCGTGCTGGCCGTTTTCTGGGTCCTCATGGCCGCGAGCCTGCGGGACAAGAGCCTCACCTATGACGAGGTCGCGCACGCCGCCGCGGGATACTCGCAGTGGCATTTCGGCGACTACCGGCTGCAGCCGGAGAACGGGCTCGTGCCGGAGCGCATGGCCGGTCTTCCGATGGCCCTGAGCCTGTCGCCGCTCCCGGCGCCCGAGCCGGCTGCGTGGAGGGACGCCGAGCAGTGGCAGGTCGGCCATCAATGGCTCTACAGGTCGGGCAGGGATGCCGGAAGCCTCGGCGCGGAGGGCCGCATGTGCTGCGGCCTCTTCGCGGTGGCGCTCGGCGCCCTGGTCTGGGCGTGGTCCCGCCGCCTCTTCGGACCGCTGGGCGGGATGCTATCGCTGCTCCTCTATGCCCTCAGCCCGACGGTCCTCGCGAACGGCGCGCTGATGACCTCGGACATGGCCGCGTCGCTGTTCCTCGCTGCGTCGGCGTGGGCGATCTGGGCCGCGCTCGGGCGCATGACGGCCGGGCGGCTGGCGCTGAGCGCGCTGGTCATGGGCGCTCTCTTCCTTACGAAGATCTCGGCTCTCCTGATCCTGCCCGTTGCGCTCGTGCTCGTCTGCGCAAGGCTCGCCGACGGCCGCCCGCTCGCAGTATCCGCGGTCCGGTTCCGCCGCGAGCTCGCCTCGCGCCCGCAGCAGGCCCTGGCGGTCGGCGCCGCGGTCCTCGTGCATGCGCTCGCGGTGGCGGCCATCGTATGGGCGGGCTACGGATTCCGCTACTCGGCCTTCGCGGACCCCGGCGGCGCGGAGGGTCGGTTCAGGCTCCCGTGGGAGTACCTGCTCGCAAAGCCCGGACCGCTCAGCTCCCTGCGGTCGCTCGGCCTGAGCGAGGGCCAGATGGGACAGGCGCAGGCCATCCTGGCCTCGAGCGGGGCGAACGGGGACGTCTGGAGCAACCGAGCGCTGGACGCCGAGGAGGCGATCCGCAGGGACGTGCTGACGCCCGGGCAGGCCCGGCTCCTTGACGCGGCGCTGGCGACACCGTCCCGGGTCCCCTGGGTCCGGGCGGTCGAGGCCGCCCGGAGCCACCGCCTGCTGCCCGAGGCCTGGCTGTACGGCTTCACCGACGTCTACCGCCGCTCGCAGGTGCGGCCCGCATTCCTCAACGGCGACTTCCGCCTGCGGGGCTGGCCCTCGTTCTTCCCCTACACGTTCCTGGTGAAGACCCCGCTGGCCGCTTTCGGCGTAATGGCCCTGGCGCTCGCGGCGGTCGACTGGCGGGGGCGGCGCGCCGACGCCGCGCGCCGCTCCGGCGCATGGCGGAGCCTCTACGAGACCCTGCCGCTCTGGGCGCTCTTCGGGGTCTACTGGGCGGCGGCGGTCGCGAGCCACCTCAACATCGGGCACCGGCATCTCCTGCCTGTCTACGCCCCCCTGTTCGTCCTGTGCGGGATCGCCGCCCGGTGGTTCGAGGAGGGGATCCCGGAGCGCCGGTGGCCCTCGCGCGCCGCGGGGGCTGCGCTGGCCGCCCTCCTCGTCCTGCTCGCCGCCGAGGGCGCGCGGTTCTTCCCCAACTACCTTGCCTACTTCAACGGGATAGTCCGGCCGCGCTGCGCCTACCGCCACCTGGTCGACAGCTCGCTTGACTGGGGCCAGGACCTGCCCGCGGTCCGGGCCTACGTGGACCGGCACCCTGAGGGCGGGCCGTTCTACCTGTCGTATTTCGGCACGGCCAGCCCCGACTACTACGGCATCCGCGCCTACCGCCTCTTCTCGGTCGCGGGCATGGACTGGCAGCGCAGGCCCGACTGGAAGAACGTGTTCATGGCCCCGGACGACGTTGCGGCCGAGCTCCCCTTGCTGCGCCGGGAATGGCCGGACCACGACCTTCTCGGAATGCAGCAGCTGGGCGGTTCCGTGGTCGCCACGCTGCTGAAGAAGCCGGAGCGCCTTGGCCTGGGGGCCGGAACGTACCTGATAAGCGCCTCGATGCTCCAGCCCGTGAACTTCGCGCTGGGCGGTCCCTGGGGACACTGGAACCGGCGCTACGAGGGCACCTACCAGGAACTGAGCGCGGCCGTGAAGCCCCTGATGTCCAGCGCCAGGGCGGAGCGCATCGCCGCGCTCATGCTGCGAAACAGCGGGGAATGGCCCCCCCTGCTCGAGCGTTTCGAGGAATACCGCTTCGGGCGCCTGACCGCCTACCTGCGCCAGCGCGAGCCGGACGACGAGATCAACGGCACGGTCATGGTGTACCGCCTGTCCGAGGCCGACATCGCGAGGGCGCTGGACGGCCCGCCGCCCGAGCTCGGCCCGGACGACCGGGAGCGCGAGGGGCTCGAACTGCCGGCCGTCGGCACGGAGTAGCCCCGCTGCGCCGCGGGCCGAGTTTTCCAGAATGTGACGTGGGGCTATTTGAAAACCGACATATTGGGTTCAAGGTGTGGCGGCCGAACCGATCATTTGGGAAATCCCCGGAACAGCCTCCGTCAATTTGAGTCAAAACCTTTGCCCTTTTTCCGCCATGAATCCTGCAAAGAGTAGTGCCACGCCTGAGGCTTCCTTCCATGAGGCGGACCTGCTGCAGCTCGAACTGCGGGTCGCGAAGCGCGCCGACAAGCTCTGGCAGATGGCGGGGCGGGGCAGGGGCAGGGACTTGGTGCACTGGCTGCAGGCGGAGAGCGAGGTCCTGGGGCAGCATTTCGGGCCCGCGCCTGCCGTCGCTCCTCAGGCGCGCGGCTTGGGGGCCTTTGCGACGACCTCGTAGCCGGTCAGGTCCTCAAAGGGGATCTCCATACCGGGCGGGATCGGTCCGGGATAGGTGAAAGACACGATGTCCCCCGGCTCGCCGAGCAACGCGGGCTCGTAGGGTCCCAGCACGGCGACGACCAGCAACGCGTCGCGGGAGGAGTCCCCTCTGCCCGGCCGGAGATAGACCTTGGTGAGCGTTCTGCTCCGCCCCTGCATCCTCGGGGAGAAGAACTCCCCCTGGGGCTGTTCGATGCGGATGACAGTGGCGAGATGGGTGGCGGGCTTCTGCGACGAGAGGGAACAGGCGGAGTGCAGGAGGCAGAAGGCGAGAAAAAGGGCCCCTCCGCCGCGAACCGACGACAATGCCGGGCGCGGGGCTCCCGCCGGTCCAGCCCGAAGGCGGCGCGAGACATGGGGGGGCGCCTGGCAAGGGTGCTCGGTCCGCCACGTGAGGTGGGGCTCCATCCCCAGGTACGACAATCGCGGGCCCGCAATCCGCCACTGGCCGGCCAAATCGCAGGCTCAGTTCATGGGTATGGCCTGCAGGATGTTCCGAAGGAACCGGCGGAGGGGCGGTCAAGCGGCGCGCCTGGCCTGGTCCACGGGCTCGTCCCTGCGGCGCAGGACCAGGACGTTGCCGCCGAGGCAAAGCGCGATTCCAAGCACCGTGTACCCGTGCCATCGCAGCCCCTCGAATAGCGTCGACAGCAGCAGTGCCACGATCGGGATCGCGGCCCCGGTGTATCCGGCCCGGCCGGCGCCGATGCGCCCCACCAGGGTGAGGTACGCGCCGAACGCCAGAACCGATCCGAAAAGCGCGAGATAGCCAAGGGAGAGCAGGTAGCCGATCGACCCGTCGAACGCGAACCTCCGGCCCGCGGCGGCCGCGTATAGCCCCGCAAACAGGGCGCCGTACATCATGCCGAACGTGTTGAGCTGAACGACCGGAAGGCCATGACGCTGATTTCGGGCGGCGACGAGATTGCCGAACGACGCGGAGACAGCCGAGGCGACCGCATACGCCAGCCCGCGCGCGGACCGGTCGAATCCCGCGGCGCCCCCGAACTCCGGCAGGAAGACGAGTGCCACGCCGCCCACTCCGAGCACGGCGCCCACGAGAATCGCGAGATTGGCGGGAGTGCCGAAGAACACCCGCGCTCCCAGGATGTTGAAGAAGACGATCAGCGAGAAGGCCACCGCGACCAGGCCCGAGCTTATCTGGCCCTCGGCGAGGTAGACCCAAACGTAGTTGACCCCAAAAAGGAGGGCGCCCTGCGCGGCCATCCACAGATGGGCCCTCCAGCCAAACGCCAGACGCAGGCCGCGCGCGCCGCACCAGAGAAACAGGATCAGGCTCGCGAGCGCAAAACGATACGCCACGGAAACCTCAGGTGGGACCCTGCCGAGCTGATACGTGATAGCGAGCCACGTGGAGCCCCAGATCAGCACGGACGAGAGGTAGAGCCCCAGGTTGTTCATCGTGCTTTTTTCGGGTGTGCCTAGGACTGGCGTCCGGTCGGGCCATGGCGCGGGAGGTCGCGGCCCATGCCGGGCGTCTAGCCAACTCAGGGCAAAGACAGTGGCGCACCCGCATCTTGCTGCAAGAACTCATCCCGAAGAATCCGCAGGCGTGGAAATCCAGGGCGAGGGAATCTCAAATCCAAGTCAGCCGCGGCCCGGAATCGCCGGCCGCGGGTCGGGGATCCCGCGGGAGCGAATAGATGACAAACTCCTCGACCGGCCGGCGGACGCTGGGCGGCGCCTCGCGCGCCGAATAGCCCATGTAGAACATGAACGTCGGCTGCCAGCTGGCGTCGCCCGTCAGCGCGGCCAGCGCATCGGCCTGCGCCGGTTCGCCTCCGCGGACCCTCTCCTGGTCGATCAGCTCTACGGCCTGATTTGCAGGGCGGCCCGCAACGCCGCAGGACGTCGCCAGGAGATGGGCCCTCTGCCAGACGCGTCCCGCCTGGACGCTCTGCTCCCGGGAATAGCGGTCGCGCACAGCGATCAGTCCCCAGAGGCGGGCCGTGGAGAGCAGCTCGGGACAAGCCCCGTTAGCCCGCAGGGCGGCGTCACCGGAAGAGGCCCCGATGCCTTCGGCGGCGACGCCGTCGCGGGACTCCTGAGCCGCCCTGGCGTCCGTGCGAACCCACCGCATCTCGTCCTGCAGGACCTGCGGATCCGCCATCAGCTTCCCCGATGCACCGGCCACAGCTTCGGCGATCCGCTTTCGCTGCTCGTCCTGGGTGAACACGAACAGGCTCAGGCTCGGGCCGCCGTAGATGCTTTTCAGCGCCTTGACAAATGCGTGGGGAAGCGGCGTGAGCGAATCGAATGGCGCGCGGTTGGTGTGCCGGTGCGGGATCGCCTCGTAGAGCGCGCTTCGTTCCGGGACACCGGCCGTGAGCTCAACCCGCGCCGCCTTTGTAGGCTGGGCACCCGCGGCGGCGGGGCCAAGCTGCCCGGGCACCAGTGTCGCGCTTGCATTGTAGCCCTCGGCCGCCGCCGCGAGCATGAGATTCTCCAGGGCGCACCCGACGCTGATGTGCAATTCCCTGAGGTACGGGTCGAAGGCGCCGCAATTGCGCCGGTTGTCCGCATACAGGTCGATCCACGAGTCGGTCACCTTGAACATCCAGGGCTGGGTGTTGACGGCGCTGGCGCCAAGGATGGCCGCGCGGACGAGCCCGAGCGGGCCGCCTCCCGGCCTTTGCCAGTCCTTCCACGGCCCGAAGGCCGGGCCCTCAAACGGGCTCGAGATCTCGTCCCCGAGCGCCCGAAAGACGCGGCCCCCGACGACAACCACGGTTGTGACTGTGAGCCCTTTCAGAAACGTTCTTCGCAGCATGGCCTTCTGGGATTGCGTGAAGTGATGATCGGGTCGGGGACGATCGAGACCTTCGACGCGTGCCCGGCCCATCAACTGAACACCGAAGCGGCAAAATCTACTTCAGGAAAATGGACCGATCGGTTCCGCCGCTGGCTCCCTTTCGGCTCGCTCGACCAAGACCGGCGGATCTGCCTGATCCGGCGCTCACTCCACCTCGTAGACCTCGACCAGAGAGACTCCGGTGTCGCCGCTGGTTCCCGAAACCTGGGCGGTGTAATCCCCCGGGGGCAAGGTCACAAGAATCGCCGAGTCCGGGGTGCCGGAAGGGCCCCACGAAAATGCGCCAACGGAAGCGGCCGTATCCGCGATTTGGGCGTCTCCGGCCCAGCCAATGTCGGATTGAAGCAAAGTTGAGCTCCCGTCGCCGTTGCTCCTGTAGAGCTGAAGCTTCGGATCAGCCAATACGCCAGGAACCCCGAATGGACTAAGTGCGGGACCGGAACCGCGGATCAGCAGGGTGTCGGCGGTGGCGCCTCCGATCACGAACCCGGCAATGAGGATATTGCCGCCTGTGCCCACCTGCACCCGGGCCGAGATGTTGATCAGGCGCGGCGATGCTTCGGTGTGCGACCCGGAAGGCGTCGCATCGTAGATCTCGGCCAATGCGACACCCGTATCCCCTGCGGCACCCGCGACCTGCGCCGTATAGGCTCCGTCGTCCAGCGATTTGACCAACGCGGAATCGCGGCTCGTAGGGGTGCCCCATGCAAAGGCGCCCACCGCCGCTGCGGCTGAGGCGATCTGGGCGCTGCCACCCCAACCACTGTTGCTCGCGAGAACCCCGCTTGCGCCGTTGAGCGTGAGCTGCGGATCGGCAAGGACGCCCGTCACCCCGAAGGGTATGAGGGCTGGACCGGAGGCGCGGATCAGCACGGGTAGGGAACCTGACGTGCCTTCACCTCCGACGGCAAACCCGGCGATGAGTTGGCTGGCGCCCGTTCCGGATACGGCGCGGCAGGAAATGTCGATCAGCCGTCCCGGCGTCGACGATGCGATCACCGAGATCGTCGCCGCGTCGCTTGTGGCGGATCCTGCCGCATTGGTGGCGACGCACGTGTAGGTTCCGACGGCTGCGGCCGCGTTCGCAATAAAGAGAATCGGGCCCGTTGCACCGGGAACCGGTGTCGTGGCGTTCAGCGTCCACTGGTACGAGGGTGCATTGGTTGCCACGGCGTCCAACGCAACCGGGCCGCCCGTCACCGTGACGGAGATAGGCTGGGTCGTGAACGTCGGCGCCGCCGTTGTGGTTGAGAGGAATCCGATCGTGTTGACGCCGAAGTTGCCGGAGCTGGCCTTTAGGAGCACGCCGTGCGTGCCCGCCGCAAGGGTGCCGGTCGTCAGGGTCGCGCTATCCTGATAGGAGCCGTTGCTGCCCGTGTTCGGGATCGTGATCGTTCCCAGGAGGGCGCCGTCAACGTAGATGTCGGCCCTGTTGGTTGTGCCGGACGAACCTGCATTCAGGGTGATGGAGAACGCGCCGCTTGAAGCGTTCCTCACAACATAGCCGGTCCAGGTCCAGTTGCCACTGGCGGACAGATTGTGCGGGTCCGAGCCTGCCCAGCTCTCCGGGGAATTGTAGGCAGAAGCAATGAGGGTTCCGGGAATGGCGACGCCATAGGTCCCCGTCGCCCTGACGGAGCTGTTTATCGAGTTGATTGCGAGCAGTTTCGGCGTGTTGAGCACCGCGGGATCATGCGTGAACGCCCACTGATAATCGCCCGTGGAATCAAAGTAACACAACAGGTCGCCGCCGTTTTGGTCCCAGGTGGTTTGGTGGCTGCTCACGCACGTCGTCATGGCGGGGTCCGACCAAGCCTGGCTCTTGATCGTCTCGCTGTGCCCCGTGTTGTCCATGCTCGGGCCGCCTTCATAGGCAATGCGCTTTCCATAGGCGGGCAGGTCATAGTTGGCGTCGCTCTGGCATGTCGGTGCCCAGACCGAGTTGTCGAACGAATCGCTCGTCCAGACGTTTGAAAGCGACAGGGTGCCGCTTCCGTTGTCGGGATTGTAATAGGCGGAACCGCCCCCGCCGTAGACGTAATAACTTGGCGGATGCGCAGTCGTCACCCGATTGGGATTATTGTAGTAATCCTCCAACATATGGGTCTGCTGTAGCAGCCAGAAACCGACATAACCCTCCTGCGATTCCAGGACGGGCCGCACGCGTGCCATCATGGCGGCGCTGCCGAATACATTTCGGAAGATATTGCTGATTTCGACGGTTCGCTTGGCGGTGCGCCGGGCGGCCCAATTCCAGTCGCCGGTGTCACCGTCGAAATTCAAGGGGGACCCGCCCGCCTGCACCTCGCTGATCGCGGCATTGTGATTTGTCGCGCTCTGAGTGAATGCGCCTGCGGTGTTCCAGACCTCGTTGCTGTACTCCACGTACAGCTTGAGGCTTGGGTTCAGCGGCGGGTAGGCCGGGCTGGCGTGCGGGCTGGTATATGGGTTGATTCCATCGCCGCCGAAGGCGATCAGGTTTGCGACGTTGGCTACGTAGGCGTCCGTCGCACCGGCAGGAATGCAGATCCACATGTCCCTACCGGTCTCGTTGCAAAGGAGGGTTGCGTACTCCCATGGAGAGCCCTTGCCCTGCCATCCGTAGTTGGCGTCGGCCACGACGTAGGATGCGTAAGCCGGCGGGACGCGGTCGCTCCAATTGACCTGGGCGTTGGCGTTTGTGGCGAGATAATCCATGAACCTGATTGTCCCGAATTTGCTGATCAGGCCCTTGATCAGAGTCGTGAAGTTTGCGGTCGCCGGGTAGCTTGTGCTCGCCCCATACGTAGTCGGCCGCATCAGCTTCGCGTTGGTGATGCCGGTATTCGTGGCGCTCGACGCAGTCCGCTGAGTATTGGTGAACGACAGGTTCAGGTCGGCATTCGTCATCGTCAGCGTCGCCGAAGTGGTGTTGGTCGATGGATCGTAGGTCTGATTCGAGATGGTTCCGCCGCCGAGGGTCGCGGTCACGGTTGCCTGGCCGATGAAGGACAGGGCATAGGTCCCGCTCATATTGAGCGTCTGCCCGGCCCACACGTAGATGTTCGCGTCCTGCGTGGGCCAGCCATTGGAGTCGACCGGGGCCGCTGGGCCCGAGGATGTGTTCCAGCTGCGCGATTGCTTGAACGCGTCCGCGAACAACAGGTCGGGGGTGTAATCGCCTGCGTAGAGGATATTGATTCCAATGGGCGGACCAGCCGACAGAAGAGTGGAAACAAAGGCCGCGGCCATGCACGTCAGCATTGCGGACGCTGTGTAGATATCCCTCGAGAAAGCCAGGGGGCGTGTTGAGCAATTAGTTCTCATTGGTCTTCCACCAAGTTAGCCCCTGAGCGGATCCCCTTTTTCGGACCGCCTTCAGGATCGGTCTGAATGGTTAACTGAAGCTAGTGCGACTTGGGCTGGTTGTCCATCGCCGGAGGAAGGAAGGCCCGGCTCGGCGGGAGTGACTCGAGCCACGTGCTTCGGATGCTGGAGGGTGGCGGCGATTCGGCATAGCCGGAGCGACCGCCGTGACGTCGTCCGACCGGATTCTGGATGGGAGTGCCAGGTAGGTATCCGGAATGCGACTTTAGTCGAAAAGCCTGGGAACGGCACCCGGTCCGACCGTGGCAATTCCGGCGCGGGCTTCTTACACAAAAATAGCAGTTTTGGGTCAGTCTTGGCTTGACCAGAGTGGGTTAAAATGGGTTGAAATGGGGTGTTGTGGGGCGGGTCTTCACCTCGCTTCCCCCATGGCTCATCCCGGCAAAGCATTTTTCACAGGCCTTTTCAGGCACACCCTCGACGAAAAGGGTCGCGTCACGATCCCTTCGGCATGGCGCGCGGCGCATGCGGACGGGGACGTTTTTCTCGCGACCCCGCACCCGGACGGCTACGTGGCCGTGCTTCCGCCCTCGGAGGTCGAAAAGCTTCACGCAAAGATCGCGCAGATGGCGCTGAGTGACGGGGCAGGACAGGACTTCGCGTCGAGGTTCTTTGCGCAGACGCAGTCGTTCTCGTTCGACAAGCAGGGGCGCGTCGGCCTCACGGCCGATTTGCTGGAGCACGCCGGGATCGCAAAGGACGCCGTCCTCGTGGGCTCCCTCACAAAGTTCAACATGTATTCGCCATCCCGGTGGCAGAAGGTCGAGGCGCGCACATCGGGCGAGAACTTCGGCGACATCATGCGCCGCCTCGGAATCTGA
>Ga0265320_10002869_pt1 | contig 11835 bp, 12 predicted proteins | sample 4827metaG_FD_202087 | JGI IMG/M metagenome (GOLD analysis project Ga0265320, IMG submission 202087) | Rhizosphere microbial communities from Carex aquatilis grown in University of Washington, Seatle, WA, United States - 4-8-27 metaG | ecosystem: Host-associated > Plants > Roots > Rhizosphere >...
CCTGGCGCCGGAGCCCGGCGTCGGCGAGCGGCGCGATCCCAAGGATGTCCGCTGGGTCCGGATGGACGGCCTCCACGTCACCCTGCGCTTCCTCGGCCCGACCGAGCCCGAGCGCATCGCCGCCGCCCGCGCGGCGGTGGAGACGGCCGCGGCCGGCGTTGCACCGTTCGAGCTCGGGCTGGCGGGAGCCGGCGCATTCCCGAACCCGGCTCGGCCGCGAGTCCTGTGGCTGGGCCTGGCCCGCGGCCTGGAGCCGCTCGACGCGCTGACCCGGCGGGTCGGCCGGTCGCTTGCCGAGCAGGGCTGGCCGCACGACGATCGGCCCGCCCGGCCCCACCTGACCCTTGCCCGCAGCGACGGGGTCGCCTCCGGCGCGCTGGTCGCCGGGCGACTGATCGCCGCTGCCGCGAGCCTCGATCTGCGCTGGTCCGCGGACCACCTGGTCCTCTTCGAAAGCCAGACCGGGGGCGGCCCGGCACGCTACCTGCCGCTCCTCCATCTTCCGTTGACTGGCGGCACCGAATCCGCGCCCTGACCGGCCAGTCGGGGTACGATCCGCGCGTGCCCCGACTTGCGTGCCGCTCCTGCGGGCGGCAGATCTACGCTACGGCGCCGCTCGAGTCGCTCTTCGCCGAAGAGCGCCGTTGCCAGCGCTGTGGATCGAACCTGATCCAGGACCGGCGCGACGCCGACCGGCGCCGGATAGCCCGCCGGCTGAACCCCCCAGACGAGCCTGGACCACCGAGCTCCGGCGAGCGCCGGATCGCAGCCCGCCGCCAGCACGCCACCCGGCGCAGGGAATCCGGACGCACCTCGTCGCCGGTCGGCAGCAGCGCCGGCTGGGTCGACTAGACCGCCCGGTCGTTGCGCCTCGCGATCGTCGGCCTGGGCCTGATCGGGGGCTCCATCGCCCGGGCCATCCGGAGCAATCGATCGGCCGCCGCCTTCGACTCGATCGTCGCCTGGAGCCCGAGCGGCAGCGGCCCGGCGGCCGCCCTCGCCGACGGAATCATCGACCGCGCCACGACCTCGCTCGATGACGCCCTGGCCGGCGCCGACCTGGTCGTCCTGGCGGCCGATCCGCTGACCTGCCTGGACCTGCTCGATTCGATCGCGGCCGCCAACCGGGCCGGCGACCGGCCGACGATCACCGACGTGGCCAGCACCAAGCAGGCGATCGTCAATCGTGCCAACCAGGGCCACCTGGCTTTCATCGGTGGCCACCCGATGGCCGGCCGCGAGGTCTCGGGCTACGGCGCGTCGCGGGCCGACCTGTTCCTTGGCCGGCCCTGGGTCCTGTGCCCGGGCGCGCTGGCCCGGCCGATCGACTTCGAACGGGTGGAGCAGCTCGTCGGGGCCTGCGGTGCGGACGTCCACCGGCTGGCCGCGCGCGAGCACGACCGGGCGGTCGCCGGGATCAGTCACCTGCCCCTGGCCCTCGCGGCCGCCCTGGCCCAGGCCGTCGGCGACGCCGACGACTGGCCGATAGCCCGGGCCCTGGCCGCGGGCGGCTGGGCGAGCGCGACCCGGGTCGCCCGGGGCGACGTGACGATGGGCGCCGGGCTGGCGGCCACGAACGCTCCCGAGCTGGCCCGCCGGATCCGGGCCCTCGTGACCCAGCTCGAGGACTGGCTGGCCGACCTCGAGGAGACGCCCGACGACCCGCAGGCAACCGCCCTCCGGATCGCGCTCCGGCTGGCGGCGGCCCGGGAGCTGCTCGGCCCGGCCGATTGAGCGAGCGCGTCCTGGTCGTGCCGCGCACGGCGGTGATCAGCGGGCGCGGCTGGCGGGGCGTCCGGACCCGGGGCCTGGCCGGCGTCCTGGACACGATTGCCCGTGAAGGCCGGTTCGAGCCGCGGGCCGAGGTCGAGGTCGATCCGCGCTGGAAGCAGGTGGTTCCCTATCTCGTCGTGCGCGACGGCCCGCGCTGGTTCCTGATGCAGCGGACCCGGGGCGGGGCCGATGCCCGGCTCCATGAGCAGTGGTCGATCGGGGTCGGCGGCCACCTCAATCCGGGTGACGGTGACCTGCTCGGCGGCCTCCGCCGCGAGTGGCGCGAGGAGGTCGAGGCCGACTTCGAACCCCAGCCCCGCCTCGTCGGCTTGCTCAACGACGACTCGACCGAGGTCGGCCGGGTTCACCTCGGGGTGGTCTTCGAGACGGACGCAGCGGGACGCCCCGTGAGCGTCCGCGAGACGACCAAGCTGACCGGCTCGTTCGCGTCGGGCGCGGAGGTCCGGGCCGTCGCCGATCGGCTCGAGACCTGGAGCCAGCTCGTCTTCGAACGGCTCGACAGCCCGGCTCGGTGATCGGTGCGCCTATAATCGGGCCGCTGAGCCGACGCGCGGCTTGAATCCTGGGGAGGCAATGGCCGCAAAGATCCTCGTCATCGATGATGACCCGAATGTGCAGCGGCTGCTGACGTACACCCTCAAGCAGGAAGGCTACGACGTTCTCGTGGCGTCCGACGGCGCCGAGGGCTTCCGCCTGTGGCAGGCCGAGCTTCCCGCCCTGATCCTCCTCGACATCATGCTGCCCAAGGTCGACGGCTACCAGGTCGCGACCAAGATCCGGGCCGAGGAAGGCACCGCGGCCCACGTCCCGATCATCATGCTGACCGCCGAGCGCGAGGTCGAGCAGAAGGTCAAGGGCCTGCGCGCCGGGGCCGACGACTACCTGATCAAGCCGTTCCACCCGGCGGAGCTGCTGGCCCGGATCAAGAGCCTGCTGGCCCGCTTCGCCCCGCGTGACCTGCTCGTCGGCCGCCCGCCGCTGGGCCGGGTTCTGGCGTTCTACGGCGCCAAGGGCGGCGTGGGCACGACCACGATCGCGATCAACGCCGCCATTGCCCTGCACCGCGAGCTGGGCCGCAAGGTCGTCCTGGTCGACGCCAACCTCCAGTTCGGCGATCACCGGGTCTTCCTCGACCTGGGCCTCGACCGCAAGAGCATCATCGATATCGTCACCGCCCCGTCGATCGACCTCGACCTCGTCCGGCAGGTCCTCGTCCATCACGACTCGGGCATCGACCTGCTCCTTGCGCCGCCCTCGCCGGAGACCGCCGAGCTGGTGACCGAGGAGCACCTGCCCCAGATCCTCGACCACCTCCGCTCGCTGTACGACTACGTGATCCTCGACATCGACAAGCGCCTCGACGAGATCAACCTCAAGATTCTCGACCAGGCCGACCAGTTCTTCGTGGTCATGACCGCCGACCTGTCGTGCCTCAAGAACGTCCGGCTGGTGCTCGAGACGATCGGCCACCTGGGCGTCGAGGCGGGCAAGGTCCACCTCGTCCTGAACCGCTCCAACGCGTTCACCGGGATCAGCCAGAAGAACGCCGAGAGCGCCCTGAAGCGGACGATCGAGTTCCAGGTGATCAACGAGTACCGCGGCGCGATCAGCGCCCTGAACAGCGGCGCGCCGTTCATGTACACCAAGGCCGACTCGCCCCTCGGCCGGTCGCTCCTCGATTTCGGCCGGACGATCGACAAGGCCTTCTCGGGCGGAGCCCCCCAGCCGGCCGGCGCGACGCGCTGAATTCCGGCGGCAGCCGGTGATGATCCCCGGCCGCTAGGCTCCGACGATGGCGGACGGCGGCGACCCGGAGCGAATCCTCGACGGCCTCAACGACGCCCAGGGGACGGCCGCCCGGGCGACCAGCGGTCCGGTTGCGATCCTGGCCGGCGCCGGCACCGGCAAGACCCGGGTGATCAGCCGCCGCGCCGCATACGCCATCGCGACCGGGGTCGTCGGCGCCGCCGAGGTCCTCCTGGTGACCTTCACCGACAAGGCGGCCACCGAGATGGCCGGCCGGATGCGCGAGCTCGGCCAGCCGCAGGTTACCGCCCGGACCTTCCACGCCCAGGCGCTCTCCCAGCTCCGCCATTTCTGGCCAGCCGGGCATGACGGTGCGCCGCCGCCCGAGATCCTCGAGTCGAAGTTCCCGATCCTGGGCCGGATCGCCCGGCAGCTGCCCGGCGGCTATCGCTACACGCCGGTCAAGGACCTTGCCGGCGAGATCGAATGGGCCAAGAACCGGCGCCTGGGCGCGGCGACCTACGGTCCGGCCGCCGTCGCCGCCGGTCGCGACGCGCCGGTGCCGATCGAGCTGATGACCCGGATCTTCGCCGACTACGAGCGGGCCAAGGCACGCGCCGGCCGGATCGACTTCGAGGACATGCTCCTGGCCACGGTCGAGCTGCTCGAGACCGACCAGGACGCCGCCGCGCTCGTCCGCGCCCGCAAGCGCTGGTTCAGTGTCGACGAATACCAGGACACGAACCCGCTCCAGGAGCGGCTCCTGGCCCTGTGGGCCGGAGACAGCCCCGACGTGTGCGTCGTGGGCGACGAGGACCAGACGATCTACAGCTTCACCGGGGCCTCGAGCGACTACCTGCGCGACTTCGCCGGCACGCATCCGGGCACGACGGTCGTCGAGCTGACCGAGAACTACCGCTCGAGCCCCGAGATCCTGCGCCTGGCCAACCGCCTGCTGGCCGGCGCCGGCCGGCACAAGACGCTGAGCGCCACACGTCCCGCGGGCCCGCCGCCGACGGGCGCGGCGTATGCCGATCCCGACGCGGAGCTGGCCGGCCTGGTCACCGGAATCCGGGCCCGGCTCCGCGATGGGATCGCGCCGTCAGAGGTCGCGATCCTGGTCCGGCTCAATGCCCAGCTGCCGCCGATCGAAGCCGCCCTGACGACGGCGGCCATTCCCTATGTCGTGCGAGGTGGCCGGTTCTACGAGCGACCCGACGTCCATGCCGCGATCCGGGCGATTCGGCAGGCGAAGCTGGATGCCCGCGGCCCCGCACTCGGCCCGGCGATCGGGGCGGTCTTTCGCGCGGCGCTCGGCTACGACCCGGCGGCGACCCGGGGTGGGCCCGAGGAACGCGAGCGGGCCGCCGACCTGGGTGTCCTGCTGGCGATCGCTACCGAGCTCGGCTCGCGTCCCGGTCCGAGCGGCGAGCCGGCCGGAGCGTCGGAGCTGCTGGCCGAGCTCGCCGCCCGCGACACCGCCGAGCGCTCCGGGTCGAGCGCCGGGCTGACCCTCTCGACGATCCACCGGGCCAAGGGCCTCGAGTGGGACGCCGTCTTCCTGCCCGGCCTCGAGGACGGGATCCTGCCGATCGGCCAGTCGGCCGGTGATCCGGCGGCGATCGAGGAAGAACGCCGGCTGTTGTACGTCGCGATCACCCGGGCCCGGCGCCACCTCGCGATCTCATGGGCCGGGCGGCGGGCCGGGGCGAACGGCCGGGAGGGCAGCCGCCGGCCGTCGCGCTTCCTGGCCGACCTCGGGCTGGGCCGGTCGACGGTCACGCCCACCCCGCGGCCCTCGCCGTCCGCGCCGCGGACCCGCGAGCGGCTGGCGCCGGCCGCCGGGTCCGAGGCGGGGTTCGAGGCGCTCCGGACGTGGCGCGCGGAGCGGGCCCGGGCCGATGCCGTGCCGGCCTACGTGATCGCCCACGACGCGACCCTGCTGGCCCTGGCCGAGGCCCGGCCGGCCTCGATCGCCGACCTCGGCCGGGTCAAGGGGATGGGTCCCGGCCGGCTCGAGCGCTACGGCGCCGAGATCCTCGCGGTTCTCGCGAAGTCCTGATCGCGGCTGTCGATTTGGCCGGCCTCGTTCGTTGTAGAGGTGAGGGCCAGCGAGGCGCCAATGACCTCGGTCCTGATCAGTGTGGAGAACCGGAACCATGACCGACGCGCGAGTCATTCACTTCGAGATCGTGGGCAAGGACCAGCAGGCCCTCCAGGCCTACTACAGCAAGCTCTTCGGCTGGAAGCTCGACACGAGCAATCCCGGCGGCTACGGGATGTCCGATCCGGCCGATACCGGCGTGATCGTCGGCGTCGGCGCGACCCCGGACGGCTCGGCCGGCCACGTCACCGGCTACGTCACCGTCGATGACATCGACGCCACGCTGGCCAAGGCCGTCGGCCTGGGCGGCAAGGTGGTCATGCCCAAGTTCTCGCCGGGCCCCGGCGCGACGATCGCCCTCGTCGCTGATCCCGAGGGCCACGTCCTGGGCCTGACCCAGATGTAGTCCAGTGGCCGGGAGCTCCCGGCCACTGCCACCGCGGCGGGCCGCTGGACCTTCAGGCCCGGCGGCCCGTTCCGGTTTTGGCGTGCCTACCGTCCGGTGCGGAACGGCGCTCCGTGGCCAGGGATGACAATGTCGGCCGCGGCCAGCAGGCGTGCCCGGCTCGTCTCGAGGGCGGCCTGGTCGGCGGCCAGCGGGTCGATCTCCGGGGTCCGGTCGCCGCGCCACCAGGCGTGGGTCATGGCGTAGGTCGCATCGTCGGCGGTCACGATCAGCGAGGCATCCTCGTCGGTGTGGCCGGGCGTCAGCCACAGCTGGCTGTTGGCGGCCAGGCGATAGCCGTCGCCATCGTGGTCGAGCCACTCGTCGCCCACGTAGCGCGCCCAGAAATCGACGACCTCGGCCTCCGGGAAGAGGGCCACGTTGATCGTGTGGTCGGGATGGTGGTGGGACAGGAAGACGTGGCTGATCGATTCAGGGGCGACGCCCAGGGCGGCCAGCGGATCGAGGATCAGCGCGCGCCTGGCGACCATCCCGGGATCGACCACGATCCGGGCGTCGCCGTCGAGCACCAGCACGACGCTGCTGGCGACCCGGTCGCCGGCATAGCCCGCATGGAGGAGATGGACGCTGGTCATGAGGCCCATGGTACGGACCCGAGGCACGGGCGTCCTGTCAGTCTCGCGTCACGGATCCGAAAGATGCCCGGGGCGACAGTCTGCCCAACCTCCCGGCGCTGCCGGGAGCCCCGCACGGAGGCCCGGTCATGAACCGTCCCAGCTATCCGATCGGCGACATCGTCGCCCTGATGCGCACCCGGCGCGACGCGGATGACGCCGCGGGCGTGCTCGAGCAGCTCGGCGTCGCGACCGTCGCCCTGGAGCCGCTCGACCTGGCCGAGGAGCAGACCGTGCTCATCGTCCACCATCCCGGCCGGAGCCAGATCGCCGAGATCCGCCGGATCCTGCGCCGCCATCGGGCCCGCCGGGCGCGCTGGTACCGGGCGCGGGTGATCGAAGAGCTGGTCCGGGTCTCGGGCAGCTGGATCCCGGACCTGTCGACGTTCGCGGGCTCAGCGCGCGCTGGTGGGCACCCGTGACCGGATGATCTCGTGGTGCAGGCCGCGCAGCCGCCAGGCGAGGACCAGGTTGGTCAGCCCGAAGACGATCGCCCAGATGCCGACCAGCCAGAGCAGCGACAGGAGCCCGGTGCCGGGGAAGGCGACGAGCAGCAGGCCGAAGGCGATCGTGAGCAAGCCGCCGATCACGAACCACAGCTCGCCCTTGATCTCGCGCCGGAGGCGGATCGCCGCGATGACCTGGGTCAGGCCCAGGGTGATCGCCCAGAACGCGACGAGGTAGAGCAGGGCCAGCGCGGTGACCCCGGGCACGGCGATCGTCACGATGCCGACCACGACGCCCAGGATGCCCATCAGGGCCACAGTGAGCCGGTGGCCCGCGGTTGCCGGCTCGGCCCGCCGCAGGGAGACGAGCAGTGAGACGCCGTCGATCAGCATGTACGCCGCGAACAGGGTGATCAGGACAACCAGGGTCAGCCCCGGCTGGACGAAGGCAAGGATCCCGAAGGCGATCGCGGCCACGCCCCGGATCTCGACCAGCCACCAGTTCCGCGCCAGCACACTGAGCATCGCTTGCCTCCTGGCGCGAGAGTACGCCGGACGCGCCGATCGGGCGTCGCGGCTGGCAAGATGGGCGCTCGCGAGTGGAGGCGCAGATGCAGGTCACGAGCGTGACCCGGGATGGCTACGAGATCAGCACCGACAAGGATCGGCTGGACATCGACTGGCTCGTGTCGGCGTTGTCCGAACGCGCCTACTGGGCCCAGCGCCGCTCGCGTGACCTGATCGTCCGCTCGCTGGGCAACTCACGCTGCTACGGCGTCTACGCCGGCGGCCGGCAGGTGGGCTTCGCCCGGGTCGTGACCGACGAGGCGACGTTTGCCTGGCTGTGCGACGTCTTCGTCGACGAGGCCTGGCGCGGGCGCGGCCTGGGCGGCTGGCTGATCGAGACGATCGTGGCCGAGCCGGAGCTGGCGAGCTTGCGCCGGTTCATCCTGGCCACCCGCGACGCGGCCGGCCTGTACCGCCGCCACGGCGGATTTGACGCCTTGCCGTACCCCGAGCGCTGGATGGCCCGGGTCAATGACTAGGGGGTCAGGCCCGGCAGCGAGAACGGCTGGTCGCTGATCTGGTCGGCGGGCGGCGCGGCGATCGTGACCGCGGCGTCGTAATTGGTCAGGTCGACGGTCAGGGTCAGCTTGCCCGACGTTCCGGCGTCGATGACGATGACCAGCCGGCTCGGCCGGAGGTCCGACTTCTGGCTCCAGAGATCGACGGTCAGGGTGCCGCTGGCTCCGTTGAGGACGCCACTTGCGTCCGGGATGGCCGAGCTCGGCACGACTTCCTGGACGTGGTAGCAGTCCTGGCCATTGACCGTCTCGTCGGCCAGCTGAGTCGGCGCCGGCAGCTTGGCCAGCTCGGCTTGGATCGCTGCGGTCATGTCGGCGGCAGCCGAGGGATCGGGCGAGCCGAGCGCGGGCAGGCTGGGGATCGGCAGGCCGCTGGTCAGCGAGCTGAGGTCGATCTTGGCGTACTTGGTGTCGCCCATGCTGGTCTTGATGTAGGTGACGCCGCCGACCGAGATCACATTGGCGGTGAACGCCAGCAGGGCCGGCACGCTGACGGCAACCTGGCCGTTGCCGCCGGCGACATCCAGGTCACCCTCGATCGTGGTCCCGGTCAGATCGAGCATGGTCGGCGCCGAGCTCGGCGCTGGGCTGGACCCATCGCCGCCACCGGTCAGGCCACTGGTCAGGTCGCCGGTGTTGATGCTGCCGGCCACGGCCACCTTGAAATGAAGGCTCTTGAGGCCCTGGAGCGAGGTTGTCGAGTCGGTCAGGATGACCTTGGGGTCGGACAGCGCCGGGCTGGCTGCCGGACCGCCGCTGCAGGCGGCGAGGACGATCGCGCACAGCGCGACCAGGGAAACGAGCTTGCGGGTCATGATGTCTCCAGGGCGAGAGCTTGATCAGTGCCTGCCTAGCCTAGCGCCGGATCGCAAAGCGGGTCGAGTAGGCCAATCGTCCCGCTCGGTCCACCGGCTTCGCCTTGACGTCCGGACGCTCGAGGCCGAGAGTCGAGCCGGATGCCCGTGCCGGGCGTCGTTCAGCACAGGAGGGGCAGATGCAGGCCTATCGGACCGGTGCCTCGGTGTGGCGCCACCCCGTCAACGTGCTCCTGCACGCGAACGCGCCGCTCGGGGTGCGGGTCGCCAATGCGGTCACCGGCTTCATGGGTTCGTGGAAGTTCATCATCCTCCAGACGATCGTCGTCGGGGTGTGGGTGGTGGGCAACATCTACCTGCTCTTCCACTTCGACCCCTACCCGTTCATCTTCCTGAACCTCGCCTTCAGCACCCAGGCCGCCTATGCCGCGCCGTTGATCCTCCTGGCCAGCAACCAGTCCGCGACCCGGGACCGGGCCACGCTGGAGCATGCCGCCAAGGAAGCGGAGGAGGGCGACGTCAAGGACGACGAGCTGATGACCCGGCTCAAGCACGTCGAGGCGCTGCTCGAGCAGCTGACTGCGTCCCGGACGTGAGCCCGGCCGGGCCATCGCGATCGATCGATTTCGGGCCGGTCCGGGCAGGTGAGCTCGAGCTGATCGAGCTCGGCCGCGGCGTGACCCCCGCCCGCCTGGCGGCCGAGACCCGCGCCCTATACGGCCAGGTCCGCGAGCTCCTTGCCCCAGCCCGGGACCCCGACGTGACCTTCGTTCCCGACGACCCGCAGGCGGTCGACACGTTCGCCGCCGATCCGTCCGAGGAGCACCTGGCCTGGACCGCGGGCCACGTCGTCGTCCACCTGACCGCCAGCGCCGAGGAAGCCGCGTTCCTGGCGGCCGAGCTCGCCCGCGGCGTCGAGCCCCACGGCCGGTCGCGCTGGGAGGTGCCCTGGCCGTCGGTGACCACGGTCGGAGCCTGTCTCAACCGGCTCGACGAGAGTGAGCGGATGATCCTGGCGACCCTCGCGGCGTGGCCCGCTGCGCCCCATCTCGACGTGGTCTTCGTCAATTCGCGGGGCTCGGTGCGCAACGCGCCGGCCCGCTTCCTGGGCGGCCTGATGCACGCGGACGAGCACATCGAGCAGGTCGCCGAGATCCTCAGCCAGGCGCGGTTGAGCCGCGAGTGATCGTGGGGTGAGCCGGCCGGCCTAGCCTGCGACGATGCTGGCCAGCGTCCTCTCGGCAACCCTCCAGGGGATCGATGGCCGGGTCGTCCGGGTGGAGGTCGACGTCGCCCCGGGCTTGCCCGGCTTCTCGGTGGTCGGCCTGGCCGACGCGTCGCTCCAGGAGGCCCGCGAGCGGGTCCGCGGCGCCATCCGCAACAGCGGCCTCGTCTTCCCGCCACGCCGGATCACGGTCAATCTCGCCCCGGCGGACCAGCGCAAGACAGGAGCATCGCTCGATACGGCGATCGCCGTCGGGATCCTGCTCGGATCGGAGCAGGCCCGGGCCGACGGCGCCTGGGCCCTGATTGGCGAGCTGTCGCTCGGCGGCGAGCTGCGCCGGGTGCCCGGAATCCTGTCGATGGTCGCGGCCCTCGCCCGGCGGGGCATTGGCCGCGTCGTCGTCCCGGCCGAGTCGGCCGCCGAAGCCGGCCTCGTTGATCGAATCGCCGTCCACCCCGTTGCGGACCTGGCGGCGGCCCTGGCCGTGATCCGATCGGGGCGCGCGGCGCGCCCGCGGTCGAACCCGGCCCGCGTCGACCTGGCGGGGTCCGGGGCTGCGGCTGACCCGGGCCAGCCACCGGCGGGCGGCCCGGCCACAACCGCCACCGGACCGGAACCCGAGGTCGACCTCGCCGACCTCCGGGGCCAGGCGGCCGCTCGCCGGGCACTCGAGGTCGCATTGGCCGGTGGCCACGCCTTGCTCCTCGTGGGTCCGCCGGGCTCGGGCAAGACGCTCCTGGCCCGGACGATTCCGTCACTGCTGCCACCACTGGACCCCAGCGATGCCCTGACCGCCACGGCGATTCGCTCGGCGGCGGGGGAGGGGCCGATCGTCGAGCTGGATCGACGCCGGCCATACCGGGCCCCGCACCACACGATCTCGTACGCGGGCATGGTCGGCGGCGGCCCAATGCTGGCCCCGGGCGAGGTCACCCGGGCCCACCAGGGCGTGCTCTTCCTCGACGAGCTGCCGGAGTTCGGCCGGGATGTCCTCGAGGCGCTTCGCCAGCCGCTCGAGGACGGCCGCATTTCGATCGTCCGAGTGGCCCGGGCGGTGACCCTGCCGGCGCGTTTCCAGCTGGTCGCGGCGATGAACCCCTGCCCGTGTGGCGGGCCGGTCGGCGAAGAGGTCGCCTGCCGCTGCCGGCCGGGCGTCCCTGAGCGCTACGCCGCCCGGGTCTCCGGACCGCTGCGCGACCGGATCGACCTGTGGGTCGAGATGCCCCGGGTGCCCCCGGCCAGCCTGGTCGGCCTGACACCGGCCGAGGCGTCGGCGCCGGTGGCGGCCCGGATCGCCGGCGTGCGCCGGCTCCAGATCGAGCGCCAGGGCGGCCTGAACAGCACCTTGGGCGGCAGCCGCCTCCGCCGTGCCTGCGGACTCGGAGCGCGCGAACGAGAGCGAGTCATTGTCCTAGCCGACGGCCTCGACCTGTCGGCCCGGGGCGTCGAGCGGCTGCTCCGGGCCGCGCGCACGATCGCGGACCTCGAGGCGGCCGAAACGGTGCACCTCGATCACCTCGATGAGGCCGGCCGGTTCCGG
>Ga0265320_10002872_pt1 | contig 11830 bp, 6 predicted proteins | sample 4827metaG_FD_202087 | JGI IMG/M metagenome (GOLD analysis project Ga0265320, IMG submission 202087) | Rhizosphere microbial communities from Carex aquatilis grown in University of Washington, Seatle, WA, United States - 4-8-27 metaG | ecosystem: Host-associated > Plants > Roots > Rhizosphere >...
CCATCTTGCCGTCGCTGGAGAGCACGTGCACGGTGATCCTCGGCATCTCGAACATGCGGAGCACGGGATAGTCGTGGAAGTTGCTCTCGACGACCTTGCCGTCCTCGACGGTCAGCTTGCCGTGGAGTGCGGCGCTGAGCCCGAACGCGATCGAGCCCTGCACCTGTGCCTCGATCCCGAGCGGATTGACCGCGGTTCCGCAGTCGACCACGGCCGTCACCGCATGGACCTTGATCCGTCCACCCTCGACCGAGACCTCGGCCACCTCGGCCACGATCGAGCCGAACGCCTCGTGGACCGCCAGGCCACGCGCCCGGCCCACCGGGGCGGGCGTTCCCCAGCCGGCCCTGCTGGCGGCCGTCCCGAGGGCGCGCGCGAACCGCGGTTTGCCCTTGAGCAGGGCCAGACGATACGCGAGCGGATCCTGGCCAGCGGCGTGGGCCAGCTCATCGATCATGCTCTCCATCGCGAAGGCGGTGTGGGTGTGGCCGACCGAGCGCCACCATAGCACGGTGATCGGTGTCTTCGGGGAGTGCAGCGAGACGTGCTTGGCCCTGGTGTCATCGAGATAGGGCGAGTCGGCGATTCCCTCGACCGACGTCCCGTCGATGCCGTTGTGGACCGCGAACTTCTCGAACGGCGTGCCCCCCAGGATCGACTGTCCGACGACGACGTGATGCCATGCCTGGGGCAGGCCGGCGCGATCGAGGCCGACGTGGACGCGGTGGACGTAGGCCGGGCGGTAGTATCCGCCGCGCATGTCGTCCTCGCGCGTCCAGACCACCTTGACCGGGACCCCGGCCGCTTGCGCGACGATCACGGCCTCGGAGACGAAGTCCGAGGCAGGGTTCGCGCGGCGACCAAACCCGCCGCCGAGGAAGGTGGTGTGAATCGTGACCTTGTCGGACGTCGTGCCGAGGATGTGCGCGGCCACGGCCTGATCGACGGTCTGGAACTGGGTGCCGGTCCAGATCTCGCAGCGATCGCCGTCGATCTTCACGGTGCAGTTGAGCGGCTCCATGGTGGCATGCGCGAGATATGGGACCTCGTACCACGCCTCGCATCGGCTGGCGGCGAGGTCGAGCGCCCCCTGGACGTTGCCGGTGTCGACCACGGTGGTGCCATCGCCGCGGGCGAGCTCGCGGAACTCGGTGAGGAGCTTCTCGGTGCTGGCGCCGCCACCCTCCGGCGCAGACCACGAGGCGCGGAGGGCGTCCCGACCGAGCTTCGCCGCCCAGAAATGCCTGGCGACGACCGCGACACCATTGGCGGTCGGCACCACCTTCTCGACCCCGGGGACCTTCAGGGCGTCGGCGGCGTCGAACGACACGAGCTTGGTGCCGAACGCGGGCGGTCGCAGCACGACCGCGGTCCGCAGGCCCGGGAACGCGACGTCGAGCCCGAACTGGGCCTTGCCGGTGATCTTCTCGGGCGTGTCCAGCCGCCGCACGGTGGTGCCGATCAGCTTCCAGTCCTTTGGTGCCTTGAGTTGCACGCTCTCGGGGGGAGGCAGCTCCATCGCCGCCCCGGAGATGTCTCCATACGTCAACGTCTTGCCACCGAACGTGATCACGCCGTTGGCGGCCGTGAGATTGCTCGGCGTGGTCTTCCATCGCGCCGCCGCCGCGCGCAGGAGCAGCTCCTTCGCCATCGCGCCCACGGTGCGGTACCGGTCAAACTCGCCGCGCGTCGACGACGATCCCCCCGTCATCTGCATGCCCATGGCGGGGTGGCCGTAGACCGGTGCGGCCGGAGCGTGCTCACAGCGCACCTTCGACCAGTCACAGTCGAGCTCCTCGGCGATCAGCATCGCCAGGCCGGTCCAGATTCCCTGCCCCATCTCGGAGTGTGCGAGCACCACGGTGACCGAGCCATCGCTGGCGATCCGCAGGAAGGCGTTCGGAGACGGGGGCGACGGGGCGGCGGCCCTCGGTGCGGCCCGCACCAGGTTCGGCACGTGGAAGCTGATCACCAGCCCGGCCGTGCCCGTGGCCGCACTGGCCAGGAATCCTCGCCGCGAGCCCGTCACTTCGCGCCTCGTTGCAGCCGCGAGGCCAGGTGGATCGCCTCCCGCACACGCACGTAGGTCCCGCAGCGACAGATGTTGCCCGACAGCGCGGCATCGATGTCGGAGTCCGTCGGATGGGGCTTCCTCTGGAGCAAGGCCACCGCGGTCATGATCTGACCAGACTGGCAGTACCCGCACTGCACGACATCCGCCTCGGCCCAGGCGCGCTGTACGGGGTGCGAACCGTCGGGCGACAGCCCCTCGATCGTCGTGACCTTGCGCGCGCCAACGCTGGAGACCGGCGTGACGCAGGCCCGAACGGGATTGCCGTCGAGGTGCACGGTGCAGGCCCCACACTGTGCCATTCCGCAGCCGTACTTCGTCCCGCTCAGCTGGAGCAGGTCCCGCAACACCCACAAGAGCGGCATGTCGCCGCTGGCGTCCACCTCGTGGACCGCGCCATTGATGTCGAGCTTCATCGCCGTATCATGCCCCTGTGATGGTGTCCGCGACAGGGCGATCGGGCGGCGGCCACTGGCGCGTCCGCCACCACGCGATCGTTGCGTTCGAGTAGTCTCTTGCGCGCGCCGCCGCGCTCGATGCGGGGCGCGGCGTTGGCCGACGACTCTCCGTCGAGGTCGTTGCGCCCCTCGTCTTCGGGTAGAGTCCGTGCTTCGACATGAATCCGGTCACCATCGCGTTCGGGTCGCGGCCATCGGGGCAGCTCACGCTGGCTGTCCGATCTTGGGTTTGGCCCTTTGCTCGGGTGGCTGCAGCAGCAACACGGCGCTCCCATCTCCCGCCACTGGTTCCGGGGGCCACGCCGCCGCGGGGACGGGTGGCTCGGCTGCCCCGGGCTCGGGGGCGCCCCGTCGCCCGGGAGCGGAGGGACGACGGTGGGAACCGGCGGCGCGCCCGCGGGCAGCGGTGGGTCGTCGGGCGACACGGGCGGATCCAATGATGGGGGTGCGGGCGCCAGTGGTTCCGGGGGCGCCGGAGCGATCGGTGGGGCGGGCGGCGGCACCAGCTCGGCCGGCGACGCGAGCACGCCACAGGACGGCGGCGTGGATTCATCATCGGCCAGCGGGCCGGGAGGTCGCGGTGGGACCAGTGCGGGCAGCGGGGGCGGTGGAGGCGGTACCGGTGCTGGCGGGGGCACGGCTACCAGATTGAAGGCAATCATGGTGATCACGGGCGCCGGGAAGCCCACCGCGGGAGACAACGTCATGTTGGCCCGCATGACCGCGCGCGGAATTCAGACGACCACTGTCACCGATGCGGCCGTCACCGCGACCTCGGTCGCGGGCATGGACCTGGTCGTCATCTCCAGCAGTGCCGAATCAGGTCCACTGGCCGCGAAGCTGCGCGACATCGCGATACCGGTGCTCTGCATCGAGAACGGGGAGTTCGCGTTGATGGGAATGACGCCGGCCACCTTGAACACCGACTACGGGATGATCGCGACGCAGTCCCAGGTGCAGATCACGATGGCCGGCAATCCCATGGTGGGGACGTTGACGGGGACGCTCACGATTTCCAGCGTGGCTGGCGATTTCGGCTGGGGCGTTCCCGCCGCCACCGCGCTCAAGGGCGCCAGCCTGGTGGGAAACCCCAGCCGGTCCGTGGTTTTCGGCTACGAAAAGGGAGCGCAGATGGTCAGCCTGCCCGCCCCTGCGCGCCGGGCGGCCTTTGCCATTCGCGAAACCCTGGCCGCCAACCTGACCAGCGACGGCACGAAGCTGTTCGACGCGGTCCTGAACTGGGTCCTCATGTAGGCAGGTAGGCAGGTAGGCGGGTAGGCGGGCCTGGCCGCTTGAACCGGAATGGCTCGGGGCGCTACTGCTCCGGTACGGCCAGGAGGCCGCCTCCATCATGATGGGGAGGCGGTCGCCCACGCCGAGCGAGGACACCGACGGGTCGCGATCGGAGAAGCCCTTTCCAAGCTCACCGTCTCACGATAGGTGGTTCGAGATGACCCTGTTCCTTCAGGATGCCATTCGCCTGGTCGTCGTGGCGGGCCTCTCGCTGGCGGTGGCCTTTGCTCCGGGCGGATGTTCTGGAAGCAGATCCTCGGCAACCGGGTCCGGCGGCGGCCCGGGAAGCGGCGGCGCGGGCGGCGGCGGTGACGTGACCAGTGCAGGAGGGACGGTGGGGACGGGCGGCAGCGCGACGTCTGGGGGAGCCACGGTGACGGGCGGCAGCGCGGCAGCCGGTGGAGCGGCGGGCGCCCCGGCCACGGGGGGATCTCTCTCCACGGGCGGGGGGACGATGCCGAGCACCGGGAACAGCGGCGGCTCAACGCCCACCGGAGGCACCACTCTCCCTTCAACCGGATTGTCCTTCTACGTGTCTCCGACGGGCAGCGATGACAATGACGGGGCCACGCCCGCGACGCCTTGGAACACGCTGGAAAGGGCCAGGGACTTCATCAGAGCCAAGAACTTGAACAAGACCGCCACCGACGACATCGTCATTTACCTGCGCGGCGGCACCTATTCCCGCACCAACACCTTCACGCTCACGAGCGCAGATTCGGGACCAGATGGGCACTACATGGTCTATCGAGCCTATCCAGGAGAGGTCCCCGTCATCGATGCCGGCAAAGCCATCACCGGCTGGACGCAGGTCGCGGGCAAGCCGTACTTCGTGGCCGATGTTCCCGTCTCCGGGGGATACGCAGGGTACTTTCGCCAGCTGTACGTGAACGACGTGAGGGCCGAGCGCGCGGGGAAATTCCTGCCACAGGACGGCTGGTGGGATGATGTCGCCACGACGGCGTATCAGAACGACGGGATCAAGCTCAAGAAATCCGACCTGGCGACGCTCGCGAATCCCGCGGCAGCGGTCGTCACCTTCTTCAGCGCCTTCAAGACCGCCGAGATCCCGATCACGGGCCTCTCGTCGCTGGATGCCAATGACTGGGTCTTGAAGATGGAGAACCCTGACTTCAACAAATGGATCTCGCTCGGCAGGGCAACCTCCACCGAATGGGTGGAACTGTCCAACGTGCTCGAATACCTGGATGAATACGGAGAATGGTCCTTGGACTCGGCAAACGGGAAGGTGTACTACTACCCGCAGCCGTGGGAAGACATGGCGACGGCGCGCGTCTACTCACCGGTGGTGGATCGCCCGTGGGAGATCGTCGGCACCAGGACGGCCAAGGCCGCCCGCATCATGCTCGACGGCTTGACCTTCGAGCACAACAACTGGTCGCGCACGAAAGACCGCTGGATCGGCGGTTCACAGGCGGAAATGCTCTGGGGACTGGACAACACGGAGTACACCGATCAGGTGCCGGGGGCACTGGTGCTGACCCATGCCACTTCGAGCGTGGTCAAGAACTGCGTGTTTCAGCACCTGGGCACCTGCGGTGTTCAGCTCTACGACGGCTGCGACAGCGCCACCATTCAAGGGAACTCCTTCTTCGATTGTACGGCGGCCGGCATCATCGTCGGGAGAGCGGCCCACCTCGTCACCAGCGACCCGAGCTCGGAGACCCAGCGAAACACGAATACGTTGGTGAGCAACAACGTCGTCCGCAATACGGGAGCCGACTTCTTGCAAGCGACAGCGATCGACTGCATTCACGCCGAAAAGGCCCGCATCTACCACAACGATATCTCCGATGTCCCGTTCGCTGGTTACCATCATCGAACGGGGCAGTTCAACGCGCATTTTCCCACCCCGGCCATGGCGGGCGAGACGGAGGTGTTCTTCAACCGATCGTCGCACGTGGGAACCTATCGCCGGTATGCTTCCGGCGACGCGGAGCCCGACTACTACACCTTCGGGCCGGAGCCCATCCACTTCAGCAAGAACTATTCCTACGGCCAAGTCCCGATCGGTTTGAGCAATTCGCTGCAAATCGACGACAACTCCCTCGACGCGCTGGTGGATTTTTGCGTGCTGGATTCGAAGTTGTCGCGGAACTCTTTCCTGTCGTGGAGCTCGGGGAATGTCAACGCCGCAACCGATAACCTGTGGTCCAACAACGCCAGTTATCAAAGCACCAACTGCGCGACGACCAACTACCACTACGTCGCCGGGGCGTGGCCGTCCGATGCGCAGGCGGTCATTGATTCGGCCGGGGTGGAGGCTTCCTACAGCCCCTTGGTGAGCGGAACCTACGGCGGCGACAACGTTGCATTGAAAGCGGTGGCATCGGCATCCTCGTCGGCTTCCGGTCATCCGCCGAATCTTGGAAACGACGTCGGAAACAAGACCTACTGGCAATCCGAGAGTACTTCGAACAACCCGTGGTTCATGCTCGATCTGGGCAGCGCCTACGTGATCAAGAAGCTCGAGCTCGAGCCCGTGCTCCTGACCGACGTTGACTTGACGAGTTTCGAGATCCAGGCATCGAATGATGCGGGTTTCGCGACGTCGTCGGTGCTCGCCAGCCAGAATGCGACGCAGCTCAGGCACAGGGGCGACCTCGGGTACAATGACAAGTTCTGGTATGTCGAGCACGACAAGAACGCGTACCGGTACATCCGGGTCTACAAGACCACGGGCACGCAGCTGGCATTGGCCGACCTGCGGGTCTACGTCAAGGGTTCGAGCACAGCCGCCGCCGTCAATCCGTAGGTGCTGGACGGACGCGGCGGCGCCGCGCCTCTCTGGCCAGAGGGCGCTGGGGTCGGCTCCTCCTCGACCTCTACCTGTACCTCGGCCTCACTGCCGGAGGCCACCGAACGGGGGTCAACCCCGGTGGGCTCTCGCGGAAGGTTTGGCCGCCGCGAACCGGAGTCGTACGTAGTCGGCCACCCAGATCCCCGAGGCATCGCGGAGCTCCGGCTCCAGCGCGGCGCGCACCTCCCGCAGGTAAGCGGGCCGCTCGGTCGCCGCGACCGCAGCCGTGAAGCTCTCACCGAAGGTCTCCAGCCAGCCGACGACATCCCCTGGTAGGGGCGTGGGCCTTGGAATCAGGGCGATGCTGTCGATTCGAAAGCCGGCGCGCTCGAGGCGGCCAGCGTATTCGTCCGCCGTCGGGAAGTACCAGGGGACGCAGGCCTCGCCGTCCACGCCGCGGCGATCGAGCGCCTGGACCAGCGCGAGGCGGATCTTCTGGACGCAGCCAGCCCCGCCGAGCTCGGCGACGAAGCGGCCGCCGGGCTTCAGCGCCCGGAAGACGCCGGCGATGGCCAGGTCGGCCTGCTTCATCCAGTGCAAGGCGGCGTTGCTGAAGACCGCGTCGAACTCGGCGTCGAACTCGAGCGCCTCACCGTTCGCCACCCGCGCGTCGAGCCCGAGCGCCCGCGCTGCCGCAACCTGCTCGGCGCTCGCATCGACGGCGACCAGATCACAACCCAGGGTCACCAGCTTCCGGGTCAGCGCCCCGTCGCCGCAGCCGAGGTCGAGGATCCGTTCGCCCGCGCGTGGGGCGAGGAGCTCGACGACCGGCATTCCGAGGTCCGCGACGAAGCGGGCGTTGAGCGCGTAGCGGTCGGGATTCCAGGATTGAGTCGACATGGACGGAGGGCCAATCTACACCGCCCGGCGCTACGAGCCTGCGAGATGTGGTTGCGAGTCGTTTCGTGGACGACGACCCCGGGGCTGCCGGGGGAGCGGCGCCACCCGTCCCGAAAGGGAACGCTTCGAACCGGCCCGAGAGGGCCATCGCGGGGGTCGCGGCGTGCCGGCGTCCGAGGTACCCTCGCGTCATGGGTGCGCCAGCGGGAGTCGATGGTCGCGAGCCTCGCTTCGAGCCCGTGGTGAACGACGCGCCAGGTGAGCTGACGCCCGAGCAGATCGCGCGCTTCAACGCCGACGGATACCTCAAGCCGTTTCGCATCTTCGACCCGGAGGAGGTCGCCGCCAATCGACGCTACTTCGATCGGCTGCTGGATGGGTTGCGGCAGATGGGTGACGGCCGCGACGCCTACGCGCTCAACGGCTACCATGACCAGTGCCGGGGACTCTACGACCTCGTCACCGATCCGCGCATCCTCGCGCACGTCGCGGATCTCTGCGGGCCTGACTTCGTGTGCTGGGGCTCGCATTTCTTTTGCAAGCTGCCCGGAGACCCCCGGACCGTTCCCTGGCACCAGGACGCCCCCTACTGGCCCTTCGAGAGCGCCCGCACGATCACCGCGTGGCTGGCCATCGACGACACGGACGTCGGGAACGGGGCCATGCAGGTGATCCCGGGGAGCCACCTGCTCGGACAGCTCGGCTGGCGAGACGCGACCGGACCAACCGTCTTGCCGACCGAGCTCCTGGGTGTCGAGCAATACGGTCGTGCGGTCCCCTTCGAGCTGCGCGCCGGGGAGATCTCACTGCATGCCGACCTCCTGGCGCACGGCTCCCCGGCCAATCACTCCATGCGGCGGCGGTGCGGGCTCACCATCCGCTACTGCCCGGTCGCGGTGCGCGCAGGGAAATCGGACTGGAACGGGCATTCGATCCTGTGCAAGGGACGGGACCCCGCCGGATATTGGGCCAACGTGCCCCGGCCAGCGGGAGAGGACTTGACGTCGAAGGCCTGGCAGCGCGCGGTACAGGCAGGCTGAGTCGACGGTGGTATCGGGCGGGCGCCTTGCCATCTCGCCCTCTCGTCCCCATCACCAACCCATGCGTCTGAAACCCCTCCTGGTGATCTTATCGCTCGGCGGCAGCTTCACCGTCCCGGTCGCGGCCGCGAACCTGCACATCGACATCGTGCACCACGATGGACCCCGCGAGCCGCCCCCGCCCCCCCGCGAGGAGCGGTACGCGGCGCGGCCCGGGTACATCTGGGTCACCGGGCACCACGAGTGGCGGCGGGGCCGGTACGTCTGGCGAGCCGGGGAGTACCGACGCCAGCGGCGCGGGTTCGAGTGGAAGGACGGCCGCTGGGACCGCCACGACGACCACTACGACTGGCACCGCGGAGAATGGCACCCCCACCGATGACGCGGGGTCGGGCCGCGCGGGGCGCACGGTCGCTCCGACCGAGCCCCGGCAAGTCCGGCCGACGGCCCGGGGCCTCGGAGCCGCGGGCCGAGGTCCCGGGTCAGTTGCACATGGCGGTGACCACGGTGACCACGGTGGCGGGGTTTCCGCCCGCGGCGGTCATCCCGCCGAGGCTGTTGTGGCCGGTGCAGGTTCCCGCCTTGGTGATCGTCGCGGCGGTGGTCGAGCAGTTGACCTGGGCGGCCCCGGTCGAGACCAGGTAGTTGCCCGCGGCGTTGAGGGTGAGCGGACCGATGCCCGCCGCCATGCCGACGCACAGGCCCGCCGTGAGGTTGGTGCCGAGCGCACCGAGGGGCGTCTGCAGGTAGTTGAGCCCGGGATCCGGCGTGGTTCCGCTCGTGCCAAGGTCGATGCCCGTCAGATCGTTGCGCAGGGCCGCGGTTCCGTTGGCGCTGGTGTCGTTGCTGACCAGGATGCCGTCGGCCCCGCTTGCCCCGAACACGCTCTTCCTGATCTTGACCTTCGAGCCCCCGAAGATCCGCGCGCCGTAGTTTCCGTTCGCCCAGGCGACGAGCCCGGTGATGGTGTTGGTCGGGAGGTTCGCGGCGCCGACGGTCTGGTTGATGCGCAGCCCCGCGGTCGTGTTGCTGGAGACGATCACCGTTCCGTTGTTGCTGGGAACGGGCGCCCCCACCACGCCGGTCACGTTGACCGATCCGAGGCCGCTCACCTCGATGCCGTGCAGGGTGTTGTTGTTGAAGGAGGTCTGGGCCTGTCCGGCTGGCACGACGATGCTGGCGATCCCCCCCGAGACCAGGAGCCCATCGCGGCTCGCCGTGGGGATGCCGGCGCCCGTCACCACCACCCCGGCTCCAATGGTCAAGTTCCCGCTCGTGACGTTGATGGCGTGTCCCCCCGTGTTCTGGATGGCGAGGCTCGACAAGGTGACGGTGTTCCCGGCGCCCGGCGCGACCTGAATCCCGATTCCGGCCTGGTGACCGTTGCCGTCGAGCGTGAGGGGAGCGGTAGGATCGCCCGCGATGCCCGATCCGGCGTTGAGCAGGCGGAAGCCCGCCGGGTTGCCGACGGCCGTCGTTGCCAGGGTGATGGTGATGGGTCCGGTCGCGGTCGTGAGGATGACGTTGGGAGGCAGGGTGATCGGCAAGGTGTCCCCGGCCGCCAGGCCGCGCGCCTGGCCAGCCACCCCGGTGACGACGATCTTGGTGTTGGCGGGGGCCGCGTTGCCGATCACCGCGATCGCGCGGGTGATGGTCTTGAAGCTGCAACTCGGGGTGGCGGTGGTGCCGGACAGGCCGCTGCCCGTGGCGGTCTGATCGTTCCCGTTCACCGGGTCGACGAAGAACTTGTTGCCGCTCGCGGGGGCGCACTGCGAGCAGCTGTTGCTCTTGCAGGCGTAACCCACGCCGAAGGCTGGGTTGGTGACGCAGTCGGCGTCGGCGCAGCAGTTGCCGGCCACGCACACGTTGCCACAACAGAAGTCGGAGGCGTTGGCGGCGCAGGCGCTGCTGTTGGTGGTGCAGGCCGAGCTGACGCACTTCCCCCGGTTTGCGCCGGTCGCCGTGGTGCAAATGTCGCCGCTGCCGAACACCGCGTCCGACTTGCACTGAACATCGGTGGTGCAGGACCCACAGGTGTTGGTGGTGCTCACGCCGCAGATCAGCCCGGCACTGGCGGCGGTGCAATCGGTGCTGGTGGCGTGACAGTTCCCCGGGCCGCAGCTGCCCTGATAGCAGATGTTGCCGGCCCCGTAGCGCCCATCCGCCACGCAGCTGGCGTCGGTGACGCAAGACCCGCAGGTGTGGGGCGTGGTGACGCCGCAGATCTTCCCCCCCGTGCAGTCGGCGGACGTGTCGTGGCAGTCGCCGGTGACACAGAGGCTGGCGAGGCAGATGGACGTGCTGCCGTAGGTGGTGTCCGTCTTGCAAGCGACGTCGGAAGCGCACGCCGCGCAGGTGTGGGTCGTGGTGTTGCAGATCTGCCCCGCCACCGTGCAGTCGCTCGAGGCGCGACACGAGCCCGCGACGCACTGGCCCGCGACACAGAGGTGTTGCGCCCCGTAGGCCGGGTCGCCGGTGCAATCGGCATCGAGGGCGCAGGCGACGCAGGCGTTGCTCTTGCACAGCTGTCCCCCGCCGCAGTCACCGGTGGCGGCGCAGTTTCCCGAGACGCAGGCCCCATTGGTGCAGACGTGATTTGCCCCGAGCGCCGTGGTGCAATCGGCCGTGGCGGTACACGCCGCGCAGGTCAGGGCCCCGCTGCAGATCTTGCCACCGGCGCAATCGTTGGCGGTGCGGCACTGTCCGACCACGCAGGCGCTGCCCTGACAGTAATGGCCTGCGCCGTAGTTGAGTGGGTCCGCACACTGGGCGTCGGTGCCGCAGATCGCGCAGCCGTGGGTGACGAGATCGCAGATCTGCCCGGTCGGGCAATTGGCGGTGACGTGGCAATTCCCGGGAATGCAGGCGCCGCCGACGCAGAGATCACCGGTCGGGCACTGGCCGTCGGTGCTGCAGGGGCTGCAGGTCATGTTGGTGCAGATCAGCCCACCGGTGCAATCGGCGGTCGCGTGGCAGTTGCCCGCAACGCACATGCCCGCAACGCACACGAAGTTCGCGCCTCCATAACTGTTCTGGCAGCCGCTGTCGGTGGTACAGGCGGCGCACGTGTGGGTGGCCGGGCCGCAAAGCTGCCCATTCGCGCAATCGGCCCCCGTGTGGCAGGTGCCGGTGACGCAGCCTCCGGACACGCAGATGTTGCCTGCTCCGTAGGCCGTTGCGCAGGCGGCGTCGCTGGTCCCGCACCCCTCGCACTGGCCCGCGCCATTGCAGATACCCTTGACGTCGGCGAGGAGGGTACAGCTCGTCCCGGGCGTACAGGCGTGCAGGACGGAGCCACCGCCACCGG